>JAANMV010000002.1_pt1 | contig 337230 bp, 257 predicted proteins | sample 7279661 | NCBI WGS metagenome assembly JAANMV01 (sample SAMN14094540, study PRJNA606508) | bioreactor metagenome | isolation source: A lab-scale SPAN reactor treating ammonium-rich wastewater day 121 | place: Ireland: Galway | collected 2017-05-16
GTGCGCGGCGAAGTTGTCAACGTGATGAGCTACGGCGCCTTTGTGAAGCTGGAAGAAGGCATCGAAGGCCTGGTGCACATCAGCGAAATGTCGTGGACCAAGCGCATTTCCCACCCGACCGAACTGGTCAACATCGGCGACGAAATCGATGTGGTGGTGCTGGGCATCAACAAGGAGAAGCAAGAAATCTCCTTGGGCATGAAACAAACCCAGAGCAATCCCTGGGACAAAGTCGCCGATCGCTACCCGCCCGGCGCCCTGGTCAAGGGAACCGTTCGCAACCTCACCAACTACGGCGCCTTCATCGAAATCGAAGAGGGCATCGATGGGCTGTTGCACGTGAGCGATATGTCTTGGACCCGCAAAATCAGCCATCCCAATGAGATGGTGGAAAAGGGCCAAGAGCTCGAGTGCAAAGTGCTCTCGGTGGATCAGGAACGCCGCCGCATCGCCCTGGGGCTCAAGCAGCTTCAGGACGATCCCTGGGCGACCGACATCCCCAACAAGTACCAGCCGGGCCAGGTGGTTCGTGGCACCGTGACCAAGCTCACCAACTTTGGCGTGTTTGTAGGTTTGGAAAACGGCCTCGAAGGCCTGCTGCACATTTCGGAACTGGCCGACCACAAGGTGGAAAACCCCGAGGAAGTGTGCAAGGTGGGCGATGAACTCGAGGTGAAAATCCTCCGTGTGGACGCCGACGAACGCAAGATTGGCCTCTCGCGCAAGCGTGTCGAATGGGCCGAAGAAGACGCAGCCGAAGTGCCCGAGGGCGAAGCGGTGGGCGCTAAACCGTCGGCTGGACAACAAGTGGAACTTCGCGGCGGCGTCGGCAGCGGCGGCCCGCTTATCCAGCCGGCCAAACCGGCCGAAGAAGAGGAAACCGAGTAAGGATCACTCCCCGGCTTGCCTTGCCAACTCGGGGAAGATCACGGTTGAATGCACCAAGCCGCGGCAAGCTTTGAGGAGCCTGCCGCGGCTTTTTCAATGGGCGCGCGAAAGTCCGAGACGATTTCCTTGCAATTCCGTGTCTCCACAGCCCACAATTTCCAGCATCGAGTCGGTGCAAGCGATTCTTGCTTGGGTAGCAGCGAACGCCTTTCTATTTGCTGGAGCAAAACCATGATTCGAACCAGCGCCACGATGGACGCCGTTATCGTGGTGATTGCGATGTTGGCCGCGACGACCACCAAGGCCGCTGCCCAGACCCCGGCGCCTCAAGATCGCGAGGCGAAGCCCCTCGCGCCCTCGGAAAGGGCGAACGATCCCCGGCGCGATCACTGGCAGGTTCCGCCCTTGCCTGAGGACAATCTGATCAAGAACCCCTGGTTTCGCGGCAAGCTCGAACCTTGGGTGGGCGACGGCAACTGGCAAAGCGATACCACCAAATGGGGCAATCCTGCTCCCGATGAGCAGGCCGGCACCGCCGCCCGAATTTCGACAGGGCGTCGGGCCAACAGCGATGTCGGGAAAACCGTCGACATTGGCAAAGACGCGTATCTTTTTCAGATTGTGGATGCCGATCCCGCGCACCGCACACTCAAGTTCGACATGTATTGGGTCGCCCACACGCTCAACCCGGGCGAAGTCAACGTGTATGGCGGGCCTTCGCCCGAAGGACCCTGGACACACGTCTGGAAACCATTTCATCAGGTGCACAAGAAAGCAGTCCGGCCTCCGGCAGGTCGCAGCGCCAACGTCTTGTGGAAACACTACTCCGACTTGACCGAACTGGTGACGACCACGCTTCCCCAAGGCTATCCCTGCTACAAGGTGGAAGTCCACGCGAACTTGCCGGACATGAGCGGCGGGTTCAAGTTCACGGGCGTCTACTTCAGCACCACGGCGGAGCAGAAGCCCGCCGATCGCCCGCGGCCGTGATCAAAAGCGAATTGGGCCGCGCCATCGCAAGACCTCGGTTGGCAAACTGTGAGAATAACGAGGCGCAAAATTCCGGGAACAACGTGCCACACTCGCAAGCTTGTGCCCAACAGGTTGGTTTGAAGCGATTAAGCGGATGGGGTGGGATTCGAACCCACGGTGCGGTTTAAGCCGCACAACGGTTTTCAAGACCGTCGCCTTAGACCACTCGGCCACCCATCCCAAGCTGTACGTTGGGCTATGCAACCGGGGCAGCGCATGGCGGCATTCCCAGCCCAACCATCCCGATCCGGCACTTTGAATGTCCGCCGCTGCTCCGCGGCAGCAATCCCATCGACACGCGTCGAACGCTTCAGGCTCGGTACCTCTTTCCCAAGCCGCACCGATTATAGCCCAGGGCCTTTGGCCGGCCCAAGGGGGCAATTCTAAGGGTGTTTTTCCTTGGAGCTAGCTGCCTGGGCCAATTACACTCAATCGGTGCGCCGGATGTGGCTTTTTTGCCACACGGCGTCAGGTCGCGTCTATTGGATGCAATCGCTTCGTGCGTAAGAGGATAAGAGAAGTGAGCGACGCCCGCCGCCTGCCATTGCTGGAAACCATCTACCGCGACTACCTGATGAATCAGGACAGCGCGATGTTTATTCGCACCGTTTCGCAGCGTTACCTGGTTGGCTCCCTGGAGCGCCTGACTGAGCATGGTCGCCGCGAAACCCGGCGGGCGGCCGTGCTCGCCTTGGGATTCTTGGGCGATTTTCGTTCCTCCAACATGGTGCTTGGCCGGGCCCTGACCGATGAAGATCGGGGGGTGCGGCTGGCGGCCGAAAACAGTTGTCGGTCGATCTGGTGCCGGGACGGCAACGACGAACAGCGGCAGCGCCTGAGCATTGTGATTCGACTGAACAACTCCCGGCAGTTCGACGAAGCGATCCGTCTGGCCACCGAACTGATCGATCAGGCGCCCTGGTTCGCCGAAGTCTGGAATCAGCGGGCGATTGCTTTTTACAGCCTAGGGCAATACGCGGCTTCGATCACCGATTGCCGCCAGGCCTTGGAGCTCAACCCCTACCATTTTGGCGCCGCGTCGGGCATGGGGCACTGCCATCTGCAACGCGGCGACGTGGAGTCGGCCCTGGAGTGCTTTCGCCGGGCGCTGGCGCTCAATTCCAATTTAGAAGGCATTCGCGCCAATGTCGCCCATCTGGAGCGGAAGCTGGGCCGACAATAGGGTATGATGGCGCTGCACTCCGCGGGTTGGAATGTTGAGCGCCGGTTGGTTGCGGCGTCAGGCGTTCCGAGCTTTAACACACGGCTTCGGCCTGCCACGTAGCCGAGCCGGCTGGAACTCCAGGTTGAGATAGGCGCCGGAGCTTCCCCCACCCGCCGTGCGGAAATTGGAGTTCCCTCGAGCAATGCAGCCCGTTTTGATTCTTGGCGCTGGTATCAATGGCGCGGCTCTCGCCCGCGAGCTGGTGCTTAGCGGCGTACCCGTTTGGCTGGTGGATCAGCGCGACATTGCCTCGGGCGCCAGCAGTCGTTCTTCGCATCTGATTCACGGGGGTTTGCGATACCTGGAGTACGGCGAGTTCGCGCTGGTTCGCGAATCGGTGCAAGAACGGCAGCGGCTGCTGCGGCTGGCGCCTCAATTTGTGCGGCCGCTGGAATTGTTCATTCCCGTCACGCAGCGGGCGGCAGGGTTCGGCGCAGCCGCGCTCAAGTTCTTGCGGCTCAAGCGCAGTGCGCAATCTCCCCGGCGAGGGCTGTGGCTGGTGCGGATGGGATTGTGGATGTATCACAAGTACGCAGGCGACCGCAGCTTGCCGCCGCCGCGTACGCTTTCGGTAAAAGATGCCGAGGCGGTGCCGGTCGATCGGCGTCGTTACCGTTGGCAGTGCGCGTATTACGACGCCATGGTGGAGTACCCCGAACGGTTCATCCTCGCGCTGTTGAGCGACGCCCAGCAAGAAGCCGCGCGGCAGGGAATTGCGTTTCGGGTGTTTACTTACCACCAGGCGGTGCGGTTAGGGCACCAAGTGCAGGTGGGGCCGGTGAGCAACGAAGAGTTCGAAGACGCCATCGAGCCGCTCGCCATCATCAATTGCACCGGCGCCCGCGTCGACGACACCCTGGCGGCGCTCGATATCCAAGCAAGGCGGCTGATGGGCGGAACCAAGGGCAGCCACCTGCATACCAGCAAGGTCGAATTGATGCAGAAGCTCAACGGCCGCGGCATTTATGCCGAAGCTGCCGATGGCCGGCCGGTGTTCATTTTGCCTTGGGCCGACGGCGTGCTGATCGGGACGACCGATTTGCCATTTGAAGGACATCCCAGCGACGTGATTGCCCACGACGATGAAATCAGCTACTTGATCGAAACGGTGAACGAGGTGTTGGGCGCCGGCACCCTGTCGCACTCCGACGTGGACTGGCACTTTTGCGGCGTGCGTCCGCTGCCTTATGCCGACCCGCGCAACCCCGCCGCGATTACCCGGCGGCACTGGATGGAAAAGCACGAAAATGCGCCGCTGCCGTTGTTCTCCATCATTGGCGGCAAGTTGACCACCTGCCGTTCGCTGGCACAGGACTCGGCAGCCACCATCTTGAACGAACTGGGGCGCCCGGTGGTAGCCACCTCGGCCGACCGAGTGTTGCCTGGCGGCGATAAATACCCTCGCGGCGATAACGAACTGCGCGAGGCGCAGCAACGATTGTCAAGCACGCACGGCCTGGAGGTGTCGCAAGTTTCCGCCATGTGGCGGCTGGTGGGAAATCGCGTCGGAGAAATTCTGGCAACCATGGCGGATGAATCGCACGATCACTCAACCGTTGCTGGCACACAACTGCCGATCGCGTTTGTCCGGTGGATCATCCGGCACGAATGGGCGCAAACGCTCGATGACCTGGTTTGCCGTCGGCTGATGCTGATCACACAGCGGCAATTGGCCTTGAGCACCTTGCGGCAATTGGCCGGCTTGCTGGTGGCAGAAGGTCGGCTGACCGCAGATCAGGCAAACGAGTCCGTGGCGCATACCGTGGCGACGTTGGCCCGGCTTTACGGCAAACGCGTGCTTGAAGATTGATTGGCGAAGGCCGCGGCCGATGTCGACTAGTGCTCCTTGACAGGACGGGGTTCTGGAAGGCGCAATGCCAACATCACACAATGGGTTTGTGGCGGCGTCGGCTCGTCCGAGCAAACCAAGCCCTTCCTACTTCTGATTCCGTCCTCACGAACCACACTCATGACCATCGCCGAAGTCATATCGATTGGAGACGAACTCACCAGTGGGCAACGGCTCGATACCAACAGCCAATGGTTCAGCCAGCGGCTGGGCGAGTTGGGGATTCGAGCCATGTTTCACACCACCGTGGCCGACGATCTCGACGCCAACTACGCCGTCTTCCGCACTGCGGCCGATCGGGCCGACGTGGTGGTTGCCAGCGGAGGGCTGGGGCCAACCGCGGATGACCTCACCCGCGATGTGATGGCCCGCCTGTTGGGCACGGAGCTGGCGCTCGACCAAGCTTCGCTGAAGCACATCCAAGACTTGTTCCGGCGTCGCAGCCGCCCCATGCCCGAGCGGAATATCGTGCAGGCCATGTTTCCCGTTGGCAGCCAGGCGATCTTCAATCCTCATGGTTCGGCGCCTGGCATCGAGGCCCGAGTTGCCCGATCCGATGGCGGCACGTGTCGCGTGTACTGCCTGCCGGGCGTACCGGCCGAATTAAAGGAAATGTGGCCGAGCGTGGTGGCCTCTCTGCGATCGGCGGGCCTGGTGCGACAGATCATCCGCCATCGGCAGATCAAGTGTTTTGGTGTGGGAGAGAGCGACCTGGAACAGATGCTGCCGGATTTGATTCGCCGGGGTCGCTCGCCGAGCGTGGGCATCACGGTCAGTCAGGCCACGATCACGTTGCGGATCACTTCGGCCGGGACTGACGAAGACGCCTGCCGGTTGGCGATGGAGCCCACGGCGGCCACCATTTACGAGTGCCTGGGCGCCTTGGTTTACGGCGAAGAAGACGATGAATTGCAGCACGCCGTCGCCCGTTTGCTGCGCCAACGGCAACAGACGCTGGTCACCGTCGAGTGGGGAACGGCAGGACACATCGCGCATTGGTTGCGGCAGGTTGCCGAGAGCGAAGGGCATTATTTGGGCGGGCTGGTTCTGCCAAATTTGGAGGGCGCCTGCAACTTGCTCGGATTGCCGCCGGAGGGAGCCAGCCCGGCCTCGCCGGAGAGTTTTTTGGCGTTGGCCGCGGAAGCGGGTCGCGAGAAACTAGGCGCCGATTACGCCCTGGCGGTCAGTCCCGTGGTGCCTTCTCCCGCTGCGGGCGAACCGCCACTGATCTATTTTGGCATGGCCGGACCGTCAGGCACGATCACCCAAAGCGCCGGCTACGCAGGGCACCCCGACATACTGCAGAACCGGGCGGCCAAACAGGCGCTGAATGTCTTGCGGCTGGAACTGCTCAAGGGGCAGTAGCGACCCTCGCGAAGCGACCTTGCCGTGCCGTTAGCGGTTGACGTCGACCTTCACGCCGGGGGCGTTCACGTCCACCCCGCGTCCGCCGCCGGCATCGACATCAACATTGGGGGTGCGCACGCGAGCGCCGGTTCCGCCTCCGGCATCCACGTCGACTCCATCGGTTTTCACTCGCGTTCTGCCGGTGGCCGGATCGACATTGACGCTGCCCCCAGGCCACTTGATGTCGATGCCGCTCTGGTCCGAACCGGAATCCATGGCGGGGTTTGGAGTGGTCGGCGGAGGCGGCGTTCTCTCTTCGCATCCGGCGATCGAGAACAACAATCCCAGCGTGCATCCCAGCGAGAATACGCGTTTCATCATTGTGCTTCCTGTTGGTTATGTCTTGTACTGGAACGGATCAGATCGGCGATATCGGCGCGGTTGATTCGGTTGCCCATCGTTCAATTGCCGAGGGATACCAAGTCATTGTACGAAAGCGGGCCACGTTCCGACCAGGGACTCGGTTGGTTGTCCATGCGAGGGCAAGAGGAAACGCCGAACAGGAAGCCCGAATCCCGCGGCCTTCCACGATCACCCTCGTTGGCGACAGCAGGTAAACATTGCCCGCAGGGTCGATTGGGCGAGGAACAGGGCGTCTTGAAAATACCGGGGCGCAAGTCGCTTCGGTTCGCTGCAAATGCGGTAGGCCCATTCCAGATGCAGGCGTTGCACCCACCGTGGAGCCCGCTTGACCGTGCCTGCCACAAAGTCGAAGGAAGCGCCAAGCTGCACACCGACGGGCACGCCCAGCGATTGGCAGTTTTCCCACAGCCAGATTTCGCCCTTGGGTTGCCCTAAGGCCACGAACAGCAGATCGGCGCGGGCGTTGCGAATGCGTTCGACCAGTCGGTTGTGCTCTTCCGGGGTGGCCTGCCGGAACGGAGGCACCTCCACGCCTGCGATCTGCAAACCAGGGTAGCGTCGGCAAAGCTCGTTGGCGGCGGCCTCGGCCACGCCTGGCGCTGCTCCCATGAAGAATACCCGGTGCCCCTTTTGCGCCGCCCGTTCGCATAGTTGGTAGATCAGGTCCGAGCCGGTCACGCGTTCTGGCAAGGGCTGCCGTTTGCAGCAGGCGGCCCACAATAGAGGGAACCCATCGGCCACCAGAAACGCGGCATCGCGATTGACGGATTTTAGCCGCGGATCGCGATGGCTGAGCATGGCATAATGCAAATTGGCCGTAATGAAGTAGCCAGGCTTTCCCGAGGCGATCATCCGGTCGACTTCGTCCAGGGTTTCTGCAAACGTGACTGGCAGGATCGGCAGCCCCAACACCTGCACCGGTTGCTTTTGAAGTGCAAATTTCTCGGGAGGCGATAAAACCGACAACGCTTCCGCAGCCGGACGCGGCTCGATGGTTATCGCCGCCGAGAGGTCCGGTGCGCGCGGGGCAGGTGCGTTTTGCCGATCATTTCCCTCGGCGAGGACTAGTTTGGTTTCATCGCCAGAAGGCTGTGGCTGGAAGTCGGTGGTCATGGCGCGTTTCGCTACATAAACGGCAGGGATTTGCAGCACAGGAAACTCTGGCATGCGGCGACGGACGCGATACGCAGGAACCGCCCCGGAATGGGTGGTTTCTTTCTCGGCAGGATCGGGCTTGCGCGGATCGCAGCGGTTGTGCGGATTGTGCCGGCGAAGCTCGCCGGTGGCGTCAAGTTGGCTCGCATTCGCCAGCCAGGGCAACTACGATTGACGAACACGCTTGGAACCCTCGCTCCGTTTCCTTTGGTGGAGATCAGAACATGCATTGCCGCAGGCTGGTCGGATGGATGTATTGCGCGGTTATGGTAGGCACGCTACAGGCCGCGCCCCCGGCCGACCTGGTGCACGATCAACCGGTGGAAGCGGCGGTCGAACTGGTCTTTACCGAAGGTCCTGCCTGGCACACCGATGGCAGCGTTTACTTTTCCGACATCGCCGGCGATCGGATCATGCGGTTGGCGCCCGGGGCCGACACCGCCGACGTTTTCTTGCAGCCTAGCGGCCGCGCGAATGGACTGATGTTCGACGCGCAAGGTCAACTCATCGCCTGCGAAGGCAATGAACGCGGCGGGCTGGGCGGTCGGCGGATTGTGCGGATCGATCCGGTTTCCAAACGCCGGACGGTGATTTGCGACAAATTCAACGGCCGGCGATTCAACAGCCCTAACGATTTATGCCTCGATCGCCAGGGTCGCATTTACTTCACCGACCCGTACTACAGCCCCGATCGCGAGACGCTGGAACTCGACGTGGAAGGCGTCTATCGCGTGGACGCCAACGGCGGGAACTTGATGCGGATTCTGGACAACAGCCAAGTGGCGAGGCCCAACGGTCTGGCGCTCTCGTCCGATCAAAAAACGCTGTTTGTGATCGACAACCACCCTCAAAAGCCCGTCCGCAAGGTTTGGGCGTTCGCGCTCGATGAACAGGGTTTCCCCACCGGCAACAAGCGCGAACTATACGACTTTGGAGCCGGTCGCGGAGGTGACGGCATGTGCCTGGACGAGCACGACAATCTCTACATCGCTTGCGGCGCGAACCGACTGTACCCCCACCAAAACCTCGACAATCCCGCCGGCGTACTGGTGTTGAGTCCCCAGGGCAAAAAATTGGGCTTCATCCCCGTGCCTGAAGACATGGTGACCAACTGCTGCTTCGGGGGGCATGACGGCAAAACGCTGTACATCACCGCGGGAAAAATCCTCTGGAAGATTCCGACCAAAGTGCGGGGGCAAAAGTAGACGTCGCTACATGGCGAGCGAGTCGTGACAATATGTCTTGGCCCATGGCACATTGAACCAGCCTGCCCATGCGCATCGACCATGACTACTATTTGATTGTCGATCTCGAAGCCACTTGCACGAATGACGGCAGTTTTCCGTCAGAGGAAATGGAAATTATCGAGATTGGCGCGGTGCGGCAACACGCCCTCACCTTGGAAATGGAAGACGCGTTTCAAACCTTTGTGCGTCCGGTGCGGCACCCGCAACTCACGGAGTTTTGCCGGCAGTTGACCAGCATTTCGCAGCACGACGTGGACGCGGCGCCGCTGTTTCCGCAAGCGCTGCAAACCTTTCGCGATTGGTTTTCCGGCTACGACATTTGCTTTGCCTCGTGGGGCGCTTACGATCGCAAACAGTTTTTGCAGGACTGCGAATATCACGGCGTGGAGTATCCGTTTCCGCCTGAGCATCTCAACGTGAAGGCGGCGTTTTCCGAACTCCGCAATACCCGCCACCGCTATGGGCTGGGGCAAGCCATGAAGAAGTTGGGGTTGAGATTCGACGGCACCCCGCACCGCGGCATCGACGACGCGCGGAACATTGCCCGCTTGGTGCGGTTTATGCTGGCGGGTCGGGAATAGCGACCGGCGGCACGATTCATTCCGCCGACTTTTTGGTATGCGCGAGCACCTGCGCCAGCAGTTTGCCATTGGTGGCGATGCCATTGCCAGAGTGGATGGTGGGATTGCCTTCCCAATCGGTGAACGTGCCGCCGGCTTCTTCCAGAATGGGTTGCATGCTGGCGGCGTCCCACACGCTCATTCGCGGATCGACCATGATCCCTGCCCGGCCGGTCGCCACCAGCAAGTAGCCGTAGCAATCGCCCCAGGTGCGGGTGAGTCCTGCCGCGGCCTGCAGGGCGGTGAAGGCTTCGAAACGGCCCACCTTGTTGAAGCCTTCGACTTCGGAGGTGACGAACAGGGCTTGGCCGAGGTCGGTGGTGTCGCTCACGCGGGCGGGAACCGGCGGCGCGTCGCCCGACTGAAACCAGGCCCCGCCGCCTTGCACGGCATACACCCGCTGATCGAGCGCCGGCATGTGAATGACGCCGATCAGGCAGCGGTCGCCCCGTTCGATGCCGATCAGCGTGCCATACAGCGGCACGCCGTGAATGAACGACTTGGTGCCGTCGATGGGGTCGAGAATCCAGCGGTAGCCGGAAGTGCCTGGCTGCTCGCCAAACTCTTCTCCCAAGATGCCATCGGCGGGAAAGGCGGCGGCGATTTGAGCCCGCAAGTACTGCTCCGACTCCTTGTCGGCCACGGTGACCGGCGAGGCGTCTTTCTTCCACTCCACCTGGAAGTTGTCCCGCTGGAAGTAACGCAGGGTGATCTCGCCTGCCTCGCGCGCGGCGGACAGGGCCAAATCGAGGCGGGCTTTCAGTTCGGGCGCGGTTTCCGGCACGGGAGTCTTCCTTGCGGCAGGGAGCACGGCGACAAAACGACAGCGGCACGCCCCAAGGTAGCAAACCCAAGGCAGCGGCAGAAGCGGCTTGATCCGGAGTCGTTTCGACCGATCGCCTCCTCGATTACAATAGAAGCGGTCGATGGCCCGCAGCGTTTGCTGCTTCGCCAGCATGTTTCCTCCCGGTGCGCCCGATTCCCATGAGCCTTGCCGAACCGCAAATCCCGCCGACTGCTGAATTGAAAGTCGTGACCGACGCCACGTGCACTTTTTGCGGCTGCGTGTGCGACGACATCGATCTCACGGTCGATGGCCAGCACATCGTGGAGGCCAAGCGCGCCTGCGTGCTAGGCAAGGCCTGGTTTCTCAACCACGAGGTGGAGGACCGCCCCAGTTGCACGATCGAAGGCCGCCCGGCCAGCGTGGCCGAAGGCGTCGAACGTGCCGCCCGCATTCTCACGGATGCTCGTTATCCCATCGTGTACGGATTGAGCGACACCACGTGCGAAGCCCAACGGGTAGCGGTCGGCCTCGCCGACTGGATTGGCGGCACGGTCGACACCACCACCAGCGTTTGCCATGGACCGTCGGGCATGGCCTTTCAAGGTGTCGGCGAAGTCACCTGCACGCTGGGCGAAGTGCTGCATCGCGGCGACTTCATCATGTTCTGGGGCTCCAATCCCGCCGAAAGCCACCCGCGGCATTTCACCAAGTACAGCCTGATGCCCAAGGGCATGTTCGTGCCGAACGGCCGCAAGGATCGCACGTGCGTGGTGGTCGATGTTCGCAAAACCAAGAGTGCGAAGGCGGCCGACATCTTCTTGCAGATCAAACCACGAGGCGATTTCGAGGCCCTGTGGACGCTGCGCGCCCTGTCGCAAGGCATTGAGCTCGATCCCGAGCAAGTGTTGTCCGATACCGGCCTGCCGCTGGAAACCTGGCAAGACCTGATGACGCGGATGAAAGCCGCCAAGTTTGGCGTGATTTTCTTCGGCATGGGCCTGACCATGACCCGCGGCAAGCACGCCAACAGCGAAGCCTTGTTGGCCCTGACGCGCGATATGAACAAGTACACGCGATTTGTGTGCAAACCCAACCGCGGCCACGGCAACGTGACGGGCGCCGACAACGTGGTGACGTGGCGCACCGGCTATCCTTTTGGGGTAAACCTGTCGCGCGGCTATCCGCGGTTCAATCCGGGCGAGTACACCACCAGCGACACGCTCGCCCGGGGCGAGGCCGACGCGGCCTTGATCATTGCCTCGGACCCCATGGCCAACTTCAGCCAGCCGGCGCGGGAGCATTTGGCGAGGATTCCCTTCATTGCCCTGGATCCGAAGGAAACGCCCACCACACGCGCCGCCACCGTGGCCTTCAACACGGCGGTATACGGCATCAATGTGCCTGGCACCGTGTACCGGATGGACGACGTACCGATCCCGTTGCGGCCCGCGTTCGACAGCCCTCACCCGAGCGATTTTGACGTGCTGAGCGGGATTGAAAAGCGGGTGAAGGAATTGAAGGGGATATAGCGACGGCCGAACGAGATCAATTCGAGTGTAAGGAGCGTGCGATACAAAATCTCGAACGCTTGCGGGACATGGTCTTTCGCCTCCGCAGCGGGCTGCCGGGATGACTTTGCGGTTGCCTTACGGCGTTGCGCCGCCCCTTGGGCACCCGGTTTCTACCATTTTCGTGGTGTGACTCTTCCTTGCACGCGGCCGGGCAGGCCTTGGATCCGCAGGAACCCTTCGGCGTCGGTCTGGTCGTACGAGCCGCCGCCTTCCATGGTGGCGATGCCTTCGTCGTACAGGCTGTTGGGGCTGGTGCGGGCCGCGACGGAGACGTTGCCTTTGTAGAGATTGAGGGTGACTTCGCCGGTGACCACCTGTTGGGCCTGGCGGATAAAAGCCAGCAGGGCGTCGAACTTGGCGTGATACCAGAAGCCGTAGTACACCATTTCGGCCACCTCGGGCGCGAGCCGGTCGCGGAGGTGCATCAGGTCGCGATCCAGGGTGAGCTGTTCGATCAGCCGATGGCCTTCGTACAAAATGGTCATGCCAGGGGCTTCGTACACGCCGCGGCTCTTCATGCCGACGAAGCGATTCTCGACCACGTCGATGCGGCCAATGCCGTTGCGGCCGCCGATCTCGTTCAACTCGCGAACCATCGCCAGGGCCGTCTTTTTCGCGCCGTTGAGCGCGACCGGCACGCCCGACTCGAAACCAATCCGAATGGTTTCGACCTTGTCTGGGGCCTGCTGGGGGGAAATTGTCATGCCAAACTCGACCAGGCCAAGTCCATCGACGGCGAGATCTTCAAGCTGGCCGGCCTCGTAGCTGATGTGCAGGCAGTTTTCGTCGGAACTGTAAGGCTTGGAAACCGAGGCCTTGACCGGAATGTTCCGCTGTTGGCAGTAAGAGATCATTTCGCTGCGGCCGGGAAAGGCCGCGCGGAACTCGGGATTTCGCCAGGGGGCGATGATTTTCACCGCCGGATCGAGCGCCTCGGCGGCCAACTGGAACCGGCACTGGTCGTTGCCCTTGCCGGTGGCTCCGTGGGCATAGGCTTCGGCCCCGACTTCATGGGCGACCTGCAGGCAAACCTTGGAAATGAGCGGGCGGGCGATCGACGTGCCGAGCAGGTACACCTGTTCGTACTTGGCCTGCCATTGCAGCACGGGAAAGGCGAAATCGCGGCACAGTTCTTCCTGCGCGTCGACGATCCGGGCACTTTTGGCCCCGCACTGCTGGGCTTTCTTGAGTATTGCCTCGCGATCCTCGCAGGGCTGACCCAGGTCGACGTACACCGCATGCACTTCGTAGCCTTGCTCCTGAAGCCAACCAAGAATGACCGAGGTATCCAGACCGCCGGAATAAGCGAGCACGCAACTGGGCATGGCGGGGGTTATCCAAAGAGCAGGGATGGAAGGATCTCAAAACCAGCGGAGCGAAAGAACGCGACGCAACCTGCCCCCCCCAGCACAAAAATTGCCTTCAAGAGGCGTAGCGCTGTGCGGCGAAGTTCGCCGTGAACCCGTGGATCTAACGCCAAAATCCATGGGAATCACCCAGCTTACGAATTCTGGCCCGCTTGGCAATTGGGGGTGCGAGGAAACGGACCGAGGGGCCTGCCCCGATGATATTCGGCCCTGCCCAAACCCAGGGGATTCGGTGGACGTTATCGTGTGATGGGCAAGAGGGCCGAGCGCCGTTCAATCCATTTTGAACGGCATGCTCTGATCGAATTCGGCTCGTTCTTGCGGCGACAGCGTGTTTCGCAACACGCGCAGCGTTTCGCCGCCGACCAGCCGGCCGTTGTCGATGTACATCCAGTCCGAAATTTCGGTCGGCGCAACCGACACCCGATCGCCGAACTTCACATTCTTCACCGTGACCGGTTCGTTATTCACCATGCCCTGAAAGTTCTGGCCGTCGTACTGCACCGGCGTGAGCCAAATGTGTTCGCCGCCATGGTCATCTTGGAAGGGCTTTTTCACCGAGAATCCCGCCTGTCCGGGCTTCGGCGACTTCAGCGCTTGAATGAAGGAATTCACCGACGAGCGGGCTTTGTCGATCGCCGCGTTCATCTGGGGGTCGTCGTCTTCCACGGTGGTTACCCGGTCGGCCGGATGCTTGGCCCCGCAACCCGCCAACAGCGCCAGCGCCAACATGCAACTCATTCGCACCATGGTAGATAAACTCCGCAAGAGAACCGCGAGTGAAAGGGAGAGGTCACCGGAGATTATCCCTGCATGGGGCATGGGTCAAACATTTTCACGCGCCCGCTTGGCGAACCTGGCGAACTGCCGGTTGATTGTCGCTTTGCGCCGGGGTTGAGCAATGTGCTTTCAAGATGCTCGCCATGCCTGGCGTTGTGAGGGCAGGCGACAACCAGTCGGTTTTGGTTGCCCCTATGGATTTGGGGACCGGATGACCGCGCTTAACCGGCGTGCTGCTCTTTAGTTGCCAGACCGGTCGGAGGGCGGTCGTCCCCCCCGGGAAACGCGGGGATTCTGTTTTCGGGCGAAACCATCGCGATTGGGAGTGCAATTTGCTGATAAGATTGCGATGGTGCGCCTTGTGCCGTGCCTGCCGACTTGCCTCGTTTACCCATGGCGTGTCCATTTTTCGATATCCTTCCCGAACGTGAGCGAGCGATGATAAGACGAGTTTTCCTGACGGTGGTTCTGCATGGCCTGCTCTTCGCCCTGCCTGGGGTAGCGGAAGAGGTGGGCTGGCGCGGCGACGGCACGGGAATTTTCCCGGGCGCCCAGCCTCCCACGACCTGGTCGGCCAAGAACAACATTCTGTGGCGAACGGAATTGCCCGGCGGCGGTTACGGATCACCGGTGGTTTGTGCCGGAAAGGTATTTGCCGTTTCACAGCCAGCCGAGGTGGTTTGCCTGGACGCGGAGTCAGGCGAAGTGCAATGGAAGCAAACGGTAAGCTACGCCACGGTGCTGGGAGAAGCCAAGGCGGCGGAGATCGAGGCGACTTACCAAAAAATCGAGTCCGAACGCAAAGTGCGTCGCGACGCCTATGAGGCCGCCCGCAAGGCGGACCCCAATGCCCCGGAACTGGAAGCATTGAAGCGGGCCGTTGAAGAGGTTGAACAAGAAGAAAAGGAATACGCGGAACAGTTTCCCAAGGAAAAGCGCGGCGGTTGCGGCAACGCGGCGGCTACTCCGGTGTGCGATGGCCGCCGGCTGTATGTGATCATGGGTGTGGGAATTGTGGCCGCGTTCGATCTGGAGGGCAACCGGCTTTGGGCCCGGCACCTGGAAGTTCCCCCGGGCGGATGGGGGCACAGTTCTTCGCCCTTATTGGCCGATGGCAAATTGATCGTGCAGATTCGCGACCTGGTGGCCCTCGATCCGGCGACTGGAGAAGAGATTTGGCGTTTGGAAACGCCTTCTCGGTATGGGACGGCGGTGGTCACCACGATCGATGGCACCGAGGTATTATTCACGCCGGCGGGAGCGATGGTTCGCGCCGCGGACGGCAAACTGCTGGCCGACAAACTTTACAGCATGACGAACAACTCGCCCCTGATTCACGATGGCAAGCTCTACGCCCACGAAGGCGGCAAGACCAAGGCGTATCGCCTGCCTGAGAGCGTGGCGGGCAGCGTGAACATGGAACTGCTGTGGGACGCCGAGTCGACGCGTGACGCCCGGATGACGTCGGCCGCCTACCACGACGGCTTGCTGTATTCCGGCGGACGCAGCGGCATTATGGACGTTACCGACGCCCAAACCGGCCGGGTGGTGTATCGCCGGCGTTTGAACCTGGGCGAGCTGTTCTCGAGCGTGGCCGTGGCCGGCAACTTGGTGTTTTACGGCGGCAAAGACGGCAAAACGCTGGTCTTGCAGCCGGGTCGCCGCTACCAGGAACTGGCCGTGAACGAACTCGAACGGTTCAGCAGCACACCGCTGTTCGTGGGCAATCGGATCTATTTGCGCACCGATCGGGCCATGTACTGCATTGGCGAAGCGGAGTAGGTTAAGGGGAGCGGCTCGCAGCCACGCGTCGCGATGCAAGGCCGGGAGATGCTCCGCCAAAACGTCGGGCGCGCGGCTTTGGCCGAAACGGACTCCCCCGCACCACTTTGAACCCCAATATTTCCATGGCGCAGGAAGAAGACTTCGATATCGACAGCCTCGCGGCTTTTTTGCATCTTTCGCCGCAGCAGGTGCTGCGTTTGGCCGACCGGGGCAAGGTGCCGGGCCGCAGGGTCGGCGGCGGGTGGCGGTTTTCACCTGCCGAAATCCATCATTGGCTGGAGGACCGGATTGGCCTTTCCGATAACGCCGAACTGGCCCAGATGGAGAACGTGCTGCATCGGGGGCCGACTCCGATCGACGCTCCGGTGAGCATTGCCGAAATGTTGCCCATGGAGGCGATTGCGGTGCCGCTCTCCGCCCGCACTCGGCAGAGCGTGATCACGGCCATGGTGAATCTGGCCGCCGATACCGGTTACTTGTGGGACCCCGACAAGATGGCCGAAGCCGTCCGCGCTCGGGAAGAGATGCATCCCACGGCGCTGGAGAACGGAATTGCGCTGTTGCACCCTCGGCGCCCCATGTCAAATATCCTCGGCCAGGCGTTTCTGGCGTTTGGCCGAACCGAAACCGGCATTCCGTTCAGCAACAGCCGGGGAGTGCTCACCGATTTGTTCTTCTTGATTCTTTCGGTGAACGACCGCGATCATTTGCGCACCCTCGCCCGACTGAGCCGGTTGCTCAACGACGACAAATTTCTGACAACCCTCCGTGCCGCTCCCGACGCGGTGGCGGTGAGAGAATTGCTCGCCCAGCGAGAAGCCGAACTGGAATCTACCGCATGAAACCAGGGAAGACTTGCTCGGCTTTAACGCCATGCACACAGCATCGTCGATCCGCCGGTCATCAGACGGACGCCCATCCCCAAAGGCAGATGAACGCCCGCCTGCCGTTCCACCCGGAAGCTGGTCAAGCCGAGGCGAATGACGTCGCCTTCTCGCAACCGCTGCTCGATCACCGGTTGTTCGTTCACCAGGGTGCCATGCGTGGAGCCGAGGTCGCGGATCCAAACTTCGTCGCCTTCCACGGTTATTTCGCAGTGGCGGCGGCTCATCCAACGGTCGTGCAGTTGCACGTCGCACTCGTCGGCGCGGCCGATCACCAACGTTTGATTCGCCGCAAGCCGGACGGTACGCCGTTCATCCAACGAGGTCGAAACCAGGCTCAAGTCAGGCATTGCCTTTCCCATGTTCTCCGTTCCTGCAATTCCCCTAGCAAGACGGAGAGAAGCTAGCAACTTCTGCGCCTACCCGGCCACCTGTCGCCCCCCGACCGAATAACCCAGGATGTTTGGGGGCGCCAACAGATTGTCGCACCCTCGGCAGGAGGGAATGCCCCCACGGAAGTCTGGATTCGTACAGTGCAGTGTGGGCGATCGGCAATCAGGCTATTTGCGCATGAACTGCCGGTCGAGCTCGGCCTTGGTGAGCACCAACGCCGTGGGGCGTCCGTGAGGGCAGTGGTGGGCGTCGGTGGCCAGGTGACGCTGCTCCAGCAGCGCGGCAATCTCCTCGGGCGTGAGCGGATCGCCTGCCTTGACCGCAGCCTTGCACGACATCATATGCAGCAATTCATCGAGCAGATCTTGAGGGCTGGGGTCGCGGCCAGAGCCGAGCGTTTCGACCAGGCCCAGCAACATTTCGGCGGGCCGCACGTTGCGCAGCATGGCAGGGTAGCTGGCCACCAGCACGGTGTCACCGCCGAAGGGTTCCACGTCCACGCCGAGTCGGGCGAGCACCTCGCGCCGTTCGAGTACCGCGACTTTTTCGGCAGGGCTCAGGTCGACTGGCTCAGGAACCAGCAATGGCTGTTTTTCCAGGTTGCCCTTGAAGACTCTTTGTTTGAGCTGCTCATACAGAATCCGTTCGTGTAAAGCATGCTGGTCGATCACCAACATGCCGTCTTCGCTTTCCACCACCAGATAGCGATCGTGCATTTGCACGGCCGAAGGCGCCCGGCCGGGAGTTTGCCAACGGGAGCCAGCGGGGTAGCTCGAAGCCGGCGCCGAGCCGGATTGCCTGGCGCCCACCGAGTCGGGGCGGGGCAGATGATGCGATAAACTCCCGTCGCCTGCCCAGGGTTCGTCGTCCTCAGGAGGCAAACTTGCGGCAGTGCCAGGACGATCCCAAGGAAGTTCCAGGTTTGGCTGGTGAACCGAGTGCAATTCCAAGGGCCCATGGTCGGCGGTGTTCGCAGCCAAGCCTGGGCTGTCGGCGACCGGCTCGGCCGACGGTCCTTCGGCCAACTGCCCTTTGGCCCAGGCCACAAATTCGGAACGAACTGCCGCCGCCTGGGCGGGATCGAACGCCGCGTGGACTTCGTCGCCGCCGGTCGGTCCCAAGGCGGCGGGGGATTCGGTGGTTCCTCGACCCGGCTGCCAAACGCTGGTCAAATCGGTGGACAAGAACCGAGTCCGCAATGTGCCGAGCAATTGGCTGTACAGCCGGCCGCCGTCTTGAAAGCGAACTTCCAGCTTGGTGGGATGGACGTTCACATCGACCGATTCTGGCGGAACCTCCAAACAGAGGAAACAAACCGGCTGCCGGCCTTGCAGCAGCAATCCGCGATAGGCTTCCACCAAGGCATGCCCTAGCGAACGATCGCGAATATAACGACCATTGAGAAACAGGTATTGCAGTCGATTGTTGGGCCGGCTGACGCTGGGCGAGCCCACGTACCCGCAGAGCCGCGCGGGGGCGGGACTTTCGACCCACAGCAACTGCTCGGCCAGTTCCTGTCCAAAGAACGCGGCGATTCGCTGTCGCCAATCGGTAACCGGCGGCAGATCGTGGATTTCGCGGCCGTTGTGTCGCAGGGTGAAATGCACGCCAGGGTGGGCCAGGGCCAGCCGCGTCAGGGCTTCGGTCAAATGTCCCATTTCGGTGGCCGTCGTTTTCAGAAATTTCCGCCGCACCGGCGTGTTGTAAAACAAGTGGCGAACCTCGATGGTGGTGCCGATGGGACAGCCGCAGGGAGTGATCTCGGCCGATTCGCCCCCGACCAGCTCCAATTCGGCTCCGGCAGACTCTTCGGCGGCCCGGCTGCGAATCAAGAACCGGCTCACCGAGGCGATGGATGCCAGGGCCTCGCCGCGGAAACCAAGCGTGGCCACTTGAAACAAATCATCGGCCGACGTGATTTTGCTGGTGGCGTGGCTTTCTACCGCAAGCGACAACTGGTCCGGCAAAATGCCGCAGCCGTTGTCGGTGACGCGGATCAGTTCACTGCCTCCCTGCTCGATGCTCACGTCGACTCGCGTGGCTCCAGCGTCAAGCGAGTTCTCGACGAGTTCCTTGACCACGCTGGCCGGACGTTCGATCACCTCGCCAGCGGCAATCTTGTTGACCACGCCCTGCGACAATCGGCGAATGACGGGCCGGGTGGATACCGAGTCGGAAACGGAGGACATACGGATCGTCCGTGATCGAGAATGGCAAAACAACGAATGGAATGAAGGGCGTGCGGGAATGAACCAGCCCGCGGCGCTGCCAGCTTCGCCCCTCATTCCGTTTTATCGCAAAATCGGCGGAAGCGGGGGCCTTTTTTCGGGAATTTGTCTGGGTCCACGCCGACGCGTATTGACACGCAACGCGGCTGAAGGGGCGAACGCCGACGAGCTGTGGACGCAGCCAGTTGGCGTCTGAGAGCCGACACGGAGGAACCAGGGTTCCAATGGCTGTTGGGTGAAAGCGTCGCACCGCCATCAAACCCTAACTCCCGTTGAGAATGTCGTCTTCCGCTTGCGGTGAACCAAGCCTAGCCCCATGCCACAGCGACCATGCGATGCGCAGGGCCGCGATGCTTTGGGGGACAAGCCGCAACTTCGAGGGGTGCTGCGCGGCGTTACCCGACGGCTTTTGCCAAGTGGGAGCGATCTGCGCGAACCGGGGCAGGCGTGAGCCGACGGGGTTCGGGGAAGGGGCGCCTGTCGGCCTATTCTTCCACAATTTCCTCTTTTACCGGCCGCACAAAATGGGGCGATTTTTGCGACGTGCTGAGTTCCTTGGCCTTTTCTTCGGCCTCGTCGCGCTGGTGATACTCAAACAGGGCAATCCGCTTGAGTTGCTGATTGAATACGCCCCAGAAAGCGCGGAGGCGAACTACCTTTTCTGATTTGGCTCGACTCTTGCGCTTGGCCGCCTTCTTTTTCTTCTTTACCACGCCTTCAGCTTCGAGCTTCTCGGCGGTTTCGCTTTCTTGACGCAATTCCTTACGGTTGAGAATCTTGCGTGCCATGAACGTCTTTCTAGGCAGGAGCGGGCATGAGGCCAAACGTGGTCTGATGGCTGCAAATATACCATTTTTGAGGTCCTGCGGCTAGCGGCTCTGCCACTCTGGCCATGATCGAGCCCGAATGATGTCGATCGGCTCTGGGGCCGGGGCAACATGCCCCTTATGCGTACGCGGCCGGAAGCCAACTGCCGAAGACGGCCCTCACGGATTCGATTGGCAACTTGGACGAACCTCGTCCGAACATTCGACGTAGGAGTTAAAGGCTGTCGGCAGGGAGCGATCGCCTGGAGTGATAGCGATCGCGTCGCCTTCTGACAGCAAGGCGGCAACGCGCTGTGTTTTTCTGTGTTCCGCCGAATTTCTTTGCCAGAAGCGAAGCCCGGTTGAATTTGTCGCATGTTTGCGGGTCGCCCGCGTTAAGAACCCAAGGAGAAGAAGATGCAACAAGACGTTTCTCATTCCTCGTCCCAATCTCTTCCAGCAGCGGCGGAGCGTCGGTCTCCGGCGTCGTGTGCTCCGCGCGGCTGGTGGGTGGCCATGTTGGGGGCGGCCATGCTGGCCTCTGGCGCCACGTTCTGGAGCGTGCATGCGGCACCCGAGGCCGAGTTGTCGCCCGAGGCTGCGCGGCATGCCAGCGAACTTTCGTCGGCGTTTCGGTTTGCGGCAGAAAAGGTCAGTCCGACGGTGGTCAAAATCACCACGGTCAGCCGCGCGCCCTCCGCGGCTCCCATGCGGTTCCGCGGCAATGCCGACCCATTTGGCGCGTCGCCGTTCGAAGGCACGCCATTCGAAGACCTGTTCAAGGGCGATAATTCCCTCCGCAATTTCCGCGAGTTTCGTAGTATTCCGGCTCCCCGCGCCCAGCAGGGCTTGGGATCGGGCGTGATCATCGACAGCGCCGGCATCATTCTCACCAACAACCACGTGGTGAGCGGAGCCGACGAAGTCTTCGTCCGGCTGACCGATGGCCGCGAGTTCAAGGCGACCGATATTCGCGTAGATCCGCAAACCGACCTCGCGGTGATTCGCATCCACGGCGCTGGCAATCTGCCCGCCGCCAAACTTGGCCGCTCCAGCGAAATGGAAATTGGTGATTGGGTGATCGCGATTGGCCACCCGTTCAGCCTCGACACCACGGTCAGCGCCGGCATCATCAGCGGCAAAGGACGCGGCCTGGCCAATGTGAGCCGCGCGCAGTTCCTGCAGACCGATGCCGCCATCAATCCGGGCAACTCGGGCGGCCCGCTGGTCAATCTCCGCGGCGAAGTCGTGGGCATCAATACGGCCATCGCCACCAACAGCGGTGGGTACCAGGGGATTGGTTTTGCCGTGCCGGTCGATCTGGCCAAGTGGGTGATCGATCAGCTTTCCAACAACGGCACGGTCAAGCGAGCCTACCTGGGCGTGAAGATCGAAGCCCTCACCAACGAACTGGCCAAGCAGTTTCAGGTGCCCGGAGGTAAAGGCGTGCTGGTCGCCGAAGTGAATGCCGACGCGCCAGCCGCCAGGGCCGGTATGAAAGAGGGCGACGTTGTCGTCAGTTTTGAGGGTCAGGCGGTGGAGTCGCCCCGCGACTTGCAGTCCGTGGTGGAGCGCGCCCCGGTGGACAAAGAATCGCAACTCCGCGTGGTCCGCGACGGCAAGGAATTGGACCTGAAGGTGAAGCTGGACTATCTCCCTGAAGACCTGGTGGTTTCGAGCCAGCCCATGAAGGAGCGGAGCGGCAGCCAATCCAACGACTCGTACCGGGCGAAGGAACTCGGTCTGGAGCTGAGCACTTTGACCGATTCCGTGGCGGCCCAGCTCGGATTCGAAGGTTTCCGAGGCGTGTTAATCAGCCATGTGGAGCCCGGCAGTGTCGCCGAACGCCAAGGCCTCCGCGAGGGCATGTTGGTGCTCAAAGTGAATCGCACCGAAGTCACCACGCTGGCTGAATTCCAAAAGGTGCTCGAAAACGCCTCGCTGGCCGACGGCATTTTGTTGCAAGTGCGTTCGGAAGAAGGCAACCGGTTTGTCGTGCTCTCGGCCCAAGGGTAAACCCAGTCCTCGGCGTAAGCATGGCAAATCGGTGAACGGGGGCGAACCGGCGCAGCATCCCAGGAATACGCCGGGATCGCTTCCCCTTCCAAATCTGGACCCCCGAGCCAGGGCTCGCGAATCACGGTTCGCGGGCTCTGGTTTTTTGTTGGAGGTCCAGCGGCCCCGACCTGCCGATGCCTTCCCGGGACGGCGGGTCGAATCGAGCAGCGACGCATGCCGCTTCTCCGGCGTGGAATCAGCGGACCGCCTTGGAGATCCTCGGTGCGCCGCGGCGACTTCATGTTCCATGAGCGACGAATCGCATCCGAAACCGGCGAGGGCTTGCGTTGCTAGCATGTTCGATGCATGCGTGGCTGCAAACTGGCGCTGACGGCAAGAGCAACCCCGACTAAAATCTCCTCTCCCGCATGGAAGCGAGATCTTTGGAGTGAGGAGACCCATCATGGAGGAGACGCGAGCAACCGCTTTGCCGCGGGCGCGCCTGCGACGACGTCCCGGTCCGCGGACCGCTGCCGACCGCCTGGCACACGATCGGGCCACCGTGGCGGCGCTAACCGTTGGCCTGGCGGCCATCTGTCTCGTCACTAAATTCATGCTGCTGCCGTTTCCCGTGGAAACGGCGGGCGAATTCATCCGCTGGTTGCTTCGCCTGGCGGTGGTGTACGCGGCCGACTTGTGCTTCGTGGTCGGTTTGGGGCTTGTCTGTTGGATCTTCACCGGCTTGGCGGCTCGCTCCCACTGGGGGTCGCTGTTCACGCGATTTCTGGTGCTCGGTTTGTTCCTGTTGGCCGGCATTTTCGGCATCGTGAGCATCCGGGTATTCCAAGTCACCTCGGTCATGATCACCTACCAACTGCTGGCCTTCCTGGGCGACGTCAACGTGATGTCTTCCTCGGTGTGGGAGTATGCCAACGACGGCGTGATTCGCGGCTTGGTCTTGATCCCCCTGGTGCTGCTGAGCGGATTCTTTTTGGGCGCCGAATTGAGGATTGTGCGGCGCAGCGGCAATTTGTCGCCGCGCACCCTCGCGTGCGGGGTGGCGGTGGTCGCCGCGTACGGGGGAGTTGCCGAGGCATACGTGAATCGTTCCTGGCTGGAAGAAACACGCTGGGAACGCCGCATCTCGCACAGTCCCCACGGCACGTTTCTTTATTCCTGGGTACAGGAACTGATGTTCGGCGACTCGATGACCTATGACCTGCAGATGGCCGACGCCGACGAAAGCGAATTCATCGCCACCAAGAATCCCGACCAAATTGCGCCCGTGCTTCCCCCGAATGTGCGGCCGCCCAAGAACGTGCTGATGATCGTGATGGAGTCGGTTTCAGCCGAGTATCTCAGCTTGTACGGCAGCAAGTACCCCACCACGCCGCGGCTCGAACAGTACCTGGCAGAACATCAACACGGAGTGGTATTCGACAACTACTACGTGCACAGCCCCTATAGCTGCAAGAGCCTGATGTCGCTCACCACGGGGGTTTATCCCCGCGTGGATTGGAAGCTGATTGTGCGCGACAATCCCGACTTCGGCGTGCCCTTGATCAGCGAACACTGGATGGATCAAGCCGGCTACCGCGCCTGCTACCTGCACGCCGGCTACTGGAGCTGGCGGTATCGCGATCGGTACTTTGGCCGGCGTCCCGAAACCAAACTGATCGACGCCGAAACCCTGCCTGGTCCGTTCGTCAATTCGTGGGGCGTTACCGACGAAGCCATGTATCGGGCGGCCCTGGACTGGATCGATGAAGACAACCGCCCCTTCTTCTTGATGGCATTCACGATCGAAACGCATCACCCTTACGTGGAAGGCCCCGATCCCCAAGTGATGGGTGTGCCGCGTTCCGGGGATCATCGCGTGCGATTTCAGGAGCGATATCTGAACGCCATTCGCAATGCCGACCAGAAAATTGTGGACATGCTCGAAGAGCTGAAGAAGCGGGGCCTGGATCAAGATACGCTGGTGGTCATCACGAGCGACCATGGCGAGATGTTCGGCCAGCACAACATGTGGTTGCATGGCTTTGGCGTGTACAACACGGCGGTGCATACGCCGTTGATCATGATCCACCCCAGCCTGGCAGGCTTTCCGCGGCGAATTGCGCAGCCCTGCCAGCAGATCGACTTGCCGTTCACGCTGACCGAACTGGTGGGCATTGAGCCCCACGCCGACTGGCAAGGGCGAAACCTGCTTGATGGCCGCGATGACGCCCATTTGTACTTTTACGCGCTGTACCGCGGTCCCGTGCTGGGAATGCGCGATGGCGACTTCAAGTACCATTATTACATCCTTACTGGCAAGCAAGAGTTGTTCGACGTGCAAGACGATCCCCGGGAGCAACGCAACCTGGCCGATCAGCAGCCGGAGCGTTGCCGCAGGTATCGCCAGTTGGTCGGCGGCTTCGTGTCGTACCAGAAGAAATATCTCGCGGACCGCGGCGCCCGGTGACAGCCGATCGCCTTCGCCGTGTTGCGGGGAATGAATCGCCCGCGGCCGATTCCGCTGGAAGTGAATACCGTCTCGTTTTCGTTTGCGGCTTGACCGTGTTTTGCATGTGAGAGAACTAGCAGCTATGGATCGGATGCACACTCGCCGTGCGGTGGTCTGTGGTCTGGCTTTGTGGACCCTGGCCGGATTCAGCGGATGCGGAAAAACGTTTGAAGGCAAAGACGACCTGGTTGCCGCCTTGCACCAATCGTGCAGGAGAGTTCAGTCGCGAATTACGCCCGACCGCGTTCGGCTGCGCGAACTGTACGAAATTGCCACCCCTCCCCAAAGCGTGGAACAAGTCGACGAGCAGCGCCAGCGGTGGCACTACAAGTTTCCCGATGGCGGCGTGGAATTTGTGGTCATGCTGGAACCGGGACACCAATGGACCGACGAAAACCCTCGCGTGTTCGTCAACTTGCGAGAGATTCGCACGTTTTAGCCGCTTGCGGGCAACTCGCCTTGCGTCGGGACGGTGCTTGCGACATGCTCTGAGGGCAAACTCCTCCCCGGCGAACCTCCTCAAGCCCGTTTGGAGAAGACGCCTTTTTTCCCGGCAGGGAAGCAGTATGGCCCTCGACATTTTGCCGCTTTCGCCCGAGCGACATCTCTGGATACGCGGCGGACGTCCGTTGCGCGGCGAGATTGCCGTGTCGGGCGCGAAGAATGCCGCCCTGCCCATTCTCGCTGCTTCGGTCCTTGCCCAAGGTCCCGTGGTGCTGGAAGGCATTCCCGCGGTGGGCGACGTGCGCACCATGCTCGAGCTGTTGGAGGACCTTGGCTGCGAAATCGCCGCACACCACTGCCACGCCACCGTGGAACCCGTGGCGCCTGCCCAGTGGCTGCGCCTGGTGCATCGGCATGCCGGCGAAGGTCTGGTCAATGCCACGTTGCTGGGGCGCATGAGGGCGGGGTTTTGCTTGATGGGCCCGCTGTTGGCGCGCTACGGAAGCGCCACGCTTGCCCTGCCTGGCGGCTGCCGCATTGGTCCCCGCCCGGTGGAACTTCACCTGCGCGGCTTGGCGGCACTGGGTGCGAGAATTGAGTGGGGCGAGGGATTTATCGTCGCCACCGCCGATCGGTTGCGAGGCGCCGAAATTGATCTCACCGGGCCGTATGGCAGCACGGTCACCGGCACCATCAACGTGATGGCCGCGGCAACCATGGCGAAAGGCACCACGATCATTCACGGCGCCGCTCGCGAGCCCGAGGTGGCGGATACGGCGTGCTTCTTACGGCAACTGGGGGCCAACATTCGCGGCGACGGTACCAATCGCCTGGAAATTGCCGGAGTGGAATGCTTGGGTGGTGGCAGCCATCGGATCATTCCTGATCGTGTTGAGGCCGCCACGCTGCTGCTGGCCGGGGCCGTCACCGGGGGCCAGGTCTGTGTGACCGGCGTCGCTCCCAACCATTTGAACGAAGTCTGCCGAGTGCTCCGCCTGGCCGGAGCCGAACTGGACATCCTGCCCGACCGAATCGCGTTGGCCATGCATCAACGGCCGCAGGCGTTCGCGGCAATCGCCCGACCTTACCCGGGTTTGCCCACCGATCTGCAAGCCCCGTTCACAGTCTTGGCCAGCGTGGCCCGGGGTCGATCTACCCTGACCGACAGTGTATTCCCCGAACGGTTTGACCACCTGGCCGGTTTACGGCAGTTGGGGGCGCGGATCGAGCGGCGCGGCGCCACCGTGGTGGTGGAGGGCGGCCAACTTGGCTTCGCAGGCGAAGAGCCCACGGAAGTGGCCGCCACCGATCTTCGCGGCGCCGCGGCATTGGTGCTGGCGGCCTTGGCGGCCGCACAGACCACTTGCTTGCACGGCCGGTGGCATCTCGAACGCGGTTACCAGCGCCTGGAACAGAAACTTGCGGCCCTGGGAGCGGTTGTGGCGAGCGATGCGGACGCGCTTGGAACGAGTCGCTCGTACCCGGCAAACATTTCAGAACCGATGTTGCACGAAACATCAAATCCGTCCATGATACCGCCCCCCGCCAACCCAGGATTCGCGGGAAGCGCCTCATTCGCCGGGCGAAAATGCCCGCAACCGGGGTAGCTCGAATGGACATTTTCGCCGAGCGCGCGACCCGGCGCTTGGCTCCCAAAACCCAACAGCACGGAGGCCCAGGGATGCAAAAGTTGTGGTACGGCAGTTATGTCGGGGCCGTTTTGCTCATCTGTGGTTGCGGCGGCGAAGCCGCCAACACCACGGAAGTCGAGCGAGGCAATTCCGCAGTGCAGGCTCAAGTGACAACGACCTCGACCACGGGAAATCCCGCGGCAACCGCGCCCAAGAAAAATCTTCATCCCGAAGTGATCATTTCCACCACCCAGGGCGATATCACCCTGCGTCTGGATTCGGAGAAAGCCCAACTCACCGTCGACAACTTCCTCACGTACGTGGACAGCGGCCACTACAACGGCACGATTTTTCACCAGGTGCGCGAGGGGGACATTGTACTCGCGGGCGGATTTACCGAAGACCTGGTGGAAAAGCCAACCGCGCCGCCAGTACGCAATGAAGCGGACAATGGCCTGAAGAATTTACGGGGCACGATCGCCCTGGCCCGGCAACCGGACAGCATCGACAGTTCCACCAGCCAGTTCTTCATCAATCTGGCCGACAATCCCCACCTCGACCACCATGGCCGCACCCCCGAGGAATACGGCTTTTGCGTGTTCGGCAAGGTCACCAGCGGCATGGATGTGCTGGAAAAACTCTCGCACATTCCAGTCGAAGATCGCGACGTGAACGGGGAAATCTTTGTGATGGTTCCCAAGCAGGCCGTGGTGATCAAATCGATCCGCCGCAAGTAGTTTGCCGGGCGAACGCATTTCGTTGGCAATGGCGTCGACGCTCTTGAACGTCGATTGCGAGAGACGCCTTGCTATCGACCTTGCGCGAAATTTGCCGCGTCATAGAACAATCAAGCTCTCGGACCAACCGAGAGCCTGATCAATGATGGCTGGGGAACGGGGCATGGCGAGCGCCGTCGCCTGGCAGAACATGCCGCGGCCCGACTGGGGTTCTACCCGCGTATTCGCGGTCCATGCCGCCATCGATGGCGAACGCACTCCAGACCGTCATGCGGAGACTGATTCGATCGCGAGCGTGGCAACTGGGCAGTTGAATGGCGTCGCTAAATTCTGCCGGCGCGGATCAGTTCCAACTCGGCCGCCGTTTTGCGCGCCAAGTCTTCGCGGCCAGCTTCCTGGAAGCGTTTGATCGCCCGGGTATAAATCGTCACGCAGTAATCGCTGACTTCGTTTCCCCGTTTTTTGGGGACCAGGGGCAGGTACTCGGTGTAGAATTTCAGCATCTGCGGTTCGGCTCCGTCGATGTCGCGGCAAATCTGCTCCATTTTGTCGAGCATGCGAGGTACGTAGTTGCCTTCGCCCGGAAACCGCTTGATGGTGGCAGCCAGCCCTTCGACGGCGGCCGTGCTCTGTTGCTGCGCCAGCAGAAGTTCGGTCAGTTTGAGTCGGGCAGCGCACGACAAGTCGGGCCGCTTCGCCGCGTCGTACAAATCGATCAGCCGTTCGTACATGGCGTTGCGCGGCTTGCCTTCATCCACGTAACACACCATGTCTTCAAAGACATCCAGGGTGAAGTCGGGCACATTTTTGAACGTGGTGAACATTCGCTCGACCACGGCGTTGAGCGTGCGGCTGTCCGACTTGTTGAGTTTGCCTTCTCGCACCAAAGAGGCCATGGCTCGCCAACTGGCCTCGTTACCAGGGCATAAATTCACCACGTCGCGCAACACCACCAGTTGCTTTTTGGGGTCGAGACTTTCCAATTCGCACAGCTTGGGAACGAACCGCATCACCAGATCGGCTTGCCGTTTGGCCACGTAGTTCAGGCCCACGGTTTGCAGCCGCAATTCGGTCATGCGATCGGTGGTGGGCTGGCCGGTTTGCGGATCGCGGAATTCGCCGACGTAGTAGTGATCGATCTGGTACCGGCCCCACGATTCCAGCGTGAACTGGATTGAGGTTTTCGTGGCGTTGCGGATTTCCACCCACATCACCCAGGCATGCTGCGAACCGTTGGCCCCCGTGCCGCCCACGTAAATGGCCGGCACGCCAAGGCTTTGACCCACGCGGGCGGCAAAGTCGGCTTGCATGGCGCACACGCCGCCGAAGTTGCGAATGGCATCAAGCGTGTATGGCTTGCCGTTCAGTTTGCAAACCTGACTGTTGGTTTCCAGCATCACCTGGTCGTAGGGAACATCGTGATAACATTTGCCGATCATCGGTCGCTTGAGCAGATATTCGCGGATCGCCCAGGCCCGCTCCTCCGCCGGAGTCTTGTGATTCACCACATGCACCAGGAACTCCCACGGCACGTACTGAATGCGCCCTCCCATGTACTTTTCGGTCGAGGTGTAGTACTCAAAATTGTGCACCGCGGCGGCGAGCTCGTCGGGCATGATGGCCTGGGTGCGCCGGGCATGAAAGCCGTAGTCGTACACCGATCGCGGCACGTCCCAGGTTACCGCCAGCGCGATGCCCAGACTGGAGTAATCGGGCAGCAACTTCGGGAATTGCTTTCGTAGTTCGTTGAACAGGGCCAGACCGGCCGCCACGTTGTCTTCGGGACAGAACGCAATGAACAACTCTTCTTTCACCTCGGGGTGCTCATCGAACCAGGCATACATTTCGGCATAGTCATCGCCCAGCCCTTGCCGAATGGCCGCCTGATATTGGTGCTCGAATCGCTGCGAAAACACCTTGCGGATGGCCGGATACTCGGCCAGGTTCAGCAGCCGGTTGCGGCGGTAAATGTCGTGAAGCCTGGCGTCCCACTCCGCGTAGGGATCGAGCGGAGCGGTTTCCACCGGCGCCGTCGCCAAGGGCATGGGGAATGGCTCGGGAGTGCGCGCCGCCACCACCGAAAACGGCGATCCCAATTGCGTTTCGAGCGGCGTGATCAACTCGGGCGACTGCACCGGATATTGCACCACAAACCGATCGTAGCCGTACAGCCGGGTAGCGAACGGTTGCTCGCCGAACCAGTTTTTCGCTTCCGCCGCGGCCACGCGTTGATCGGCCAGACGTTGTTCCTCGTCGGCATAGCAGTACACCCAAACGGGGTTGCTGTCGACATCGAGTTTCCACCGCTCGCCGGCCAGGCGAGCGGTGCCTGGTTCGGGCGTCGCCGCCATCACTTTCAGTTTGGCCGCGCGCAACTGCTGCACGAGCGACTCCACCGGATGCAGCGGCGGTTTCTCCAGTTGGATTTGCAGCCGCAGGGTGGCCGCCAGCGACGGGTCGTGACTCTTGAGCACTTTGGTAACGACGGAGTAAGTTTTTCCGCGCGCCTCGGCTGCGGGGCTCCAAGTCAACCTGCCGGTGGAGCCCTCAATGGAAAGTCCTTCCGGGGCGCCGTCGCCCAGTTCAAATACCAAGGTGCTGGTCGGAATGTCGGGATCGACCGCCTGCAGCACCAGATCGAGATTCTGATTGTACGAAACCTCTACCACGCCGGGTGAAGCGAATCGCGGCGATTGATGCACTTCGCGCACTTCAATCGCAAATGCGCTGTCCACCTGTTGCGCACCGGCCGCGGCGCGAACCACCACGTCGTACGTTTGCCCGCCGTGTTCCTCACCCGGCAGCCAGCGCAACTCGCCGGTTTGGGCATTCAATTCCACCCCAGGCGGCGATTTCACCAATTCAAACCGCAACTCTCGGTGCCCCGATGAAGTGACTGGCACCTTGTAGCGCCAGATTTGCGCTTCGGCAGCGGTTTGCTTGTCCGGCACGCCCACCGTCAGCGCAGGCTCTTGCAGGTTGACCCAAACCAGCGCCGCGGCTCCCAGCAAAATCACGCCCGAAATGGCGAGCAACGCCCAAGGAGGCGACTTGCGGCGGCGATAACCGGCGTAACCGCTTCCGCTGGGCTTGCCGCCACGGGGGGCTCCCTCGGCCACGATTGCGGGAACCGGTCCACCGGCATGTGGCGGCTGCGCCGGCACGGCTCGAACGGACGCATACCCGCCGCCTAAAGGCACACTCGCAGCGCGGGGCACATTCGGTTCGGGCGGAGTCACCGGTGGCGCGGGACCAACCCGAGGCGGAATCGCCTGAGGATTGGGCGGCGAAGGACTCTTCGGTGGCAGCGCGGCCGCGCGGCGAAGACGCCGATCCGGTTGAGACATATGCCCCTCCAGGTGGCTGGAGAAAAGCGCGGGAAGCGCGCGAAGAACTTCTGGGGAAACCCCCATTGGGATGGGGTAATTTTCCCAAAACGCTCGCCGACTCGCAAGGACCTTTTGCCGCCGATCGAGCGGCGGCATCGCACCGCCCTGGCGTTCCTTACGGCTCGGACGAACCCAGATCCAACAACTCTTTCGCGCCAGGGTACTGCGGGTCGCGTTCCAATAGCTTGACGAGCACCCGTCGAGCTTGTTCGTATTGCCCCGCTCTGCGTAGGGATTTGGCCCATTCCAACTGCCAGGCAGGTTCCGTGGGTTTCAGTTCCACCGCCGCGGCGTAGGCAAACGCGGCGTCTTCGTGCCGGCCGGCGAAGGTGTAGGCCACGGCGGCAAAACGCTGCATCTGGGCGTCGTTCACGTCAATGTGCAGCGTGCTTTCGGCCCAGCGGACGGCCTGAGCGAAGTCGCGCCGCTTGAGAGCGAGTTGTGCCAGCTTTTTGCGGATCACGGCGTTGTCGACTTCCAAGCCTGCCAGGTGCTCCAGTGGTTCTGCCAGCTTGGCTTCTTCCTGTTGGGCCAGATACAGCGCGGCCAGGGCCTTGGACCAGCGGGCTTCATGCGGCCAGTTTCGCCGGGCCAACACGTACAGTTTTTCGGCGCCGGCCGGGTCGTTGCCCCGTTGTCGAAGCTGCGCCAACAGCGACAACACCTCGGGGTGCGGCGCCGCGTCGTCGAGCGCCTGCTCCAGCAATTGGAGCGCCTCGTCGTCGTCGCCAATCAGCAGCCGCGTGCGCGCCAGCACGTACGAAGCCAGCGGCACGCGGGCGACGGCCGTGCGTTCCGCGGGAGGCCGTGTTTTCGCCTGCCGCGCCGCCGCTGCAATCGCCGCCTCGGCAAACTTTCGCGCTTCCGCGAATTGCTCGCGGGCGAATTGGACCGCGGCCATTTCCGCCAGGCGTTGCGCATTTTCAGGTTCGCTTTGCAAGGCGCGCTCCAACTCGACGAAACTCTGTTCGCTGGACGTTTCGGGCGCCAATTGAATCTTGGCGACCAAGTCCTCCAGAAACGCTTCATACCCTCGTTCGAAATCGGCCTGATCGATCGCGAACGCGCGGTAAATCGCGGTGGCCGTGTCGGGTTGATCGGCAAAGCCGGCCAGCAGGCGCGCAATCGCGTCTTTGCCAAAACGGTGCAGCATGTACTCGGCGTAAATTTCCGCCTGGCAGTAAGCCAAGGTCCAATCGTCGGAAGTATGCGGTCGAATGAAACCCAGGTTGATTTCGTCGAGCTTGAAATGGGTGCCGGCGCGATAGCGACGAGCGAGCAGACGGTTCCAGCCTTCGGGCCGCGGGTCGCCTTCGTTCATAACGGCCAAGGCCTCGGTAAACCAGTGCGGCACATGGAATGCCGTTTGTTGCAGATTGAGGATGTGGACGAATTCGTGCTTGAGCACGCGAGCCCAGTGGAATGGCGAGGGCATGGCGTCGGGCGAAACCATACCCACCACGCGGCCAGCGCAGGCGCCCACGGTGCCAAGATAGGGCAAGCCCACCATGCGTGCGCTAAACCAACCGTGCCCTGGCGTGTTCTTGGCGTGGTGAAAAATCTCGATCAGCGTTTTGCCTGGCGGCTCAAAGCCAAATTGCCGGCAAAGCTGGGGGTAGACGTCGCGTTCCAGGTAGCGGGCGGCGGAACGGGCCAGCAGCGCATCGCGGGCATCGTAACGAAAAATGAAATGTTCGGTTTCGAGCTTCTGGTACGTATCGAGCACGTCGAGCACTTGCAGCGTATTGGCTACGCGCACGTGGAAAGGGTCGGAGGCGAATGATGCTTCGAGCGCCTGGCGGGCTTCATCCTCGCGTCCCAGCCGCATCAGCATTAACCCCAACGCCGATTGCGGACCGGCTAGCCGCGGCATTTTTTTCGCCGCCAACTGGTAATACCGTTCGGCCAGGTCAAACCGCCGCGCGTCGTCCAGTTGAACCGCCGCGGCGAAGTAAAATTCGCCCGGGGCCGCATTGCGGGTTTCCACCGCTGCGATGAGCTGCGCGGCCGTAGCGGCCATGATTGCGCCGGGCGTGTCAAGCCGCCGTGCGTAATCTGGTTCCTCCGTTGGTTCGCCGGCTTCCATCAAGCGAAATGCCAGCAATCGCCCCAGCACGCTTTCATCGGCCGGATTGCAGTCGACTGCCTTGTGCAACCTGGCCAGCGCCGCGTCGCGATCGAAGTTGGCAATGTGCCAGTCTGCCCAAAGTGCGTGTGCTTGGGTGAGCCGAGGGTGGATTTCCAGCGCCCTGATGAGAGAACGGGACGCGCCGTCCAGATCGTAATGTTGCAGTGCCAGGGCGGCCACCGCGGCATGTGTTTCGGCCGACTGAGGGTTGATCTGGAGTGCTGCCGCAAAGGACCGGCTAGCTTCGGCCTGATTGTACTTTTCGCTGAATAGCCGTCCCGCTTCGTAATGGGCAGGCCAGTAATCGGCTTCAAGTTCGAGTGCTTTGGGAAGCAGTCGATTCACAATGAATCGAAAATCGCCCGGCCGATTTTGCCACCGCGCCGATTGGGCCGCGGCCAGCGCGATCCAGCGGATGTCTTCGGCCCGCGTGATGCGCAACTGCTTCTGGTTATAGAACGGCACAAACCAGGCGTACGCTTGGTCGGCCTCGTCCAGCTTGCCCTGCACGCGCAGACGTTCGGCTTGCACCCAGCGGGCCAGCAGATGATCGGGGGATCGGGCCAGCGCTGCCGCACTCGCCGCATCGGCCGCCACATAGTCGCCGGATTCGAATTGCCGCCAAGCCAGTTCCGCGTGCAGGTCGGCCAGCAGATCGACCGCCAGCGACCGGCTTGGCCGCTGATCGCTTGCGTCGCGATGGATCTTCTGGACTTCTACCGCGGGGGCTTCAATGGGGAAGGAGTCGATTGCCCCTTGCAGTATTTGGACTCCCTGGGCGATCCGGCCTTGGCCGAACAAAGCTCGCGACAACCCCAACGCCGCCTCCGCTGGGCGCGTGGCCGCAAGCCGCTGGTAAGCGTCGGCAGCTTCGGCATACCGGCCGCGCAGGTAATGCTGCCGCGCCGTTTGCTCCAGGTTGGCAGGATTCGCGCTCTCGGCGGCTACGTTGTGAGCGGCGATGCCCAACAATGCCGCTCCGGCAAAGAACCACGCTCTGGGCCATGGAAACAGCGGACGCACCTGTGGGGTGAGCATGTTTTGAACTCGCTCAAGCGGGATGGGCGAGATGGCATCGGAACGCGGCGTTTACTCCCCTTCAGGCGCTGGCTCGAGTGCGATCCACGCCTGATTCAAGTAACTGCAGCGACAGCCGGCCGAAGCGTCGGGCACCAACACCAGACCGCCAACCGGCAAGGCATTGATCCAACAACCGGGGCGGATGCCGCCAAAATTCTCCGTTTCGCTGGCCTGACTGGTCAAATCGAAATAGCCGAGCGTGGCCGAGCGAAACGTAATCAGGTTTTCGCAGCCGGCCAGTTGTCCGCAGCCGTACGAGCGTTTGAAGGGGAAGCCCCGCGCATCTCCGGTTAGCAAATCCCACGCTCCGCCTTCGGCGTAAACCGTGCGGTCGTTCACCATTGGCCGCGTGGTGTACTTGGCTTCTTGATCCCAGAGTCGCTGGCCATTGTGAATGTTGAAGGCCGCGAGGCGACCACCCGCTTCCGACGGCAGTTTGAAGCGCGTGGGTTGGTAGCTCATTAACAGCGCATCGTGTTTCACGCTCAGCACAAGCAGCGTGCCGTAGATGTTGTCGGCGGTTTCCCACAATTTTTCGCCGGTCTTTGCATTGAGAGCCACGAGAATGCCGGTTTCGTGCGGGGGCGCCTCGCCGGTGCGCGCGGCCAGATCCATTTCCGCCCGCGGACGGTCGATCAAGTAAACCACATTGCCGCCCAGCGCGATGGCGTTGTGGCGAATGGAATGGCGCGCCGGGTATTTCCAGAGCAACTCGCCGGTTTGGGCATCGAAAGCGAACAGGCCGCGCGACTCGGTATATTGACCTTCCATGTCGGCCGGACGCCAAGCGTGACGCACCACGTGGTCGGCATTGGCGACCGAGCCCAACAAAACACCGCCCTCGCAGGCAATGTACCCCCAGGGATCCGGCCGTTTTTCGGACGCTTTTCCGGGCAGGGGTTCTTTCCCGGGCGAATCGTCTTCCGTTGGGGCAGCCCGACGGGCCTCCGGAAATTCGGGTACCGTCAACTCGGCCAGCTTCTTGCCGGTTGCCAGGTCGAGTTGCAGGCAGCGGTTCTTTTGCCGCACGAACACGCCTTCGGACGAAACGCAGAAGTTGCTGCCCGTACCCGAGGTGCCCATCAGGTGATCGGCGTCGTAAGCATGCAACACGCCCGGCAGCGCGAATTCCCAAAGTTGGCGGCCGTTATAGGCATCGGCACACACCAGGCTGTCCATTCCTTCCATGTACAACCGGCCTGCGAAAAACAACGGCGCCGGACCGCGGCCGTGCCGCTGGGGTACGTCGAGATCGCTGTCGCGGAACCAGAGCATACGCAACGGCCCGCGCACGATGCGGTCGCTGGAAGAACTGGTGTTGGCCGCGTTGGCGTATTGATGCGTCCAATCGCCGGCGTCTTCCAATGCGCCGCGCACCTCGAATTTGAGTTCCGCGGCCGCGCGTCGGCAGAGCACGCCGCCATAGGGACGCTGCAAACGTTTCGCTTCTTCAACGACGGCGGATGGCAGCGACCGCTCCCGGTCGACGCCGGCCAACACCACCAAATCGGCAAACGAATTGGGATAGCGCGTTTTTTGGGGCGACACGGCGTGCACCGTGACCCGGGTGCCGGTCAGCCCAGCGGCTTCCACCCGCTGCCGGGCCGCTGCCGCCAACGCGGGATTGGGCTGAACCACGTAAATGTTCAGCTTGCTTTGCTCGGCCAGGGCGATAGCCAGTTGGGCATCTCCGCCGCTGAGGTCCACGGCATACCCTTCGGTCATGCCCGAACGCTGCAGAATTTCGGCCGCCAAGTCGCGCGCTTCGGGGGCGACTGGAATCGCCGCTTCGGCCGGCTGTTTCGATTGCGTTCCCGCGTTTGCCCGATAGCAGTAAATCTGCCCCTGGTTGGTGCTGGCGATCAGGCAGCCATCGGCGTAGGCCAGGCCCAGCACGGTTCCTTCCACCGCCAAGGTGGCTCGAATCTGGCCCGATTCCAGGTTGACGACGTGTACGGCCCCTTCCGTTCCGATTACGGCTTCTTTGCCGGCAACCAGGAGGACTTCGGCCGCGGGCACATCGGGCAGGGCCGCAGCCACTTGGAGCCCTCGGTACTTGGCCGGTTCGCCGCGGCGATCGGGGCCTTGCTTCTCCAGGTAGCGGTAGCGCGACAGCCCTTTTGCGGTAGAAAGCAGCAAGCCGTCGGGCAGAATGGCGACGGCGCCGGCAGCCAGCTTTTCCTGAGAGATGCCACTGGCGGTGTCGAAGACCAGGCCGCTGTTGACGAACAATCCATCGCCGATAGCCATTTCGCTGCCGCCGTTGTGGCCGTACTTTTGCAGGTGAAAATAGCGGAGCTTGCCTTCCCTGCGATCAAACACCGCCGGCACCGCGCGGCCGGTGGCCATCCACAGGTTTTCGCCGTCGGCAGCCAGGTAACCTTGCGCCGCCACGCCGCTGGCGGCGTTCGCTCCTCCGTGCGGTTGCGGCATGTAAATGGAGCCCGAGTCGTCATTCTTCCATAGCACCTTTCCCGATTCGGGGTCGAGGGCGTAAAGATATATGCCATCGGAGGGCCAAATGCCGGCGGCGAAGTACAGAAGGTCATCGAACATGACGGCGCCCCCTCGGGCCGGCCAGCGGGAAACCAGGCGGCGGTTGCCAAGGATCATTTCGTCGCTCGGACCGCCGCGTTGCTTCCACAGCAGGCGGCCTTCGTCGGCAGCAAGCGCGTACAGCGTTCCATCATCGCTGGTGACGAACACCCGATCGCGCCAAAACAGCGGAGCGAACCGAATCGGCCCATCGGTCTGGTAGCTCCAGATAATTTCCCCAGTTTGCGCGTCGACGGCATAAACGGTGTTGTTGGCCGAACTGCCAAAATAGCAGCGGCCGGCGCCTAGCACCGCTTGCGGAGCGCGGTCAAAAGTCATGCGATCGGATGATGGCCAGGCCGGCTGGGGCGCAGGGCTGTTTACCTTCCAGGCGAGCTGGAGTTGGACAGGAAGTGTTTCTGCCGTGTAACTGGTTCGCCCGGCGTTCCCCCGGTAACTGGGCCAATCGGCCAACACCCCTTGCGTGGCGCCCAGCAGCACACCCAGGGCAACTCCCAAAACTCGATAGGCCATGACCAACTCCTGCGATCTCGGGGGACGACGTTCAGAATCAGGCGGGGGGGAATGAATGGCTTGGATGACGGCGCTGACGTGCCAATCGCGCACAGCTACTGCATGATGGCCAGAATATCGGCCTCGCTGAGGATCAGCAGCTCTTCGCCATCGACCACGACCTCGGTGCCCGAGTAGTTGCGGTACACCACGCGATCGCCTTCGTGAACTTCGTGCTCGGCCCGACGGCCATCGGCCAACAGTCGACCATCACCCACGGAGAGCACTTTTCCTTGCATTTGGGTAAGGCGGGCGCCTTCTGGCAGGGCGATTCCACCGGGCGTTGTTTCTTCGGTTTCTAACGGTTTGACCACAACTTTGTCGCCCAACGGCACGACTTTCATAGCCGACTCCCACACCAGTTCCACCCTCCGCCCAACGCTTGGGCTGACGAAGATGCTAGCTCGCATTGTCGCACGCTAGAAATGGCATCGCAAGCGGAGATGAGTTGGGGGGGAGCGGAAGAGGGGACCCGGAAAGCTGTGGACCTGCGGACTAGCGGGTCCGCAGACGATTCCGCGCAAAATGTACATTCGGGGCTGGCCGAGGAAGAGAACGGCGGCCGCGCCGAGGGGATGCGAACTCGTTCGACGTTACTCCCGATTGGCCGGCTTCAGCCAGGGGGATAAGTCGATCGTCCGCAGCGGGAAGGCGGTGGCGGGCCGGCGCCCGTCGCCAAAGGCCACGTGCAGCTTCAACGTTTCTGGCTCAAACACCATGCTGTGCGCCGTCCACCATTCCTGGCTCACGGCCTGCAAGAGCCGATGCGTCTCGCCGATGCCCAATTGTTCCCAGCCGCGAGCCCGCGCAAGCTCGTCCAACCGGCGGCAGCCTTGGCCCGTGGAAAGTTCGCGGGTTTCGAAGTGGTTGGTCGCCGCGCAATAGCCGGTTTTGTCTTGCCGAAGCGCTACGGTCTTGGGGGTGGCCTCGATGACGCCCCCCGCGAGTCGATCGCACATCACAAAAATCGAACGGCCGGCCGGCTTGGTTTTTTGCATGGCCTTTTCCGCGGCCGCGATGGAATCGCACTCCTCCAGGATTTGTCGGCAGAGCACCGCGGTTGGCGTGTTCTCCAGCACCAGCCACGGAGATTGGTCCGCCGCCGGCCCTACGTCGTTTTGGCCGATGAACAGCCCATGGGCGTTCATGGCGCTCATGGCACAGCCCACCACGGTGGAACCAGGAAAGGACACCACCGCGAAGGGTTGCTTGCCCTTGGGCTGGTACACGATCACCAGGCTGTATTCCAGCATGCCTCGGGCGAAGGGGTAATCGAGATTGCGGCCGATGAGCGCGCCGCCGGTCTTGCTGCGTTCGGGAGAAACCATCACCGCCGAGCAACTGGTGAGCTTGCGGATGTCGTGGAACGTGTTGCCGATGACCAGCATGTCGCGATCGAGGCCGCTGGCCTTGATGGCGGATTCCAACTCGCGTTGGTAGTCCTCGGGAAACCGCTTGAGCAGCGAGTTGGCGATGGAGGCCAACAGCGGCCTGGCATTGCCCAGGCCCTGCGATTGCAGAAATCGCTCATAGACCTGGATGGCGCCCGCGGCTGGCTTCAAGGCCAGCATCCCCATCTGTTCGCCCATTTCTTCGGGCGTGCCTTGTACTGTTAGCACCGGCACCCCTTGCACGTAGCGCAATTCGCCGCCGCCGTGTTTGCCTTCAGGGTATCGAAACGGCTCGGCGCGCAGCGGCTGCGCGAGCAGTGCCGAGGCAACCCACGCGCATGCGACCAGATACCAGCGAGACATGGAACTCTCCCGTTGAAATGCGAGCAGCCCCGAGGCGCGGAAGGGGAAACGCGCTCCTCGTTGCCATCACGTAGTATACCGGATGGCACCGCGTTCGGGCGAGACGAGTTGCGGAGGCGCGCAACAGCAAGGCAACAAGCGATGCGGCAACGGGTGTCGAACCGCCCTTCCAGTATTTGGAACGACGCGGGAAATGTGTCCCAGAAACCGTTCCCAACTTGGCAACCTTCCGCTATTTGCGGTTGTAGTCGGCGGGCACTTCTCCCCAGGCCGCGGTTTCCCACTTGAGGATTTCGTTGGGATATTCGTGTTGTTGCAACCAGTGGAGGGCTCTGTCGACCAGGTTGTTGATGACTTCGCTGGTTTCGCCTTGACGCATCGATTTCGAATGGACCCTTTTGTGCTGGACCCAAACGATGGCCGTTTGACTGTCGCTATAAATGGGCCACATAAGCGACTGTTTGGCCATCAGGGCCAGTGCATGCACGATCGCCAGGAATTCGCCGATGTTATTGGTGCCGTTGGGAAACGGTCCTTGCTCAAAGGCAATGGACCGATCGTGATGCCAGACGCCGCGGTATTCCATCACCTTGGTTTGGGCGTTCCAGGCGGCATCCACGCACAGGCTGTTGGTGATCGGTTGTCCGATCGCGGCCAACTCTTCCTCGGAGAGGGAAGGAACGAACGTTGCCTTGCCCCAATGTTCGTCGGCCCCCGTATCAAATGCCGCTTGGGCCGATTCTAAAGTCGGAAATGCCTTGAACCGTGCATTCGAGTAGCCCTGGGTTGCCGCCTGGCACTCGGCCCAACTGGCGTACACGCCGGGCGCGGCGCCCTTCCAAACGACGTAAAATTTTTGCTTGCGCGATGCCATGACTGCTGGGGAGTCGGTGTGGTTGCGGCCGCTTCCCGGAAATCAACTCCAGAGTGGGCGAGGCGAACGTTGCGGCCATATGGGTGCAACTTTCGCGACGTCTTGGTTTAACGACTCAAACGTGGCGTGGTCCTTGGTCGTTGGCGATCGTTGGCAATACGGCGTTCGCGCCGACTCGGTTCTGGAACGCCTATGTTGTTGGTGCCGGATGGCATGCCAGGGTGAGCCTGGCCCTTGAACGATCGCCCCTCCTGTCCCTCGACAATCTTAATATTTGCCATGTAAACGCCGCTGGCAAATGGCGTTTTGCGGCTTACCGTCGCTGGCTGCTGGCAGCCTCGGGTGAGGGTTCGGGCCGCAGCGCGGTGCGAATCGGTGTTTCGACCACGATTTCGCCCTGCAGCCATGCCAACGGCGGGGCTGTATCAGGAATCGGCAACTGCGTTAACGCCACGTCGGCCGGAGGAGCGATTGTGTCTCGGGGCGGAGCTGCGTGTCGCGCGGGCGGCGCCGGGGCGGCATGCTGGTCATCGGCGGGAAACAGGCACCACACGAATGCAACCAGGAACACGGCCAAGAAGGCAGGCCAGAAAAAGCGATGCTTATGCCAGCCCTCGGCTGGCGGTTCCGAGTCGTGGAGCAGCATCCGAACGTTCCCTGTTCTCGCACTAAGCTCGATTTTCGGCGACGGAGCCGCCTCCTCGGTGCGGAGCGCGACCGCACAGAAACGACCATCGGGTACGTTGTCGCTGCACGTTGAACATTCCCCGTTCAACCCGCATTGCCGTTAAAGGACCTACCATTCGCCCGACCGGCACAAGCCTTACAACAGTGCGCTGCGGGCGGCAGCCGCGGCTGAGGTTTACGCTGTCGGAGTTTGATAGCGGCGACTGCAAGCCAAGTTACTGTACTGGTATTTGCTAGCAATCGGTGGCGGGTTCGAGGCCGCACTCGGGCACAACCGTTACTTGCTTGCCCGTGGCGCTGTTGGGTATCAGGCACAAGAACCGCAGCGGCTCGCCGCCTGTGTTGCGAAACTGGTGTACGTCGCCGGGCGCCACGTAGACGACGTCGCCAGGTTGCAACGGGTGTTCGGCATTTCCTTCGACGACGACGCCTTGCCCGGCAAGCACGAACACTTCGTGTTCGTAGTCGTGCATATGCCGGGGGGTAAACCCGCCCGGCGCCACTTCAAACTGCCGCATGGCGAAGTTGGGAGCACCGTCCCGTTCACCCAGTAGCCACCGCACCTGGCAGCCCTCGGCGCCGGGCATGTCCACGGGCTTGAGTTCCACGTTTTGGGAAGCTTGCACTTTCATGTTGTTGCCTGCTCGAAGGAGGGGAGGTTCGACCGGCGTGGCAGGACTGGGCCGCACCTGGATGCAACCGAAACAGGTGTCGCAGCGACCCGCCCGTTTTGGCCGGTATGTTAACCATAGGCGTTTGCGGCGGCGAAGAAAACACCGCGGAAGGCCACCAGGTTGGCGCAATCGGCGCCACCTGCATGCAATTTTGCGGTTCGCGTGCCCCCAACCAGAAATTTGGACTAGGTTTATGGGGAGGGTGCCATTGTGGCTCCCTGACCCGATCTCGCAAACCTGAAAGTCGATTTGCATGTCCGTGGTTGCTGCCGAGGCCGACGTACTCCAGCTGTTCGCCGAAAGTGAACTGGTTGCAGCGATTCAACACGCGGTGAGAGACGCATTGGAAATGTGCCGCCTGCCGATCCGTTGCGTTTCGGTGGCGTGCGTCCCCAGCCGCGAGGGCGGAAATGTTACCGGCCTGTTGGGGGTGCATGGCAAGACGTCGGGTTTTGTCACCGTGAACCTGTCCGAGCGATTCGCCCGGAAGGCCGTGGAAGGCCTCGTGGGCGATCGTTTCGAACGGATGTCGTCGCAGGTGGTCGATGGCGTCGGCGAGCTGACGAACATCATCGCCGGAGGCATCAAGGGAAGGTTGTCCGGCTCGCCCTGGGCGTTCACAAACATCACCGTGCCATCGGTCATACTTGGATCGGGCTATCACATTGCCTACGCGCCCAGCCTGAAGTTTGCCTGCGTCACTTTTGAACATCAGGACCACGAGGCAATCATGCTCGACGATCGCCTGCTGCACGTGAGCATGTCGCTGCTCAAGCTTTGATCGCGGGCGATGGGATGGTGCCATTCCGCTACAAATTTGGGCGCCGCCGGCGAGCAGTTGGGAACAACGAGGCGCAAGGGAGGAGAAGCGACGACTTTACGCGCATGGGGCAGCAGAGGGTGGCGTATCGTTGACACTGAACGTATTGAGCCGCCTACACCCGGACAAATGAATGAAACCGCTGCCGCGGATGTTGGCGCGGGAGAGATGGAATTGCTCCAGGCCGGGGAGATGGCGCAGCGGGGCGAGGTGGTCGTCGGTGTACTGCTCTCCGTAAAAGCCTACGGAAACCACTTTGTCGATGTGTGGTCGCCGGCGAGGGAGCGGAGCCAGTGGTCTGGTGGTTTGTTCTCTGGCGCAAAGTTGCGTATGGGGTCCTTTTGGTAATCGAACCGGATCTGCACGCCCCAGGCTTGCAGTTGCTCGACGGCGCGGCGCTGGTTTTCGGCCCGGTTGGCGATGTAGCCGACGTAGACGCTGAAGGCGGCCACGGCGAGGAGAAAGCCGCTGAGGCTGAACCGCAGCCAGCGGCGTTTGGGCCGCGGCTGTTGAACGACCTGGGCGGTGCTCTCATCGGGCGATGCGATATCACTGTGGTCCATGGGACCGCCCCCGAAGAAGTTCGACGAATAGCGAAGAAGGGAAATGAGACTCGAAACCGACTCTTGCGGACCAACGGGCGCCCGTCAAGAACCTTTTTTGTTTCGAGTGGAAACAGGGCAGAGTCCTGGCCGCGCTACTGCTGCTTGCTTTCGATTTCCAGCACGCGGATGGTGGTGCGGAGCACCGCGTCGGGGTTCAACGACAAGCTGTCGATGCCCTCCTCGACCAGGAAGCTGGCGACCTCCGGATAGTCGCTGGGCGCCTGGCCGCAGATGCCGATTTTTCGGCCCGCGGCTTTGGCGGCGGAAATGGCCGCGGCCAACGACCGCATGACCGCCGGGTCGCGCTCGTCGAACACATGGGCGACAATCCCGCTGTCGCGATCCACGCCCAATGTCAATTGGGTAAGGTCGTTCGAGCCGATCGAGAAGCCGTCGAAGATTTCCGCGAACTCGCGCGCGCAGATCACATTGCTGGGCAGTTCGCACATCACATAAATTTCCAAGCCGTTGCGGCCGCGCACCAGGCCATGTTCGGCCATGACTTCCTGAACTTTTCTTCCTTCGGTGACGGTGCGGCAGAACGGGATCATCAGCTTGACATTGGTCAGGCCCATCTCGTCGCGTACTTTCTTCATGGCCTGGCATTCCAGCCCAAAGGCTTCGCGGAAGCCTTCGCTGTAATAGCGCGAAGCGCCGCGGAACCCGATCATGGGATTTTCTTCAATGGGTTCGAATTCCCGCCCTCCGATCAAGTTGGCGTATTCGTTGGTTTTGAAGTCGCTGAGCCGCACGACGACGTCTTTGGGGTAAAAGGCGGCGGCGATGGTGGCGACGCCTTCGGCGAGCAAATCCACAAAGAATTGCGGCTTCTCGGCATAGGCCGAGGTGAGTTTGTCGATTTCGGCCACGTCGGCGCTGTTTTTCAGGTGGGGGTACGCCAGCAGCGCTTGGGGATGGATTCGGATATACGTGTTGATGATGAATTCCATCCGGGCCAGGCCGACGCCGTCGTTGGGCAGATTGGCCAGGCGAAACGCCTCTTCGGGGTTGCCGATGTTCATCATGATTTTGGTGCGCGGCCGATCCAGCGTGGTAAGACCGAGCCGTTTGACTTCGAAATCGAGCTTTCCTTCGTAAACTCGGCCGACTTCGCCCTCCGCGCAACTGCAGGTCACCTGTTGGCCATTCTGCAGCGCCTTAGTGGCGTTTTCCGTGCCCACGATGGCCGGCAGGTTCAACTCCCGGCTGACAATGGCCGCGTGGCAGGTGCGACCTCCGCGATTGGTGACCACGGCGGAAGCTTTTTTCATGACGGGCTCCCAGTCGGGGTCGGTACGGTCGGTTACGAGCACCTCTCCCGGCTGAAATTCGTGCAATTGGTGCACATCGCGAATCACCCGGACTTTACCCTGGCCGATGCGATCTCCGACGCTGCGGCCCTCGACGAGGACGCGCCCTTTCTGTTTGAGTCGAAAGGTTTCCAGTTCCTGGCTGGTGCGTTGCGACTGGACGGTTTCGGGGCGAGCCTGAACGATGAACAGTTCGCCGGTGACGCCGTCCTTGGCCCATTCCATATCCATGGGCGTGGACCGGCCGTGTTTTTGGGAATAGTGATCCTCGATCACGCAGGCCCAGCGCGCTAGGGTCAGGATTTCGTCGTCCGAGACGCAGAGCCGCTGCCGATCGACGACGGGGACGGGTACGTTCTTGACCATTTTGCCTCCGCCCACGTCATAAATCATTTTGAATTCTTTGGTGCCGACGTGTTTGCGGAGGATGGGGCGGAAGCCTTGCTTGAGTGTGGGCTTGAAGACGTAGATTTCGTCCGGATTCACCGCGCCTTGCACGACGTTTTCGCCGAGGCCGTAAGCGGCGTTGATCAACACCGCATCGCGAAAGCCCGACTCGGTGTCGATGGAGAACATGACGCCGGAGCAGGCGAGGTCGGAGCGGACCATTTGCTGCACGCCGATCGAGAGCGCGATTTGGAAGTGCTCGAAGCCCTTGTCGGTGCGGTACGAGATGGCTCGATCGGTGAACAGCGAGGCGTAGCAGCGGCGGCACGAGTCGAGCAGCGCGGCACGGCCTTGCACGTTAAGGTAGGTTTCTTGCTGGCCGGCAAAGCTGGCGGTGGGCAGGTCTTCGGCGGTGGCGCTGCTGCGCACGGCGACATCGACCAGGCCCGGCCGGCCTTCGCTCAAGCGCTCGTAGGCTTCGACGATGGCCGTTTCGAGTGACGCGGGAAATTCGGCGGCCAGGATCGCTTGGCGGACGCGGCGTCCGCGATCGCGAAGATTATCCATGTCGTGCGTATTCAGGTCCGACAGGATTTTGCGGATTTGTTCGTCCAGGCCGTTTTCTTGAAGGAAGAAGCGATAGGCGTTGGCGGTGGTGGCGAATCCATTGGGCACCAGAACGCCCGCAGGGGCCAATTCGCGAAACATTTCGCCCAGCGAGGCATTCTTGCCTCCGACCAGCGGAACGTCGGAAATCGAAAGTTCGCCGAACCACCGAATCATGTTTTCGGACGGGGCCAAGGCGGAATCGCGGGAGTCGGCCATCGTGTTTACCAATACCTTTCAAAATGCAGGTTGCCGGGATGGTGCGGCGCATCGACCGCAAAACCCCGCGCTTGGAGCAGCTCGACCATGCCGGTTTGAGAGACGGAGCGGTTGGGCGAGGTTGCCGTCGCGGGCGAGCCCGTGATCATCGCCGGATTGCCACACAAGTATACGTGGGAGTTGGCTGGATCAAGCCGCCAGCCGCAGGTTGTTTCCAACTCGCCCGATACCAGGGCGTCTTGCAGATAGCGGCGCCCCACAAAATTGGGGTGGTTGCGGTCGGTGTTCCATGGCTCGCGGGTCGTGAGGGGCACGTAGCGATAGTTGGGGAAGAGCGCCTCGAGGCGCCGATGGGTGGGCTGGTACGGCAAGTCGAATGCGTAGCGGACACAGACGGCCGAGGCGATGCGACCTTGATGGCCGCGGTTCAGCAGGTCGGCCGCCATGGCATTGTGCGGCGCTTCGCCCGTGCCCGTGGCCATGAACAGCACGTTGTCTGAAGGGGTTAAATGCTGCGTGGTATACACGCCGTGCGCGCGTGGACCGACATGGAGCCGGTCCCCCGGTTGAAGCAAGAACAAGCGCGGCGTTAAACCCTGGGGCTTGTCGGTCTGCCGAACCAGGGCGATGTAGAATTCCAGTTCGTCGTGGGCCTGGTGGTCATCGAGGGAGCCATTCTCGTCGATCATGCGCGAACAAATCGAATAGGCGCGCCGGATGATGTTCGGCGCGCCATCCGTTGCGTTTGACTCGACGGCGTTGCCGACGAGGTACGGCTCCCAACTTCCCAAACCCAGCACCGTGTACTGCCCGGGCGTGTACTCCAGCCGTCCCCAGTCGGGCTTAACCCGCATGATCATGAGATCGCTGTGGGCGAACTCGACGTGGGTGACGGTACTGTTGTAATGCCGCGAGACGAGTTGCTGGATTTCACCTCCTGCGGACTGGTGCCGCCGCGATGGTGCCGCCATCGTAGTCTCCTGGAGTGGGCGCCCCGCGCCTGGTCAGTAGCGGAGGATCGCCGCCGCCAGGGCATGGCCGGGCATGGCGCTGGCCGGCAGGTAGTATACCTTGCCGCCGCTTCGCAGGGTTTGCACGGCGGCCAATTCCAGCAGATCGTCGTTGCCCGACTCCGGCGATCGATCGAGGCGATCGGTTTGAGCATCGAAGCTGCCTTTCACCTGGGCGGTGGAGTCGATCAACAGCGTATCCACCTTACCCTGACGGCTGGCCGGCAGCACCGCCACGAGGTCGCTCACCGCTCGCGAGCGATCGGTCAGCGAGTCGAACAGCACCACGGCCTCTTGCGCCGGTTTGCGAATGATGGATTCGATGACCGGCCGCGCCTGATTGTGCAGTTCGAAGTCGCTGGCGTGATCGAAGTTGCCCGTCACGGTTGCACCGGCGACGTGCGGGTACTTGCAGACGCTGCGGAACATGGAGACTTCGTAGTCGACGCCTGCCAGCACCAGCGGAGCCGAACTGCCTCGCAGGTATTCCTCGATGGCCGAGGAAACGATGCGGAAGAACTGCTCGATATCGGCCTTGAGCGTGTCCACGCGACCACCCTGGCCATGGAACACCGCTGCCTGTTTGCCCAAGCTGCCTCGCATGGCGGCATGGGTTTGCTCCCCGCGATCGGCTCCGTCCAGATTGAGGGCCTCGTCCATGTTGACGGGCAAGCGGGCCAGTTCGACCGGTTCGAACTCGTACTGCGTGGAGGACAGCAGCCGCACCTTATTGCGGCTCAAGGCCAGCACGTAGACCTGATCGTCTTCGTACAGCAGCGGCAGCAATTGCCGGATGCGGAAGCGGCGATCGACGACCACTTCTTCCGAAACGGCCACGGGCAGCCGATGCCGCAACTGTTCTCGCTCACTGAGGAAGATGGCCAAGCCGGCCGAGCGTTGGTTCCAGAAGTTGTTGTCTTCGAGCAGGTCGTAACTCTCGCGGAGCATCTTGCGAACGACCGTGGGGTTCACACCCTGCTCGAGCAACGACGATTCCGCCGTGACCAGCAGGTTTTTGAGGCGCACGGGGTCTTGCTGTCCCTCGGGGCAGGCTGGATGCGTTGGCATGTAAATGCTCACGCACCATCCCCCACGATCCTTCGCCAAGTCATTCAATTCGGTATGGGTGAAGGTCTTCATGGTCTTTCGCCTTTGGCAAAATGGGCGTGATTGATACGGATGCAAACCAGCGAACACGCTGGCAAAGTCAATTAAAGCAACAACCGTACCGAAAGCGCGCGGCGCTGCTTCCGGCCCAAGTTCAGGGCATCGAGAAAGGGGACTTCTGCGTAGGGTGTACCCCTTCGGGCCGCGTATTCGAGCACTACGCCGCGAATTCTTGTTCCCAGCGACGTTTCGATCGCAACCGCCACCTCAACTTTGCACAGGCGACGAAGCGCGCAGGCGCGCGGTTTCGCACAGTTACGATGGCTCCCACGACCCCGTTCGGTGTGCACTTTTGTTCTCAGGCGGCTGAAGGCTCGGCTCGGCAGGCGAGTCCTTCGTTGCCAAGTGCTCTTTGGCACGGGGGATGCAAAGGAAGGTTTTGCCAATGTGTGCCTGTTCGTCCAAAGTTGAACGCGGTTCGCCGGTTTGAAGACTGGATCGACCTGAACAGAGAACCGGAGTCGATTGCGAACCGAGTCCAAATTCGTGCGATGCGAGGCAAGCCAACGCTCGCTGCAAAGCGGAAGCTTGGCAGCGCGGCAATCGTATTTACGCCGTTGACCAATGCACGAAGGAATCTAAAAAACGCCAACCCCCTCCCGCAGAAGGAGAATAAGCCATGACCAGCGACATTCATCAACAGATGCACAGCGATCACGTCGCTTGGCGTTCTGAAAACAACCTGTGGCGCGAGGAATTAGGTATTTGGCAGCAGCAGCTTACCCAAGCGATTGATGCCCTGGCCGAATTGCAGACGTCGCTGACCGTTCATCGCGACGCACTGCGAAACCATGCCGCCGCCATCCGACTTTACGAGCAGCAGATTGCCGAACACGAGCATTCGCTGGCGCAATACGAGCAAGGCCGAGCCGGCACGGAACTGGTCGCCAAAAGCTGCGAGCACCAGCGCGAGGAAGAGCGGCACGTTCTGCAGCGCGAGCAGCACGAGCGGATCAAACAACACCACCACGCCGTGATGGCGAAGTGGAATGCTTTGAAAAAGGCCCTCGATACCGCCATGTAACTTCGCGGTTATAACTACCGTGGGTTTGTTGCCTTCAACTGCCAACCGATAGGAAAGGTTCCTACCATGACCGTCCAAAGAATATGCACTTGCGAGGTGGATACCGCCCGGCCTGATGAATCGGTGCAAACCGCGGCCCAGCGGATGCACGATCGAAACGTGGGCACCTTGGTGGTGGTCGATGGCGAGAGTCATCCGATTGGGATCATTACCGACCGCGATTTGACGGTGCGCGTGCTGGCCGCCGGTGCGGATCCTTACACAACCAAAGTGGGAGATGTGATGACGGCGTCGCCACGGGCGATTCCACAAACGACTCCCATTGAGGATGCACTGGCCACCATGCGCAGCACCACCTGCCGGCGGTTGCCGGTGGTTGACGCCAAAGGCCGCCTGTTCGGGTTGCTCACCTTGGACGACGTACTCAGCCTGCTGGCGGAAGAATTCTCTCACATTTCGCGGCTGCTGAACGCGGAATCGCCCGACGCTCTGAAGGAGTGGGCGATTGCCAAGTGGAAAACGCCCATCAAGGCGCCAACAGAATCCGTCGCGACGAAGGCTTGATCTCCGAGCGCAATCATCCTCGATTGCCAACTGGCCGACGATCGCCAACGCAATGCAATATTAAGGTTGGCGATCGTTGCGCCATTGAATGACGATTGCTTCTTCGTCGAGCGGCTGCGTATCGCAAGGAGGCCCCCACAGCGACGCCCGGTGGGCCGCGCGAATCCGCTGGTTGAGCTCGGCCAGTTCGCGCCGTACGGCGGTTTCGCTCGTTATTTCGCTCAACCGCGCCAACGTCTTCTCGACGTCGAGCTTGATCTCGAGCGCGGGTGGCAGCAGCGAAATGCCCTCGCGGCGCAACCGTTCTTTCACCCACCAGTTTTCGTCATAGGGGTCGCCGGTATTCGGCAGCGGCTTGCCGAAGCCTGGCAGGTTGTCAAACTGGCCATTTTCCTGGGCCTCGCGAATCTTGGCGTCGGCGTACGACGTCCATGACATGCCCGCCGGTTTGCGATCGGGCACCCCCGGCCGCTGTGCGGATGGCTCTCCGGCAGGAGCCTGATCTGGTTCGCTCACGGTCGGCATTCCCCTGGTTGAGGGAAGCATCCGGCAATCGCCGGAGACTCAAAAGCTCACGCGTTGCAAACTTTCTTTGCGCTGCACGATCTTGCGCTCGATTTCTTCAAGCGCTTGTTTCTTGGACTTGAGCGTGCCGGCGATGCCGATCTCCTTGGCCGTTTCCAGCGTCTCGTCCTTGTTGAGCTTGCTGCCCAACTTTTTGACGGTGCTGGCAATGGCGTCGAACGTTACCGAGGCATCGAGGGCTTGCTCATACAGCGTGAGCAATTGCTGCGAAGCGGCGAGCACTTTCTCGCGATCGACCGCTGGCCCTTTGGCCTGACGGCCTTTGCCGCCAGTGGCAGGAACAACGCCGGTGCGAGCGTAGGTGTCGGCTGTTGCCAAGAAGTCGGCGAATTGAGCCACCGTCAGTTCGGAAAACGGCCCCAAACCGGCGACGGCCCTGCGCAGTTCGGCAGCGCACGATTTGCCGCCAGAAACGTCGAGCGGCATTGCCAGGCTTTCAAGAAAGGACTGGAGTTCGGCCACCTTCATGGATAGGAATCCTTTGCGAAATTTCCAGGGCCAGATCACGGAACTTGGCCCGCAGTTCTTGGTCGCGAATGGCAAACGCGTGATGATCGGCGGCCAGGCCAAATGCGGCCTTGTGCGGCAGCGCGGTGTGGAACGCATGCACCGGCTCGCGCCAGGGATCAAGACAATGCGTCTGCAAACGACTCCACACATCCTGATGCTGCTTTGCCAAATCGCCCGCATAGTGCCGGACTTTATTGGCGACCAATCCCAGCACCGCCAGTTGAGGGCAAAGCTGGGTTTCGTCTTTCAAAATGCGCAACCAGCGCAGGAGCCGCGGCACGGCTTCGCTGGAGAGACCATCGAGCAGCACCGGCACCAGCACATAGTCAGCGCATGCCAAGGCATTGATACAGCCAGCGGAAAGCCTCGGTGGGCAGTCCAGCAGAATCGCGTCGAAGTGTTGTTGCACAGCGTCGGCATGCAAGAGCCGCCGCAGCCGGAATCGCACGTCGTCGTCGGTTTGCTTCAGCAGCCACCGGGTGAGGATATCGCTCTCCACGTCGGCCAGTTGTTCGCCAGCGGCCAACAGGCGACCGGTGCTTTCGCCAATGCGTTCCGCAAACTTCAATACCTGCTCGCCTGTTGCAAAGGGGTCGGCCAGCAACTGCTCCACACGTTGTTGCCGGCGCGAAAGATCTGCAACTTGCTCCGCCTTCAGGCATAAATGGGTCAGCGAATTCTGGTAGTCGAGATCCACGGCCAGCACGTTCTTGCCAGCTTGAAACCACGTGGCAGCCAGGTTTGCCGTGAGCGTTGTCTTGCCCACCCCGCCCTTGAGATTGACCACCGCAATGATGGGAGCACAGTGCGAAGTTAGTCTTCGAAAAGCTGGCACTTCGCCTTGGGGCGGCGATTTCCACGAATTGCCATCAACGCGCGCGATGGCGTCCAGCAGCAATCGAGCCTCATCGCGTTCGCCTGCCGCCGCGTCGCGCTGGGCCAGGGTGTGGTCAAGACGCGGAACCAATTCGTCAAGCCTGGACTGCAATTGCCGGGTTCGCAGGTGGAGGCGATCTCGGTCGGCTTGCACCTGATGGAGCGTGTGATGCAACTGCTCTAATTCTTCGTTGAGACCGGTCGCAACTTCGGCATGCTGCGCGGTCAAGCGATCGCGATCTCGTTGAAGATCGGCCACCGCGGCCAAGGCGGAGTCGCGCGCTTGGCATAAGACTTCGACTTCTGCATCAAGCTCTTGGCATCGCGATTGGTAACGGTTGCGATCGTGTTCGGCAGCCATCAGCTTGCCGCTAAAGTAGCCGGCCTCGCTGCGTTCCGACTCGGCGAGTTCGCGCCATTTGCGGGCTTCGTTGCGCGAGCGAGGCAGATCGTCCTCCAACGATTCCAGCCGGGTTTGCAACCGCGACACTTCGGCATCGGACGCCGCCAGCGACTGTTCCAGCTTTCTTCGTTTGTTTGCGGCGGGCCGCAGCCACAGAGCCCAAATCACCAGGCAGGAACAAAATCCAATCGCGTAAGCCACCACATGGTCGGCGCCGCGACGGATGAACTCGGCTAAGGAATCCAGCAGAAAACCCACTTGAATCGCTCGATGTGGGAGGAGAATGGATCGACAGAGTGGACTGCCCAAAGCGACAGCACCGCTGCCAGGGATGTGGCCAGCAGTCCAAACCCCGCCGCTCTGGCCGAGGGCCTGGTGTCGTTGCAACTGCCCCGCAGGCACTCCAAAGTATGCTGCCGGACTTCATTCCATTAGTCAAGTGAATCGCGGCCGCACGCGGGGCAAATCCAAGAAAAACAACGCTCGCTGCAATTGCCAGCATGTTTGCGCAATGGTTTTGGAGCGACGACTCCGGAACGATGACGCAAGAGATAGCGAAATCACAGGCATGACGTGCCGCACTTCAGGCGCAAGCCACCCTCGCTACTTCTTGCAGCATCGTTACATCTTCGCGCGTGGCAATCACCAGGATGCGGCCGCGCGATTCGGGAGTCGCAACGTCGGCATCGGGTTGTAACGAGTCGTTGGCGGATGCACTCAACTCCAAGCCCAAGCATTCCAAACCAACGCAGATTTGCGCGCGAATTTCCGACGCGTGTTCCCCCACTCCGGCAGTGAAGACCAGCGCATCGACTCCCCCCATCGTGACCGCCAACGCTCCGATCGCTTGCCGTACTCGGTGGGTGTAAATGTCGAGGGCCAGCTTTGCCGGCGGGTGGCCGTCGCGGGCGGCCGCCAGCAGTTGTCGCATGTCGGCCGACAGCCCCGACACCCCCAGCAAGCCGGATTGTTTATTGAGAGTATTCTCCAGCTGCGGCGGCGTGAGTCCATGTTGCTGTTGCACATAGAGCAATACGCCGGGATCGATTGAGCCGCTGCGGGTGGCCATCATCAGACCTTCCAGCGGCGTGAAGCCCATCGTGGTGTCGATGCTGCGACCTGCCTTGACGGCCGTGGCCGAGCAACCGTGACCCAGATGGCAAATGACCAGCCGCAAGGCATCGGCAGGCTGTGCCAGCATTTCCGCAGCCCGCTGCGCGCAATACGCGTGACTGAGCCCGTGAAAACCGTAGCGGCGAATGCCCCAATCTTGCGTCCACGATTGGGGGACGGCATAGGTTTTGGCTTCGGGCGGCAGCGTGGCATGAAACGCGGTGTCGAACACGGCCACGTGCGGAACACATGGCAGTTCTGCTTGGGCCGCCGCCAGCGCCGCCAAGGTGGGTGGGTTGTGAAGCGGAGCCAACTCCACCAATGATTCAATCCGCTCGCGAATCTCGGCGGTGATTCGCACGGCGACATCGAACGGACCTCCTTGAACCACTCTGTGACCCACCGCGGCCAGATCGGTCTTCGCCGGCAAGGCAATCGGCGCCGCATGCTGCAAATCGTGCACGATTCGCCGCACTGCTTCGGCATGTCCACGCCACGAGGCTGCATCCCGTTGTGTCTCGCTCGACCCAGATGCGTACGCATAGTGCGTAACGTCGCCTGCCCATTCGGCGGTGGCGCGGGCCAGTACTTCGTTCGTTGCGCTATCCATCAGCGAGCATTTCAAACTGCTCGAACCGGCGTTCAGCAACAGTATTTTCATGCCATGCTTCCCCAGGCGCTGATATGGGCGCTCACGCATCGTCCCCTGTGGGCGCCGCCGGTGAGACGCAAGGTTTTGCGGCCTGGAGTCCCTCATCCAGCACGTTCCACCAGGCCTCCATTCCCTCGCCGGATTTCGCGGACACGTGCAGCACTTTCATGCCTGGGCGTACCGATTGAATGCTGGCCAGGGCCGCCGGTTGATCGAATTCCACAGCGTCGGCCAGATCCATCTTGGTGACGATCGCCACGTCGGCGGTGTGAAAAATGGTGGGATACTTGAGGGGTTTGTCCTCGCCCTCGGTAACCGAAAACAGCACGATGCGCAGCGATTCGCCCAGATCGTAGGTCGCCGGACAGACCAGGTTCCCCACGTTTTCGATAAACAGGAAATCCAATTCCTCCAGGTTCCAATCCGCAAGCGCACGCTGCACCATGTCGGCTTCCAAATGGCACACCGTGCCGGTATTGATCTGCTTCACCGGCGCTCCGGCGCGCGCCAGTCGTTGGGCATCGTTCTCCGTGGCCAGATCGCCAACCAGCGCCGCTACCCGATGTCGCTGGCCCAGATGCCGCAGGGTTTGCTCGAGGAATGCCGTCTTGCCACTACCCGGGCTGGATACCAGGCTCACGACACAAACGCCGGCCTGCTGAAAGCGCGATCGCAGCGACCGGGCCGCGACGTCGTTTTGCTTGAGAATTTTCGTTCGAACTTCGACTAGTCGCGTCTTCATGCTGCGAAATCCTACTCGGAGATCAACGACGAAGCACCTACTCCATGCACGAACCTCCGCGGACGGCTCCAAGCAGCCGGCCGCGGAGGCATGGGTATTCCGACCCGGTCGTCGAACGCCGGGCACACTATTCCACGATCAGTTCGCTCGTCAATTCGATCGGATGCGAGATATTGTAGTAGTTGGGGCTCGTCCGTTGCACAACTTCGTGCAACTTCTCGAACTGCTCCGGCGTGCCGTCGCCGGCGATCCGCACCGTATAGTGCAATTGTTCGTAACCCGGCGGAACGCTGCGGTCGATGTCGAGAAATCCGCGGAGATCGATGTCGCCCGTGATTTCCAGTTCCAATTTGGTCAGCTTGACGCCCATCAGCGCGGCGACCGCGGCGTACCCCACCATCATGCAGGCGTTGGTTGCCGCCAACAAATACTCTTGCGGGTTGGCGAACTGGTTGGTGCCACAAAGCTCCAGCGGTTCGTCGATTTGAATCCGGAACGCGCGCTGCACTTTCTGCCCGCCAATCTCGACGCCATCGACCAAGTGATCGCTACGGGTACCTCCCTGCCAGCGGCTGGACACTGTCCAGCGAGACTTTCCAGCCTCGGGGTTGGCGGTAATCGTCTCGATGGCCTGCTTGAGCGAGGTGACATTGATGTCGTTGAGGATGGTTTTTTGCTGTACATTGGCGATCATGGTTTAGAACTCCTGATGGTGAGGAAGGTCGCAACGTGCGACTCGGTCTTACTGCTCAGGGGAATTATCGGACAGTTGGCGGAATTCGGCAGATCACTTGAAGTGCACCCCCGGTTGACTTGAGGTACACCTCTTACCAGGCACAAGCGCGGAAATGGTGTTCAACAGCCCGCATAAACCCGTTGCCGAACTCTTTGGCCTGCCCGAGCCGCCCAAGACTGGGCGCGGTCGGTTGGTGTACGCGGCGATTGAACTGGTGTACCGCCATGGCTTTCAGGCGGTGGGAATCGATCAGATCATCGCCGCGGCCGGCGTTACCAAGACCACCTTTTACAAGCACTTTGAGAGCAAAGACGACCTGCTGGTGGCGGCCATCCAGCAGCGCGACGAATGGGAAATGCAGGCGTGGATGGCCGCCGTGGAAAAGCTGGCTGGCAGCAATCCCAAGCAGCAACTGATTGCCTTTTTCGACGTGCTCGACGTGTGGTTCAACGCCCCCGATTTTCGCGGCTGTCAATTCATCAACGCGGCAGCCGAATTCCCTAACCCGCACGATCCGGTTCACGCCGTGGCGGCCGAGCACAAACGCAAGAACCGCGATTTCTTTCGCGACCTGGCTGCCCGCGCCGGGGCCGCCGATCCGGATTCGTTTGCCGACCAATACACGGCGCTGGTCGAAGGCACGCTGGTGTTGCGGCACGTGCACGGCCGCGACGACGCCGCCAAGGTGATCAAGCCAGCGGTCGCTGCGCTGGTTCATGCCTTGCCTTGATGGCCAGGGCCATCTCGCCGGAAATTCCGTGCGCTTCGTAGGGCTCCATACCGGGTGGAGTTGCTTCAACTCCACAGTGCCGTTACCGGCCTGCCGCCTTCGGCGATGGGGGTGGGTCGACCTTCGGCGTTCTGCACCCGCAACTCGGGGTCGATCCCCAGCGCCTGGTAAATCGTGGCCGCCAGATCCTCGGGCGTAACCGGTCGTTCCAGCGCGTACGCGGCATCCTTGTCCGATCGGCCGTATACCCGGCCGCCCACCACCCCGCCGCCAGCCAGCACCGAGGGGAACAGGGTACTCCAATGATTGCGACCCCAGGTGGCGTTGGCCGTGGGCGTGCGGCCCATTTCGCCGGTCGCAACCACCAGCGTTTCATCCAACAGGCCGCGCTCATCGAGATCGCGCAGCAGCGCCGAGTACGCCTGATCGAAGGTCGGCATCAGATGCTTTTTCACGTCGTCGCTATTGCGATGCGAATCCCAGCTATATCCGTCCACGCAATCGTAATGCACGGTGACGAACCGCACGCCGGCCTCGATCAGCCGCCGGGCCATCAAGCACGACTGTCCAAACAGGTGGCGTCCATAGCGGTCTCGCAACTCGGGCGCTTCGCGGCGAATGTTCAGTGCCTCGCGGGTTTTCTCCGAAGTCACCAGGGCAAACGCCCGTTCCCAAAAGGCATCGAACGAAGTGGCCCGCTGCGTTTCGGCTTGCCGCCGGCCTTCGTCGAATTGCTCCAACAACGACTTGCGTCGCTGCCATTGCTCCAGCGTGATTCCTTCGCTGTTGGCCATGCCGGCAATTTGGAAGGTGAGCTCGTCATCGCTGCAATCGCGCCAGTATGGATTGTCGGTCAACGATTTTTTGTCCACTTGCGTGGTAAGCGGATTGAATCGCTGTCCTAACCAGCCGGCATGTTCACCCGGCCGAGGATATTGCCCCGCCTGTTGCAGCCGGCCCAGTGAGTTGGGCGTGACCATGTAGGCGGGCAGCGGGCTCGTAAGCCCATGCCGCTGTTGGTCGAGGTACTCCACAATGGAGCCCATCGACGGCCAATCTTTGGGCGTGGGACTAAACCCGCCGCCAATCGGCACGTGCCAGCGTTTGCCGGTTTGCAGATAATGCCCTCCGCCGCTGTGATCGTTGAAGGAATGCGTCATGGTGCGAATGACGCTGAACTTGTCCGAAATCGCGGCCGTGTTCGGCAAGTGCTCGCTGATCAGCAACTCGGGCGTGCGGCAGGCAATTGGTGCAAACGGTCCCCGAATCCGCTCGGGCGCGTCCGGCTTCATGTCGAACGTTTCCAACTGGCTGGGGCCGCCAAACAGCAGCAGAAAAATCACCGACTTGGCGCGCGGCCGCGGCTGCTCCAACTGCGACTCCGCCCTCAATACCTTGGGCAGCGACAACCCGAGCAGGCCGGCGCCGCCCGCTTGGAGAACCTGCCGGCGCGTGGGGCCATGACAGACCCTTCGGGGCTCGCCCAGGATGGTGAGCATGCGATTGTTCTCCCGCGAGAATACGCCGCGCCGTTGGCCGTTTTCGCAAATTGAAAGTTTAGGGAAGACCAGCGCGGTCACGGCATCCTACAGATCAGCATCCCCTGATGCAAATAGGGGAATCGCCCTGTTGGGAGCCGACTGCGGCATTTGTTGTGCAGATTGGGGGTCGATGGAGCGAACCGCGGCGATTGACGGCCCGAACCTCGTTGGGGGCGCAATCTTCCGCAGCCGGACCAGGCCGCTACGGATGGAAGGTACCCACCCAAGCAGCGGTGGGTTATGATCGAACCTTCAGCGGCCAGTTACCGGCGCCCCCTGCAAATTCTGGGGCTCCGCCGAATAGCTCGGGAGCCGAGGACCGTCTTGCCCCTTCAGTTGCGAGCACGCCCCCATATGTCGATGTTCCAATCCTCCGAAACGGCGGCCGCGGATCGCGCGCGTCTTTCTTGCGGAATTTGTCACGGTTTATGCACCTGGTGGTTGCTGGCATTGGGCGCGAGTCTGATGTCGCTCTCGGCTTCGCACGCGGCGCAGCTCACGGCCGGAGTGGCCAAGGTGGATATTACCAATCGCGAAGCGGGCCCCGTCAACGATCCCCTCTATGTCAAGGCGCTGGTGCTCCAGCGCGAGGCCACGACCGTCGTGCTGATCACGGTCGATGCCGTCGCCATCGGCGAAATTGGCCACATCAAGAACGATTATCTCTCCAAGGTGCGGTCCCGGCTGCAAACAGAATTGGGCATTGAGCCCACCCACGTGCTGATCAATGCCAGCCATTGCCACGGGGTCGTTTGCGATGATGTCGACGAGAAAACGCACCAGGCCGTCAAGGCCGCGGCAGCGAACATGGTGCCGGTGAAAATCGGGGCCGGGGCCGGCAGCGAAAACCGGATCATGGAGAATCGCCGACTCAAGTTGAAAAGTGGAAAAACCGTCGACGTTCGCCACGCGTACTCGCTGCCCCCCGACGACGAGGTGGCCGAGGTGGGGCCGGTCGATCCCCAAATTGGCGTGTTGCGACTCGACCGGCTCGACGGCCGCACACTGGCCGTTGTATACAACTTTGCCTGCCATCCCATCCAGGGAGTACCCAGCGGCGGCAACACGGCAGACATCATCGGCTATGCTTCTCAAGTGATCGAAGACAACCTGAGCGAAGGGACGCTGGCCCTGTTCCTGCAAGGCTGCGGCGGCGACATCAACCCAGTGTATTACAAACACGTGGATCAACCGCGCAGCGCCGAGCCACTCGGCCACAAGCTCGGTCTCAGCACCCTGCAGGCGGTGCGAAAGATCGCTTGCCAACCAGACGACCGACTCGCCGTGCTGCACGAAACCATTGCCTTGCCGCGCGGCGATCGCACCGCGCGGATATACGCTTTGGAGGCCGAGCAGCAGCGGTTGCTGAAGTCACTGCGCGGGACGAGCCTCAACTTCAAAACGTTTCTCCCCTTGGCGGTCAAGTACAACGCCTCGGCCGAGTTCCCATCGTACTATTCGCATCGCTACCTGCACGAGCAGGCGATCGGCCGCGACGACCTAAGCAAGCTCGATGCCGAAAACCGCCGGAATATGAAGGCCTACCTGCAGAATATTTACGTGATGGAAGAACTGACCCGGCTGCAAACGAATCTGGCCCTGCTGCGAAAACATCAGGCCAGCTTCGCGGAGGCAGGCAAACGCACCATCGACGTGGAACTGGCCGCCGTGCGAATCGGCGACTTCGTGCTGACCACGTTTCCCGGCGAGCTGACCGTGCAGATCGGACTCAACATCAAGCAGCGTTCACCGCACCCCCAAACCTTCGTGGCAGGTTACACCAACGGCTACATCTATTACTGCCCCACGGCCGAACAACTGCAAAACGTGGGCGGCGCTCAAGAAGACAGCGACTGCCTGCTGGCGCCGGAATGGCAAGAAATATACGAAACCAAAGTCGCCGAGTTGCTGAAGAAATTGTGATGGATTGAATCAGGGACGCCGGTCGGCTGGCGCGTGTCTCACCCGCGTGCGCAACGACCGTTGCAACCCTGGCGTACGATCGTATGCTTACGACAAAATTCCCGTTGCTTGCGATCGACTTCGCGAGCATGCCCTTTAGAACCGCGGACCTGCACCATGCCCCTGGAATGCCCTGTTTGCCGCGACGCGACTGATCCGACCTGCCCGCCGCGTGCTTTGCGAGTTCGCTTGCTGATGTCGCCGCTGCTGTTTCTGACGTGGGGATTCGGCCTGGCCTCGCCGCTGGCCGCCGAAACGTATCTGGTGGAAGACGGGCAGCCGAGGGCAGAAATCGTCATTGCCGCTTCGCCGCCTCGCAGCGTGCGACTGGCAGCCCAAGAATTGCAGGATTCCATCGCCAAGATCAGCGGCGCGCATTTGCCCATTGTGACGCGGCCCGCGGGTGCAGCCGTCGTTTCGATTTACGTGGGGCGCAGCGAGCATACCGATCGGCTGCGGATCTCGGCGGAAGACCTGGCCGACGGGGCCTATCGCATCGTCTCGGGCGAAAACCATCTGGTCCTGATTGGCCAAGACACCGAATTCACGCCCATCGAACCCTGGGCCCGCAGCAACACCGATATTGCCAACGGCAAGCTGCAGCGCGAATGGAGCCAAATCGTCGGCGCGCCCTGGGGTGTTCCTAACGCCACGCTCTATAAGAACCGACTCCGCCTGCCGGGCGAGACCGGATTGCCCGACCAGCAGCGCCAAGCAACCGAGAAGCTGCCTCCCTTGGAGATTTGGGGGCATGACGAGCGCGGGTCGTTCAATGCCGTCTGCGGTTTTCTTGGCAGCCTGGGCGCGCGCTGGTATGCCCCGGGCGAGCTGGGGGAGGTGCTACCGAAACTGGCGACGATTCTGCTGCCCCAGCTGGATCAGACCGTGCGGCCCGACTTCCCCATTCGCCGGTTCAATATTCGTTTTGGCGTGCATGGACCGGACATGGCCCGATGGGCCATGCGGTTGGGCCTTCGCGATCCCTACGGCGTACAGGTCGCGCACGGCCTGGACACGATGACCGGCCGCGATGAAATCTTTGCCGCGCATCCCGAGTGGTTCGCCATGTACGGCGGAAAGCGGCAGTTTCAGCGCGGCCGAAACAACCAACTCTGCTATTCGAACGAAGAACTGCTTCAAGAAACCGTGCGCTATGTCCGCGCCCAAATCGACCATTACCAGTTCGACGCCGTTTCGGTAATGCCGCCCGACGGCTACACCGCCATTTGCCAGTGTCCGCTGTGCCAAGGCAAGGACTCCCCGCATCGCAATCAGCGAGGGCTGCTCTCGGATTACGTGTGGGATTTCGTCAATCGGGTAGCGAAAGAAGTTGGCAAAACGCATCCCAAGGCGAAGATTTTGAACTGCGCGTACGGCGTGTATACGCTGCCGCCCGAAAAGATTGAAAAGCTGGAGCCCAACGTGGTGGTATCGATCGTCGGCGGTCGGCGGCCCACGAACAATCGTCCCGGCGAGCAGGAGGAACTTGCCAAACTGCGCGAAGGCTGGCTCGCCAAGACCGACAACCCCATCATCATTTTCGAGAACTACCCCTTTACCGATCGCGGTTGGTATCTGCCGTCGTTCACGCCGCACGCCCTGGGCGCCAGCATCAATGCCACCAAGGGCGTTTCGCAAGGCGAAGACATCTGGCTGAGCGTGCGGCAAGACTTCGCCGAGGTGGGCCTGGGCTTCAATCACTTTCTGGTGTACTTCACGCAGCGGATGTACTGGGGCGGGAAGGAACAAGACATTGACGCCATGTTCCGCGAATACTGCCGGCTGTTTTACGGACCTGCCGAACAGGAAATGCTGGCCTTTTTTCTGTTTTGCGAGGCCAACTGGCAAGACATGGAAAAAGACAAAGCCCTGGCCGACGATGCCTTGGCGCTGTTCGAGCGGGCAAAAGCCAAGGCCGACCCGGCCTCGGTTTACGGGCAACGATTGGCCTGGATAGACGATTACCTGAAAGGGCTACGGAACAAGAGCGTGCAGCTCGCCAAGAAGCGAGGACCCGTGCCCGTTTTGCGGTTGGTTGGTCAACCGAGCGGGCCGATTGTGATCGACGGCAAGCTCGATGACGACGCTTGGGTGAACGCCTTTCCGTCGGCGACTTGCCGGCTGCGCGAACTGCAGACCGGCCGCCAGCCCATCTTCGGCACCACAGTCAAGACGGCCTGGATCGGCAACAACCTGTACGTGGCCATTCGTTGCGAAGAGCGGCCGGGCGACAAACTCAACATTGCCGCCACCAGGAAGGACGACTCGGCTTTATGGTACGGCGATTGCGTGGAGGTGCTGCTCGAAACCGAGTCGCGCTCTTACTATCAAATTGCCGTGAGCCCCAGCGGGGCGGTGGTCGACCTTGACCGCTCGGCGGCGCGCAATGCCTGGTTCGGTTGGGACTCGCAAGCGGAAGTTGCCACGCAGATTGCCGACGATCATTGGACGGTTGAAATGCGCATTCCCATTACCGAGGACGAGAACGATCCGTTGCACCAGGTCATTGGACGCAAGCCGACGCGCAGTCTCCCCTGGCACATCAACATCTGCCGGCAGCGCGTGCGCGGCGATGCCCAGGAGTTGAGCGCATTCTCGCCCACCGGGGCTGCCAATTTTCATAACGTGATGAAATTCGCTCATTTCTTCAGCGGCAATTCGTACCAGTTCGAGGCCGGCGAACCCGACGACGATTTCTTGGGTGCCCTCCGCAAGGCGGATCAGCTTGCCCGCGCCGGACAGCGCGAGCAGGCTTTGGCCGCCTTGGCCGCGGCCGCCGAAGGCCAGGTCACCGATCTACAAAGGTCGCATGCGCTGCAACTCGCGGCGGCCATGGCCCGCAGTCTGCGCCAACCGGAGGTCGCCGCGCAATTCGCCGCGCGCATTCCGCTTGCCGCAGTTCGACAAACAGTGGTCATGCAGAATTTGCTCGATCAACGGAAAACGGCAGAGCTTATCGAACAGTTTGGCAAAGAAGACCTTTCCGCGTGGCCGTTCTGGCAGCAGGGCGAAGGATACTTTGCCCGGGGTCGCGCTTACGGATTTGCCGGCCACGGCGAACAGGCCGAGGCCGATCTGGCCCAAGCCCTGGAATGGACCAGCGACGCCCGCCTGCGCGACGCCATTTACTTGGCCCTGGGGCACAATCGGGCACAAAACCTCAAGAACGAGAAAGCGGCGCTCGAGGCATATCAAGCGATCATCGGCAGCGGAAACCAGTTAGGAAGTGCCGACCAATTTCATGCGGTGCAAGCCGCCGCGGGCCTCCAGTCGAAACGCGGCCAGTTCGACGAGGCACTGGCCACGCTGAACAAAGTGGACGTGACCAGGCTCAGCGGCTTCTGGCGAGACTCGATGCTGATGGCGCGTGGGGACACGCTGCAGGCCGCCGGCCGCAAAGACGACGCCTTGGCTGCCTATCAATCCATTCTGGCCGAGGAATCTGCCGAACCTCGCTTTCGCCAAATGGCCGAACAGAAAATCGAGGCCTTGAAGTCCGGCCGACCGTGAAGTTCGGGTTGGGCATCGTTCGACCCGCAAGGCCACTTGCGAACATGCCGCGGCGCTCGGCAATTCGAGCGGTTACGGTTGGCATTCGGCCAAAGCCGCGAGAATGTCCATGGAAGAAATGATGCCGCGGAGCTTGCTCTTGGAGTCGGTGATGGCCAAATGGTGAACGCGATTCCGCGTCATGGTAGCCGCCGCGTCGATCAGGCTGGTTTCAGGGTCGACAGCGATGGGGGTGGGCGTCATCACTTCCTGCACCAGTTCGTCGGAAAACCCGGTGTTCTCGAGTTTCTCGATCAGCAGTTCGTATTGCAAGCCTTCGGCATTGTGGAGCGCTTCGAGTTCTCCCCCGAGTTCCTGCGCCTTTTGCAGCAGGTCGGTCGAGGAAATGACGCCGACGCAGCGCTCATGCCCATCGACGACAGGGAGAGCCGAAACGCGATTCTCGACCATCATTTGGAGCGCGACGCTGACGCTGTCGGGCGGGTTCACGGCGACGACGTGAGTGACCATGATGTCCCGGACGCGCATTTGATAGATGTCTTTCTTGGGCATGATGCTCCTAGGCCGTGCGCTCGATGATGGTGTGCAAATATCCAACTCTCCCGACCACCTCTTGCCGTTTTCCGCAACGTTGGGTCCGGCTTTAGGGGCGGGCGTGGCGCCCACTGCAGGCGGGGGTTGTCGTAATGCTCGCATTGGGTGCGACTGTTTTCAACACGACCATTCTTGCCTGCGGGGCCGGGGGATATCAAGGGGGCGAGTTGCGGTTACCAGATCGGGGAGTCGCCCGCGGGAGTGTCAGGTGAAGAGTTTGGCGACGGGTTTGCCGGTGGAGATCGGGTGTGGCTGCCCGTCGAGATTCGGAACCGTCGCACGTGGATCGATACCGAGCGAGGCGAAGATGGTGGCCGTAAGATCCGCTGGGGTGACGGGATCGCTGGTAACAAAGGCAGCGTGCTTATCGGTGACCCCCAAAACGGCTCCAGAACGGATTCCGGCGCCGGCCATGATGATGCTAAACGCATACGGCCAATGGTCGCGACTGGCCCATTGCGAGTTGATCCGCGGTGTGCGACCAAACTCGCCCATCCAGATTACAAGCGTATCTTCGAGCAACCCGCGAGCCGCCAGGTCGTCGATTAACGCGGCCAGCGCCTGGTCGGCCCGGGGAACGAGCGAATTCTGCACGAGCGGAAAGTGATTGCGGTGCGTGTCCCACGGATTGTTGGCTGGGCGAGGTCCCTTGCCATCTGCCCAATCCTGATTCTCATGGCCCCAGTAGACCGTAACGAAGCGGGCGCCTGCCTCGACCAAACGACGGGCGAGTAGAGTCGATTGTCCCTGCCGGTGTCGACCGTAGCGATCGCGGGTTGCAGGGGATTCCTGGCCCAGGTTGAACGCATCGGAGACCGCCTGGTCGCGGAGGATGTCGATTGCTTGCTGCTGGAACCTGTCGAAACGTTGCACTTCCGCGGTTTGTTCCAAACGCGCCACTTGTTCTTGAAAGGTTTTCAGCAAGGTTCTCCGCCGCTCGAGCCGCTGCAGAGCCACTCCGCCCGCCAGATTGAAGTCGGGAGCCTGGACTTGCGCCTGGTCCGTGACATCAATCCGCAACGGATCGTACGAAGGGCCAAGAAAGCCTCCGTTTTGTCCGGGCAGGATGCGTTCCCCCATTTTCATGGTTTCTGGAATTTGGATTACCTTGGGCATCACTGCCCGTGCGCGATCGACGCGCAACAAAGCGCTACCCATCTGCGGAACATCGTTGGCCGCAACTTCCAGTCCCCCGGCCGAACTGATGTGCTTGTAGCCTGTGAGCATTTGATACACGGCGGGATCGTGAACGGTTTGGTCGTGCGTGAGCGACCTTACGAGCGACAGTAAATGCATCCGCTGGGCCAAGCAGGGCATGTGCTCGCAAATTGGCAGACCGTGGACCGTGGAAGCAACGGGCTGAAAGGGACCCCGAACATCCAGCGGGGCAAGCGGTTTCATGTCGAGCAGATCGATGTGGCTCGGACCGCCGTCCATGTAGAGCAGGATACAGGCCTTTGCCCGGGGCGCAGACTTGCCATTCGCCGTGCCCTCCAGCCAGGCCGGAAGGCAAATTCCCGTCATTCCGAGCGCACCGATTTGCAGGAGACTTCGTCGGGGAAAACTCGGAGCGGATGGTTGCATCGTCATCGTCCTTTCCTTGGTGCGATGCTGGTTGTCGTCAATGCCCGGGGGTTGTAAACGATACCACCAATAACCGTAGCCGCCGCTGGTTTGAGAAAGCCGCGGATAATTCTGACGAATCGAATTTCTGGCATGGAAGAGAATTTGCAGACCAAATCCTCCGCGAGGAAGTATGACGCGTTCACCACAGAATCACCAAAGGAAAAACGGGCCAAACATTTGCAGAGGCGTTGGCCTCGGCACTGGATGACCTGTTCCGGCAGGAAGTTGTGACAAACTGATCGGAATTGCCGAAAGAGATGGTTCTCCAACGGCTTCGAGTGGAAGGGGGGGCACTGGGTACTCGAAGGTGTCTCCGCCAGTCGCGCAATCGATGCTGATTTTTGACACCACGGCGATTCGCTCTCCTAAGTTCGCGATCGGCCTTCGCAACAACGAAAATTCCTGGCGATCGCGCTCTACGTTGCGTTACGCTGTAAAGCAGGTGGAAAGCGTTGTGGTTCGATTTTCTCGGGTGAAACGAAAACGAACACCGCTTCAGGGGCGCGATTTACCAACGCAATTCAACTCCCATCACCATGTACAAATCGCGGGTTAGCACAACTGCCAGCCGCAGGGCCAGCCAGAATTGGACGTTTGCGATCGTGCCGATTCTTTCCCGGTTGGCATTTTCCCCCTCTCAATGGATGCACCGCCCCTTGTCGCCGTTTGTGACGTTGATCGCCTTGTTGAACCAGGTTCCCGCTGTCGCAAGCACGCCGGCGGAGGCTCGCAATGACAAGGAGATAGCATCGCAATCGGAACACGCGGACCTGACGGACGAGGGACTGGCGCATCTCGTCCGGCAGGCGCAATCGAAACGGTTGAATCTTCGTGGCAGCAAGGTTACCAATGCCGGGATGAGGCATCTGAAGGGCATGTCGCACCTGAGGTTCTTGTCTCTCGATCGCACGCAAATTGGCGACCCGGGGCTCGTGCATCTGGGCAGTTTGAAGCAACTGAGATCCCTGTCGCTCAATCATACCCAGGTAACCGACGAGGGCCTGGGGCACCTGGCGGCAATGAGCCAACTGCGAACCTTGAGCCTCGATGGGGCCAAGGTCACCGACGCCGGGCTGACCAGTCTCAAGAACCTGGTGAATCTTGAATGGCTGCACCTGAACAGCACACAGGTGACGGACGCAGGTCTGCGGAATCTCCAAGGACTCACGCACTTGAAGTTTTTGTCGGTGATCGAGACCGGCGTCACGCAGAAAGGAGTGGACGAACTCCACGAGTCGTTGCCGACCCTGAGAATTCGTCGCTGATCGTTGCTAGCGGGCGCGATATTGACGCTACCTACCGCATACGCACCAAAGCGCGAACCGAGGGTCGGCTGCTTTGGCAGTCAGAAGAATGCCCGCGCGCGGCCGAACCAAGGTTGTTCTCGTCAAGAATGGCCAATCCCGGCCGATAAACCTCGGCCAGCGGGTCGTCATTCCTGGCGAAACGACTAAACTTCTCAATTGGAACGCGTTCTCGATTTCAGCATCTGTTCGATCATCAGGAGATGAATCCATGGCAGACCAAAACCGCAAGCCGACGACCAACGATGCCGGGATTCCGGTGGCCAGCGATGAACATTCCTTGACTGTCGGCCCCGACGGCCCGATCGTGCTGCACGATCACTACCTGATCGAACAAATGGCGCAGTTCAACCGCGAACGGATTCCCGAGCGTCAGCCGCATGCCAAGGGCGGGGGCGCATTTGGCCGATTTGAAGTAACTCACGATGTCAGTGCCTATACCAAGGCGGCGGTCTTCCAACCGGGCACCAAAACCGACGTGCTCATCCGTTTTTCCACCGTGGCCGGCGAACGGGGCAGCCCCGATACCTGGCGCGACCCGCGCGGCTTTGCGGTCAAGTTTTACACCACCGAGGGCAACTACGACCTCGTGGGCAACAACACGCCCGTGTTCTTTCTCCGCGATCCCATGAAGTTCCAGCACTTCATTCGCTCGCAAAAACGGCGCGCCGACTCGAACCTGCGCGACCACGACATGCAGTGGGATTTCTGGACCCTGTCTCCCGAATCGGCGCACCAGGTCACGTGGCTGATGGGCGACCGCGGAATTCCCAAAACCTGGCGGCACATGAACGGCTACGGCAGCCACACCTACATGTGGGTGAACGCCCAGGGTGAAAAATTCTGGGTCAAATACCACTTCAAGACCGACCAGGGCATCGAGTTTTTGACCCAGGAAGAGGCCGACCGGCTGGCAGGCGCCGATGGCGACTACCACGTGCGCGATCTCTTTCGGGCGATCCAGCGCGGCGACTACCCGAGTTGGACGCTGCACATGCAGATCATGTCGTTTGCCGAGGCTGAAACCTATCGGTTCAACCCGTTCGACCTGACCAAAGTCTGGCCGCACGGCGACTATCCGCTGATTCCCGTGGGCAAGTTGACGCTCGACCGCAATCCAACCGACTACCACACCGAGATCGAACAGGCCGCGTTCGAACCCAACAGCCTTGTGCCGGGCATTGGCGTCAGCCCCGACAAAATGCTGTTGGGCCGAATTTTTGCCTATGCCGATGCCCACCGCGCGCGCATCGGCGTCAATTACAAGCAAATCCCCGTAAATGCCCCCAAGTGCCCCGTCCACAGCTACAGCAAGGACGGGGCGATGCGCGTGCAAAACGTTGCCGACCCCGTGTACGCGCCCAATACCAAGGGCGGACCGCAAGCCGATCCCGGGCGGTACCCGGCCGTGGAAACCTGGTCGGCCAGCGGCGACATGGTCCGATCTGCCTACACGCTGCGGAAAGACGACGACGACTTCGGCCAGGCCGGCACGCTCGTTCGCAAGGTGATGGACGAGGCGGCCCGCGCCCGGTTGGTCGCAAATGTATCCGGTCATTTGAAAGACGGCGTCTCTCCACCGGTGCTCGAGCGGGCCTTCGCCTACTGGCGCAACATCGACCAGGAACTCGGCGACCGCATCGCCAAGGCCGTGGCCGGCGCTTGATCGCCGGCGCGCCCGTACCGGCTTCGACTCAGTTACCTTCGGTGCGGATGCCGTGGTTGAGAAACCGCCGCTCCGCGTCCTCGCCAAGGGGGCGACGGGTGCGCATGTGCTCGCCTGGCCGACATTCCTGTTGAGTTTGGCCATGGGGGAAGGCGTCGGGCTGATGGAAACGGTCTACCAGCACTTGAAGCTGCTCGGTTGCGATGTTCGCTGCACCAAGACGCTGAGGCCCGGCAGCGGCTTCAATCAGCAGATCCGCACCGAAATTGCCCGGGCACATTTGTTTATTCCCCTAGTCAGCAAGACCGCCAACGAACGGGGCTGGGTTCACCAGGAAATTTGCTACGCCCTGGCCATGAACGTTCCCATTTTGCCGCTCGCCGTGGGAGAACTGCCGCAAGGAATGGTCGAAGGATTGCAGGCCCTGGCGCTCAATCCAATGGACCCGGTGGAATTGTCGACCAAGCTGACGCCCGAGTTGATCAGCAACCATGTAAGGTTGCACTCGGCATCCGACTTTGCGATGTACGAGCGCGCGGAATTTCACGAAGATCGAACCCGAATGCTGGTGGATGCAGCTGGTCAGGCATTGCAAGAGGTGTGTTGGGACCAGTCGCAAGCAAAACGCCCCTGCGACGCATTCCGAGTCCGGCAGATGGGCGCCCTGAGTTCGTTCAGCCTTCCCGACAAGCCGTATTACGACCAGCAATGGCAAACGTGCAACGGCAACGGGCACCCGCGAAGCATGGCGCTATGCCGCGATTTGCAGCACGAACGGCAACGGCTGGAACAGTTGGCTCTCGTGGGCGGCTGCGACCTGGTGGTATCTCCGCGAATTCGCTACACCGAGCGCGGCACCGATGCCCTGATTGCCCGACTGCACGTGTTGATCGACTTTCTCAACCGCGCCGCCCTGCGTTTGCCACACTTCCGAATCGTCATCGCGGAGGATGTTCTGCCCGGCAATCTATTGATCCTCGGCGACTGGTTTCTTGCCGAGTCGGTTACGCCCGAGGGCAGCCTCGGCTACGTGCAAACCCTGGCCACGTGGCACGCCCCGACGGTATTGCGTCGCCAGCAAGAGTTCGATCATATTTTCGACCGGCTGCTGGAGCAATTCCAAGAGAAATCGCAGGGGATGGATCTGCGCGAAGCGGCCATTCAAAAACTGCAGGAATTTGTTAGTGAATTGCGGGCGGGGACCGACGCCCGCTCGGTCGATTAATCAAGCAGCAGACGCAGCACGAATCGTCGGGCGATTGGCAAACCGCAAGAAAAATCCTCGCTCGCTATTGTCTCCTCGCCGCGCGCGTTCGTGATGACGATCGCCATTTCAATGGCTGTCATTCCAGGGGCGCCATCTGCAAATCGGTCACCCGGCGTCGAAGTATTCGTTCGGCCTTGCATGCAAACTCTTGGCCACGGCAAGACAGCCGCCGGCGCCGAGCGCAGGCAGCGGTGGGAGACAGGCCTTTGGGTGATATCAGCCGCTATTGGTCGCGGCCGGGATGCGTTTCGAACCATTTGAGAATGTATGCGCACTTGGCGATCATTTGGCTCGGGCGGGCGCCGATGTCGTGCGATGAATCCGGGACGCGCACGAGCACGGTGTCGATCTTCCGCAGTTTGAGCGCCTGGTAAAACTGTTCGGCCTCGGAAATTGGCGTGCGGTAGTCGACTTCTCCGGTCATCAGCATGGTCGGTGTTTTGACATTGCCCACGAGCGATAAAGGCGAGCGCTTCAGGTAGGCTTCGGGATCTTCCCAGGGATTCGTCCCGAACCAATAGCGGACAAAGAAATTGTAGTGGTCGGAGGTAAGCGCGAAGCTGTACCAGTTGATGACCGGCTTGATCACGGCGGCGGCCTGAAAGCGATCGGTTTTGCCGATGATCCAGCTCGACAAGATTCCGCCGCCGCTGCCGCCCGTGACATAGAGCTTGTGGGGATCGACATATCCGCGGGCGATCACGGCGTCGACGCCGCTCATCAGGTCGTCGTAATCCTGACTGGGATAGTTCCGGTCGATGAAAGCGGTAAAGGCGTCGCCGTAGCTGGTGCTTCCCCGCGGATTGACATACACCACCACGTATCCGGCCGCGGCATAAAGCTGCATTTCGACGGAGAAACGGCCGCCGTAATTGGCATACGGCCCGCCATGAATCTCCAGGATGAGAGGATATTTTTCTTGCGGGTTGAAGTCGGGCGGCGTCACGATCCAGCCGTGAATCTCCTGCCCGTCGTGAGACGATTTGTACCGAAACGATTCGACCTGGCCCAGTTTGCGATGCGGCAGCAGGTCGTCGTTCAAATGGGTCAGTCGCCGGGGGGCGGAATCGGCGGCGGCTACGGTGGCGATATCGGCCGGCCGCAAGGGATCGGTTTGCGTAAAGGCAATGCGACCGTTATTGGCCGCGGAATACGAACCGCTCGCATAAGGCCTGCCGAAGTTCACTCCGCCGACGTTTTCGGCGATTTGCTCGATCTTGCCGGTCGCCAACGCGACATAGCCAACCTTGGTGTTGCCCTCGTCGTCGTACTGAAAGTAAACGCCTTGACCATTGCGGGCGAAATAGGGATTGGCGACGTCGCGATCGAATTGGGTGGTAAGGCATTGGCGGTTTTTGCCGTCGAGCGACATCACGTACAGTTCGGACTGGTGATGGCCGCGCCCCGCGTCGTCGAATCCGACAAAGGCCACCCGCTTCCCTTGGGGAGAGATGGAGGGGCGCGCATCGGCGCCGCGGCGGTCGGTCAGCCGCGTGAGGGCCCCGTCGGCAATCGACGCCAAATAGAGATCGCTGTCGAGCGGCTCGTGTTCCCAGTCATCGCGGCGGTTGGCGGAAAACAGCAACGACTTGCCATCGGCAGTCCACTCGGGACGTTCGCGATGATGGAACGAACCGCTGGTGATCTGGCGGGGCGTGCCGCCCTCGGCCGGCACGACAAACAGGTGATAAAACCCTTCTTTCACGTAGCCTTTGCCGTCGTCGCGATAGACCAGCGTGTCGTACAGCTTGAACGGCTTGGCCCAATCGGCACCTTCCGGTTTCTCCGGCATTTCGACATAGGGTTTGCGTTTGTCAGCAACCAGCATGGAGAATGCGAGCCACTTGCCGTCGGGCGACCACACGAGTTCGCCGGGCGACTCGGTAAGGTTGGTTAGTCGCGCCGTCTGCCCGCTGTCGATCCACCGGACGAAGACTTGCGTAACCTTGTCGCCCTTTGCGGCGTACGCGAGTCGCTGGCCGTCGGGCGACCAGCGGGGAGACGAGGCGTCGACCTTCCAATCGGTAAGCGGGCGATGTTCACTGCCGTTTGCATCGACCAGCCACAGTTGCGACCGCACCTTGTCGGTCATGATGTCGATGGAGTTACGAAGGTACGCCACTTGCGTGCCGTCGGGCGAGATTTGCGGGTCGGACGCGAATTCCAATTGGAACACGTCGGCCGGCGCGAACGGCGGCAGATTGCTCATTGCAGGCGGTTCGGCACTCGCGGCCGAATTGGCGTCCCAATGGCAAAACGCAAAACACGCCACGACTGCAACGAAAATGGGAGGACGAGAATTCATCGGCGTCACCTCTTGTTCGACATTTCCCAGTGGCTCGATCGCGGACCTGATTCCAGCACGGCCAAAACGCCATCTTAACCAAGCGATCCTGCCGTACTTAACGCGGAATCGATTTTTCGCCGATTTCTGATGGGTGACTCCGCTTCGCGGTTCGGTGCGCCAGAACTTTTGCGCTGGAGCGAAAGCCAGGCGGTCGCCGCCAAGAATACGCGAGAGATGTCGCGGGGGGCGTTTTCAGCGGGGCGGAAGCACGCCGCATGAACGATGTGCATTACGGCCCTGTGACTACGGTTGGGCAGCCTCGCGAACCACGCGAAAGCCGGTATAGACCGTGGCGTCGCCAGCTTCGGCAAAGGTACGGATGCTGGACCGCACCGAAGCCGGCGCGCAGGTCCAAGCGCCGCCGCGGATCACGCGCCAATCGCCGTATTGGTGCTGATCGGTTTTGTCCAGGAATAGGGGATCTTTCACGACGACGTCTGCCCATTGGGTGCGCGGCACATTGTCGAAATATCGCTGATAGAGATCCTCGGACCAGCGGTCGGCACACCATTCCCAGACGTTGCCGTGCATGTCGTGGAGGAGCCAAGGATTGGGCTTGTACGAGGCAACCTGGGCGGTGAACACCACGTTGTCGCCTTCGTTGGCGCCCAGTCGCACGGCCTGCTGAAACCGCGTGGTATTGGGATGCGCGGCCTCCAGCGCTCCGTCGGCCACGTTTGCATGTTGATAGGCGGCGTGGGGATCATTGCCCCAGGAGTACCAGGTGTCGGTACCTGCCCGGCAGGCGTATTCCCACTCGGCCTCGCTGGGAAGGCGGTAGGTTGCCTGTTCTTGCTGGCTGAGCCAACGGCAAAAGGCCTGGGCATCGTTCCAGCTTACGCAAACGACGGGGTGAGAATCGGTTTGGGAGAAGCCTGGCGTGCGCCAAGTGATGGCGCGGTCGGGACGGAATCGCTGGACGTAGTCTTTTTCGCTGGGGAAGAACCCGTAGCCGCCGGACTTTTCGGCTTCGGTTACGTGGCCCGTCGCCTCGACGAAGGCTTTGAATTGCCCCACCGTGACCTCGGTGATGGCGATTTCGAAGCCGCGCGTGAGGCGCACGCGATGGCCGGGCGACTCGGGGCCGACATTGGGCGCGTTGCTGTAGGCGTGATCGAGTTTGAAGCGATTCAGGTCGGAGTTGCCGCGAGCGAAACCTCGCAGGTATTCGCCCGGCGACGCTTGCACGAACCGCATTCCCAAGGAGTTGGCTTCCGACACCGCAGGCGGCGCGGCCTGGACGCGAGTGGCCGCTGCCCATGCCAATACCAAGCCCGTTGCCATGGCGACGATTCGACTCATGCCAGAAGTTCCTTGATGGTCCCGGGGCTATCCTGGAAGGGGCCGACAACCTCGACTCCCATTTTTTCCACCATGGTTTGCCAGAGGGCCGAAAGCGGCGTGTTTTCTGGCAGGGCGACGTGGGTTTGGTGCCGAATTCCCACACCGCTTCCGCCCGAGAGGACCGTGGGGAGCAGGTTCTTGCTATGGCCAATGCCCATGCCGCTGGAGAACCCAAGCATGGTGTGGTCGAGCAGCGATCCGTCCCCATCGCGGATGGATGCCAGGCGATCGAGGAAGTAATTCCAGTGCCGCATGTAGATGGTGTCGACCGCGGCCAGATCGTCGAGATTTTTGGGGTCGTTGCCGTGGTGCGTGAGGTCGTGATAGCCCTTGGAAATGCCGAATTCGGGATAGACGCCGCCGGCAAGTTCCGTTCGCACCACGTAAGAAATCACGCGGGTTGAATCGGTTTGGAACGCCAGGGCGATCAGGTCGTACATCAATTTGGCGTATTGATCGTAGACGAACTTGCCGTTGCCTTCGGGGCCGACCGCAGATTCGTAATCGCCGAAGCCTTTCAGGTTGGGCCGCGGCTTGGGGCGCTGGGCCCAATCGATTTCTCGCTTCAGACCGAGTTCTACTTCTCGAATCGAAGAGAAATACTGTTCGAGCTGCTGCCGGTCGGCGGCACCCAAGCTCGATTCCAATAGCCTGGCGTCTGCCCGCACGGCATCCAATACGCTTCCGCGCTGGCGGAATTCGTCTTGTTGGGTGCTTTGTTCTCCCGGCGACGTTGTGCGAAACAGGCGGTCGAACAGCGTCTTGGGGTCGTTTTCGGCGGCCAGCGGCACGCCTTGCCGGTTCCAGGAAATGGTAGCCAGCGCCTGGCTGCCAAAACCGGTACCGCGTTTTACCGAAAGCTGCAGCGAGGGGAAGCGGGTGTGCTTGCCGTGCAATTCGGCGGCCATTTGATCCGGCGAAAGAATCTGCTTCTGCCCTCGCTCCACGGACGTGGAGAAGGGGTAAGCGCCGTCGTGCCCTCCGCCCTTGTGCAGGCAGGTTCCGGAGAGCACGGTGAAATGATCGCGATGCCCTTCGAGCGGCTTGAGAATTCGCGAGAGCTGGGCCTGGCTGCCGAATCCCTCGGGATAGAACTCCCGCATGTTCATGCCTGTGCCAAAATAGAACATGCCCATCCGCGGGATGACTTCGGGCGTGGACGCCGCGCGGGCACCGCGGGGCATCATGGCTTCGAGCCAAGGCAACGCCAGCAGGGTGCCGGCGCCGCGCAAGAATGTTCGTCGATCGAGTGGGGTTCGCATGGTTCTATTTCGTTTGGAAGGGTTGGCTGGCAACCAGAAATTGAATCAACGAGCGTAGCGAGTCGTCCGAGGCGGCCATGCTTGTGGCGGCAGCCGTCAAAGTAGAATCGTCGGTAGGTTCGATCGGCCGACCCAGCGCGTACACGAGCAACTTCTCGGCCAGGCTGCGGCGAAGGCGATCTGCTCGACCGAGCAGCGCTGTCCGGTACTCCTCGAAACTAGCGAAACTTAACCCGCCGGGCAAACGTCCACTGGCATCGATCGGGGGCGTGTTGCTGCCGCGGAAATCTTCGCCGTCTTGATTGTCGCGCCAGGCGCCAATCACGTTGAAGTTTTCCAAGGCCAGCCCATGCGGATCCAATCCGCGGTGGCAGGCGGCGCAGCTTTCGATCTTTTGATGCTGCAGCAGCCGTTCCCGCACCGTGAGTTTTGCGCCGCGGATGTTGGGTTCGATCTCCCCGACGTTGGCAGGCGGAGGATTCGGCGGATCGTTGAACAGCACTTCGCGAATATAAACCGCCCGCGACACGGGCTTGGTGCGTTGGCCATCGGAGCCCGCCAGGTGCACGCCCGCCATGCCCAACAGACCGCCGCGCGGAGAACCCGCCGGCCGTTCCACGCGCCGAAACTCTTCTCCTTCTACATCGTTCAGCCCGTAGTGTTTCGCCAGCCGATCGTTCACCACAAGAAAGTCGGAGTCGATGAAGTTCCGTACGCTGAGGTCTTCCGCCAGAATGGTGCGGAAAAACTCCAACGGTTCGCGAACCATCGACGCCGCCAGTCGGTCGTCGAACGATCGATACAGCGATCGATCGGGCGCAAAGGCCAGAAAGGTTTCGGTCCGTAGCCATTGCCCGGCGAAACCATTTACAAATCGCTCGATCTTGGGATCGGCCAGCATGCGGTCGACTTGCGAGGCAAGCGTTTGAGGACTCCGCAGTTTTCCTTCGGCTGCCAGGCGGAAAAGCTCGTCGTCCGGCATCGAACTCCACAGAAAGTACGACAACCGGCTGGCCAGTTCGTAATCGTTTAATGCTTGCTGTTTGGCGTTTGGCTGCCGCTGCGGCTCGGCCAGGTAGAGGAAGTTGGGCGAGGTGAGCGCCGCGGTCAGACCGACGCGCACGGCTTCGTGAAACGATTGTCCGCTTGCAAGCTCGGTGGCCACCACCTTCAGGATCGGATCGACTTCGCCAGGACGGAGGGGGCGCCGCCAAGCCCGGGGCAGAAACTTGCTGAAGATTTCCCTCGCGTAATCGAGGTTCTGCGGCGCGTTGTCTCCGCCCGTCAGCAGGGTGGTGTGGCTGCGCGGCGGCCACTGCTCGTACAGCGGACCTTCGACTTCCAAATAGTCCAAGAACAAACGGGGGAATTGGGTCAGGTCCAGCTTCTCCGGGTCGGGAGTGGAGCGGTCGCCCCCCCATCCTTCGGCGGTCTTCCGACCGGCGAGTCGAATCACCTCGGCAAATTCATTGCGGTCGCCGTGCTCGCCGCTGCGGCGCATGAAATTTTCGCCGGGGCGCTGTCCCATGTAGAGCTCCGTCTCGTTGACCAGCGTCACACTCAATTCGTTGCCCAGGGTGTCGCGAGGCACCACGACGCTATATTCCTTGGGCTGATCCCAAGGAGCCGTGACGCCGACTTCCATGACATGTTGCATCTTGGCGTCGGGATGGCTGTGTGTCAGCCGCAATCGCGGCACGTCGCCGTTTGCGCCCGGTGCGCCGCCCGCCTTGACGGTGAACCGGTAGAATCCGTTCACCGGAGCCACATTATTATCGCGGCGGCCCGGGTAACGGAGCATGCCGAACGAGCGCGTACTCCCCTGCACAAGCTGCAATCCGCCCTCCACCGGCTGCATGCCCAACCGCGTAACGAGGTAGCCGATAGCTCCGCTTTGGGGAATGTCTTCGAATTCAAGTCGCATCTTCTCCGTGGGATATTCCGGAGGTCCATCGACGATGGCGCGATCGGCGACCCTGCGAGCCACCCGGTAGTAAAGCTCCATCAGCGAAGGATCGACGAGCAATGCCGCGCTCACTTTATCAAAGCCGTCCACCGTGCCGTCGGGAGGCAGCACGTCCAGAGGGCTTTCTCCCGAGGGAAATTTCATGTGCAACAGATCGGCCACGGTGTGGGTGTACTCGTGGCGATTCAGCCGCCGCAACAGCACCTGCCCGCCCGAACGCAACGCTGCCCGCTCCGCCGCCCGCAAGCCGCCCGCTATCCAGTCGGAGACGGCCGAGAGCTGATCGATTGGCGGGCGAGGTTCTTCCTCGGGCGGCATTTCTCCCCGGTTGATGCGATCGCGCACTTCAATCCACGCGCTGGCGTTCTCGCGCACCGCAAAATCCGCAACGAGCGTATCCACGCGAAAGCCCCCCTGGGGCTTCTCCGGCCCGTGGCAACGCAAGCAATGGGTTTTCAAGAAGGGCGCGACGTCTTTCTCAAACTCCGCGCCCCACGCCCCGGAGGACGCAATCGGGCACAAGACCAACAACAGCAGGGTATGGCGGATCATCGGAGGATGAGATCGGCAATTCGCAGGAATCGGAGAGGATCGCACATTACAACGCCCCATTGTGACATTGAATCGATTACCAGGCTACTTGAAACCGGGAACCAGAACAGATCTCGGCCTTGATGCGCGGACCCGCGCATCGGCCAAAATCGATTTCCTGCTTCGGATGTGTTAGGCGGGGAACACTAGAATGCGCGGCCCGGTCCTGCCCGAATTTGACGGCGCTTAACGTCGTGGGTAGATTGGTCCCCGCCGGTCTCGCGGACGGCCCAATTCTGCGATTTGAGGAGGACACACGATGCCGCACGATCGTCGCCAACAACTCCACGTCGATCGCCGCAGCTTCGTCAAGGCGTCGATGATACCGGCGCTGCTGCCCTTGTCGGCCGCGGCGTGGTTGAAGCCAACCTGGGCCGATCAACCCACGGGCGAGCCCGCGGCCGAAGGCCCCGAGATTATCGACACCAACGTCCACCTGTTCGACTGGCCGTTTCGCAAATTGAAATACTCCGAGACGGGCGAGTTGGTTGCCAAGCTGCGGAAGCATCGGATCACGTCGGCCTGGGCCGGCAACTTCGAAGCCCTGCTCCATCGGCAGTTCGATGCCGCCAACCGCCGCCTGGCCGAGGAATGCAAGCGATTCGGCGACGGCATGCTCTTTCCCTTCGGCAGCGTCAATCCCAACGGCCCCGATTGGGAAGAAGACCTCGTCCGCTGCCACGAGCGATATGCCATGCCCGGCATTCGGCTATTCCCCGGCTACCACGGTTACACCCTCGACCATCCGCAGTTTTTGCGTTTGCTGGCGCTGGCGACCGAGCGAGGGCTGCTGGTGCAGATTTCGCTGCGGATGGAAGACGAACGCGTGCACCATCCGGCCCTGCACGCACCGGTCGTGGAGGCAGGGCCATTGATCGACGTGCTGAAGAAGCTTCCCAAAGCCCGCGTGCAACTGCTGAATTCGACCACTGCGCTGCGGGAAAACCGAACGCGCGAACTTGTTGAGCAGACCTCGGTCACGTTCGACATTTCGTCGTTGGAAGAGGACGGCGGGGTGGGACGGCTGATCGATGGCACGCATACCCGCTACCGCGTTCCCGTGGCCGTCGATCGCTTGCTGTTCGGCAGTTACGCCCCGTTCTTTCCCGTGGAGAGCGCGCTGTTCAAGCTGTTCGAATCGCCGTTTGACCTTGGGCAGCTTCAATCGCTGATGCGCGGCAATGCCCAGCGGTTGCTCGCGGCGTGAAGCGGCCGGCCGTGCCGCGTCCGCATGCTCGATGAAAGCCCAAACGACAGGCGTCGGGCTTCGCTCCGAAAACTCCGCGCTCTGTCGAACCCAACACCCATCATAAAGCCTTCAAACCCATGGCCGCCCGCAACCCGCGAGAATTCAAGCTCGATCCCGCCGCGTATGGCTTGCCAACGCGCGACGACCTGGTGAAGCTGCGCATCTGGGACATGCACTACCATGGCCTGTGGGAGGGGAATCTCGAGCAACACAAGCAGACGATGCTTTACGTCGAGCGGATGGGAATCGAGCGGATGCTCTCGCTCGACATCGTCGGCAATCCGCGCGATCCGTTGGGAACGGAGATATCCGCCGAAAAAAAGCGGGAAATCCGCCGGTTCCTCGAGGAAAACACCGACCATGTTTCAGGGTTGATTCCCATCGACCCGTCCGACCCGGTGGCCAGTTGCCGCAAAATCGAAGAGTGGGTTGCCGACGGCCCCTGCATCGGCATCAAGTACTACGGCGGCAATCCCGGCGGCGTGGTGTGCAGCCACGCCAACAGCGATCCGATTATTCGCCTGGCCGCTGAATGGAACTGCGTGATCTACATTCACACCTGGCTGCAGGTCGGCGGACAACCTCGCTACCCGGGGGGCGGCAACGTGCCGGGCGAATCGACGCCGCAGGATGTGGCGATCTTGGCTCGCCGGTTTCCCGATGTGCCACTGATTTGCGGCCACTCCGGCGGCAACTGGGAGTTGGGGGTGCGGGCAGTGCGCCCCTTGGAAAACGTGTACATTGAATTCAGCGGGTCCGATCCGCATTCGGGTCAAATCGACTTCACGGTGGCGGAAGTGGGAGCCCAGCGGCTGGTGTGGGGCGGACACGGGCCATCGCGGTCGTACTCCACCGAACTATCGAAAGTCTTCGACGCCGAGTTGACCCAAGACCAGCGGATGCAAATCTTCGGCGGCAACCTGCGGCGGATCGCCGAACCGATCTTCCGCCGCAAAGGCTACAAGCTGACCGTGTAAAACGGCGAGACAGTCCGAGGTCCCCCATCTCAGCCGACCCGTTGGCGCACTTTCCGTCCATTTCATCCGTGGGCGTCAAGGCGCATGGGTGTTGTCGAGGCCGAGCCTGCCGTGATCGCACGCCTACTCTTTCTCCGGCAGCGCGTGGTTTTTTCTCATTTCAAGGTGCCCGTTCTTGATGAAGAGATTAACGACCTCCGCATGCCTTTGGATCAGTTTCGCCACGTAGGCGTCGGTCGATGTCTCGACGACCTTTACGCCATTGTCGGTCTTTTCAAGTTTCATTTCGATCTTGTCGGCGTTGCGGAAGATTTCCGCAAACAGCGGGTCGCGGGCATGAATCGGCCGCCCTTGCTCCACACGCTTGTACATCGATTCCACATGTGCCTGGAGCTTGTTGACAACTTCCGGATCGTCGGACTCGGTGACGGTTTCGACGCCATCGGCCAGATTGGTCACTTTGCGGGTGATCTTGGCGCGGTTGTCGAGCAGAAAGTGGAACAACTCCATGTCGGCCCGGTGCGCGGCATCCATACCGAAGCCGCGCCCCCTCGGGCCGCGCTGTGCCCAGGCCGAATCGGAAACGATGGCGATGCACAACAGCCCGATCAGCCACATCCCAATATGCTGCTTACTCATTTTCCATTCCTTTCCCAAACAGAGAACAAAGCACCGCTGCACCAACGACGATCTGCACATCACCGCCGGTGCTTCCGGTGCTCGAATTTCGCAGGCCATCGGCTGTGCGATGGTTGCCCTGGTAAGAGCAAATCAAAGATGTCGCTAAAGGGGGTCTCTTTGTGGTCTCGTGCCACCAGACACGCAGCCTACTTCGTCTTCGGCAGGCGCAGGATTGCACCGGCTTGAAGCTCAATCTGTTCGACATGGCCGGTAACCAATTTTCCGATCTTGGCGTCTTCGTAAACCAGATGCATATGGGTGGACGTGGCAGGATGGGTGATGTTGCCGACGGCATTTTTAGCGAAGATGCCGACGACCGTTCCGCGCACGCTCTGAAGCTCAGCCTCGAAAGGCTGCTTTTCCTTGGGAAGCTCAATCTTCTTGAGTCTGGCATGCATCGGGCAGGCGCCGTTGATCACGTGGAACGCGACGTTGCTGAACGCGCCCTCCACCTGGAACACAAACGGCTCAGAACTCTTGATGCCGGCCTTAGTGGCTGCGTCGGCAAGGTACGCGTCGAACTCATCGGAGCCGACATTCCGCATCACCTTGTGTTCTGTCCAAGCTGGCACATACGCGCCCACCAGCAAGGTGGCTTGCTTGTCGAGCGCTTCGTCATTGCAAGCATCCAGATGTCCTTTGGCATCGACTCGTGTCATCGTGATTTTGCCATCGAGGATGGTCGCCTCTCCCTCAAGTTGTTCGAGCGCGGCGACACCAAAGAAGTGCGGTTTCTCAACGAGTTTCTTGAGTTGCACACGCCCATGGTGTTGCTGTTGGCCAATCGCTTCGTGCATTTTGCCGTATTGCACAATGGAGCCGTCCCAGGTTTCTGAATCTGCTCCGTTCAAAGCGTGTCCTCCACAAAGACCAGGCAACAGCACGAGCGCTGATGTCAAAACAATTCGAATAAACATGGCGTTCTCCTTCCCATGAATTGATGTCAGTTCACTTGTCCGTCCATCGCATCAACCAAGCAATCGTTGCATCGCCTGTCGATGTTCGTCTTCATCGGCGGCTTGCTCCTCCATTTTCATTTTGAGGGCAAACAGGCCCTCTTTTTCCGCCATGCCCGCGAGCCGCGTGTAGTTCTGGACGTCTGTCTGTTCTTCACGGGCGTCATTGCTGAGCATTTCGCGTACGTCGGATGGCGGCGGCGACAAGTCGGGCTGCAGCTTGGGGGTGCCCCCGAGCATCACGATCTGATCTGCCAGGTACTGAGCATGCCCTACCTCGTCGGCTACTTCCTCTTGATACATCTCGCGGACGTTTTGCCACTGAGCGCCTTTGATTTTGGCTGCCTGGAGCAGGTAGCGCAGAAAAGTGGTCACCTCGCGATTCAATTGGTCGTTCAGACCGTGGATCAAGTCTGGGCTGGCCATATCTATTGTCCTTGGTTAGTTGGGTGGTGGTGCATCCTGAAAGGGCAAAGTGTTGCGATCACATGGCTGCGGACGCCGAAACTGTGGAAGACGATTGCTCTCGGCAGCGAGTCGCACTTTGCTCGACGTAGCGTGCCTCGGCGCAGCTCCAATACCGACGGTCACCCCGTACCACGACTTGAGCCTTACCGCTTTGCGCCAACTCGGCGAGCGCATCCCTGACGTGTCCCGGCTGCCAACGGGTTAGAGACTGCACCAGTTCTTCTTCGCTGACGGGATGACGAGTGATTATGGAAACGATCGCATCCACCACGTTGTCAAAACCCGACAGGTCGAGATCTCCCCGAATGGGCCGAACGACATAGGCCACTTCTCCCAAAATTCTCTGCGCTCGATCGAGCACCGATTCATCGACAGGCTTGACCCAGGGTTCGCACGGTGGTCGCGTTGGCGAGTTGAGATGCACTTCGTCTGGACGAATACGCTGCAATACCGCTGCCAGGTTGCGAAGTGCTTCTTCCGAGTCATTCAGCCCCTGAACCAGCATGACTTCGACCCATAGCTTTCCGCGATACTCATTGCGGAAAGCCACGATTCCCTCGATGAATTGCTTGTAATTCAACTCGGGCATGGGCCGATTGAGCTTGAGATACAGCGCTTCCGTGCCCGCATCGACAGACGGCAAAACCGCGTCGGCGGAAAGCAACTCCTTCCGTACCTCAGGCAGATGCAACAACGACCCATTCGTAATCACCGCGATTGGCAGTGCCGTCCATGACTTGAGCCTTTGGATCATGGCGCCCAGGCCCGTGTGCAATGTCGGCTCTCCCGAGCCCACAAAGGTGATCCAGTCGATCTCGCCGGGGCGGTGCGCCTTCAAAGCGACCTCGACCTCGGCCACGATCTCATCCGTGGGAAAATACTCTCGGCGTTCATTCGTCATGGGCGAAGTTCGGCCGAGCTGACAGTAAACGCAGTTCCAGTTGCAGGTCTTAAACGGAATCGGGTCGATTCCCAACGATTGCCCCAACCGTCGCGACGGCACTGGCCCATAGACGTGTTTCATGATCGCCTCCCAAGTCAGCGGTCTGCCCCACGCCGCATGAAGAGCATGGACCGTGCCGAAAAATGCGATTGGGGCGAATTCACGCATCCAACCGCATTATCGCGTTGCCAGAGATTGCAAGTGTGCAGAAACGCACAATAGGCACACATTTCGTGCGAATGTGCGGCGCGGGTCAGGCTCGACGTTCGTTGCTTTCCATCGACCATCGCCATCGTGGGCTGGAAGGCCCGCCCGCCCCCGCGCAGGGAAGCGCTGTTCCGCAGCGTACCAGCCACTCTCCCTCCGCACGCCTGGCTAGCGTCTGCTGAACATGCTCCTTGTCCCGCCGTCGTTGCGCCGGACTTGATCGTTTCCCTCCCGGGGGCGTCCTTACATGTCGCCTTGTCGATCTCGACCTGGGGCTACTGGACATTCGGTCACTTCCTGCAGCGATCTAAGAATTTGGAACGTCCACCCGGGGCTGGTAAACTTGGGGGCGTAACTTCTGCCCCGTCATGTTCAATTTCGTGATGGTTTGCTGGTTTTTGGCCGAAAATGCCCAGCAGGCATTTTTGTGCCACTCCTGCCGTTACCTCCCCCGCCTGATCTCGCCAACTGTAACAACCAACCCTCAGGTGTTTTGTGTCGCAGCGATCATTGCGTGACCATGGCCGGATTGATCGACGTGGTTTGCTCCAATGGGGCGCGCTCGGGATGGGCGGTCTCACGTTGTCGGGTTTGCTGCGTGCCGAGGCCCGCGGCGCCGCGAGTCGTCGAGCGACTTCGGTTATTCTGTTGCATATGCGTGGCGGGCCGTCGCAATTAGAAACCTGGGACATGAAGCCCGGCGCCCCCGTGGAAATTCGCGGCGAGTTCAGTCCGATTCCCACGAACGTACCCGATATTCAAATTTGCGAATTGCTGCCGCAGACGGCGGCGATCATGGATAAGTGGTCGATCGTGCGGAGTCTGCAACATCCGAAGGAATATGGCGACGTCAGCCATTCGCGCGGCGACCAGGTGGTGTTTACCGGCTACCCGCCCGGAACCAACGCCGAAGAAAACGTGGCCCCCAGCGTCGGTTCGGTGGTTGCCCGGCAATTGCAAGCGCGCGACCCCGGCATGCTGGCCTACGTGATGGTGCCGCGAAAGATACCCGGCACAGGTTCTTCGTATTTGGGCGCCAAGTACGAACCGTTTGAAACCCAAGCCGATCCCGCCGCCAAGGATCAAAGGTTTCTGATCCCCAACCTTTCGATCCCCAGCGGCATGGAACCCAATCGGGTGGACCAGCGCAGGGCATTGTTGCATTCGCTGGACCAGATTCGCCGCGATGTCGATCATAACGGCTCGATCGAGGCCATGGATTCCTACCAGCAACAGGCCTGGGACATTCTGACCGGTTCGCGCGTGCAACAAGCGTTCGACCTGGAAGCTGAGCCCCAATCCGTGCGCGAGCGTTACGGCTACCCGCCCAAGTACCAAGCGCGGATGCGGGCGGGCGGAGACAATCCCGGCTGGAACCAGCGATTGCTCTTGGCGCGACGTCTGGTCGAGGCGGGCGTGCGGATCGTCACCGTTGATTTGCGGTGGTGGGATACCCACGACGACAATTTCTGGTCGCTCAAGAACGGTTTCTTGCCGCCGTTCGACCAGTGTTATTCGGCGCTGATCGAAGACCTGGAACAGCGAGGGTTGCTCGACACCACGCTGGTGGTGGCCTGGGGAGAACACGGACGCACGCCGCGAGTCAACAAAACCGCCGGCCGCGACCATTGGATGAATGCCTTCAGCGCTGCGCTGGCGGGTGGAGGCGTGCAGGGTGGCCGCGCCATCGGCGCCACCGACTCGCAAGCCGCCACCGTGAAAGAAAATCCCAAGTATCCGCAAGACGTGCTGGCCACGATCTATCACCATCTGGGCGTGGATATCTCCTCGCAATACTTGGACCACGCTGGGCGCCCGCACCCGGTATTGCCGTTCGGCCAGCCGATTCGCGAGTTGTTCTAGCCAGAACGACACGCGTCGGGTTCGCTCTCGTTGAGGACCCGCGCGAACATGCCCGCACGGTTCGGTTCGCGGTAATCACGCGCTGCCGCGCTCGGTCGATTTCGACTGGCGCATCAGTACGGCTTCCTGTCGGGCCATCGCAATCAGCATCACCCCGAGGCGGGGGCGACGCCGAGTTCTCGCAGCAGATTCTGGAATTGGGCCATGGTGCATTGAGCTTGCGCGCGCTTGCATAACGCCTGCGGCAATTCGGCTTTCGATTTCGCTGAACTCTGGATCATGGCCCTGCACCGTTCGGTCAAGGCGACGGTCAAGGGACTGTTGGCCTCCATGAGTTCTGTTCCATTAAACGAAGTGAGGCACTTGTGCCGGGCCATCCCGCTGGATTCCCCCAGCAACGCATTATGTCAGTCCTTGGGCACGAAGCGTCCTTCCCGGGTTATTGCTGACTGCACGCCGACGTGCTGGACCGTGTCGAGCGTCAACTCTCCTTGACGGATTCGGCACCGTGGTGGAATGGAATCATCGCCAGGCCGCCGTTGGTCCCAGCGGCCGATTCTGCTGGCCGCTTCGTCGAAAACTTTTCTTGGACACTCCATCTGCTTCGCCGTGTTGAGGGCGTGGTCCGTCAGCTCAAAAAAGAAATGGTTTCGCTTGATGACTTCGCGGATTCATGCTGAACTATGGACGATTGCGCGGACAGATACTGTCGCTGCAAACCAAATTCCAATGAGTGCCGGTTTTCCGATGGTCGCCCTCGGAAACGACCCGTGCGGCAATCCATCGGACGTCGCTCCTTCCGATCACGTTGTTTCATTGCTTGTGCTTCCGTTGATTCCAACGGTCTCGTCGCCGCACCGAGTAATCAGGAAAGCGTCATGGCTGATAAATTGCGCGTCGTGGTGCTCAAGCCCAGCAAGTACACGCCCGAGGGATTTGTCGAGCGCTTCCGCCGAGGCTTCATGCCCAATAGCACCGTGCCGTACATCCGCAGCATGACGCCGGAGGTCGCGGGCAGCACTCTGGTCGAAGTCCACTCGATCGACGAGTACGTTCACACCGATCTCAAGTACCTCTCTCTGCTGCGCCGCGAAGAGAGCGGACAAACCCTGCTGGCGCTGGTGGGAGTGCAAAGCCATCAATTCCACCGCGCGCTCGACCTCGCCGCACATGCCCGGAAAAATGGCTGCCAGGTCGTCATTGGCGGCCCACACGTAATGACCTGCGACACCTCGATGCTGCACGGGCGAGGGGTTAGCTTTGCGCAGGCGGAGGCGGAACTGGTGTGGCCCGAGATTCTCCGCGACGCTGTCCGCGGCGAACTGCAGCCGGTGTATGGTCGCGACCGTCGGTGGCAGCAGGAACTTTCAGCACCTGTGCTGATTCCGCCCAGTCGCACCGATCTGGGGCGTTACGTCATCCCCATGCTGGGTGTTTACCCGGCTCGAGGCTGTCCGTTCGTGTGCAATTTTTGCTCGGTCACAAAAATTGCGGGGCGACGCATCCGCAGCCAAAGCATCGACACCACGCTGGCCAGCCTGCACGCCGCCAAGGCCGCAGGCGTTCGAACCATCATGTTTACTTCAGACAATTTCAACAAGTATCCCGAGGCCAAGGAACTGCTCGAGGCGATGGTCGAAGAGCAGCTTGGTATCGAGTTCTTTGTGCAGTGCGACACGCAGATCGCGCGGCAAGGCGACCTGGTCGAACTCTTGGCGAAGGCCGGTTGTTTTCAAATGTTCGTGGGCGCCGAGTCCTTCAACCGCCAGACGCTGTTGGCGGCCCAGAAGGGGCAAAACCGTCCGGAAACGTACCGAGACATCGTCCGTCTCTGCCGAGAACACGGAATCAGTTCTCATTTTTCCAACATCATCGGCTTCCCGCAGGACACCCACCAGGAGATCCGCAACCACCTTGCCGTACTGCGCGACCTTGCTCCAACCTGGGCTTCGTTCTATATCCTGTGTCCGATCCCAGGCACGGAGCAGTATGACGAGTTTCTGGCCCAGGGGCTGATCACCGAGCAAAACCTCGACCGGTTCGACACCACTTGCCTGACGTGGCGTCACCCCTCGCTGACTCGCGAGCAACTGGCGGATCTGCTGTTCGAATGTTACCGCAAGTTTTTCTCGATTCCGCATGCGCTGCGCAATGCGAAAGACGAATTGCGGTTTCGCAGGTCGTTGGGAGCCCTGACGGGTGCTGCGACGAGCATGGCCATGTCGCTGTTTACTCGATACTGCGCCTGGCGGCGGATGCATCCGATGTCTGGTGGAGTCAAACGCGAGCGGCTGGACACGGTGAATGAGTGGCTCGGGCTCCGCCAGGAAACGTTTGGTTTTGAGCTGGCCCCATTGCCGCAGAGCCTGCAGTTGCCGGCAGGCGAGAACGTGATCGTGCCTGGCAGAAAGTCCGCAACTCAAGCGGAGTCGGCTATCGGCCACGTTTTCTAACATACGCGACGGCTTATGCGTTATGATGCGGGCACTTACGGCCACGAGCGATCATTCTCCCAAGCCATCGATAGAGGATCTCGGTTATGCTGCACCGTCGTGATGCCATGCTGCGGTTGGGACAACTGGGCTTGGGAGCGCTCACCCTACCCGAGTTGCTGCGTGCCGAGCGTGTTCAAGCGGCCACTCGTAGGCAGGTTGTGCTGCACCCCAGTGGCGGTAAGGCCAAGAGCTGCATTCTGATCTACCTGTGGGGCGGTCCGCCGCAGATGGACATGTGGGATCCCAACCCGCATGCGGCAGAGGGAATTCGCAGCCACTTCCAGCCAATCGCAACCAAAACGCCGGGCATTCAAGTCTCCGAGGCCATGCCCCTGTTCGCTCGGCACACGGACAAAACAGCGATCATTCGCACGCTATCTCACGACAGCAACAATCACGAGCCGTCGGTATATCGCACTCTGACCGGCAAGACGGATCCCTCGTTGCGGGTGCCCAAGAACAATCGCACCCGGAGCAATTTCCCCAATCTGCAAGGGATCGTTTCTGCCTTCCAGCCGCTGGGAACGATGCCCGCCGCCGTGACCATCCCGCGACCCATCGGGCATGATGGCAGCACGTACGCAGGCACCTATGCCGGCTTTCTTGGAGCGCGCCACGATCCCATGGAAGTGGCCGCCGCGGAAGAAACCGATGAGAAGCCAACGCATAGTATGGCCCTGCCGCCGGAATTGTCGGCCACTCGGCTTCTCGCTCGGCGTGGATTGTTGGATGTGGTCGAGAGGCAGGACCAACGGTTTCTCACCGAAGCCAAAGCTCGGAGTCTGGATGAATTTCGAGCGCAGGCATTCAGCATGCTGTCTTCTCGGAAAGCCAAAGAGGCGTTCGACATTGAACGCGAAGAGCCTCGCACTCGCGACCGGTACGGACGCAACGAATGGGGCGAAGCGATTCTCATGGCCCGGCGATTGGTGGAGGCCGGCGTGCGGCTGGTGACCATTTCTTGGATGTACATCATGAAAAACGGCAATGTGGCCAATGTGTGGGACAACCACGGCCCCTTCGAAGGGCTTACCGGCTATGGCATGCTCCAGGCTCCTTATTGCCTGCCGTCGTTGGAATTGGGGTTCCACGCTCTCATGGAGGATCTCGCCGCCAGCGGATTGCTGGACGAGACGCTTGTGGCCATGTTCGGTGAGTTTGGCCGCACGCCCAAGATCAACAAGGCTCAAGGTCGAGACCACTGGGGTGCTGTGCAATCTTGCGTGCTGGCTGGAGGCGGCATCCATGGCGGGCAAGTTTATGGAACAACGGACCGCGATTCCGCGTTTCCGACGTCCAAGCCAGTCTCGCCGGAGGATCTGCTGGCCACGATCTACCATGCACTGGGAATCGGTCCCAATTCCGAGATCTACGATGCCCTGGGCCGTCCCCATCGAGTAGTCGACGGAACGCCGCTGCTGGAGTTATTTTAGCTCGCCCCGTTTGCTTCCTTCGGGTCGACGCTTGCGGACGACCCTTTCAGGGGTCGCCGTACCCTGCAGGCTGCTTCGAGCAATTCGTCGACAGCGCGGCGGAAGAATACTCCGGTGCGTCAGCGGGCAAGCGTCGCGACTCTTCTTCGACCGCACCGGCAGCATGATCGAACCAACGACGCCCACTTCAGACGGCGATCCTCAACCACGGGCTCACCCGCTCAGGCTGGATGGGGTTCAACCTTCGGCTGGGTTTGGCAGACTGTGATCCCGCCCGGGCGGTGAAACCTTCGGGTCGATGCCCAGGTCATGGCTCAGGGAGCCAAGCCTTCACTCGGCGGTGAGGCAGAAGAGATGGCGGGAGCCGCGGATCAGCAGGCGGCCGTCGCCGGCGGGTACCGGCGAACCGATGACTGGTTCGCCCATGTCGTTTTCGGACAACACATCGAATTTGTCTCCAGCGACGCTCGCAACGAACACCGTCCCATCCTCGCGCGGGGCGAAAAGCCTGTCGCCAGCCACCAGTGGTGAGGCATAGTAATTCGTCCGGTGCTTGGGAAACGCGCCTTCCCAGATCGTCTTTCCCGTCGCGGGGTCGATGCAGGCGACTTCGCCGCGGTCGCGAACCAAGATGACGCGTCCTTTGTAAACCGCAGGCGTCGGCACGAACGTCCCCAGGTCTTCGCGCTTCCAAACATGATTGGTCGCGGTGACGTCCCCGCTGCCCGTGAGCCGAATGCCATACAGTCGCGGGACTCCGCGATCGTTGCGCCCATAGGCGATCACCGCCATGTCGCCGACGATCACCGGCGTCGCAATGGCGGGCCACAATTTTTGGGCGTCGGGATTGAAGTTGCCGCACGACCACGACATGGTTCCGTCGGCGACGTCGTGAATCGTCAGATGCTCGGCGCCCCACACGAGGATCGATTCCCGCCCCTGATGCTCGATGACCACCGGCGTGGAGTAGCCGTGATCGCATTCGACCGGGGTAGCATAATTGCGAGGCACCTTCCAAACCATTTCGCCCGTCGCTTTATCGAAAGCGGCCAGCCACGACTCGCCCCGGTGCATCCGCGCCATGACAACGTACTTCTCGGTCAGGACGGGCGAGGTGCCGTGGTCCCAGAATAAGGTATCTGGCCCGAATCGTTCGACAAGGTTCGTCTGCCAACGCACTTTGCCGTCGAGGCCGACGGTCGCCAACGTGCCGCTCTTGAAATAGACGAAGACAGCCTGGCCGTCGGTCACCGGCGAGGCATTGCTGCCGGAACCGTTGCGATGCTTGCCGGGAGCCTCCTTGGTGAAAACGGTGCGCCATTTCTCTCGACCTTCCAGGTCGAAGCACAGCAGCGCATCTTTGCCGTCGGCGGGCGACGTCAAGTAAACGAGCCCTTCAAGCAGGATGGGCGTGGAACAGCCATGGCCCGGCAGCTCGGCGCGCCACCGATACTTCTCGGATCCGAACTCCACGGGATAATTTCCCTGTTCGACACTGCCGTTGCCCAGCGGCCCGCGCCACGAACGCCAATCGGGTAGGTCCGCGCCCGATGCGAATGGCGTCGAGGCAACAAGAATCCAAGCGATAGCGAGCAGCAATTGGTAAGGCATGATTGGGAAAGTCCTGGGAGAGTATCGGAGCAAATCTTCGCACGCGCGGCTTGGCGAAGGAGGGATTGATCTCCCCGCTACTTGCGGAATCATTCGTGCCCTAGGATGCCGCCGCCGTGAACGTAGGCCGCCAGGTTCATGATCTCTTCTTGCGGGATCATGTTCAACTGGAGAGTGGGCAAGACGGTCACTGTAGAGCAGTTGAACCATCCCGCTGCCGTCCAATCGAACGCGACGCGCAAGTTCAGGTTCGTCGCGTCGGTGATTCGAGTCAACGCGTCGGTGCAGACGTTGGCGGCGATTTTCCGAGAATTAGCGGGATACCGCCAGTTCGAAAAACCGGTTCATGAATTGCGGCGTAACCTCGGATTTGCAGTGCGTTAGATGCCCTCCCCGCCCAATGGCAATGGCGCCTCCTTGGGGTCGGGCAGGGTGTGGCCGGCGTGATTGCGGGAGGGCGCGATATCAAAATAGTTCGGATATGGCGTCCAAATGACTTTGGCCATGCCGCGAAAATTGAGACTGGTCCAGGAATAGACCTCGAACATGTTGCACGAGCGCTTTCCGCAGGGCCGCAAATTGGAATGGAATTTCCACGACGGCGAAAAATGAAAGAACTCTTCGGGATTCTGGGCCCCGGGTAATTCCGTGGCTTCCGTGGTGTACAGCATGGGCGGGCTTTCCAAGATCCGAGTCGGCTCGCCCTCCCAGTCTCGCTCGAACTTAAGCGTCAGCGATGCTGATCCGACCATGCCCCGGCCGCTGGTTCTGAGTCCCACGCAATTCGGTCGTTCATCAGGCCCGGCCGTAAAGTCGTGGCTGTGGAAGGCACGCGGATATCCCCAGACGATTTCGTACTGCAAATCGTCGCCGGGCCGCACATCGACGTTTTCAAATTCCACGGTAAAGTTTCGCTCGTATCCCCATCGAGTTCGCTCGCCGGGAATGATCCGGCAATGGCAACGATCCGGATCATGTCGACCGCACTGCAACGGCATCACGCGGAGAAATCCGACTTCCGAATTTCGCGATCCCGGCAGCAGATCCTCCATCTCCGGAAGATCGTCGCTGATCCGCCACATCTTGTGCGGAATCGCGACCGTCTTGATGTCGCCGGTGAATCGAAACCGGTGTCGTGTTTCGACCCATACCGCTCCACTTCGCCAAATGGAGACGGTCTTGTCGATCGTTCGGTACTCGTATGCTTCACGCTTGGGAGTTCGATTGGAATCGTCCAAAATCTGCTCGACGATTTCCTTAATCTGGGACTTCAAAAAGTGCAGTTCCTGGCGACGAAATCTGGGCGCTACCTTGTTCCCATGAAATGCCATGCCCAACTGACTCGCGTCAACGCCTTCCTCGACAAGTCCAAACAGTCGCCGATGCGTTTCTTCTTCCGTCAAAAACTGCATCAACGCCGCCGCGGCTTCGCTGATCACATAGGTCGACGGCAGCCACAGGTTCGTGAGATGGTCTTTAACCCGTCGCGTAAACAGACACAGGACTGCATCGGCGCGGCAAATGTCGCGACGAACGGCCGAGGAGATGTAGTTTTGCAGCGGATCGCGAGTGCGGATCACCTCAATTCGATTTCGGCTGAATTCGTGGACCCAATCGACGATCGAGTTCGCCAAATCCATGTCCGATACGCCACTTTCATGCGGCTCAGCGGCGAAACTATGCGCGAAGAACAATTGGAATGGGTCCATTTGGCACCTCCCTGCGAAGTGAAATGTTTCCCAAAGGAAAGTGAGGAGACGCCGTTGATGCTAACGGAGGGAATTTTCACTGTCAAAATTATCGCAAGGCCGGCTACGAAACTGCGTTCTCGAACCGCCCCGGCCGTGGGAAGGGTTGTGCTTGCAGGGGCACCCAAGTTGTAGGGACTGCAATGGAGTCGGTTGCACAACGGATCGCCGGGGTGATATCCCCTCCCAAGGCAACGCCGGTTCGCGCGATCCAACGGCGTGCCGAGAAAGTTTAGCTCAAGCGGACCTGCTGGAGCACGGAACGGTTGTTCGATGCGATCAGCACGACCTACGCACGTAGCAGCGTGATCGTGACCGCCAATCTGCCGTTTAAACAATGGACCGAGATGTTGGGCAGCGAACGCCGCCAATCAGGTCGTTCCGATCGGGGCCAGACCGCGGACTGCGAGCTGCAACGCGAATCGCCATCGGCCGCCAGCAGCAGAGCGAGGGGGATCGCTGCAAGCCAAACCGTCACCAGGTCCAGTCGGAACATCGGCGATCTCTTTCCAGAACGTCGAACGTGCCGGCGGTACTACCGCCGGTGGATCACCAGTCGCTCTCCACAACCGTCTGGGCCGCCGCCTTTCGTGCAGGATGTGGCCAAACCGCAATGTCGTGGCAGAAGTGGCGCACCGATCCTGGCTTCGGAGCCGCTTGAGCCCACCCCCGGGGAGGCGGTGGGGCAAAATTCGAAGTAGACAAATTTCGACAACGCCTTGTGCGTATGCTCAAATCGCTGCCAAGGCTTGCTCTTGTTGTCCTGAGTCGATAATTCGTGAGGGATCTATGCCGCCGTTCTCTTATCCCGTTGCGCTCGTCGTCGGTTGCATCGTGCTAACGATCGGAAGTGCAGGCTGCACCAATTCGACGCCAAGCGAGGTTGAACCGGTGGGTTCCGCACAACGCCAAGACGATGCGTCGCCGAATTCGGCAAAGCCGTACGAGTCGCCAGAATCTCAGTTGCCATCCTTCGGGGCTGCGAACGAGACGCCGCCCAGTGGAACACAGGTTCCGCCAGTTGCGGCACCGAAAGAGTCCACCAAGGGAATAGCCGAGGGTGCGAATCCGAAAGGCGCCGAGGCACTTGCGTTAGAAAACCATGCCCCGTCGCAGATATCGTTCGCGGGGGCAAATCCGGATGGCGGCAAGGTTGAATGGGCAACCTGGCTAGGGCCCGAAGGAAACGGCATCTCGCGCGAAACCGGCCTGATAACGACGTTTCCTGAAGATGGCCCGAAAATTTTGTGGCGGGCCGAACTTGGCACGGGCTATTCCGGCCTAACGGTGTCGGACGGCCGAGTGTTCACGCTCTTTGGACGGCAAGGTCGCGAGTATGTCGCCTGTTTCCATGCGATGACAGGGGAGCCGTTATGGAAAGTGGACTCGGATAAGGATTTCGCCGACGGGCGCAGCCCCGGGCCGAGGTCGACGCCTGGTGTCGACGGCAATCGGGTATATGCCCTGGGAGCGTCGGGACAACTGCAATGCCTCGAAACGGCCACCGGCAAGCCTGTCTGGCAATTCAACGTGCTCGAGAAGTTTGGGCTCCGCCTCCATGAAGAGGGATTGTCTCCATCGCCGCTGGTGGATGGCCAACAGCTCATCATCCTCGCCGGTCGCTCGGTCTATGCGTTGGACAAACTCACCGGCGAATTGCTGTGGAAGGCCCTCGACGAACCAATGAACCATTCCTCGCCCATGCTGCGCGCGATCAATGGAACTCGGCAACTGGTTGTTCTGACGGGTCGAAATCTCGTTGGCCTGTCCCCGGAAGATGGCCGAGAGATTTGGCGACACCCTCAGGAAGGCGTCAACATCATGACGCCCGTGGTTGGTCCCGGTGACCAGATCTTTGTGGGCGCCGCGTATGGGTCGGGGTGTCGGTTGATTCGGGTTGCGGGAACATCGACGCAAGAAGTTTACAAGAACTCCATCCTCTCGCCGCATACGGCCACACCCGTGTTGTATGAAGGCCACTTGTACGGATTCGATGACCGTGCGGGCATTTTCAAGTGCGTCGAGTTCGCGACGGGAACCGAGAAATGGAATACTCGAAAAACCGTCAAAGGGAACATCATCATCGCCGATGGCCAGATTGTCTTGATCAACGAAGAAGGACAGCTATTGCTGGCCCCGGCTACGTCGGACGACTTCAGTCCGACCGCCCGGGCGAATTTGCTGCGAGGTGGGATATGCTATACGGCCCCGACCTTGGTGCAGGGGCGGCTCTATATTCGCAGCAATCAGGAACTGCTCTGCGTACAACTCAAGCCGTAGCGGGCCTGCCACGAATGCCGAATATTATCCGCGGCCACGCAGGAAACCGCAGGGGCACAGGAATCGCGCGAATCGCAATACGACAACTTGCCCGGAGGCTGATCGGTGAAGAATTCTTCGATTCGTTTCTTTCTCGCCCTGTTCATGGCGATTTCTGCCGATGACGCTCAAGGCCAGACCGGGGGGCTTGCGTCGCAGTACCCAAACGACGTCGGCATCGGCCGCGACAAAGCGGTGTTATTCCACGATGACTTCGAAAGCGGCAAGATCGGCGCGAACTGGGACGAGCTCAACCGCCGCAGGGGCCGCGGCGCGACGGACGACACCGACCCCGTGAATGCCGAGACCAACAAAGCCATCGCTCGGGGCACGCGCTCCGCCAAAGTGCAGCTCCAGAAAGATGGCTACGAGGACGTCACACTTGTGAAGTGGCTCAAGCCCGGGCACGACGAACTCTACATGCGCTACTACGTTCGCTACGGAATGGACTACGGCTATCACGGCCACGGCGGGAGTGGGTTTATGGCCGACGCCGGCAAAGGCGGCTTCAAGGGGGCCGGCAAGGCTCCCGACGGCGACAAATTCTTCTGGGCCACCCTCGAGCCGATCGGCCCTCGCCAGTGGGATCCCCCCGGCGCCCTTATTTTCTATGCCTATTGGTGGAAGATGAAGCCCGATGGCCGGGGCAACCACTGGGGCAACTGGTTTCAGCCCATGCCAGATCAGGTGCCCAAACGCGAAACCTGGATCTGCGTCGAATGGCGGGTGAAGGCGAACACGGCGGGCCAGAACGACGGCGAACTGGACTGTTGGATCGACGGCCAGAAATGCGGCGAGTTCCGCGAGATTAACTGGCGGTCGAGCGACGCGCTCCAGGTGAACAAGGTCCAACTTTCACTCTGGCTCGAACCGGCCAGCTATGCCCGCGCAGGCGGAGGCACAACCCGCACCGTCTGGTACGACGACGTGGTCGTGGCCACGGCGTACATTGGGCCCAAGGCGGAATAGTCGCATTCCCTCGCGCCATCTGCATGGCGCTCCGAGCGTCGTCGCACTCGACGACCGGCAATTACTTTTCGCTGATGCACCAAAGGTGTTTGAACGTGCGGATGAAAATCTCGCCGTTCGAGATCGCCAGGCTGGAGTTTGTCGACTCTCCGCGGAGCGGGTTCGTGGCGAGCAATTCGTACTTGGGGCTCGCCGCAAAGACCTGGGTGGAGCCGTTGCGCATGAGCACGTACAAGCGGCCTTCGGCGTGAACCATCGAACCCCAGGTGGTTCCGCCGCTGGGTCGCGTCGTGAGTTGCCAAACCTCCTCTCCGGTCTTCAGGTCGTAGCAATGGGGAACGCCGTTTTCCTCCAGCATGTAAACGTGGTCGCCAATGACCATGCCCGAGCCCACCCGCTGGATGTTTTTGGGGTGGCGCCAGAGACGATCGGCGGTAATGTCGCCGGAGCCGCCGAGCTTAACGGCGATGGCTGCGCCGGTGTAACCCGACATCGCAACGGCAATATTGTTTCCATACAGTGGCGAGGTGTAAACATATTTGTCGAGTCCCTCGCAGCGCCAGAGTACTTCGCCGGTCTTGGGATCCAGGCCGAAGAGATGGGGGATGGTGCTCAGCAGCAGTTGATCTCGCCCGCCGGAGTTAATGATGAGCGGGGTGCCCCAGGAGCCTTCTTTTTCGTCATGTTCCCAGACGGTTTCGCCCGTCTTCTTGTTGACGGCGAGCAGGAAGTTCCGGCCTTGCTTCTGGTTGGGGCCGCACCATAGTAGCGCCAATTCGCCGTAGAGGACGGGCGAAGACGAGTTGCCAAAGGAGTGATCCCAGGCGCCAAGGTCGGTACGCTTCCAAAGTTGTTTGCCAGTAAAGTCGTAGCAGTACATGCCGGCCGAGCCGAAGCTGACAACGACGCGTTCGCCGTCGGTGGTGGGCGAGGCGTTGGCGTACCAGTTGGCATTCCAGTTGCGTTCGACCTCGGGGTAGGCAACGTCTTGCTGCCAGAGCTTTTCGCCGTTGGCGCGATCAAAGCACAGCAAGCTGCGAACGTGGCCGTCTTTGTTGGCCTGGGTGAGGAAGATCCGGTCGCCCCAAACGATGGGCGTGGAGTTGCCTTGATGCTCAAGGGGGACTTTCCACTTAACGTTCTCGGTATCGCTCCAGTTGAGCGGAATTCCCTTCTCGTTGCAGAAGCCTTGGCCGGTGGGGCCACGCCAAGCAGGCCAATCGTCCGCCTGAGCTGGGGCAAGGAGAGCGGTGAACAGGATGAGTGGCAGGAAGGTTGATTTCATGGGCGGCCGCTCACGGCAAGAGGAAAGCAAGGGCAATGCCTGGCCAATAGGGTGGAGGGCTTTTTGTCGAAGATTCAATCTATTTGTCGGCGCGTGCCGAAACAAGCGCGAATTGTCGCGGCCGAAGCCAAGCCCAGGCAACTCCCATCGATGCCCGATTCGCTCGATTTGCCTTGGCGCGCCCCGCGCCCGGCACTGTTCCTCCGGATATCAATCGACCGACGGCGGTTCACGTTCTAGATGTCGCGCAGCGGTGCGGTGGAGTCGCCAAACCTTGTCCGCTTCAGGCCGTAATGCTCGGAAAGCCTCGCGAACATGTTGCTCAATCGCCGTTGCCCCTCGGGCAACGTGTTGTACGTGAGCGTGCGGCCGGTCTTCAGCGCGTTGCCCAGCTTGCCGGCCAAGAGCACCGGCATCTGCGTGCGATCGTGGGACCAGCCGGCCATCAGGCTGGAACAGAACATCACGCACGAGTTGTCGAGCACCGAGGCCTCGCCTTCCGAAAGGCCGTTCAACCGCTCCAGAAAATATGCGTACATCTCCACGTGAAACCGGTTCATCAGGGCGTAGTCGCCCCCACCGGCGTGCGACATGCCGTGCATATTGGTCAGATCGGAGCTCCCGGGACGCAAGAAGCCGAAATCCATCCGGGACAGGTCGTTGTTGAACATCAACGTGGCCACTCGGGTAGAGTCGGTCGCGAAGGCGATGGCCAGCAGGTCGAGCATCAGCCGCATGTGATCCGCCAGGGCCGGAGGCGCCTGCGGCGCAGGCGGCCGCATCCATTCGGCGATTTGCGGGCCGGGCCGCACCGTCTGCTCGGGCATGCGGGCGAGTCGTTGCTCCACCTCACGGACCGAAGACAGGTAATCGTCCAGCCGGTGGCGATCCCACGAGCTCAAGCGCGGCAACACGCTTTTCGCATCTTCCATCACCAGGTCGAGCACGCTCTTCGCATTCCGCATTCCTCGAGGGTCGCCCACCAACCGGTCGTACAGCGCGCGGGGATTATTCTCCCGCGGCACGGGCGTCTTGGGGGAACTCCACGAGATATGGCCGGAGTAGATGCACGAATAGCCTTTGTGCGTGCCCAGCGTCGGCGGCTCGATTCCCAGCACAAGGCTCGGAAATGCCGTCTTCCCGCCGAGTTCGGCGGCGAGCACCTGGTCAAAGCTCGTTCCCACCATCAGGTCCGACGTGCTTTGCACCACATGCGCGCCCGAAAGAACGTTCGGCGCCGCGGCGAGGTGAACATTGCCATTCGCCGCCTTGGGGTTGTACAGACCGCTGAGCACCAGCAGGTGCTCCTTGAGGGGCTCCAGCGGCGCTAGCGATTTGTTGAGCACCATGTTGCCGCCGTTGCCCTGGGCGCCCCAGTCCTCGGGATGCACGCCATTGGCCATGAACAGGCAAGCGAAACGACGCGGCGACGCCACGCGCGGTGCGGCCGAATCCGATGCCCAAAGCCAGGGTGTCTCCAGCCAGGGCAGCGCCAGCGAGACGCCGACCCCGCGCAAAAAATTCCGTCTCCCGGTTCGATGGCGCGTCATGGTTTCTCCTCGCGAAGTACCGAAGCGGCGTGTTCCTGTTTCAGGTAGCGGAACTGGGGGCTGGTAACCACGGCCTCGACGATCGTTGAAAACCTTCCGCCATTGGCAGCCAGCTTCTGCCCAATTTCGTCCAGTAGGGGCGAGTCGCCAGGCAACATGGACCGGCCGAGGGCGTAACCGAGCACCTTCCGGCTGACTCGACGGACGAACAGTCGCTGTTGTTTTTCCTCGTTGACGTACGCAACAAGTCCCGCCATGCCCTCGAGCGATCGGCCATCGTGCAGTTTGGCGTTGCTGCCGATCGAGGTTCCGTTGATGTCCTTGGAACGGAAGCGTCCTATCGGATCGAAGTTCTCGAGCGCCAGCCCCAGCGGATCAATCCGGTCGTGACAGGCGGCACAGGCCGCATCTTGCCGATGCCGAGCCAGCATCTGCGCGACAGTCAGCCCCTGGCCGTTTTTCTCATCCTCGGGAAGTTCGGGAACCGCGTTGGGGGGCGGGGGCGTCGGAATGCCGAGCAAGTCCGACAGAATCCAATTTCCCCGCAGCACGGGGCTGGTTCTCAGCGGGTGCGAGGTCGCCGTCAACACGGCCCCCCACCCCAGCACGCCACGGCGCGCCGACGGGGCGAGCGAAATCCGCGGAGCGGTAACGACGCCTGAGGGCTCACCCTGCTTGAAGTTGACCCAGGCATCGTCGGCGGGGTTGCCGAGATTCTCCAGCCCATAGTGTTCGGCCAGACGGCGCGACGGCAGAAACGCGTAATCGGCCGTGAGCAGGAGCCGCACGTCGCGGTCGTTCGCCACCAGATCGGTGCAAAACTCGACCGCTTCGCCGAACATGGCCCTTCGCAAGTCCTCGTCAAATTCCGGATATCGCTCAGTGCTGGGACCGTGGAATTCGTCGAACCGATAGAAGCCAAGCCACTGGCCGAACATTTCGCTGGCGAAGCGGCGAATGCGCCGATCTTTCAGCATCCGTCTCGCCTGCGCGGCGAGCCCGGCGGGATCGGACAACTCGCCCCGCCCTGCCGCGTCGCAAAGTTCGGCGTCTGGCAGCGACGACCAAAGAAAATACGACAGTCGGCTGGCCAACTCGAAATCGTCAAGCGGCCTGACATTCGATTCGTTGCCCGCCGCCGGCTCGTGGCCTCGTTCGATGCGATACAGGAAGTTTGGCGAGACGAATACGTGAACCAGGGAGGCCTGCACGGCTTCGGCTAGCGACTGCCCGTCGGCCAGCGCCTGGTCGATGCGGGCATGGAACCCGGCGGTTTCTGCCTGCGTGAGGGGCCGTCTCCACGCGCGGGCGACAAAATCACACAGCGACGCCTTGCTCGACGGCAGCACTTGCGCCTGCCACGCTCGCTGCTTCCCGCCAAGCGATGCCCACTCCGCCTGCATCTCTTTCGGCGGAACTCCCTTGAGCCGCTGGGCCAGATCGCTCCGCGGATCGCAGGCCATGTCCCAGAGTTTCTCAATCTGATCGTCGTCCAGCGACAGATGAATGAAGGCGTCGAAGGCGTCGTGATTGGGAACCATGGTGCCCATGCTTTCGCCGTCGGCCGAGTTCTGAATGTTTGCGTAATCTCTCAACTCTCCCGCTGCCACAGGCCGAATGTCGCGGATATAGCCGGCCAGCGACATCACGGTAAACGATAATTGCCGGGTCGGATCCAATGGCTTGCGAGCGCGGAATTGTCGAATGCTCTCCTCGAACTCGGGATTGTCGCCCGGCAGATACGGTTGAAACGAGAACCAGCGGTGCAGCAGCGATACCTTGAAAGGGCGAGTGAAACTGGTGGCATAGCGGAGGTCGAGCCAGAGACTTTCCCATTGCCGCGCTTCGTCGGCTTGCATCTCCCGCCCCCGCAATTTCGCGATCGCTCCCTGCGGCACGGCGAATGTGAGCGGCGAAGGACAGAGCCGCTCGTTCCGGTAAAAGAGCCGGTGAGAGGTCAGCAGAAACCGGAGCGGATCGCCCGGCCTCGCATTGGAATATTTGCTGTAGCCGCGCAGGCCCGTGGCGCCGAAATCGAGTGTCGACGACTTGCCCTCGGGGTAAGCGTAGCTCATGAGTTGCTCGGGCGGCGTTCTGTCCTGGTACTCGACCAAATGCTCATCGCAAAACGCGTCCAACCGTTCGAGTGCCAACCGGGACCGCTCGGTTTGCGGCACGGGCGCCTCCATGAAGATCGGGCCGCTGCCGGGGAATACGATCGCGCTGGCGGCCAGCCGTTGCGCCAGTTCAAGGTACTTTTCGAACTGGCCGGCCGACATCTGCAATGTTTGGCCGGTGTTCGAAAACCCCTCTCCTCCGCTGCCGTCTCGGGGGAAGTCCTTGGTCCAATCGCGGTCCAACCCTGTCAGGTCGGCCAGGGTGAAATTCAACTCGGCATTCGTCAGCCGGCGAAGGACAACCCTGCCGGGATCGCCCGCCTGAGCTTTTGCCGCTTCTTCAATTCGCTGCTCCAACCACTCGTTCAGCATCCGGCGTTCGGCGGCCGCCAGTGGTTGCGGCGCATCGTTGGGGGGCATGAAGCCTTCGCCGACGACTTCCAGCATGGTCTGCATGCGCTCGGCATTGCCCGCCAGGGTGCCATCCTTGATTATAGTCGCAAGATCGAGATCCCCTTTGCGTACCCTGGCGTTGTGGCAAGCAGAGCAATGCCGCTCCAGCAACGGCTTGATTGCCTGTTCGAAGTCATGGACGGTCGTTCCTTCCGCGGCCAGCGAAATCGTCGCCGTGGCAAGCAGCGCGGCGACTAGCAACAGCCCTGGAGGTCGTGACATAACGCAAAGCCCGCGAGGATTTCTCGGCAGGCCCCAAGTGGTGTGATTTACCGAATGGTGATCAAGCCATTCGAATCGGCAAAAACTTCCGGGACCCGGATGCCAGGGCGGTTGGAAAACTTGGGCGGAGAAACCAGATCCGACGTTTCCCGATTGGCTTGAGCCAGCAACCGCTCCCCGCTCGACCCGCGGCCAATTCTAACATCCTGTCGCACCCGCCGCGAACAGGACCAGGAAATGTCTGGCAACATGCCGGGAATACCGGCGCCCAATTTCAGCAAGAGACAGGCCGTGAATTTCCCATCGCGATCATTTCGACAAACCATCAACCCGGAATGCATTCTCGTGCGGCCAACCACGATCCTCCACCGCGTTGCGGCCGCCCCAACGGCGAGACACGATTCAACGGCCGTTTGCACCGGGGCAGTCCGAGTTCCCTGGCATCACCAACCGCGCTTTCAACTCCAACCGTGGCTACAATGGCCTGCTGGCAGGGAAGTGCTCGACCCCATTTCATTCAATTGAGACCTTCGGACCTGTGTGGAATTGGTGACCGGCATCGATTCGCCTGCGCCGATATTTCCGCAAGCTGCGGAGAGGTTTGCCGGGTAAACATCGGTTTGCGAGTTAACCGCGTTAAGGATTGCATCATGATACGCATCTACGCGCTGACCGCGGCAATGCAGCTTGCTGTGCAAGTGCCAGGGCAGGCAGCGGACGAAAGCAAAGCACCCCCCAGCTACGCCGATCGAGCCCACTTGCTGGTTGTGCAGGACGACGAGGGCCGTCTTCAGCCGGTGAGAACAGAGGCCGATTGGGCTCTGCGCGTGGCGCATATCCAACAAAGTATGGAATTGGTTATGGGAGCCTTGCCGGAAAAATCGGATCTGCCATTGGACCTGAAAGTGGACCAGTATGCCCATTCGCGGCACTATACCCGCCAGCATCTGACTTTCACCGGGGAGTACGGCGATCGCCTGCCAGGCTGGCTGCTGGTTCCCGACGGAGCCAACGAGCATGATCGGCGTGCGGCAATGATCTGCCTGCCGGGCAGTTCGCCTCCGGGCAAAGACAATCCCGCCGGACTGACGGCCAATCATGAGATGGCTTACGCGCACGAACTGGCCGAGCGCGGCTATGTCTGCCTGGTGCTCGACTATCCGCTGCTGCATGCCGCGGAATACAAATCCGACCCCTACCAGTTGGGATACGCCAGCGCCACGATGAAAGGCATCGTCAACCACCGCCGAGGAGTCGATCTGCTGCAATCGTTGCCGTTCGTCGATGCCGAGGCGATCGGCGTTATCGGCCATTCGCTGGGCGGCCACAACGCGCTTTTCCTGGCCGTGTTCGATCCGAGGGTGAAGGCGATCGTGTCGAGTTGCGGGTTCAACGTTTTCTCCAAACACAACGGCGGTGACGTGAGCGCGTGGAGCAGCCGCTATTACATGCCTCGCATCAAGACTGAATTCAGCGACGATCCGGCGAAGATCCCGTTTGACTTTACCGAGGTGCTCGCCGCACTCGCGCCCAGGCCAGTCTTTGTGAATGCCCCTTTGCACGATGCACCCGATTTTGAGGTTTCCGGGGTCCGCGATTGCATCGCCGCGGCGCTGCCGGTGTACCGTGAAATCTTTCAAGCCGAAAAACATTTGCAAGTGCGATATCCCGATGCCGGCCACCGTTTTCCGGTAGCTGAGCGACATGCCTGTTATGCATTTCTGGACCGGCATCTGCTCAACGGCAACCACAAGGTTGATCTCAACCACCAACTCGTTGCGCACTGGCCACTGGCCGGTCACGCGCGCGAGGTCGTGAGTGGCCGCGATTTGGCCGGGGCGAAGGGCAAGGTCGACCTGCAGGCGGCCGGGCCTTCGGCCGAGTTTCGGGGGACTGGGTCATGGCTCGAAATCCCTGCGGAACACGCGCCGCGCCTCAGTCGAGACAACTTCTCCCTGGCCATGTGGGTGCAGAGCGACGAAGTGGCAGACGTGCTGCCGGGCGATCTGATCAGCCAGTACGATCCGGAAACCCGTCGCGGGTTTCACCTCACGCTGAAGTCGGCGCCGGGGTCCACCACCAATCAGGCAAACTGGCGCCATTTGCAATTCGGGATCAACGACAACCGCATTTCAGACTGGCGCGACTGCGGTCGACCCGGCGAGGCGGTGCTCGCATTCGCGCTGGCCGAGCACGAAGGCGCTTTGTACGCGGGCACCTGTGAACCGGGAAAAGACCAGGCAGGCCGCGTTTATCGGTACGCTGGGGGCGAACGCTGGATTGACTGCGGCTCGCCGGACCAATCCAACAGCGTTACCAGCCTGGCCGTCCACCATGGCGCCCTTTATGCCGGCACCGGAAAATATCGACTGGCAGGATCAAGCCTCGCCGAGTCCGAGAACACCGCGCTCGGCGGTAGGGTATTTCGCTACGACGGTGGAACCAGGTGGGTGGACTGTGGCCAGTTGCCCGACACCGAGGCCGTGGGGGGGATGGTCGTATTCCGTGGTCGGTTGTACGCCTCGTCGCTGTATCGGCCCGCGGGGTTTTTCCGCTACGAAGGAGAATCTCGCTGGACGCGTTTGCCGGTGCCTCAGGCGCCAGACGCAACCACCCAGGCCGTCGTCGACAAACGAGTGGAGGCGCTCACCGTTCATGAAGGTTTCTTGTACGCCAGCAGCTACGACGGCGGCCACGTCTATCGCTTTGACGGAGAGCGTTGGACCGATTGCGGCCAACTCGGCGAAAACACGCAAACGTACTCGTTTACGCAATACGACGGGCGGTTGTACGTCGGCACCTGGCCCAGTGGCCGCGTGTTTCGCTTTGAGAACCTCGCGCAGTGGACCGACGCGGGACGTCTGGGGCAGGAACTCGAAGTGATGGGCATGGCGGTGCACAATGGACGACTGCTGGCCGGAACGTTGCCCTTGGCGGAAGTATATGCCTACGACGGCGGGGATTCGTGGAAACGGTTGATTCAACTTGACGCGACCCCAGACGTGAAATACCGCCGTGCCTGGACGATGGCCGAACACGACGGCGAGGTATTTGTCAGCACGCTGCCGTCGGGCAAGGTTTTTGCCTGCTCGGTGGGGCAGCAGGTCATGTGGGGACACACGCTCTCGTCGCAATGGCACCACGTGGCGGCTGTCAAGTCGGCCGATCGTCTGACGCTTTATCTCAATGGCGATAAAGTGGCGCAGTCGCCAAAGTTCGCTGCCAATCATTACAACCTTGCCTCCCAATCGCCACTACGCATCGGCGCCGGCATGAACGGCACCCTCAACGGACGCCTCGCCGATGTCCGGGTGTATCGCCGTTCGCTCAATGCAACTGAAATCAGAACGCTGGCAACTTCCGCCAAGCCCGCCGACAAACGCCAAGCAATAAAATGAAATGACCGGGCCCCATCATGCGTCAGGGAATTCCTCGCACTCCGTGCAGCGACTTCCAAAATGCTCGCCATCATCGGATTCACGGTTAGCCGCGACCCATGAAAGCTCCCTCCATTTGCACACTCATATTCTGCCTGGTGGTGTGCCTCCCCTCGCCTTCCTGACGTGAGGATTTCGCATCGAAGGGAACCAAAGGGAACGTGACATGCAATGTTACGGAACGGCTTTCAGTTCCCAGAACTCAGCCGCCGGCTTGCCGTTGATCTGTTTCAACGAGTCGACGCCGCGAATGATCTGAAGGTTCTCCGCCGACACGTCAGGAATCCACAGCGACTCCAGCGGCATTCCTTTCAATGGTGAGAGATCGGCAACGTTTGTACGATGGCATCTCAACTCAGTCAGCGGCAGGCCTTGCAGCGGTGCAAGGTCACTAATGGGCATGCGGCTGACATCCAAATGAGACAATCGCATCCCCTGTAGCGGCGAAAGGTCCAAAACCCGCGTGCCGAAGCACCACAGCTCCTTCAGCGGCATCCCCTCCAGCGGCGACAGGTCGGAAACCTGGGTATTCTCGCAAATCAAAATTCGCAAGGGTGCCCCTTTCAGGGGGGAGAGGTCTGAAATCGACGACGAGGAGCAATTCAGTTCGGTCAGCGGCATCCCCTTTAGCAGCATCAGATCGGTGATCTTCGTGTTGCTGCAATTCAGATGTTGCAGCTTCGCATTGGACACGGGGCTCAGGTCTTCGACCTGTGTGCCACTGATGTTCAGAAGCGTCAGCGGCATGTCCTTCAGAGGCGCAAGGTCCGAAACAGACGTTCCGCCGACGATGAGGGTTGTCAGCGGCTTGCCGCGCAAAGGCGTCAGGTCTGAGACTTGTGTGTGCCAGCACTCCAGGCTCGTCAGCGGGAGGTCGCGCAGCGGCGACAGATCGGCGAGCCACGAGCGGTCGGGTAACGAAACGGAACATGCGAGTTGCCGTAGCTCGGGGAGCGCTTTCAGCGGCGAGAGGTCGGTCACCGCGCGACTGGAGAACCTCAGTGACATGTCGGCCTCGTGGAACGCATACTTGCCGTCGAAGTTCGGGTTTTGTTCCTGAAGCTTTTCGATCACGACCTTGACGCGTGCCTGGACGGGCAGTTTGGAAACAGTTTCCAACCACTGGTTGCTCACTCCAGGCGATGGCTTGTTCGCGGGATACGCCAACCGGTAAGACGCCGCCGAGTCGCCGTTGATCTTCTCCAGGCTGGTCAGTTGCCTGACCACCGGCGCGTCGCGCTCGGGATCGAAGGCCGCGTAGTTCAACTCTTTCAGTTGATGCAGCGTCAGGATGGGAGCCAGGTCGGACAACGTACCATCGACGACGGACCAACGGACGACTCGCCCATCCTCCACGAGGAACGTAATCGCACCATTGAAGCTCGGGTTGCGGCGGCGAAGTTCCTCGCGCACGGCGTCGCCATCGGCCGGCACTTCAGCGTTTAGCCCATCAATACGGAATTCGCAGTCGGGCAACGCCACCTTCAACTCGCTGAGCATCTGCCGCGAGATGAGCGGCGTCTCGGTCACGCGAAGATAGCGCAAATGCTTGCATTCTTTCAGATGGGCGAGTCCCTTGTCGGTTAGGGATTTGGTTTCGAGCAGCGACAAGTGCGTCACCTGCGGCCAATTCTTCACCTCGGCCGCGTTCTCGTCCGTGAGCGCGCTCCAAGAGAGCGTCACATTCGACAGGTTCTTGCAGTTTCTCAAATGCATCAATCCGTCGGTCGTGATCTGTCCAGACCGCGCCGTCAGATTGAGAAAAGCCAATTTTTCAAATTCAGGCAACTGCGCAAGCGCCGCGTCGGTCGTCGTCGGTCCGAGTTCCAACTGCATCAGATTTCGACAATTTTTGAAGTGAACCAGTACGGCGTCCGTCGCGTCCGTCCAGCGCAGGTTGAGCCGCTCCACATTTTCGCAATCGCGAAATACGGCAAGTCCCTCATCGGTCACGCCCTCACAATGCTCGAGGTTCACAAGGGTCAGACGAAACGGGTCGTCGATCGTGCCGACCTTACCTCCCAGTAGCCGCACATAATCTACAGCCCGGCGATCGGGGTCGGCATCCACGCGCACCCGGGCCACGCGTAGGCCGGTGGTAGACATTTTGCCTGTGGGAAACAAGGTTTGGCGGCGTGCCGCCCGGCAGTCGCCGAACGGAGTCCAGAAACTGCCTCCCCGGAATGGCCGGTGCGTCTCCCCTTTTTCGTTCGTCACCTCATCGTTGCACCATTCCCAAACATTGCCGTGCATGTCGTGCAACCCCAGACGGTTGGGCGGATAGCTGCCGACCTGACAGGGACGGTTCAACCAGTTGTCGTGTTTGAAATTTGCCTGTGTCGGCAAGAGCACGTTGCTTGGTTTCTCCAGATAGAAGTCGTAGGCGTGGTCGAGCTTGATCGACGCGGGACCGCCGCGGCAAGCGTACTCCCATTCGTCTTCCGTCGGCAATCGGTACACCCAACCTTCTTGTTCTTCGCGCCGATTGAGCGCTTCCAGAAATACCTGCGTGTCGTCCCAGGACATGCCGTCCACCGGGAAACGTTGAAGGTCCGCATCGCGGACATCCTTGACACGGTCCTTGTACCCGCCCGTGCGAGAGTGGCCGCTGGGGCTTGCATCCATCACTTTTTTCCACTCGTCTTGCGTCACCTCGTAAACGCCCAGGTAGAAGTCCTCCGTGAACTCGACTTCCCGGTCGCCAGGCACGCCATTGCCGCCGCCAAGCCAGGCCTTGCCCCGCGGCACCAGGGCGAACTCCATGCCAAGGGCGTTGGTGTAACGTGGCGGCAATGGGCCTTCCGTCTTGGATGTCTCACCCGCGGCGATCCCCGGCACCGTCTCCCTGCTCACCCGCACCACCTGTCGGCCGTCACGGGTGACGGTCACCAACTCCTGTCGCAGCACCTTGCCGTCCTTACTGGCCAGCACCTTATATTGACCCGGCCTCAGGCGGATTTCCTTGGCACCGGTTCCGGTGATCACCATCTCCTCGCCGTCGATCGTGACGCTCACGCCGGGATCGTCCACTTCGACAACCAAGGTGCCGTCGGGTGAAAACAGGCGAATGACCGTACCGCCGATATTGGTAAGGCCGGTCGCCTCGGTGATGCCCAAACCCGCCAGCAGGGCGAGCACAATGGAAGCCGCCGTGATCCAACTCCCTCCGCGCGATCGTGCCGAGGGTTTTGCCGTTGCCAGAGCCGGCGCAGGGGGTTCGTCTAAATCGGCATCCTGCTTTTCGTCGAGCGGTTGCGGAAGCGTGGCAAGTATCTCTTCCGGTAAATCCACGCGCCCACGCTGCTCAAGTTCGGACAGGCAGCGCCCCAGCAAATCGCCTACTTCCTGCGCCGACGCGAAGCGCTCGTCCGGGTTCTTCGCATGCAGCTTGTTGATTAACGCCACCAGCCAATCGGGCACTTCCGGAATGATATTCCGGATCGGCCGCGGCTGGTCTTCCACCACCCGTTTCAGCACGGCCAGCGTCGTTGCCGCCCGGAATGGAGGCCGGCCGCTGCACATCACGTACAGCACGCTGCCCAGGCTGAACAGGTCGGAGCGTTGGTCGATATCGCGTGCTTGCGCCTGTTCGGGCGACATGTAGAGCGGGGTTCCGGCGATCACTCCGCTCTGCGTCATGCTGGCGTCGTCGGCCGAGCGGGCGAGGCCAAAATCGGTGAGCTTGAGGTGGTCGGTCCCGTGCTCCAGCAGAATGTTGCCCGGCTTGATGTCTCGATGAATCAATCCCTTGTCGTGGGCGGCCACGAGACCGCCTGCAATTTGTTGCCCGATCCGTAAGACTTCCCTCAGGTCGAGTGGGCCGGTGCGGTCGAGCCTTTGCTGCAAGGTTTCCCCGTCGATGTATTCCATGACCAAGAAGGGGAGCGGCAGCTCCTCGACAGCGTAGATGCTGACCACGTTTTCGTGACGAATGGCGGCAGTGGCGCGGGCTTCGCGCAAGAACCGCTTGCGGGCCGGCGACGTGGCGGCCAGCTCGGGGGCCATGACCTTGATGGCGACAATCCGCTCCAACTTCTCGTCGAACGCCTTGAGCACGATGCCGCAGCCGCCGCGGCCGACCACCTCCTGAACCTCGTAATGCGCCAACCGGCCAAGGCAACCAGACTTCGAAGAGGCCTGTAAGAACGACAGCTCGATCTCCTCGTCATCTGCGTCGTGCTCCGCGCGCGTTTGATCCGCGGAATTCGCCGCCGCCAGTTGCTTGAGGGCCGGCACGTCCAGAAACTCGCCGGACCGCTCGTGGGCCGCCAGCAGCGCATCCACTTGATTTCGTAGCGATGGATCACCCGCACACGCCTGGTCGAGGTAACTTGCCCGCTGTGCCGCGTCGGTGATCTCTAACGCAGCCAAGAAAATGGATTGCTCGTTCATGTGCATGTGTCCCAACGGTCAACCGGATGATGCCTATCGCCTCCTACTCCCAGTGCGCAAACGGGGACCAGTCCTGGCCAAGATTTTTCAAGAATTTTCTGCGGCGCTTACGCCTTCGATTTCTCGTCGCAGCCAAGCGCGGGCAAAAGCCCACCCGCGACCGGCGGTGCGGGCGGAAACGCCGAGCGTTTGCGCCGCTTCCGGGAGCGTAAGCCCTGCAAAGTAAAGCAGTTGCACCAGCTCGGCTTCTTGCGGATGGATCGTCGCCAGCTTTTGAAGCGCTTCGTCCAGCGCCAACAGGTCTTCCACTGGCTCGGGCAGCAGCGGCGGAAGGTCGTCGCGGAGTTCCTGCTGAATGAACGCGCCGCCGCGTTTCAGACTCCGCTTGCGGCGGGCGTTTTCGATCAATATACGGCGGATGGCGACCGCGGCGGCAGCGAAGAAATGCCCCCGACTGTTCCACTGCTCCGGATTCGACCCGCCGATCAGCCGCAAATAGGCTTCATGCACCAGAGCCGTGGGCTGCAAAGTCTGGCCGGGTTGTTCGTTGGCCAGGTGCGCCACCGCCAGCTTCCGCAGTTCGTCGTACACCAGGGGCAATAGTCGGTCCGCCGCCAGCGGATCGCCAGCCTCAATCGCTTGAACGATCTGCGTAAACTGGTTCATGATGGCGGCCCCAATTTCGCTGCACGGCAGCGCAATGGCACCATGCGAAGTTCTCCGCCTGGTTGCCAGTGGCGCGATTATAACCCAAAAATCTGGCTGCTCGCAGATTTGCACGAACCGGACCAGGCGCGGGGGACTGACCGTACCGTAACAGTATCGCCCTCTCCGAACCGCCCCGAACGTTTCCCAACAGCGGTGCGCAGCTTCACGCTCGGCCGCAGTTTTTGGCTTGCACGCCACCGCGCCAAACTTTATCACCATTCGACGACCACACGCCCGCAGAGCGGGACGAACCCCAATCACACGGCGTGCCATTAAAGCACATTGGGGGAGAGTAAGACGCACCCTCGCTGAGGGCAAACGGTGGTCGGCAATTCCATCCAGGCCGACTATTCTCCAGCCCAGGGGCGGAGCCAAGGGAGTGGCCCCGGATCGCAAGACTATGCGACAGAAGAACTTAGTGGGCGCACCAAGACTCGAACTTGGGACCTCAGCCTTATCAGGGCTGCGCTCTAACCAACTGAGCTATGCGCCCGGTTACTGGAGGCGTTCTGTTCACGAAACCGCCAGAAGTTCCCCATTGTAAGCAAGACACGATGGGTGTCAAACGCGTTCGCGCCGCCTTTGCCATCCGCCAATTCACCCCTCGAGGGTTCCCAAATTCAAGGTATCGGATTGCTACGATGGAAACGTCGCGCCCGCTGGCATTCCCCATGCGTTGCGTGCTTGCAAAAAAATAACCGCCGGGCGAAGCGTGGCCTGCTTCACCCGGCGGAAAGGCTCATCTGCCCACGGTGTGGTGTTCTGGGTCCACCGTGGCAGCAATCGGTGTTGTTGCGTTCAATTTTCGACGGGCGTCGCCGTCAGGTGGGCCAAGAAACCTTCCAACTGCTGGCTGCGAACGGGGTGCTGCAGTTTTCGCACGGCTTTGGCTTCAATCTGGCGCACGCGTTCGCGGGTTACCTTGAAAATGCGGCCCACCTCTTCCAGGGTGTAAGTATAGCCGTCCCCCAATCCGTACCGCAGGCGAATGATCTCCCGCTCGCGATACGTCAGGGTTTTCAGCAGGTCTTCGATCTTCGATCGCAACATGCCGCGCGAGGCTTCGCTCAGCGGGTTATCGCTGGTGTGGTCCTCAATGAACTCGCCGAAGCTGCAGTCCTCGCTCTCGCCCACCGGCCGGTCCAGGCTGACCGGTTGGCGGCCAATGTTCATCACCCGGCGGGTTTCTTCCAGGCTGATGCCGGCGTATTCCGCCGTTTCTTCGGTAGTGGGCTCGCGGCCAAACTCTTGCAACAGTCGCTTCGAGGCGTTCCGCAGCTTGGAAAGCACATCGATCATGTGCACGGGAATGCGAATGGTGCGGGCCTGATCGGCGATTGCCCGAGTGATCGCCTGGCGAATCCACCACGTGGCATAAGTGCTGAATTTGAAGCCGCGGCGATACTCGTACTTGTCCACCGCCCGCATCAGTCCGGTGTTGCCCTCTTGAATCAGATCCAAGAAGCTCAGGCCGCGGTTGCGGTATTTTTTGGCAATGGACACCACCAACCGCAGGTTGCCGCCGGAAAGTTCGCGCTTCGACGCTTCGTACTCTTCGAACAGTCGGCGAACCTTGACCAGTCGACGACGCAACGTGGTGGGGCTTTCCAGCGTGATCTGCATGAGATCGCGAAGCTCTTTGCGAAGGTTGGCCCGGGCGTCCTTGGTGGCGGTGGTATCGGGCAAAGCGGCCAATCGGCGCTGCAACTGGTCCATTTTCTGGCAGTATTCTTCCAGCGTTTTGATCTGCTGCTGCACACGGCGGGTGCGCAGGCTCAATTCCTCCACCAGCACCAACGCCCGGCGGCGGCGGCGCAAAAAGCGTTGCCGGGCGGCGCGGCGGGCTTCGGGGTCGGAGCGCTTGCTGACAAAGTGGCGGAAATCGGTTTCATTTTCGTTCAGCAGCCGATTCAACGTGATCAGGTTGTGCGGCATACGAGCCAGAATTTGCTCCTTGGTGAGCTGCTCGGTAAGCGAAACCTTGATCGTACGATCGAACGGAAGCTGTCCGCGGTGCACCTTCTCCAGTGTTTCCACGGTCGCCCGCATGGCGTAGTGGCAGGCCAACAGCGAACGACGGAAGCGTTTGCGGGTGATTTCGATTTTTTTCGCCAGCGAGATTTCTTGCTCGCGGCTGAGCAAGGGAATTTCAGCCATTTGGCTGAGATACATGCGAATGGGGTCGTCGCTCCACCGCGTGGTGTCCGAGGCCAGGTTGGTTTGGCCGCTCTTGCGGTGGGGAGTGGCGACCGGGTGCTCTTGCTCCAGTTCGGCCAGCAGGTCGAGTTGGCTGGGGGCCGGGGCTTCCGACTCGGCGTCGGCGGTCGTTGCATCCTCGGCGGGCGCCTGATCGAGAATGTCGATCCCGGCGTCATCCAGAGCCACCAGCAAGTCGTCTAGTTTATCGGCGTTGAGCGCCTCGTCGGGCAGATAGGCATTGACCTCGTCGTACGTCAAATACCCTTGGGCCTTGCCCTTGGCAATCAACTCTTGAAGATCCAAATCGAGTTCGTCCACGACAATCCTCCGGCGCGTCATTGCAGCCTTTCGATTATGGTCCGAGCCAGGAGCCACCTCAAGGAGCGGCTCGCCGGAACGGCGGGGCGGGATGTAGTCCGACGTTCTACCCCTCCGTGGGCAGAGATAATCCATGTCGACTACGTTGTTGCTCTAAGATCTGTTTAAGAATTTGCTCGCCTTGCTGCGAGTCGAGGTTTTTATCTTCGAGACGGGCGGTGTCTTGCCGGCAATCTCGCTGGGTCTGTTCCCAAGACAAACGGTGAATCAATTGTCCGGCGATTTCGGCCAGTTCTTCCTGGGTGCGCTCGCCAAAGCGATCGCGGGCCGAGTCGTCGAGCGCCACCAGGCGGCTCTGCAGTTGGTCGTCTTCGGTGGTCAGTTGCAGTTGATCAAAACTGGGAGTGCGGCCCTGTTCGCACAGGTTGTCGGCCAACAAAAACAGCGACCGCAAGATGGCCGAGCGAAAACGGTCGGAACGCACCACTTGGCGAAACTGGCGAAACAACTCGGGCGAAAGCAGCGTCAGCTCGAACAGTTCCACTTCCCAGCGATCGGCGGCCGCGCCCGACGACGCAGGGTTCGCTGCCGTGCGGAGAGCGGGATGGCTCTTGCCGCGCGCGATGGTTTCGCCTCGCAACTCGCGCAGCCGCGCTCGCAGCGTTTCTTCGGGGACCCGGGTGAGATGCGCCAAGCGGCTCAAAATGCCGGCTTCGCGGATCATGGCCGGGCCGGCGCCCGTGCTGTCGGCCGCCATGGTTTTGAGCACGTCTTCCAGCGCTTGCTGCACCCGATGCACGCCTCCGCCGAGATCGTGGCGAATGGCCTTGAATTTGTGCTCCAGAGCGTCGCTGGCCTGCTCCAGTTCGCGCTGGAATGCCTCGATTCCCTGTTGCAGCAAATAATCGCACGGATCGAGTTCGCCGGGCAAGGTGAGAATTCGCAGGTCCATTTGCGCTGCGAGGAACAGCGGCAGCACCTCGTTGGCGCGGCGGCGGCCGGCTTCGTCGCCATCGAGCACCAGTACAATGCGGTCGGCATATGGCCGCAGGGCGCGAATGTGCGATTCGCCTAGTGCCGTGCCCAACACCGCCACCATGTTTCTTACGCCGCATTGATGGCCAATCAGGCAATCGGTATAGCCTTCCACCACGACCGCCGTACGGCTGCGGCTGATGGCGTCGCGGGCATGGTTCAAACCATAGAGCAGCTTGTGCTTGGAAAAAACCGGCGTTTCGGGAGAATTAACGTACTTGGCGGCATTTTCGCCGCCGCGGCCAGGGAGCACCCGACCGCCAAAACCGACCGTGCGGCTCTGCACGTCGTGAATGGTGAACAACACCCGTCCGTGAAACCGATCGTAGCGGCGATTGCTGGTGCGACCCTGCGCAATCAGGCCGGCCTCTTCCAATTGTTCGAGGGGGGGACCGCCCTGGCGGGAACGTTGCTGCAGCCAATCCCACGACTCGGGCGCATAACCTAATTGAAATTGAGTGATGCTATCGGCGGTAATGCCGCGGTCGGCGAGATAATCGCGAGCCGGTTGGGCCTCGGCCGCGCGAAGCAAATAGCCGTGGTATTGCTCGGCCGCCCACGAAAGCACCGCGTACAGGCTTTGCTTTTGGCGGGTTTTCTCGGGACTGGCCCCGGCGTGCTGGGCGATCACCACGCCCGCCCGATCGGCCAGCAGATGCATGGCTTCGGGGAAGGTGACGCCTTCCATTCGCATCACCAGACTGAACACGTCGCCGCCAATATCGCACACCCAGCAGCGGTAGCTTTGCCGCTCCTGGTTGATTTGCAGGCTGGGGCGCGAGTCGTCGTGCCAGGGACAGAGCGCCTTGAATTGGCGTCCTTCCCGGCGCAATTGAAAGTAACCGCCAGCTACGTCGACGATGTCGACCGCTTGACGGATCTGCTCTTTGGCGTCGTGCGCATCAAAAGGCACAGCGGGCTCCGGTGGGCAAAGCGAAAGGTGCGGGGTGCTTTCGTCGCTCCACGTCGCAAAGCAGGGGGCATTTCTACTGGGAAGAAGCGCTCCGGCCAACGGCAAACGAGCCATGGCTTTCCCACTCGCGGAGCGGGATTATAAGAACGCTCACCAAATGGGTCAACACGGACAATTGCCAAACTCCTTTGCAACCGCTTGCGCTGGCGAGGCTTGCAGTGACGGCAGCCGTCTGTTTCGTCCACCTCAGGGCACCTCGCACAAACAGCGCCGCACATGGTCCATGACCAGCGTCGCTGCTTCTTCCTGCCGTTTCACGCGGGCGATCGCCACCAGTTGATGCCGCCAGGCACCCAGGTTGCACACGCGATGGTTTTCGCCGCGGGCTGCCACCGAAATGTAAACCACGCCGTCGAGGCCTTCGGGCGCGGCCGGCCCCAAATGACCGGTTACGGCCGCCGACATTTCCGCTTCGCTGGTGCGCGCGAGCACGCCGTTGGCCATCGCCCTGGCAACCGGTTCGCTCACTGCCGAAAACCGCTCAAGATCGGTCGCCGAAACATCCAGCCATTGTTGCTTGGTCGCTTCGCGATACACCACGGCCGACCCGCACAACCAGTCCGAAATGCCGGGCACTTGTGCCAGGGAAGCCGCAACCAAACCTGCCGTGCAGCTTTCGGCAAACACCACGCGAACCTTGCGTTCGCGCAGACAATCGGCCAACCGAGTTGCCGCCTGGTCCAATTGCATCGGCCGATGCTCCGAATGATTGATGCTGCTTTCGGTCCAGCGTGATCCATCCGCTGGTTTTGAGTCCAACGCGAACGCCGCCATCGCAGCCGCGAGCGGTAACATGCGTCGCGCAGCGCAACCGACGCCAGGGCGTGGTTCGCCGCCGACCGACCCAAGGCACGTTTAACGAAAGCTTCCCTAGGACCCTCTGCCAGGCTCACTCGGCGGCGGTGCGAATCCGTAGCTTGCGAAACTCCAGCGGTGCACCTTCGGCTTGCAGGCCAATATGTCCCTTCTCGGGGGCCAAACCGGTTCCTTCCCAGGCGGGCTTGCCGTTGCACCAGAACGTGACTTTGTCGCCAGACACGCGAACGCGCCATTCGTTCCACTCGCCGGCGGGATTTTGCAGTTCGGGCACTTTCTTGGCGCCGTCGAGTTTGCCGCCGATGAAGGCGCCTTCGCCTCCGCTGGCCAGGTTGATCTGATTCTTGCCGCCGCCAATGCCGGTCCGAATGAAGAACCCGCTGTTGTATTTGTCGCGGAGCGCACGCCACTCAAACACCATTTCGTAGTCGCCGTATTCCGCCGCGGTGATCAGGTGGGGTTTGCCGCCGCCAGTGACTTGAATCACGCCGTCTTCCACTTTCCAGTTGGCGGGGGCCGTGCTGCCGTCGCTGAACTGCCAGCCTGAGAAGTCCTTGCCGTTGAACATGGCCTGGAAACCTTCTTCGGTTTCAGCGGCAGTTGAGGACTGCGCCAACACAACGCCAAGACACAACGTGATGCAGAGCGATTTCATCATCAAACTCCCAAGGGGACTTAGAGTGTGCTACTCAATCTCATCGAACATTCGATCCGCCGCGAGGAAGGTCGCGCGTGTTCTTGCGCAACGACTACGCCGGTTCCAAAATGTGCAACTTGGTTCCCGCCACCATGTCTTTCACCTTCTCGCGATACGTTTTCATGTGCGGCGCCACCAAGTGGGCTTTCAGTGCATCGAGCGATTCCCACTTCTCCACAACCACCACGGCGTCGCTCCCCAGGTTGGCTTGCGCGGGAATGCCCGAGTCGATCTCGATCGTCGGCCCATACTCCAGGCAACCGGCTTCTTCGCGCACGGCGGGCACAATGGCGCGAAAGTGCTTAAGAAACTCGTCCCGCATCCCGGGATGGAGCTGGATGGTGGCAAGCACGTGAATCATGGTTGCTCCTGCGATGTCGATTCGTCGTTGGAGGGGCGTTGAGGATGCAACGGCATCATATAATGAATTTGTCGGGCAGTCTCGCGAAACCCGACGGCCGGATACAGCTTCTGCCCCACGGGATTTTGCTCCAGTGTTTCGATCTTGGCGAAGCTGGCCCCGCGGCGCCGAAAATGCTCCAGGGCATGTTCCAGCAACTGCCGCCCCAGTCCGCGGCCACGGGCTTTCGCCGTGAGCACGAGGTTGGGAATATGCCCAATGCCGGCTTCTTCATCGATCCAGGTGGAGATCCCGCCCAGCACCTCGTCGCCTTCCACCACCACAAACACGCCAGCGGCATCGCGGGCGACGTCTTCATCGACGTGCCGCGCTTTGCGCCACTGCCAGCCGTGCCCTTGGATTTCGCCGAATAACCGTTCGGCATTTTGATCCATCGACACTCCCTCGAATGCCTCGACGGTAATCTCGCGCAAGCGCGGCAGATCACTCGGTTGAAAGGGTCGAATCCACGGCATGACGTTAGCAGCTTTTTCCTGGGTTGCGGGGTGCTCCCTTGCACCGGCAGTCTAAGCTGCGCCGTCGCCCGCCGCAAATCGGGACGCTGGCTAGTTGCAATCCATGGCCGCATCACAGGAAAATGCACGTGGGAGTTGTCATCTCGTCTGGTGTTGCCCTCGAGTTGCCAAGAGGTTCGTCATGAAATGCATGGCGTCTGCCGGGTTCTGTTTGCATGGTGCTTCGCCACGGCCAGGGCCTTGGTTTCTGGCGGCATTGGTGTGGTTACTTTGGCATCCTGTGTTGCACGGGGAAGAACCGTCGGCGGAGAACGCAAGCGACCCGTCGGTTGCAAAACCGGCATCGCTGGCCGAACTCAAGCCGCAAGCCAAGGAGGCGATCGAGCGCGCCGTACCACTGCTCCAGCAAAGCGCGGCCACGTACATTCGCGAGCGGGAATGTTTCAGTTGCCACCACCAGGCGCTGCCAAGCATGGCGATGACGCTGGCCGAAAAACATGGATTCCCCATCGATGCCAAGCTGGCCCAAGGACAACTGGAATTCACGCGAGACTATTTTCAGCCGCGGGCCGAGAAACTACTGCAAGGCACCGGCGTCATCGGCGGACCGTATACGGCCGGCTATGCGCTCGGTTCGCTGGCCATGGCGGCCTGGCCGGCCGACGACACCACCGCCGCCTTGGCACAGTACCTGGTGAAGGTTCAAGAGGAAAATGGCCGCTGGCGAATGCGCACCCGGCGTCCGCCGCTCGAAGTGAGCGACTTTACTTCCACGGCGCTCGCCGTGCGAGGCTTGCAAACCTATGTTCCCGAATGCAAGGGAGACGACGACTCCCGCGCTCTCCACGAAACGGCTGTAGCCAAGGCGCGCGCGTGGCTCGAACAGTCATCACCTGAAACGAACGAAGATTTCACCTTTCGCCTGCTGGGATTGCAATGGGCGGGCGCCGAGGAGGCACTGCTGAAAAAGGCGCGCGACGCGCTGCTCGCCCGGCAACAGCCCGACGGCGGCTGGGAACAAGAACCCGGACTGGGCAGCGACGCCTACGCCACCGGCCAGGCGCTGGTGGCCCTGCGATGGGGGGGCGCCTTGCCTGCCGGCCACAAAGCTTTCCGCAAAGGAGCTGAGTTCCTGCTGCGCACGCAGAAAGCCGATGGCTCGTGGGAGGTGGTCACGCGGTCCAAGCCCATTCAGGTTTATTTCGAAAGCGGATTCCCCCACGGCAAGAATCAGTTCATTTCGATCAGCGGCGCCGCTTGGGCCACCATGGCCTTGCTGCTGGCGGAGTAGCTGACCGCCACGCGGCAACCCATCTGGGCCGCCGGTTTCGGAAGCAGGAATTTACTGCGATCGGCCGGTATTGCCGCGTTTTCGGTGAGCGTGCCCCCTACTGCTTGCCGGCAAACGCCAGACGCAGTTGTTCATACGCCACGTCTCCGTGCCAGCGGTGGCCGCCTTCGAACCGGTCGATTTGCAGATGGTCGATTTTGCCGGCAGCTTGCCAGGCGCGCTGCATGCGATCCCAGGCTTGGGCCGCCCAGTCGGCCTGAATCAATCCGTCGTTAGAACCGGTTTCCCACAGGCAAATTCGAGGAGCGATCAATGACGCGATCTCGGGCACGTCGCCATATTGCAGCAGGCCGGGTACCACTTGCGCACCGCAACTGTACCGCACTTGCACCCTTTCTTGCATCACATTGAGCGCGCCGGAAGGAACGGCAATCTTGATCCGCGGCTCGAGCGCCGCCGTGAGCATGGTCATGCGACCGCCGTACGAAAGCCCCACGCACGCCAACCGCTCGGCATCTACTTGTGGTTGCCGGCACAAATGCTCGATCGCCCAGAGGCAATCACGGAGATTTTCCGCCATCAGAATTTTGCCCAGCAGTTGCAAACGAATGAACGTGACCCCGCAGGCGTCTTGGCGATAGTTTTCGTAATTGGTCCCCAGGCGGCGGCCAAACGGCGTGAGGCAAGGACAGACCACCACATAGCCTTGTCGCGCCAGTTGCCGGCCGTAATCGTAGTTGCTGGAACGAATCGCAGTGGCCACGCCGGGCAGATCGTCGCGGCCCGCCACAGGATGATGCCCATGATTGCCATGCCCATGAATGGCAAGCACGCCAGGCCGCTTTTCACCCGGTTTCATGTCCTTGGGCAGAAGCAGATACAAAGGCAGCGGCGGATGCCCCTCGGCCTCGAGCAGCAGGGAAGCCCTGGTGTGGTCGGCCAGTTCGGTGCGATCCTCGACGGTGGTTTTCCACTCGCTTGGCGGTTGGGGATCGCCCAGGCACCGGCGCAGCACGCATTCGAACTCTTGATGCCAGGCGTCGAATTCCGCGCGCGTTTTGCCCTGGAATTGCAGGCGAAGCGGCGCTGCTTGTGCGTCGCGACGAATGCGAGCGTCGATGCCCAACTCGTTCGAAGCCTGTTCGGCCTCGTCGGCGCGCAACCTGCTTCGTGACGAAAAAATTGGCCCCGCGGCGGTTGCTGCGAGGCCGAGTTGAAGCGAATGGGCGATCCATTGTCGCCGAGTTTGCAGGGGCTGCATGAAATTTACGCGAGGTGAGAGAAACCTTCACGGGGAAGGGGGAATTTGCCATGAGAACAATTTGAAGCGAACCTTCTTCACCGGCTTGCGAACCCGATAAGACGCCGGGTAGTTGCCATAGCTGCTGGTGACGACGCCGTTCCGCGAGGTGCCTTCGTATGCGTCCTGCCCGGGCACCATTTCAACCTGCACCAGACCGGTTTCGCCCTCTTTCAGCACGCCAGCATGCACGGCGACCGTGGCCAGCGTGGAGTCGCTGGTATAAATGTCGGTTCCCCAAACGCTGCCGCCGCGGGAACCAGTGACGCGAAACACCATCTTCTGGCCAATCGGGGCCGCATGTTGACTCAACGAGCCGGGGTCGGGAAGGGCTTCGCGATCATCGACCGGCAATTCGTCTGGCGGCGTCTCGGGATACGATAGTGAGCGTAACAAGCGGGCATCGGCAAGCTTGAGATTCAAGATTCCGAATTGGTCCGTTTGGATTCTCAACGACGAAGCCACGAGAGTGCCCCGAATTTGGCTGGTGGCCGTTTCCACCACGTCGCGATCGCGAAGCGAAATGGGTTGATCGCCAGCAGCGACAAAAATCTGCTGAACCACTTCGCGAATTCTGCCGGTGAGCGTCAGATTCTGCGTATTGCGGGCAGCGACGCAGAGTGCTGGTAGCGCTGCCTCGCCGTATTGAACCAGGGTGTCGCTGGCCGACGCAACCGCCGACAAATCATTGCTAGCCAAAAGTTTTAGCGATTGCTCAATCGTCTCGGCCGCTTCGGCAGGCAGACGCCGCGCCAACTCAATCCGACGCACTTCGGTCACCGGAACGTTCAGGGTTCCGTAACGGGTTTTGACGGATATCGTTTCTTCTGCCAGCCTGGCCAGAAGCAGCCCTCCATCTTCCAAGCGAATTTCAAGCAGGCTGGGATCTGCTTCCTGCGCGTCGTTGCGGGGGATACCCGCGGAAGAAGGGAAGGCCCCTGCCGCCATGGTGGCGGAGGCGGCCGATGCCACGAAAATCAGGCAGAACAGCAATCGCGCCGTTGCGGATACAAACTCGCGCATGGCAATTCTCCACCAGGAAATCCCAGCGATCGGCGAAAGCGGGTGCGCACTGAGATCGTCGTCTTAACTCAACGCGGCCATGGCCTGAGATGCAGCCATGGCAAGTTCCGTTCCCCAAGCATTGCCGGAACTCTTTGATCGACCGGGCATCATTATCCGCCCCAGCAAATCGACAGTCCATCAAAGGACGGTATTTTTGCCCTGATGGGCTACGTCATGTTGAGGAAGTGCCGCACCAACCCGTCGCCATCCCCCCCCCGCAATCGAAGTGGGGGATATGTATCGTTCCCCCCCTGGGTATTTCCCCAGGTCGTGAAATCACCGGCTTGCCCGGCTTTTGCCAAACTTCTAGACGTTAAGTTTCAGGGGAATTGCAGTTGCGCTGGTCAGTGGGACTTGGACTCGCAACCGCTGGGGTACACGATTAGGGCTACCTATCCGGGGACAATGCTGCTTCGATAGCCCGGCTGGACACGGAAGCGTATAGTTCTGTAAGGGAAAGGGGGGCTTAACTTCGCCCCGAGCGTTGTGCAGTCGCCGTCTTGATGACCGAAGAGCAGGCATCAATCGCACGGGCGAGCAGGCACGCGGTTCGGGCTGGAAAGGCGGGCCATGCCGCTGGTCGTCAAATTGATGTTGATTGTGGTGCTGCCCGCCGCCTTGATTGCCGGCGTGGGGTGGTTTGCCACTGGCGCCGGCGAGTCCACGGTTCGCCAAACGCTCGAACGTTCGGCCAGCGTGCAAGCGCGCGCCATGATGGACGAGATCGATCGCTTCGTTTACACGCACGTGGCGCATTGGCAGGCTTATACCCGCAGCAAGTTGATTCAGAAAACTCTGGCTGAATCGAACGCCCAGTGGGCAGGCAACGAAGACCCCGAGGCGTCGCTGACCGAGCAAGACCGATTGTGGCAGGGCGTCGACCCCGGCACCATGACTCCGGCCATGGAGGAGTTGCTCACCTCGCAGCTTTCCAGCGATTTGGCCAACCATGTGCGGCACATCGAAAAGCTCAGCAAGTACCGCTTGTTTCACGAAGTTTCGGTGACCAATCGGTTCGGAGCCGTGGCCGCATTGAGCGGTCGAACCGGCAAATTCCTGCTCAGCTCCGAAGCCTGGTGGCAACGCGCCGTGCAGGAAGGCGTGTATATCTCTGGAATTCAATCGATACCGGGCACCGCCGGCGAAAACGCCATCGACTTGTGTATTCGCATCGACGACCCGCAAGGCGAATTGCTGGGAGTGCTCCGCACCGTGTTGAACGTGGCCGAGGTATTCAAGATCATCGACCACCGCGCGGCGGCCAACGACTCGCCGAACGAGCGGATTGCCCTGCTGGATCGGCAGGGTGAAGTCATATACGAAGCGGGCGGGCAGCACGGCGACCCCCTTGCCATCGAGTCGTTGCCCTGGAAAGAAGATGCGAGCGTTTTCCATAAAGATTTCACGGCCTGGCGCACTTCGCCCCAGAGCGGCGAAGTGCTTTCGGCCTACGCGGCATCGCGTGCGTTCTGGGGGTTTCCGGGGTTGGATTGGGTGGCCCTGGTGGACCAACCGGCGGCCGACGTGCTGGGACCGGTCCTGTTGATGCGTCAAAGAATTCTGCTGTTCTCACTCGGCGCCATGGCAGTGGTGGTTTTGAGCAGCGGCGCGCTGGCGTTATCGTTGTCGCGGCGGATTGGCGTATTGTTGCGTGCCACAATCAAGCTCGGAGAGGGACAACTCAAGACGCGCGTCCCCGTCGCCAAGCACGATGAACTTTCCGCGCTCGCCCGCAGTTTTAACAGCATGGCCGAAGAATTGGAGCGGCACGCCGATTCGCTGGAACGCACCAACCGCGAATTGGCCGTTGCCAAAACCGCCGCCGAGGCTGCCAATCGAGCCAAGGGCGACTTCCTGGCCAACGTGAGCCATGAAATTCGCACCCCCATGAATGCCATCATGGGCATGACCGAATTGGTGCTCGATACCCGGCTCACCCCCAGTCAGCGCGAGTATTTGACCATTGCCCACGATTCGGCCGATTCACTCTTGGGCATCATCAACGGCATTCTCGATTTCTCCAAGATCGAAGCGGGCCGACTGGAACTTGACAGCGACGACTTCTGCCTCCGCGACACCGTGGGCGACAGCGTGCGCTGCCTGGCACTGCGGGCTCATGCCAAGGGGTTGGAACTCGCCTGGCAAGTGGACGAAAACGTGCCCGAAATGCTGGTCGGAGATGCCACGAGGTTGCGGCAACTGCTGGTGAATTTGTTGGGCAACGCCATCAAGTTCACCGAGGCGGGCGAGGTGGCGCTGAACGTGTGGCTGGTCCATTTGGAGGACGACGCGGCCGAGATCGGGTTCGCCGTGCGCGACACCGGGATTGGCATTGCCCCCGAAAAACTGGAGTCCATCTTCGATCCCTTCACGCAGGCGGATGCATCCACCACGCGCAAATATGGAGGAACGGGTTTGGGCTTGGCGATCAGCCGACGACTCGTCGAATTGATGGGCGGCCGGCTCACCGTCGAAAGCGAGGAAAAGTTCGGCAGCACCTTCCGCTTCTCGGCTGCCTTTGGGGTGCGGAGCGGTCAACGCCCGATTCCCGAATCGTGGTCGCTCCACCAATTGCCCGTGCTCGTGGTCGACGACAACCGCACCAATCGCCGCTGCCTGGAAGAATTGCTCCGAAGTTGGGGGATGGCGCCCGTGGGCGCCGCCAGCGCCGGGGAAGCCATGGCCTTGCTTGAGTCCGGCGATTTTGCTTTGGTGATCAGCGACGTGCAAATGCCGGAGGTCGACGGCTTCACGTTTTGCGAGCAAATACGCCGCGCGCCAAACCTCTCCGGTATTCCGATCCTGATGCTGACCTCGGGCGAACGCCCCGACGACGCCGAACGCTGCCGCCAATTAAGTATTGCCGGAAGATTGATGAAGCCCGTCAAGCAGTCGGAATTGCTCGATGCCATCGTGCAAACGTGCGGCCGACACACTCCCGAAAAGAATGTCGAAACAGACGATGGCCAGCCAACCGAAGCGGTAACTACGTCGGCTGAAGCAAACTCCGAGGTGAAGGTTCACCCGCTCAATATCCTGCTTGCCGAGGACGGTATCGCCAACCAAAAGCTGGCGATGGGGTTGCTTTCGCGATGGGGCCACCAGGTGACGGTCGCGCGCAACGGCGAAGCCGCGCTGGCCGCCTTGAACGCCGATTCGTTCGACCTGGTGCTGATGGACGTGCAGATGCCGGTTATGGATGGACTGGAAGCCACCCGCGAGATTCGCCGCCAGGAGCAGGCCGCGGGCGGCGGCCAACATATCCCCATCATCGCCATGACGGCCCGAGCGATGAAGGGCGATCGCGAGTTGTGTCTGGCCGCCGGCATGGACGACTACGTCGCCAAACCCATCCGGCGACAAGAACTGCAACGAGCATTGGAAAGCATCGCCTTGAAATTGTTCGCCGAGGAAATAACCGATGAGGAGACTGCCAGCCACGCCGACAACGGAATGGTTGACGCGCCCCGTTTACCGCCCGTAGTCGGCGAACTCAATTGGGAGGCGGCAATAGCCAACGTGGAAGGCGACCTCGATTTGCTGCGGCACGTTGTCGAAGCCATGGTGGAAGAGTTGCCGCAAATGCTGGAGAGTGCGGAAAGGGCATTGGCGGTGGACGACGCCAATACGTTCCATCGAATGGCGCACTCTTTGAAGGCGTCCATTCGGCTCTTCGATTTGCAGCCACTGCACGACAAGGCGAGGCAACTGGAAACCCTGGGGAGCCAAGGGGAACTTGACGCGGCACGACCTCTCTGGGGACCGTTCCGAGCCGGAATGGAGGAGGTACTGCGATCGACCCAGGCGTTCCTTCGCGAACAAACGCACGTTTCGTCGGTTTCGCACGGTTATGATGGCGATTCACCCTCCACTGCGTGAACCGTCCCCAGTGCGGCCATCCCGAGTCCGTTTCGCGCCCTTGAATCGCCGGGCGGCTGAGATATATTACGTGTTCGCACCCACTCAAGCCGGAGTGGCGGAATGGCAGACGCGCTAGGTTCAGGACCTAGTGCCCGTTAGGGCGTGGAGGTTCGAGTCCTCTCTCCGGCATTCCAATTAAATGGTCATCTTCTCGGCTTCTTCGGTCGGGCAATTCCCCCCGCCATCATTCGCGGCATGGGGGGCATGCAAGCGCAGAATTTCAGGCTGTGTAGGTACCGGCATCTGCCATCGATTGGCGAGGTTGTCTCGCGATTCTTGCTGCCACCAGTCGAACTCCCCCGTTTTACCGCACTCTTCTGGCTGCAGGATGGCAACCATGGCTGCGGGCGTGAGAGGCGTCGCATTTCAAAAGTCCGTGGCCATGCGGATGCCCCAGCCGTGAATCCAACCGTCGCCGGCGCCCCCGGCCAGCGGCGCATCGCGATGCGTGGCCATGTAGTTGAACTGCATCTTGAGGTTGGGATTGAGAAACCAATTGAGGCCCACGGTGCCGTTGTGCAAAATGCCGCCGTTGAGACCCTCGCTGTTCAGGTCGAGAAAGTTATAGCGAGCCCCCACCTGCCAGGCGCCCAGCCCATAGCCCAGGCTGCCGTTGCAATCGCGCACCATAAAGAAGTTTTCGTGCGGAATGACTCGCTCGAACACGGCGGTCTTGCGGTTGTAGTTTTCGTGCTCGCCGGTGAGAAAATAAAACAGTTGGAAGTAGCCGCCGTGATAATACGGATCCACATGGGCTGGCTCCCCGCCGGGTGACGAGGCATCGTGAACAAAATTCGCCAGGTACTCCGCCTGCATGGTCCATGGTCCATGCACGGCAGCCAACTCGGCATTGATGTACGTTTTTGAATCGCTCAGCAAGAAACCGGTATCGGCAGGCACCGGCCACACGGTAGCAAGGCCGGAGCGAATTGCATCGCGCGTCCGAAACCGCACCCGGTCGCGAATCGAACTGGATTGCCGTCCTGATACCCCCAAGTGCAACAGCGAAGCGCCCTCGTAGTTGTACCAGGGCAAGTACGTGATCCGTCCCGTCACGGCGTAATCGCCGTCCCAAGCATTGTACGCGTAGACATTGTCGGTGGGCTTGAACAGGCCAATCGCCCACAGCCCCATGTCATCGGCGTAGTTGTCGAATGCCTGGATACCCGGCGTAAAGCCGTTAAACAATCCACCATAAAACGCATCCTGGTTGTACGACCGTTCGAGAAACGGCAACCAGCGGCTGCTGGTCAAATGCTCCATGCCAATGGGCTCTTTCTGATTGCCGACCCGCACGTTCCCCAGCAGCGGCAGTTCCTTGACTTGCACCCAAAGATCGGTGAAGCCCGTCACAGCGATGTCTTCGGCGTCGGTGTCGGTTGCGTTGCGCAAGCGGGCCGCATTCACAAAATCGTACTCGGTCGCCCATTCAATCACCTCGTACATGGTACCATCAACCCGCAACCGCGCGCGGCGAAAGTCCACGCCGTCCTCGTAAGGCCGGTTGATGTTGTTCTGCACGTTGGCGTCGGCGCCATACCACGAAGAATCGAACTGCAATCGTCCACCGACATGGACGCGAAAATCCTTGTGCGGCGAGCTCAGTTCCAAACCATGGTTCCATTTGGCCTTGAGTTCGAGGTCCGTTCCAACTTCATAGGCTTCTATCTTGGAAGTATCTGCCGATGGCTTTTCCGCTTCGTCTTTCCTCTGTTGTTCCTGTTCCAACTGCTCCACGCGCGCACGCAGCTCGGCCAGCTCCGTCCACGGATCGCCCGCAACAGGTGGCGGTGCTGAAGGCTCTGGCCGTTGGGCATGCGCCGGGTTTGGCCGGTGGATAAGAGATAGCGCAAGGATGAAACAGATCAGACACCAATAGGCGCGACGGTTCTTGGGTAATTTCATCTGTCGTATTCCGTGGTGGCTGACGAGTTGCCGCCGCAGTGCAGGCAGCAAATCGATGCCCCGTTGATATTGGCAAGACCGCCCTGGGCTGAAATCCCGCGGCAAGCAGTTCCCATTTGGCCGGTCGTAGCGGCAAGGCAAAAGAAACGCATTGCGTAGAAATATCTTCGGCGAACCGTCGTAGCGACTGTACCGATTTGGTCGAGGTAGCAGCCAATTCAACTTATAACGCCTGACTCGGCATGGTTTCCCGTGGAAATGAGCCGTACACGCCCCACTCGCTGACCGCTCCAGTTACGCATCGCCGTTGCCGGCTGATGGCAATGCAGTCATAGAATCCATGCAACCAAGTAGCCAGAGGGCTCGGCGGAAGTGGCAACGAAAACAGGAACGGGCGATCCTCCAGATTCCCGGCCGGACCGCCCGTTCCTTGTTCGCTTCCCTGCGTGCTAACCGACGCTTCGTGCGTCGTTTGATTGCATAGATTGCGGGAGCAATCAGCGCCGCTGCGCGGCTAAATGGCTTCTTTGCCTCGTTCGCCCGTGCGGATGCGGATGCAGTCTTCCAATGGCAAAATGAAGATTTTGCCGTCGCCGATTTCGCCCTTCTCGCCGGTGCGGCCGCCGCGAATGATGGCATCGACGGTCGGTTGCACGAACTCGTCGTTGACGGCGATCTGCAATTCGACCTTGCGCAGCAGATTCACGGTGAACTCGTGGCCGCGATAAACCTCGGTATGCCCCTTCTGACGGCCAAAGCCCTGCACGTCCATCACGGTCAGTCGAAATACTTCCACGTCGGTCAAGGCGGCTTTCACGGCTTCCAGCCGGGCAGGCTGAATGATGGCGATAATCAACTTCACGTATCGGTTCTCCACAGAGAGGGGACGCGGCCCCCGGTTAAGCTTGCACAAGAACGGCTGGCGTTTCTCAAAACCGAACCCGTATGCGAGCGCCGCAGGCGCAATGAATCGTAGCCCTGGCAGGGCATCGTCACAAGCAAAAGAAAGACGGTTTGCCGCCTTGCGGACTCGCCAAGGGAAGGTCGTCGCCAAGTAAGAACGCCCCAGGTTTGGGCAGGTAAGGCGGATTACCTACCCAAACCATCGGGGCTTCCTTCTGGCCCAAGGCAAAGGCCAGTACTTTCTTGAAACGACGACCGGCAGTTACACGCCTTCGGCAGCCGGCATACTCTTCGTGGCGTGCGCGGGAATCAAACTGCCCGGCGTCGACATGCCAGGCAACATTCCGCCGCCAGCCGACTCCACCACCAGAGAGGGCGGATAGGCGTACATGCCGTGCTCGTTGATATCGAGGCCCTCGAGTTCCTCGGCTTCGCTCACGCGGAGACCGATCGTGTACTTGATCGCGAGGAAAATGATCACGCTAACGGGGAAGGCCCAAGCGAAAGCCGCTGCCACGCCCAAGGCCTGAATTCCCAATTGCGCGGTGCCGTGCCCCAGGAACAAGCCGACGTCGGTTCCCCAAAGACCAATCGCCAGGGTGCCCCAGGCGCCGCACACACCATGTACAGAAACGGCGCCCACGGGGTCGTCGATTCGCAACTTGTCGATCATGACCACCGAGAGAACCACGATGCAGCCGGCGATCAATCCCGTGAGTACCGCAAACGGCGGGCTGATGATGTTGCAGCCGGCGGTAATGCCCACCAAGCCAGCCAAGGCGCCGTTCAACGTGAACGAGGGATCGGGTTTCTTGAACATGATCCAGCTCAGAATCATGGCCGAAATGGCGCCGCCCGCAGCCGAAAGGTTGGTGGTCACGGCAATGATCGCCAGGCTGCCGCCGTTGATCTCGGTCGTGCTGCCGGCGTTGAATCCAAACCAGCCCAACCACAAGATGAAGACGCCGAGCGCGGCCATGGGAATGTTGTGGCCCGGAATCGCGTTGATCTTGCCGTCTTTCCCGTACTTGCCGATGCGGGCGCCGAGCACAATCGCTCCGGCCAAGGCAGCCCAACCGCCGATGGAGTGCACCACGGTCGATCCGGCAAAGTCGAGGAATCCTTTATCCTCGAGCCAGCCCGTTCCCGTGCCGCCAGTGAGGCCGCCCCAGCACCAGCCGCCGAAAATGGGATACACAATGACGGTAATGAGAACCGAATAAGCCAGGTAGCCCATGAACTTGGTGCGTTCGGCCATCGCTCCCGAAACAATCGTGGCAGCCGTGGCGGCGAACACCGTTTGGAAGATGAGGAAGGCCCAGTCAAACGCCACCGGCTCACCAACGGTGACAACCCCGTCTTCCAGGGTGGCGTCGGTAAAGCCGCCCTCGTAGAAGAATCCGCTGGTTCCGATCCATCCGCTCGTCGCGCCGAACATCAGGCCAAAACCCACGGCCCAAAATGCCAAGGTGCCAATGGAAAAGTCCATGGCGTTCTTCATGATGATGTTGCAGGCATTCTTGGCGCGGGTGAAACCAGCTTCGACAAGCGTGAAACCGGCCTGCATGAAAAATACGAGAAACGCCGCCAGGCACGTCCACAACACGTTCGCGTCGGACAGTACCGAATCGGCCGTCGCAGGAACCTCCTCTTCCGCCTCGCCCTCTTCAGCCACTGCCCCTTCTGCTTCAACTTCAAGGGCCGCTGTTTCAGCCGCGGGCTCTTGCGCCAGAGCCAGGGCTGTTCCGCCGAACACTGCCACGGCACACAATGCCAGGCAGGCCGCCCACGGCCGGAAAAGGTGATCAACACATCGCAACAATTTCATTGTGGCCTCGCACACGCTGGAATTAGGAAGGACCAGAAGGAAGGTCAGAAGGAGTGGGCGAAGGAAGGAAAAAGGTCTCCCAGCAGGCGGGCTTTCACCCGGCCTGCTGGGAGCGCGTCGCACGCCCAATTGCCCGGTTAGCAAGCGTAATGCCAAAACGAATCAACTAGGCCCAATGCGGATACACAAGCCACCGCAATAAAAGACATTAAGAAAAATACCCAAGTTACTTTCGACAGGCAGACGAACCCCGAGGCTTTGCTTAGTGCCTAGATGTCGGGCAGCAGGTGCCTGAATGTCGTGCTCTTAAAAGACACCGTCAGCAGGGCTCAAGAGCGCGGTTGCAAGCGCCAGCACCTGGGCCGTAAAGAAGTGGAGGGACCTACCCCCCGAAACCGCTGTAGCGCTTCACGCCGCGATGGAAGGCCATGCGATTGAGCAGGATGAACACAACGACCCACACGAACTGCAGCGTCAACCCCTGAACGAGCGCACTTCCTTGCACCTTTTGCAGGAAGACCGCCGCCGGGAAGTAGGCCAGGTACTGGAGCGGGATGGCTTTGACCACGGTCTGGAAATGTCCCGGGAGCATATCCAGGGGGAACATGTGTCCCGAGAAAAAGAAGGTGAGCAGCATGTACACGAACAGCAGCGAATTCACCTCCAAAAACCAAAACCCGATCATGCCAATGGTTGACTCGAGGAAATAGCCGAGCAAGAAAGCCATCACCAGCGACATCAGGAACGCCAGAAATTGTGCCGGTTCGGGCCAGCCTTGCGAGAAATAATCGCGGCAGAGAAAGAACACCAACGCAAAAGGCCCCGCAGCCACCGTGTAGTACACCAGCTTGTGGGCAATCCGACTAATCAGCAGAAAACCCACCATGTCGACCGGCTGGATCAGGTATTTCTTGATCTCGCCGTCGCGAATTTGCCGCGCAATGCCCGACGCCAACCCCGGCATGCTGGAGAATGCCCTGCTCACCATGGTCAGCAGGTAGTAAGCCACGAAGTCGGGATAGGAGTAATTGGCCAGATCGGAGCGGCCGGTTGCCTGGAAAATGGCTCCCCACAAGAAAATTTGGGTGACGATCGGCAGAAATCGCATCAGCGTGCCCAAGGCGAAATCTGCCCGGTACACCAGGCGTTCCTCAATCGCGATCCGCAGGATCGTCCACCAGGTTGTCATCCTCGCCAGCATGGGCTGCCTGACTGTTACCGTCGCTTCTGGCCGAAAGTATTTATAAACCGGGGTGAAGGTGTTCAACGGCGTGGGGGAGGAGCGCGTCGGTTCAGGCGGCCTCGCCCGAGCCTTCCCCTTCGTTCGCGGACTGCTGTTGCCGTCGCTGCTCTCGCAAGCTTCGCCGCTGTTCGGCCAGCGCCTCGGCATTCAGTTCTTCCCACAGCGCGTCGCGCCGGGAAATCATCATCCGAGCCAGCGAAATCACCGCCACGTAAATGGCGATCGCCAGCAGTGCAATGTCCCATCCGTTCACGGCGGCGCGATCCTTTGCGCTTGGAGCATCGTGGTTCATTCCTTGCTGACCCGCTGACGGCCGCGCTGCGTTTACCATCTCGCCGTTGCACGACGCGGGAATTGGCCGGTACGATGTTGCTGAACCGTTGCCAGGCAAGGTCGCAAGACGCCGTTTGCATTTCGGACCGCAACTCGCGCGGATCAGGCCCCATGGTAGCCATCTCGCTCCGCGAGCAGAATGGCTTTTTGCTTGCGGAACCATTTCCCGCTGGGTGTGGCCCGCCCAGGTGCCGCGAACCGCCATGCCGCCAGAACCACGGTGCTTACCCGACAGGCAAACAACTTGCAACGGCCCCTTGCAGTGGGAAGCACCATCGGTATTATCCTGCCGCAGTGGGGCCCGCTTGTAAAGGAAGTTCGCCCCGCCCATCCACGCCCACGATTCGCAGGAGTCCGCATGTTTCAGTACGTGGTCAATAAAGCCGATTGCTCCCATCATGCCATTTTTCCGGGCGTCGACATCTACACCACCCATGGCGAGCACCTGATGTTATCGCTGGTGGAAATGCAGCCGCACGCCGTGGTTGAAGAGCACAGCCATCCGCACGAACAACTGGGAATGATGCTCGAAGGCCAAGCGGAGTTCATCGTTGGCGGCGAATCGCGGCAGGTTTCGGCGGGGGAAATGTGGCGGATTCCAGGCGGAGTCAAGCACAAGGTAATTGCCGGCGATCAGCCCGTGCGCGCGCTCGATGTCTTTTATCCCATTCGGGAAGACTATCGGTAAACGAAGCTCGGCGACGAAGACCTTTGCGGCCCGAGCGGTCATCCGCCCCCGAAGCGGCCCAGCACCAGTACGGCCACCGTCACCAGCACCGTGGTCAGCAGGTTGAGCACAATTCCCGCCTTGACCATGTCGCGCATGCTGATTCGGCCCGATGCATAAACAATAGCGTTGGGGGGCGTGGCAACCGGAAGCATGAACGCACAACTTGCCGCCAGCGTGGCGGGAATCATCAGGATCGTCGGGGCCACATTCAAGTGATCGGCGGCGCCGGACAGAATCGGCAAGATCATTTGCACGCTGGCCAGGTTGCTTGTCAGTTCGGTCAGCCAGGTCATGCCGCTGGACATGGCCGCCGCCATGCCCCAGGCGGGCAAGTCCTCGATCGCCGCGGCCAGGCCGTCTCCCAAGTACTGCGACAACCCCGAGGCTTCCATGCCGGTCGCCAGGGCCATTCCACCGCCAAAGAGCAGCAAGATTCCCCAAGGCACGCGGGCGGTGGCCGACCAGGTGAGTAGCGGCCGAGGATTTCCGCCACCCGAAGGCAGAATGAAGCACAGTACCGCCATGGCAATGGCCACGGTGCTGTCGTCAACCCAACTGAACGGGGTTCCGGCGACCATTAAGCCCCCCACGGCGTGCAAGCCCCCGAGCGTTTCCACGGCCCCGGACGGCGGCAGGTTGTGCCGCAGTCCTTCCAGGCCCAGGGCAGGCGCCCATCCCCACCCGGCCACGGGCTCGCGAAAAATCCAGAGCAATGCGGTTGCGGTAAACACACCTGCCATCCGCCATTCGGCCGGTTTCATTTTTCCCAGGGCGACAAGCTCGTCGGCAATGACGCTGCGGCCGCCGAGGATGGAGCCCTTTTCCACTCGAAACGTCAAAATCAGCACCCGCCAGATCACGAATCCAAACGCCAAGGCCAGCGGCACTCCCAAGAGCATCCAGCCGCCAAAGGTGATTTCAGGCGCATCGGGATAGGTCTTGGTGTAGTACGCCCGGAAGAAGATGTTGGGGGGCGTGCCGATGAGCGTGCTCATTCCGCCCACGCTCGAGGCGTACGCAATGCCCAACATGACCGCGACTCCGAATCCATGCGGCGCGCCGCCTTGGGCTTCCCGAGCTTTGTCGGCTTGCAGCAGCACGCTGGAAGCGATCGGCAGCAACATCAGGGTCGTGGCCGTATTCGAAAGCCACATGGAAAGCAGCCCGGTGGCGAGCATAAAGCCCAACACAATCTGCCGGGGATTGTCGCCCATCACTTTCACGATGTGCAAAGCCACACGGCGGTGAAGCCCGCTTTCTTCGATGGCCAGGGCGACCAAGAAACCGCCGAGAAACAGATAGATCATCCGATCGCCGTAACTGGCGGCGGTTTCGCCCGGCGTGGCGATCTTCAGCAGCGGGAACAAGGCCAACGGGATCAGGGCAGTGGCTGCCAGGGGAATGGCCTCGGTCATCCACCATACGGCCATCAATGCCGCCACCGCTGCCATGGCGTTAAGCCGTGGCTCGTTGTTGGCCAGCGGTGCAGAGAACAGCAGCCAGGCGAACAAAACCAGGCCTCCATAAAGCCCTAGCCGTGCTGCGAGCGACCGCTCTCGGTTGGCATGCCGAGCGGCAGAGGTACCAGACGTCGATCGGGGCATATGCGGCCGCCCAGGGTTGCATGGATGGGAACGAACAGCAACCGGCGGCTAGGGTGAAAACGCTTGGCCGATCTTCCACCCAGGCCAGTGGCTCGAAACGAGCGATTATCGCCGCTTTTGCGCCAAGAGCAATTCCCGAAAGATGCAGCGGCGAGGCGATTGCTGGAGAAGCAAGATCGGTCACGGCGCGAACGGAAACGTCCGAGTCTTCCCGGCCGCTCCCACCACTTTCTGCCAATTTGAGCTGGCACCAGCGGCGGTTCCGCTTGCACGTCAAGACCACTTTTGCCGATTTTCCAATCGCTTTGGAACCTTTTACTCCCAGATGACTGGCTGCCAACCAGGGGGGCGGGGCATCTGAACAAGCGTACCGACCCCTAAGCCCTCTAATCATAATGACTTGCATGAGCCGACCTGGCGGCACGCCCATATTTTTTCTTCTCTTGGCACGGCCTGTGCTTATTGACCCTTTCGTTCTCGACGCCAACCCCCGGAAATCGAACTTCGGGCTTGCTACTTAAAGGAAGAAGGAACCAGCCATGTCGAATCCCAAACTCCGCTGCTTTATCATTCGGATGCCTTCCGATGCCACTAGTGCCGACGACATTCAGTTGCAGCAGGTTGAATTCGACACGCGTGGATCCTCTGCCGACAAGGCTTGGCCGGAACGCATTGCCCGCCGCGAACGGACGAGTGTCAAGGACCTCCTACCCTGGGCCGACCCCTACATCCTGAAGTTGATCGAACGTTGCCAGAAGGAGGTAGCGGCCGAGCGTGAGCAGCGTCGGATGGATCGCGCCGACCGCGAGGAATTTGTCAACGGGTGGTCGTCCAGCCACGACTCATTGCTGGCAAATCCTGGGGAAGGCGTCGAGGATGCCGACGATCGTAATTTGTTTGCCGGACACCCGTTTGGTTTTGAGTGGGAAGGCGAGGCCGTTGAGTTCGCAGACCAAGATTTCCAGCCGAACGAAGCCTATTTGCGACCCGTACGAAAGTCCAAGTAAGTGCAGAAGTCCAATAACGTCGAGGTGAAGCGCGGTTTCGCGGGCGACAACCGGCAGATGGATGTCGCGATTTGATCCGGCCGGAGCGTTTCCTGGGGATTTTTGACGCCACGGCCAAGCAAAGGCAACCAGCCTGCGAATCAATCGCCCTGTGCTAACAACAAACGCCTTGTGCTCAAGACACTGTGCCTCGCTTTGCAGCCGACCGAGAACCACCCATCTCGGTCGGCTGTTCGCTGTGTGTGGCGGGCGCCCTTGACCCAGCCGAGATTCACCGGCACCTGGTTCTCCCCCTCCCATGGCAGCAGTGGCTTGAATCCCCACTTCGGCCACCATTCCCGTAGGCAAAGAACACCCTGGCGGGCGCAAGGGAAAATCCCTTCTGCGGCAATTCGACTGATCGGGCTGTCAGATTGTCTCTTGCCGGGCAGCACTGCAGCAACGTAAGATAATGTAGTGTTTTCCAGAACCTAGCCCGTTTGCCATCCAAACGGTGGGCCGTGCGTTTGGGTTCTGGTTCATGGGCTATAGTCAGGGCTCTGTACCCGAACAACTCTCAGTCGAATCCTGGTTTCTTGGGGAGCGAGTAAACAACATGGCGATCAACTTGACGGAAAAAGCTGCGGCTGAGGTCAAACGTATCAAGACCGAACAAAATCTGAGCGAGAACACCGTGCTGCGCGTCGGTGTCGCTGGTGGCGGCTGCAGCGGATTCAACTATGTGCTGCGGTTTGCCGAAGACGCCAATGATGCCGCCGACTCCATCTACGATTGTTTTGGCGTGAAATTGGTGGTGGACAAGAAGAGCGCCTTGTATCTCGATGGCACCACGGTCGACTTCCACGATGGCATCGACAAACGAGGTTTCACCTTCGACAACCCCAACGCGGTGAAGTCCTGCGGCTGCGGCAGTTCGTTCCAAGCTTAGACGCCGTTCGAATACCGCCAGGGTCGATCGTGCGTCCTGGGAATTTGGCTGCGAGAGCCGGCTATCGGGCCGGCATTGAAGACTCGCCGGAAATACCGGCCTCGCCGCTCGGTGAAATCCTCGGCTCAATCCTGAGCGGGTCGCACGTTGAACAAAACGACCATTGAACGCCTACGACACGATTCGCCGTGTCGTAGGCGTTTACTTTTGGGGGCATTCGGGTGACAGATGATCGCACGGAGGGGTGCGGCGCAATAAACTGATGCCGGTTGCGAATGGCATGCAATCGCGCAGGTTTGCCGCGCCACTGGGGCTTCCTTTCTCCGTGGAATTACGCCGACGTCATGACCGATCTGTTAGCCAAGTGCAAAATTTGCGGGGCGCTGCTGGACGAAGAAGACCTGTTCTGTGCCAATTGTGGCGCAGAGGCCCCCCTGCGGGAGAACGGCCAGTCGGGTTCGGGATCGTCGGCGACGGCCACGCATGCATTTCAGTGCCAGGGATGCGGGGCCTCGATGAGCTACAGTGCCACCGCCGGTTCGTTGGCGTGCCCATTCTGCGGATCGGTGCAACTGATCGAAAAACCTCCGCAAACCGTGCTGGCTCCGCAAAGCGTGGTCCCATTCAGCGTGAACCAGGAGCAAGCCAACCAACGGATGCGAACCTGGCTCGGCCAGGGATTCTGGCGACCTGGCGACCTGGCCGAACGCGCCCAAATTGTGGCCATGACGCCCGTTTATGTGCCTTATTGGGTATTCGCCGCCGATACCCATACCTACTGGACGGCCGACACCAAGCGCACCCCGCCGGGTGCTCGGGCTAGCTGGTATCCCATCAGTGGAGAGCACCGGGGCCGGTATGACGGTCTCTTGGTGGGGGCGAGCAGTGTGCTCTCACCGAAGGAGACCAACGACCTGTGTCCTTTCGATTTAGCCCAAGCCCTGCCGCCCGAGCACGTTGATTTGCGTTCGGTCACGGTGGAGCAGTTTACGGTGCCGCGCAAGTACGCGCGGCCGCTCGCCCGCCAAGGATTGGAAGAACGCGAGCAGCAGGCGTGCATCGCCAATTACATTGGCAGCGGCCACCGTAACGTGAAAGTGAACGTACGGATCGAAAATCTGCGCAGCACGCCCGTCCTGCTGCCGGTGTGGATCATGGCCTACCACTATGAAAACCAGACGTATCGGTTCTTGATCAACGGTCAAACAGGCCGGGCGGCGGGCAAAGCTCCGGTATCGTGGTTCAAGATCGGCGTGGCGATTGCAATTGGCGTAGCGGTGGCGGCAGCCATCGCTGCGGCGGTCGCGCTCTCTTGAGCGCTGACCTCCCCCAGGGTACTCGCCGGTTCGCATCGCAACAACCGCAACCGCCCTGACGATCGATATCGCCCGGCCTGCCGGAATTTCGGTTGAACGAGGACGCCGCTTCGCCCTCGTCCGCTTCGCCCTCGTCCGTTTCGCCGGCAGTCGGCGACAGCGATCGTTCGAACGATTCCCGTCACTTGGCCGGCAATTCCTTGATCTCCAAATCCTTGAACCGGATCTCCATTTTCGGCCCCACGTGTAATTGCAGGGCAATGATCCCTTCCTTGGCTCCTTTCGCCTCGTCCTGCTCGGTGTAGTCCACGGTGGTAAAGCCGTTCAGCTTTTGCGTGATGTGCGGGCCATCGGCTGTGATCTCGTAGACGTTCCAGTCGTCGGTCTTGAGGTGCTTGGCCACTTCGTCCGAATTGACGTTTTGGAGGATGCCTCGGCCGCCTTCTTCATAAAGGATGCCCAGGAATTTATTGTCGGCGATGTCGGCCTGGTAGCCTCGAACCACGTGGTCGGGATGCTGCTTGCTGCGAAATTGCACGCCGGAGTTATGGTTTCGCAGCTTGAACTTCAGGCGCAACACAAAGTTGCCATAGCTCTTTTCCGTGGAAAGGAACGAGTTGCGTTTGAGTTCTTTCTTGTCGGTGCTGCCCACGAGTGCGCCGTTTTCCACGCGCCACAAGTCGGGATCGCCTTGCCAGCCGGCAAGGGATTTGCCGTCGAACAGCGGCGTAAAGCCTTCTTCGGCATGAGCCGTGCCCATGCGGGCCAACAGCATCACAAAAATCCCCCACGATCCCATGGCAGCGAACAACCGGCGCATAACGCACTCCTCAGCCAGGCAGACAAAAACATTTCGGAAATTGACAATCAAAACACTTCCGTGTTCGATCGCACGAAGCCAGTTTAGACCCCGCAACGGGGCCCCGCTAGATGCGGAATCTACCGACTGGCGCGAGTTTGCGGGCGAACTGGTATGGCGAGATTATTTGTCGTACCTGCAAATTCTGCCACGTGGCGCGCGGCCGTCCGCCGATCCCATCCGACTCCGTCACGCTTTCTGCGCAAAAAAAAGCTAGATGATTTACCGGCGTGTGGTCCAACCGCGCCATTCGCGGGTTGCGCCAGGCGGTCTCGCCGCCTGGGCCGCATCCGCCACCCACCAGCTTGGCATCAGCGGCAACGATATCCGCGTTTTATCCCAGGGCACCTCCTGAGTCATCCCTATGAGCACAACCACCTCGCGATCGGGTCAGGGAATTCTTCTGGAAGCCGGCACGAACGAAGCCGAGATACTCGTATTCCTGGTGAATAACGAACGATATGGCGTGAATGTGGCGAAGGTGCGGGAGGTGTTGCCGGTCAGCCAGGTGACTTGCACCCCCGATTCGCACCCGGCCATTGACGGCGTGGTTCAAATTCGCGAATCGGTGGCGCCCGTGGTCGATTTAGAGCGGTTTTTGAATACGAGCGCCCGGCCGGCGCGCGAACACGCTTCGCGCGATTTTACCCAGGACAAATTGCTCCTGCTCGAATTCAATCAAGAGCGGCTCGCGTTTCGGGTGAATGGCGTGGATCGCATTTACCGGGTGAGCTGGAAGAATACCATTCCGTTGCCGATCGTGGTGGGCACGATGGCGCCGGTCACCAGCGTGATTTTGCTTGGCGAGCGGATCGTGCCCCTGCTCGATTTTGAATCGATCGGAGCGGCGGTCGGCATGCCAGGTTTTCATCGTCCGGAAGCCGCGTCGCGGCCGCCTCACGACGCGGCGTGCGACTTGCCGCTGGTGCTGGCCGAAGACTCGCCGCTGGTGCGAGAAATGTTGCAAGACGCCTTGCGCGACGCGGGCTACCGGCAAATACACGTCTTTCCCGACGGCGAGCAAACCTGGTCTTTTCTGGAGGAATTGGCCGCATCCAGCGAAGGACAGCCGCGACATCAAATCTTGGCGGGCGTGATTTCCGATATCGAGATGCCCCGCATGGACGGTTTGAACCTCACCCGGCGGATTCGCGCGCATCCCGTGCTGGGCGACGTGCCGGTCATATTGTTTTCGTCACTGGTTTCCAGCTCCAACGAGAAGAAGGGAATGCAAGTGGGAGCGACAGCCCAGATCGCCAAACCACGGTATCACGAATTGACCGAGAAGCTGGCGGAAGTGTTGAAGCACTTGAAAGCCTGAGCAGCCCACCATGGGGACGCCGCGAAATATCTCGCATGTTGGACCGATTTCCCGGCGGGACCCGCGTTCGCCCCGCGCCAACGCGGTGGCTGGGATTCGAGGCGACCTTGTTGCAACGAGCGGCGCAGGACGCGATTGCCCGTCGTGCTGCGGTTATTGCCAGGAGCTTTATGGTTGGCCGAACTTCTCAGGGATTGATGGGCGTCAAGCCTCACAATCGGAAATTATTCAAAATTATTCATGCCCTGAATTTGACATGTTTCTGACACAACCTAGGTTTCATTACGAACGGAATTGAGAGCGGACAATCAGACTCGCACCCATTCAGTGGGTCAAAATCCGAGCGGAAAACCTCGGTGCTCGTTGTCCCCTGGCCAGCCACGCAATCTGGCCGGTTCATTTGCGGATAGGGCCGATTCAGGCCATAACGACCGGCCGTTTGCCGGGTGCTATACGTTGGGAGGATTGCCGTGAAGAGTTTCGTTCAACAAGTGCGTCAGTTTTTGGTATCCGAAGATGGCCCCACCGCGGTGGAATACGCCGTGATGTTGGCCTTGATCATCGTGGTTTGCCTCACGGCAATCAGCGCCATTGGCACGAACGCCAGCAGCACGTTCGACAGCGTATCGCAGTCGCTGAGCAACTAGTTCGCATCCGCTTTTCATCTGCCTGGCCGCCGCGAATCGAGTTTTCGCGGCGGGCACGGCAGATGGAGCAATCGTTGGTCCCTGGTCCCTGTTTCTGACTTTGGCGAGTAGCCGAAGCCGTCTGCCCCCTGTTGGAGAGATTCTCGTGAAGAACTTTGCCCTTCAAGTAAAACGTTTTCTGCAATCTGAAGATGGCCCCACCGCGGTGGAATACGCCGTGATGTTGGCCTTGATCATCGTGGTCTGCCTCACGGCCATTAGCGCCATCGGCACGAACGCGAGCAGCACGTTTGACGCCGTGTCGCAGTCGCTCAGCAACTAACCGTTGCCGCGACACGAAAGTATTCGATCGACCCCTCGGAGTGGTTTTATTCGCTCCGAGGGGCTCTGCCTTATCTCACCCGAAGAAATACTGACCGTAGTGCAGGGCCGTTTGCCCCGTAGCCGTTGGAGCTCTCCCGTGTACACCGCGATTCCCGACGAAATGATCTGGCAAGCCGCGGAATGGCTCATGGCGGCAATGACCTCGCTGGCCTCACTGCTGGGCGTCTTCCTGGCTGTCCGTCCACGGTAGCGAGACGCCGCAGCCAGCTCGCGCTGCCCGACTGGAGTGCAGACAGGCCCTACGTTCACCAGAGCCTCGAAAACAGAGAATTCAAAACATGGAAATCACGAGCATTTCGAAAGGTTTGGTTGAGCATTGGCCTGTTTGGCTGGTAGCCGCTGTATTGGTCGTGGCCGCCGTGATCGACGGCATCAAGCTCAAGGTGCCCAATTGGGTGACGTTCCCGCTGATCATCGGCGGTTGGCTCTACTGCGGCGTGACATTTGGCTGGACCGGATTGGGTTTCAGCCTGTTGGGCACCGCGGTCGGGCTGGGACTGTTGTTGCCGCTGTACGCCATTGGCGGCATGGGGGCCGGCGACGTGAAGTTGCTGGCCGGAGTCGGGGCCTGGATGGGTTCCACGATCACTTTCTATGCGTTTTGCCTGTCGGCGGTGGTCGGCGGAGTCATTGCCCTGGGCATGGTGCTCTACCGCCGCAGTTGGCAGAAGCATCGCGACAACTTCATGATGATTGTGCAAGAGGTAGTCACGGTGCGAAATCCGGTTGAGCTTTCGGCGATTGCCGCGGAGCGCAAAAGTTCGATGTTGCTGTTGCCTTATGGAATCCCGATTGCGATTGGCACGATCGCCTATTTTGCCTGGACGGGAATGCTAACATGATTTCGTCAATCGCTGCGTCCGCATCATTCCGCACCCCCCCCTCCCGAACAGTCGATGCGACTCGACGGCGAGGTGGATCTGCTCCCCACGCCCGTCGCGGGGCGGCCGTGGTCGAGTTCGCCATGGTGGCGCCGGTCTTGTTCCTGCTGATCTTCGGGATGATCGAATTTGGCCGGATGGTCATGGTGCAACAAGTGCTCACCAACGCTTCGCGCGAGGGTGCTCGGGTGGGGATCTTGGATGGTGCCACGGCCAGCGAAGTCAACACCACCGTGCAAAACTACCTGTCCGGCGCCAACATCAACGGGGCCAACATTACCATCACGCCGACGAATCCCAGTCAGGCGGGGGCTGGCGATTCGGTAAGCGTTACCGTGAGCGTCAGCTTCAATCAAGTTACCTGGCTGCCCGCGCCAATCTTCTTAGGTGGCAAGGGACTTTCGGCCACAACCGTGATGCGGCGAGAAACCGTACAGTAGTCCACGAATTTTTGTTGCGGCTCGACCGCTTTCAGGAACACCACCGGAGCCAAGGACGGCAGGATTTGCCGGCTGTTGGCGGACTCACCCCCGCTCTGCTGGCCAACCATGCTATCGACTTAGCTTTTGCCGGAGCCAACCATGCGTCCCAAATCTCTGATCTTGCTGTCCCTAGCCCTCGGGTGCGGGTTGATAGCTTCGCTAGGCATCAACCAGGTGATGTCCAAAGGCAGCCCCGTTGCTGCTCCCTCGGGGGAAACCGAAGCCATCCTCGTGGCCCTGCAAGATATTCCCGCCAACGAGATCCTCAATCCCAAGCTGTTCAAGCTCGAACAATGGCCCAAGGACAAAATCCAAGACGGTGCCCTGCGCAAAATTGAAGACGCCGATGGAAGGCGCACCCGACAGCGTCTGTTCATGGGCGAGCCTCTGCTCGACAAGAAGCTGCTCGGCAAAGGCGAAGCTGGCGAACGCGCCACCGATCACATTCCCACCGGGTACCGCGTGGTAGCCGTCCGCGTCGATGCCCAAAGCACCGGCGGATATTTGATCAAGCCGGGCGATCGCGTCGACTTGCTGGTATACGTGAAGAAAAACGAGGCCAACAACATCCACCGCACATTCACCAAGACATTCCTGCAAGACGTTAAAGTCTTCGCAATCGATAGCACGATAAAGGAAGGCGACGACGAAGTAAACAAGCCGGGCAGCATCAAGACTGTGTCTTTGTTGCTCAAGCCCGAAGAAATTGAACTGGTGGCGTTGGCCCAAAATACTGGCGAAATCACGCTATCATTGCGGTCACCCCAAGAAGAAGGGCTGGTGAAGACCCGCGGCGTCGACGCGGGGCTGCTGCTCAACGGAGATTTGGAGGCCACGGCTCGCTCGAACCAAAGTTCAGGGATGCCGGACTTTGCTTCCCAATTGGTACCTCCCGCGGCCGAAGATCAGCGAAAGAGGGACCTGTTCGAGGAAATGATGGCGAGCATGGACACGGCCCCGCTGGAAAAGAAGATTGCCGCGGCGCCCAGTACCCATCGCATCCAGATTATTTCGGGCGGCGCGGTTAAGACATACGAAGTTCAAGAAGGCGCGCCAGAGGCCCGCCTGGTACCCAACGGCCCTGCCGCGAGCGAACCCGTCGATTCGATCGATCCGTTCGACTTTGGCGAGGGTAATTAGGATACTGCTGCGAACAGTCTATGATTTGTCGATAGTTAGAATCAGTTTTGCCGATAAAACCTTTATCGTGTCGGTGGCTGTCCTCCCCCCAAGTGCGTTGTCAGCAGTAACAGCGTGTGCGAGGAGGGGCGGACATCGACACGAATGGGGGGGAAAGGCGAGACGGCCGCACGAGCGTGCCTCTTCCCACTTCCCCCCAAATTTTTGTTGCGCGATGGATCGCAGTCGGTGTGGCTCCCTCGTTCGAGGAGGTGCATGCTGGCAAGCAACCAAATCGTGCCAGGTCTGCGGTTCCAACCGCAGTTGAAGGGGCGCGACTCGACCAAGTTTGGAACAAGGAAGTTCTGATGGGCGTCCGAACGACGATCACGCTGCTGCTGGCTGCCATGATGGCCATGCCTTCCACCGCTTTCGCGCAGCAGCCCTCTGGATCAGGCATCATTCGGCACATTGGCGGGCCCAGCGAACGGCTCGAACTGGTGGTAAACACCAGTCGCATGCTGACGCTGGACAAACCCATTCCCAAGGCGCTGGTCGACAATCCCGAGGTGGTTGAGCTTCATCCCCGCGGCGCCAACGTGATTCAAGTGGTGGCCAAGAAAGCGGGCTTCACGAGCATCACCCTGTGGGACGACGCCGGCAAGGTCTACAACGTCGACACCCTGGTTACCGGCGATTCTCGCGAACTGAGCATGTACCTGGAACGTCAGTTCCCCAACGCGCATATCAAGGTGTTTCCGCTCGCCTCGAGCGTGGTTGTCTCGGGATATGTGGACGATCCCCACGACGTGGGCCGCATTGAGCAAATTGCCCAGGATTTTTATCCCAAGGTCATCAACAACATCACCGTGGGCGGCGTGCAACAGGTGCTGCTCCGCGTGAAGGTGATGGAAGTTTCACGCACCAAAATGCGGCAGTTGGGAGTCGACCTTGGCTTCACTGACCCCAACGGCGGCGTGATCTCCTCCATCAGCGGCTTGCTCAGTTCCACCGTCGATAGTACCGGCACGGTAACCGGCGCCGGTGGTGGAACCATGACCTTTGGCATCGCCTCGGGCAGCAACGGTTTCATGGGCGCCATCAATGCCATGAAGCAAAACAATCTGATGAAGATTCTCGCCGAACCCAACCTGGTAACTGTGAGCGGGCGGCCGGCTTTCTTCAACTCCGGTGGTGAATTCCCGATTCTGGTTCCGCAGAGTCTCGGCACGGTTTCGATCGAATACAAGAAGTACGGCACGCAGGTAGACTTTGTGCCGATTGTGCTGGCCAACGGCAATATTCGCTTGGAAGTTCGCCCACGCGTAAGCGAAATCGACAACTCGCGGGCCGTTTCCATGGGCGACGATAGCATCCCCGCCCTGCGGGTTCGTGAAGTCGACACCGGCGTGGAAATGATGGCCGGTCAAACTCTGGCGATCGCCGGGTTGGTCCAAGAACGCGAGGATTCGGAAACCCGCGGCGTACCGTTCCTGATGGACATTCCGTACCTGGGAGCGGCCTTCCGACGAATCAGCAACGAAAAGAACGAGGTCGAACTGCTGATCCTGGTGACGCCCGAACTGGTCGAAGCCATGGATTGCCACGAAGTGCCTCGCAGCATGGGACCGGGCATGCACACCACTTCGCCAAGTGATTGCGAACTGTACGGCAAGGGCTACATCGAAGTGCCCAAGTGTGCTCCTGGCGCCGGACCGGCGCCCGGTGCCGGCCCTGGCATGCACCACGGTGGAGAGTTTGTTCCCGCCGAATCCGATACGCTGCCGCCGCCACCCGGGTCGGCAGAAAACGCCCGGCGTCCGGCGACGCCCCCACCCGGCTACGGCCATCGCACGTCGGGACCGTCTTCATCGGCAAGCATGAGTGCCTTGCGAACCCAGCCGTCGGTCAACCCGGGCACGGTCCAACGTTTGCCGGCAAGTTCGATGCAGGCTCCTACCGCCGCCAGGCCAACATCATCACCGCCAGGATTCATTGGGCCCACCGGTTATGACGTTCGCCGGTAACAAGGCGAAACCTGCGATGGCAACCACGAACCGGGAGGTTGCATCTCCCGCTCGGGATCAAGAGCCGATCCAAATACTCCCCTCGACCCTCGCGGGAGAGGGGCAGAGGGTGAGGGGGGCCAGTGTTCGCGGATAGACTCCAAGTCGCGGAGCACTCATTGTTATCCGGCCTGTTTTGTGGCAGCCCTGCGTTTCCAGTCCTAGGTTACGGCTTTGCCGCCTCTGCCAACGGATGCACGGAATTCTCTGGGGGATGATCGCGACGACTCCGGTGGGGTGATTGCTCTGGGGTTCTGCGCGATTGGGCGGGTGACAGCGGACCAATCGTACGCATGAGAGCAGTCGTAACGATTTCTCGGCTCAGAGCGCTTCGGCTAGCGTCCGCAGTGTTCGCGTGGGTGGCAATTCCCTGGCCTCAGAATTTTGAGAGCTTGCCGCGCGCGACGTTTTGCGACCTAGAGTTTTGGGTAGTTGCCGTTCTTTCTTAAAACGCGCAGCCTTTGAACAGGGAAATCCATAGCTTGTGATGCACCGCGCCGCCCCACGGGGCAGCAATGCGGCAATGCAGCCTGCAGTTGCAACGAATCCATGAATAACGTGCTCAGACTCGCTATCGTCGACCCCAGCGATGCATCACGCGATGCAATGAAGTCGATGTTATTGGGCATGGACACGATCTGGCTGGAAGCCGAGGCCAGTCGCTACGAGTTTTTTGCCGATGTGGTGGCCCAAACGCATCCGGATATTGCGCTGGTCGCCATGGACAGCAATCCCAATCGGGCGCTGCAACTCATTTCCCAATTGAACGAAAGTTCGCCCGAGTGCGCGATCTTTGTGGTCAGCGGCAGCACCGACGGCAACCTGATCCTGCAATCGATGAGGGCAGGAGCCAAAGAGTTCTTGCCGCAGCCGCTGCGAATCGATGATCTGCTCGACGCCTTGGGTCGGCTGAACGAACGCAAGTTCGGCAAGGGGCGCACCAAGTCGCGGGGCAGCGCCGTGATCGCGGTCGCCGGCGCAACGGGCGGCGTGGGCTGCACCAGCATTGCCGTGAACGTTGCCTGCTCGCTGGCTCAAGATCCCGAACGCACCGTGGCCCTGGTCGACCTCGACTTGTGCCTTGGCGATTGCGACGTGTTTCTCGACACCATCCCCGACTATACCTTGGTCGATGTCGCGCAAAACGTTACCCGGCTCGACTTCAGCTTGCTCAAACGTTCGCTAACCAAGCATGCCTCGGGCTTGTACCTGCTCCCCCGGCCGGTACAGATGGAAGACGTAAACCTGGTCACGCCGGAAAACCTGCAGCGGGTAATTGGCCTGCTAAAGGCCACCTTCTCGCACTTGGTGATTGATCTTTCCAAGGGCTATACCGCCAACGACATGGTTGCGATGACGGCGGCCACGCACGTGCTGCTGATTACCCAGATGGATCTTCCCTGCCTGCGAAACGTGGTCCGCCTGATGATGTCATTCGGCGAAATGCCCGAACTGGCAGACAAAGTGAAGATTGTCGTGAATCGGGTGGGGCTCGGCGATGGCCAAATCAGCACCAAGAAAGCGCAAGAAACCATCGGCCGTGAAATCGCGTGGCAAATTCCCAACGACTATCGAACCATGGTCGAAACGCGCAACAACGGCGTTCCGCTCTACGAGCAAGCTCCTAAAGCCGCCATCACACAATCCATCAAGCAGCTTGCCGAAATGTTGGCCGGCGACGAGCGCGTGGCCACTTCTGAGTCAGGCAAGACCCCGGCCGTGAGCCGACTCTTCAATTTCTGGTCGAAAGACAAGAAATAAAACTTCAACGACGATTCGCTGCCCGCCAGCGCGACGATTGTGGAAGCAGTGTCTGTGGTCGGCTTGGCCCCGATTGGGCAGCAAGGGCGCGCGACACGATTCCGGTGGCCAGCTCCAGGGCATCGCATGCCGTGGCGAGCCTGCACGATTTCCCCAAAGCGAATATGGGTTTACGCACCCTTGGTTCTTCCTCGATTTTTTGCGAGGGCGATGAACGGAACCCCGGAGATCGTGGATCCGAGGCCGCTGCCGAGAAATGGCAACTCGCCACCTCTCATAAACTTGCGAGTGATCCTCAGTTTGAAAATCGAGCCGAGACAATTGGCGTCTGGCCGCTGCCAGAAGAAATCCTCTCCCAGGATTTCCTTGCTGGCAGAATTGGAGTGTCGGCTCTGAGTTTCCGACCTCGCTCATGAATTCTTCTTTCGGGAATCACGCGCTTGTTTCCCAAGCTATGTTTCCATGGACGCTGCTTTGGCGCCATTTTGGCAATTGCGAAACACGTTGCGAAAAAGCCACACCGAGCGCACACAGGCAAGCATCTCACCAAGCACCTTGAATTCTGACCAGACATCGGAATCTAAATCTGTCGGAAACGCTCGATCGTTACGTTGAATAGGCGCGGCACACGCCCTCGACCGACCGGGCACCGACGCGAAGGAAACTCATGAAACCGCCATTCCCCACCCGCGGCACCGAACGCAAGCAAGAATCCGACTTCGAGGAAATGAAGCGGCGGATCCACTCCAAGCTGGTGGACAAGCTCGATCTGACTCGCGTGGGCGACCTGGAAGGCGACGTGCTTCGTCGTGAGATTCGCCTGGTGGTCGAACACCTGTGCGACACCGAAGATACGCTGCTCAACCGCGCCGAACGCGAGCGGCTCATTGAAGAAGTGCTCGACGAAACATTTGGACTGGGCCCGCTCGAGATGCTGCTCAAGGATCATACGATCAGCGACATTCTCATCAACGGCCCGCGCAGCGTGTATGTCGAAAGACGAGGCAAGCTGGAAAAAACGGCCGTCACGTTCCGCAACGACAAACATTTGCTGCAGATTATTGACCGTATCGTCTCGAAGGTTGGTCGCCGGGTGGACGAAACCTGCCCCATGGTCGATGCCCGCTTGACCGACGGCTCTCGCGTGAACGCCATCATTCCACCCTTGGCCTTGGACGGCCCCGCGGTTTCCATCCGCCGTTTTGGCGCGAATCCGCTCAAGCTGGAAGACCTGCTGAATTACAAAGCTTTCACTCCCGAAATGGTGATGCTGCTCGAAGGCGCCATCAAGGCCCGGCTGAATATCATCATTTCTGGTGGTACGGGCTCTGGTAAAACGACGCTTCTGAATACGCTTTCCAGCTTCATTCCCAATACCGAGCGTATTGTCACAATCGAAGACGCCGCGGAACTTCAGTTACAGCAAGACCACGTGGTGCGCCTGGAAACCCGGCCGGCCAATATCGAGGGCCGCGGAGCCATCACCGCCACCGACCTGGTGCGCAACGCGCTGCGCATGCGGCCCGAACGGGTGATCATCGGCGAATGCCGCGGTCCAGAAACCCTGGACATGTTGCAGGCCATGAATACCGGTCACGAAGGCTCGATGACCACCTTGCACGCCAATACGCCTCGCGACGCCCTGGCGCGTATTGAGACCATGATCATGATGACGGGCGTGGAACTGCCGCTTAAAGCCATGCGGCAACAAATCGCCAGCGCCGTGGACCTCATCATTCAGGCCAACCGGCTGCAGGGCGGGCCTCGCAAGATCACGCACATCACCGAAGTGGTTGGCCTCGAGCAAGACACGGTGGTGATGCAAGATATTTACAAGTACGTGCAAACCGGAGTGGATGAAACCGGCCGCGCCATCGGACGTTTCGAAGCCTCGGGGATCCGTCCCAGCTTCATGAGTCGCATGGAATCGGCTGGCGTGCGTTTGCCGGCCAGCGCGTTTCGCCAACGCACCATGCTCGAAGATTAACGACATCGAAACAAGGCTTACCGCATGAGTCCCCTGTTAATTTCGATCGCTGTGTTTGTTGCGGTCGCTTCGCTTGTCGCAGGCCTGTTCTACTTGCTGCGCGGCGATTCCCAAAGCAACGCGGAAGAGCGGCTGGAATTGCTCGCCGGCCTGAAAACCGCAACCCCCCTGCGCGAAGAAAGCGTGCTTCGCGAAGGCGCGCTGGGCGATTTTGGCAAGGGGCGGTTCTGGGATGGTTTCTTTTCGCGCTTCGGAGATATCCGCGGGCTGATCGAGCAGGCCGACGCGCACCTCACCCCCGGCCAGTTCTTGGGCATTAGCTTTGGCATGGCCGGCCTGGGAGCGCTGTTCGCCTTCCTCACCCAGGCGCCCGTGGCTGTCGTGCCCTTCGCCGGTTTGTTTATGGGCGTATTGCCTTACTTCTGGCTGGTGTTCAAGCGGCGCAAACGGCTGAAGGTCTTCGCGGCGCAGCTTCCCGACGCTCTGGAATTGATTGCGCGAGCGTTAAGAGCCGGCCATAGTCTGGCGGCGGGATTGAACCTGGTGGCCGACGAAATGCCATCGCCGATTGGTGTGGAATTCAGCCGCGCCTTCGAAGAGCAGAACCTGGGTGTGGCCCTGGATGAAGCCTTGAAAAATCTGACGGATCGCGTTCCCAACCTCGATCTTAAATTCTTCGCCACCGCCGTGGTATTGCAGCGGCAAACCGGCGGTGACTTGGCGGAGATTCTCGACAAAATCGGTTATATCATCCGCGAGAGATTCAAGATTTGGGGCCAGGTGCAAGCGCTTACCGGCGAAGGACGGCTTTCCGGCATTGTGCTGTTGGGCTTGCCGCCGCTGCTGTTCTTGGTCGTTTACTATCTCAATCCCGCCTATAGCATGATGCTGTTCGAAGATCCCATGGGACAACAAATGCTGATTGGGGCCGGAATCTTACAGATTCTCGGCGCCTTGACGATTCGCAAAATTGTGAACATTAAAGTTTAGCAACGACTCCTGAAAGTAAGCCTTATCGGTTCAAACTGCGATCGGCCGGGAACAGGTTGCTTGACGCCGTGCCGACCTGGAGTACACAACGCCCCCCAGGTCGTTGCGCCCTGCTTCAAGACGCAATGCTCCCCGGAGGGCATCGACCGGCGACTGCGGGTCCAGTGAAATAGAGTTGAAACAATTATTGGGAACGAATGATTCGCTGCAGTCTGAACGAATCTCATTCTTTTCCTTCGATAACCAGTTGAGCGACGATCATGTTCTTGGCAGCCATGACCCTTGAGCAAATCCTGCCTTACGCCATTTTCGGGCTGGTTGCCGCGCTGGCGCTGGCGGGGCTCGAATGGTTTTCGTCGCAGCGGTCGCGCGCGGTTGAACGACTCGACGAACTGCGCAACCCGGCGCTGCGCCGCGAAAAGGACGCCCGGGCAGGCAAAAAGTCGGATGCCATGAGCCGCGTGCTCGAAAAGGCTTCGGCCGCGAGCAGGCCGCTGCAGCCCAAGAACGAGTACGAGGCGAGCAAGCTCAAAGCCAAACTAGCCAGTGGAGGATTCCGCGGCGAATCGGCCGTTAGCGTTTTCCTGGGCCTGAAGTTCGTGGGCCTGGTCATTGGCTTTGTCGCCGGCGGCGGCCTGATGCTGCTCACCAGCGGAGTTTCGCAGAAGACCCTGATGGTCACCATCAGTTGCGCCGGCGTCCTGTTCTATTTGCCGGACATCGTTGTCGGATTCATTTGCCGGAAACGCAAAGACGAAATCTTTCTCAGCCTGCCCGACGTTCTCGACCTGATGGTCGTATGCGTTGAAGCCGGCCTGGGCCTGGACCAGGCCATGCGGAAGGTCGCGGATGAAATGCAGCAAACGCATCGGGTGATGTCCGAGGAGTTGATGCTCTGCAATTTCCAGCTTCAAATGGGCCGGCCACGGGCCGAGGTGCTGCATGAACTGGGCGTGCGCACGCAAGTGGACGACCTCCGTTCTTTGGCGGCCATTTTGATTCAAGCCGACAAGTTCGGCGCCAGCATCGCCCAAGCGCTTCGCGTACAAAGCGATTCGATGCGCACCCGGCGCCGCCAACTGGCTGAAGAAAAGGCCGCCAAAACCGCGGTCAAACTTATCTTCCCGCTGGTGATGTTCATCTTCCCCGGTATTTTCGTGGTGCTGGTAGGACCCGCCGCGATCACGATCGTTCGCGACATGTTCCCCAAGATGAGCGGCAATTAGTTCCCGACCGGGAAACGTTGCGGCACGTTGCTGGTCCGCCGTCCAAGCCGTGTCCCGATTGCGGCTCGACCGCGATCGACAACTTCCCAGATCTTGCTTGCCGCGGGTTTCATGCCGGAGTGCCGTCCCTCGCGACAAATCTCTGGCGCGCCGTTCCGCTTCGCGATTTCCCACCTCGTACGATTTGGCAGCGGGAGTAGAATACCGGGTTGCCAAACCGCTGGCGATATTGCGTGGGAGTTGCCTGCCCACGATCGCTGTGCACTCCGCGACTCGCATTTTGGTTCTTCGGTCGGATGTTGCTCCCCGATTTTTTGTTTGTTACCTGCCAGATTGGCGCCGAACCGGCGCTCAAGGCGGAAATGTCGCGTCGTTACCCCGCTTGGAAACCTGCCTTTTCGCGCCCCGGTTTTGTCACGTTCAAACTCGAACCCCACCACGGACTGGGGCTCAACTGGCAACTCGACGCCGTGTTTGCACGCTGTTGGGGGTTTTCGCTAGGCCCCATCGAAGCGAAGGCGCCCAACCTGGTCGACCGCATTTGGGAACTTGCCGGCGCCAGACCTTATCAGGCGGTCCATGTTTTTCCCCGCGATCGCAAGCCGGCGGGGTTGCATGGATATACGGTCCATTTGGAACTCGACGACATCGAACTGGCACAATCGTTGCGATCTCGACAAACCGGCGCCCATTTCCATACCTGGACCCGGCCCGATGATCTGGTGCTGGACGTTGTTCGAATCGATGAGAACCAGTTTTGGGTCGGCTTCCATCAAGCAAAAACGGAAGTTTCCACCTGGCCCGGCGGGCTGTGCCAGATCACGCCGCCGCACGACATGGTCTCGCGTGCATATCTCAAAATGGAGGAAACCCTGCGCTGGTCGCAGTTCCCCATGCGGCCTGGCGAGCGGTGCGTCGAAATTGGTTGCGCACCCGGTGGGGCCGCGCAAGCCTTGCTCGCGCATGGCTTGGAAGTCACCGGCATCGATCCGGCCGACATCGATCCGCGGGTCGCGTCCAACCCCAACTTTGCTCATATCCGCAAGCGCGGGGCCGACGTGCGTCGCCGCGAGTTTCGCCGCTTTCGCTGGCTTGCCGCCGATATGAATGTCGCCCCGCGATACACCCTCGACACGGTCGAAGCCATCGTCACGTATCCCGAAGTTTCCATCCGCGGTTTGCTGCTCACGCTCAAGCTGTTGGAATGGAAACTGGCCGAGGAAATTCCCGAATACCTGTTTCGTATTCGCACCTGGGGGTTCACACGAATCCAGGCCAGGCAGCTCCATCACAATCATCAAGAAATTTGCGTGGCTGCCCAGCGGGCGTAATCGAGTGGTTTCCTGGCGCACCAAGATATCGCGCCGCGCCGTCCATTTCCCAACCTCCATTTGCGATTGACTGTCGTGCCTCCTCCCGTTCATGTTCCCGTTTTGCTCAACGAAGTTCTCCACTGGCTGAATCCCCAACCAGGACAGCATTTCGCCGACGGAACCCTGGGGGGCGGCGGGCACACGCGAGCGTTGGCGGAGCGAGTTGGCTCCAGCGGCAACGTTCTGGCCATGGACCGCGACCCGGCGGCCATTGCCGCGGCCGAACAAAACCTGGCAGGGTTGCCGGTCAGCCTGGTGCATGCCAGCTACGCCGAACTGCCGCAAATTTTGGCCCAACTGCAAAGTCCCCCGCTCGACGGCGTGCTGCTCGACCTGGGGCTCTCCAGCGATCAATTGGCTGACGAGCAACGAGGGTTTTCGTTCGACGCCGACGGGCCGCTCGACCTGCGTTTCGACCCCACGGCAGGCGAACCGGCCTGGCGACTGGTCAATCGGCTTCGACCCGAGAACCTGGCCGACGTCATTTATCAATATGGCGAAGAACGCTATAGCCGCCGCATTGCGCGAGCGATTGTCGAGGCCCGCCAGGCAGCGCCCATCCAAACGTCCGCCCAACTGGCGGCGATTGTACGCCGGGCTGCGCCCAAACCCCGTCACGGCGAACGCATCGACCCAGCGACGCGAACCTTTCAAGCCCTGCGAATTGCCGTGAATCGCGAGCTTGAGGCCTTGCAAACCATCCTGCATCGGCTGCCCGACTGTGTTCGCCCCGGCGGAAGGGTCGCGATCATCAGTTTCCATTCCCTGGAAGATCGCCCGGTCAAGCAGGCATTTCGCGACGATAATCGCTATCGCACGCTAACCAAAAAACCCATCACGGCCAGCGAGGCCGAAGTGGCCGCAAACCCTCGAGCTCGCAGCGCCAAGTTGCGCGTGGCCGAAATTGTTGCTCCCCATGCGATCGGGTAGCTGCCGATCCGATAAACCATTTTTAGGCTCCATCTCGCTCGGCTGGTCCTCGGGGCCGAGCGGCAAGTGAACCCCGTGCGGAAGCGGGGGCCGATCTCACGGCAGACATCGGGTACACGCAGCTGCGTTATGCCCGCTCCAGCTTGCATTCCGAGTTTCACTGCCATACGTTGATCTCCGTAAATTGAGAGACTTAAGTGGCATCCGTTTCCGCTTGCTGGCACCCGATTTCTTGCATGCCAACCGGAGAGCCACGATCGGAGGTAACAGTGAAGTCAGCGATTCGTTTCTGTCTGCAACACGTCGCCCTGGCCGCCGCGAGCATGTTTCTCTGCTTGTCGACGATTGGGAATCGAGCGATTATCTCCGCGGAGCCGCCGCTTACGCAGCCCGAAGCGGCCAAAAGGAAGGCAAACCTCGACACGATCCTTCGGTTGCTGCCGCCCGACCGCACGAGCAGCGGTCGCGTGTCGTTCCTCGATGAAACCTTCAAGGATTGGCTCGCTCGGACCGGCGAATTGCCCCCTGATTTCGATCAGTTGCCTTCCATTCCGTTTTTGCCGGATCCGCTGGTGCTGGACGAGGGCACGAAGAACGTGCCAGTGACCACCATGGAGCAATGGAAGGAGAAGCGGGCGTGGATGCGGCGCCAACTCGAGTACTACATCACGGGGACTCGCCCGCCAGAGCCCGACAACGTGAAGGTGACGGTACTGGGTGAAAAGACCGACGGCGAAATCACTCTCCGCATGGTTGAATTGAGCTTTGGCCCCGAGAACCGGGCCACCCTGACGGTGGAGTTGATGATTCCGCCCGGGAAAGGACCGTTTCCGGTGTTTCTGACGCAGTGGACTCATCGCGAGTGGGCCCAAGTGGCGGTGCGGCGCGGATACGTGGGCTGCATTTACGCGGGAGCGGACAGTAAAGACGACACGGAAAAGTATTCGGAAATCTGGGCAGGAGAGTACGACTTCACGAGGTTGATGCGAAGGGCATACGGCGCTTCGCGAGCAGTGGATTATCTGTACACGTTGCCGTTTGTCGACAAAGACAAAATTGGCATCACGGGCCACTCGCGGAACGGCAAGTTGTCTCTGATGGCCGCCGCGTTCGACGAGCGCATCACCGCGTGCATTCCCAGCAGCGGAGGAACCGGCGCGGAGGTGCCTTGGCGATACTGTTCGATCAACTACGACATCGAGGATATCGCCCTGTTGGGCTGCGGGCAGCCCAGTTGGCTGCACCCGCGACTGCGGTTTTTTATTGGCCGGGAGCACAAGTTGCCGGTCGATCAAAACCTGTTCATGGCCCTGATTGCGCCGCGGGGTTTGATGCTCAGCACGGCGATCACCGAGGGCGCCAGCAATCCCTGGGGTATCGAACAGGCGTACCACGCGCGCCAGAAGGTTTACGACTTTCTGGGCGCCGGCGACCGACTGGCAATTCGCTCGCGGTACGGGCTGCACAGCGTGTGTGCGCGGGACATGGAAGATTATATCGACTTCTTCGACTATGTCTTCGGTCGCACCGACCGCAAGCCGGAGAATCGCCTGAACTACGACTACTCTTTCGACAAATGGCGCCTGCTGAGCGGAGAAGCGATCGACCCGCAAGACTATCCGGCCAAGAGACTCGACGATTTGGATCTCGACGCCGCGACAAACGGCAAGATCGTGGCGGTAGCCGACTGGGAGCGGAAGAAGGCCGACATCAAGCAGAAGCTTCGCTGGGCCCTGGGCGACGAACCGCCGGGCGCGACCAACCCGGGCCCGAAGCAGTTTCGGGCGGGCGGGGCCGGCGAGAACAGTTTCGGTTCGTTCCTCGATCGCCCTGCGGCCACAAGGAAGATGGGCAGGGCGGCGATTGCTCCTTACAACGGCTTCGGCGATCAGTTGTTTGGCTACCTGTACTATCCGATCAACGACGCCGGAGCGCTCCGCAACGCCCAGACGCCGGTGGTCATCTACCTGCACGAGTTCGACTACTCGAAGGGATTCAACTCGTACCACCAGGCCGCGACCCTGATTCAGAGCATGGTGGATGAAGGGTATGCTGTGTTCGCCTACGACATGCTGGGGTTCGGCAATCGCATCGAGGAGGGAACACGGTTCTACGACCGATATCCAAAGTGGTCGAAAATGGGCAAGATGGTCGTCGACGTGCGCGGCGCGGTCGAAATGCTGCGCAACCTGCAGGGCATCGATCCAAATCGGATTTACGTGGCCGGGTACTCGTTGGGGGCCGCGGTCGGTTTGTATGCCGCGGCGCTGGACGAGCGGATCGCCGGCGTGATTTCGGTCGCCGGCTTCACGCCTTTGCGGTTGAGCACCGCGGAGAAGGGCATCGAAGGAATCCGCTCCTATTCGCATCTGCACGGGTTGTTGCCGCGGTTGGGTTTCTTTGTCGGCCAAGAGGCTCGCGTCCCCTACGATTATCACGAGGTCTTGGCGTGCATTGCTCCGCGGCCGGTGCTGGTGATTGCGCCGGCGATGGACAAAGACGCCGTCGCGGGCGACGTGCAAACTTGCGTGGACGAAACCAAAAAGATCTATCGTCTGTACGGCGCGACCGATCGTCTTCAGCTATCCACGCCCGACGACTACAGCCGATTCTCACCCGAAATGCGCGCGAAGGCGTATCAGTGGTTGCGCGACCGAGCGGAGGAACGACGGTAGGCCCGCAACAGAACGACGCAGCCGATCGCGATCAGAACGTGCCGAGGACTGATTGCGCGCTGGACGCTCGCGGGACCGCGCCTTACCATTAAGTTTCTACCGAGCCTGGAACCAATCCGGGCTCAAACCGTTGGGGATGCCGGGGATTGGCCAGGAGTTGTGGCGCACCCAGGTTTCGAACATCGGCTCGACCTCTTGCGCCAGCGAATTCCGGGAACTTCCAGTCCAGACAGAACCAGGACGGCCCTCCATGGCATGCTGTCCCCCGAATCGCGTCCGCTCCGATCGTGAAGGAAGAGGCCGCAATATGTCTGCTGTGTCGTTGATGTTGAGCCTCATTCGCCAGGATTTCGCCATGTGCCTGCATCGCGGCCGGTTGTTTGGGAAGTGCGTGCTGATCGCGGGGTTTGTTTGCGCGGGCCTGGGAATGATCGGATCTGCCATGCGGGCATCTGCCGCCGACGGCAAACCGACCAACGACCTAAGCCGGAAATTTTTTGAGCAATACTGTTATACGTGTCACACCGGATCGGAACCCAAGGGTGACTTCCGGGTGGATACCCTCTCGCTGGACTTTGCCGACAAGGAGAACCGCGAGAAGTGGCTGAACGTCGTTGGGCAACTCAAGGCGGGAACGATGCCTCCGGAAGGGAAGCCCCGTCCTGCCGCCAATCAAGCGACGGCGCTGACCGCCTGGATCGACGGCCAAGTTGCGGCGGCGGAAACGGCGCGTCATGCCCTGCAGGGACGCGCGGTCATGCGCCGACTGAACCAGGTCGAGTACATGAACACCGTGCGCGATCTGCTTGGCGTCGACGTCGACTTGAAGGACATTTTGCCGGTCGACGGGGCCGCTGGTGGCTTCGACACCTCCGCCGAGATGCTGCACATGTCCTCGTATCAGTTGAATGGCTACTTGGCGGCGGCAAATCGGGTACTGGAAGCAGCCATGGCCGGAGGGCCGCGCCCTAACCGGGTCAAGCGGCGCATCGACGTCAAGAACGAGGCCGCCACCCGGCTCTACGACGTTTATCGCCACCTGGACGACGGCGTGGCGATTTTCAGCTCCGATCTGGCGTCGAATATTCAAATCGTGTTTTGGAATTTTCTGACCCGCGACCGGGGCAAGTATCGTTTCCGCATCTCCGCGTACGCATACCAAAGCGAAAAGCCGGTCATCTTTCACGTGAACGGCGGGACCAGCAATCTGGGCGATCCTCCGTACCTGATCAGTTATTTCGAAGCTCCTCCCGGCGAGCCCACCGTGATCGAGTTCGAGGAGCAGATGGAGGCGGGGAAAAACATTCGGCTATTGGTCGATACGGGCGTGAGGACGCGCGATCTCCCGCGGCTTGGCGGCGGCGCGAATTATCAAGGGCCCGGACTGGTGGTGCAGTGGGTCGAAATGGAAGGACCGCTGGGAGACGCCTGGCCGCCGCCGAGTTATCGCCTGCTGTTCGGAGACATGCCGCAGGCGCCGGTTCCCAACAATCCTGGTCGCCGCGAGGTCGTCTCGCAGCAGCCGCTGGCCGATGCCGAAGCGATTCTCCGCAAGTTCACGCGGCGGGCATTTCGCCGGGCGGTGACCGACGAGGACATCCAGCCTTTTTTGGACCGCGTCCGAGCCAAGTTGGATGAAGGTTACTCGTTCGAGCGGGCGCTGCGCGTCGGATTGAAATCGGTGCTCGTGTCGCCCGATTTTCTGTTTCTCCGCGAAAACATCCGTCCCGCGGGCGACCTGGGCGACTTGGCGCGGCCGGCAACGCTCAATGAATTCGCCCTGGCCAGCCGGTTGTCGTATTTTCTCTGGAGCTCGATGCCCGACGAAGACCTGCTCCAACTGGCTGAACAGGGCAAGCTGAGCCGGCCCGAGACGCTGCGCGAGCAGGTGGAACGGATGTTGCGCGATCCCAAAGCAAAAGCCTTCACCGAGAATTTCGCCGGCCAGTGGCTGGGGCTCCGCGAAATTGACGCCACGGCTCCCGACCGGCAACTCTATCCCGAGTACGACCAGATACTCCGGTGGTCGATGACCAAGGAAGTGTACCTGTTTTTCGAGGAAGTACTGCAGAACGACTTGAGCCTGACGAATTTCGTTTCCTCCAACTTCAGCATGATCAACGAGCGCCTGGCAAACCATTACGGGATTCCGGGGGTCGAAGGGCTCGAATTCCGCAAGGTCTCGCTCCCGTCGAACAGTCACCGCGGCGGGGTCATGACCATGGCTGCCATCATGAAGTTGACTGCCAACGGCACGACCACCTCGCCCATCGTGCGTGGGGCCTGGGTGCTTGATCGTATCCTGGGGACTCCGCCTCTGAGGCCTCCCGCCGACGTGGAAGCCGTCGAGCCCGACATCCGCGGCGCGACGACGATCCGTAATCAACTGGCCAAGCACCGGCAGGTCGCGACATGTGCGGTCTGCCACGTAACAATCGATCCGCCTGGATTCGCGCTGGAAAACTTCGACGTCATCGGTGGCTGGCGGGAGAATTACCGCAGCATTGGCGACGGAGAGCCCGTTACGGTTGCCGGAAGGCGAATGCCGTACCGGCACGGCCCCCCCGTGGATGCGGGCGACGTTTTGCCGGACGGCCGGGTATTTCGCAATATCGACGAATACAAGGCACTGCTGCTGTCCGATCGAGATCAACTGGCCCGCGCGCTGACCATCAAGCTGCTCGCCTACGCGACCGGCGTTCCTCCCACGACAGCCGACCGGCCGAAAATCGAGGCGATCGTGGAAGCCGCCCGGGGCAAGGACTACGGGTTCCGCTCGCTGGTTCACGAAGTGGTGCAGAGCGAAGTGTTTCAGAGCAAGTAAACGAGTGCGCTGTCACGGGACTTTCGGTCAACTCATCGGCGCGCCGAACGATGATCGCAAACCAATGCCTCTTCTGCTGGGATCATGACCATGAATATCGCCCGCAACGTAAGAACTTTTGAACGGTCCGGCACTCCGGGTTTGAGTGGCATGCAAACTTCCCGTCGCAAGTTCCTTCGTGCCGCCGGCGTTTCGCTGGCCCTCCCGTGGCTCGACGCGTTTGTACCGAACAAGGCCCGCGGCGCTGGCGGCGCCGAACCGCCGCGACGGATGATCTGCATCTGCGCCCCGCTGGGCTTCTACCCAGGGTGTTTCATTCCCCAACAGACGGGCCGGGGCTACGCGCTGTCTCGGTATCTCGAAGTGCTGGGAGAATACCGCGACGATTTCACCGTCATCTCCGGATTGGCGGGAATTAGCGGCGGCCACCAGGCGGTCAACGGCTTTCTGACCGGCGTGCCGGGAGCAGGCCAGCCGGGCATTCGCAACGGGATTTCCGTCGACCAGTTCGCGGCAGAGCACATCGGCGCCCAGACGCGATTCCCCAGCCTGACCTTATCGGGCGAAGGACTGGGCCTGTCGTGGACTCGGACCGGCGCCCGGGTGCCGGCACACAATTCGCCGTCGCGGTTGTTCGCCGAGATGTTTCTCGACGGCCGGGAGAGCGACGTGCGAGCCCAGTTGCTCAACCTCGATGAGGACCGCAGCATCCTCGACGACGTTCGCGATCAGGCCAAGGCATTGCGGTCCCAACTCAGTGCCGACGATCGCGACAGGCTCGACGAATATCTCACCAGTATCCGCGAACTGGAGCAGCGCCTCGTCATCGACGAAAAATGGGTCAAGACTCCCAAGCCAAAGGTGAATGTCGAGCCCCCCAAAGATATTACCAACCGAAGCGACCTCATCGGCCGAACGCGGCTGCTGTTCGACCTCGCGCACCTGGCCGTTCAAACCGATTCCACCCGGCTTGTTACGATCATGCTGGCCGGCGCGACGAGCACTCCGCCGATTCCTGGCGTAACGCAAGGGCATCACGACCTGTCGCACCACGGTCGAGATCCGGGCAAACTGGCACAGCTCGAACGGATCGAAATCGAATGCATGAAGGTCCTCAGCGAACTCGTGGCCAAGCTGAAGCACTCGCAGGAAGGGGGTGCGACTTTGCTCGACCGGACGACGGTCTATCTGGGAAGCAACCTGGGAGACGCCAGCAGCCACTCGACCAAGAACCTGCCGGTCCTCGTGGCGGGGGGTGGCTTCAGGCACGGCCAACATCTGGCGTTCGATCCGCAAAATCCGCCGCCGCTATGCAATCTTTACGTCAGCATGCTGCAGCGGCTCGGGATCGAGGTCGACCATTTCAACACCGGCACGGGCACGCTGACCGGATTGGAATTCCAGAAAAGCTGACGCCACGGCATGGAAATGCGGAATCGTTGGGCGGCTGGGAGCGAGTGGGGCCGAAGTGTATGCTGGAGGCCGGGCACCACGGCCGGTCTGTCAGCAGCCCCGCTTGCCAAGCGGATCGCCAATGATGGGCGATGCCGCCGTGTTGACGAACGACCGATCTGATCGTCCTTACGGCGGCGGGGAACGTCCAAGCAGAACAAGCAAGACTTGTTCCGTTGTTCCCCGGAGCACCGGTTCGGAACCGGTCGGTACTGCAGAGCAAAACCGAATCCATTGACAGCGCTGGGGCAGTAATATATAAAAATGCTTTGATGCACCGTCGCAAAATCCGTTGACTGTCAACCGAATGTTTCCCATGCATATGCCAAGCAGCACCCCGTTTCGAACCAGTCGCCGTGCCGCGCTGCAGATTGGCGCCGGCATGTTTGGGCTCAACCTGGCGAATGTGCTGCAGCGGGCCCGGGCAGCGGGACGCCAGCCCACCGACGTGTCGTGCATTTTTCTGTTTTTGGCCGGCGGGGCCAGCCATTTCGAAACGTTTGACCCCAAGCCCGATGCACCGGTCGAGATCCGCGGCTTGTGGAAGCCAACGCAAACCAATGTGCCGGGAACTTATATTTGCGAAAAGATGCCGCTAATGGCGCAGCGGATGGACAAGGTGGCCATCATCCGCTCGTGGCAAGGCAAAAGCGGAGGGCACGACATCGGTTCGCAGCATGTGACTTCCGGTTTTTTGCCAGAGCGAGGGTCGCAGTTCTTTCCCAATTTTGGCTGCCTGATCTCCGCCCTGCTCGGCAACAAGGTGAAAGGCATGCCGGCCCACTTCGGTTTGCCGGTCGATGCCCGATACACCAAACCGCCGGGCTACCTCGGCGCGGCGTACGATGCTTTCAACATCAAGGGCGATCCGCGATCGCCCGACCTGCAATTCAATAAGCTGTCGGTGGCAGAGACGCGGTTTGAAAATCGTCGGTCGTTGCTGACGCAGATGGACAATCTGAAGAAGCTCTCGGAACCCGGCAGCGCGTTCGAGGCGCACGACAAGTTTGGCAACGAGGCCATTGCGATGCTGACCAACGGCGCCATGGCCAGGGCCTTGAATTTGGAAGAAGAACGGCCTGACCTCCGCGAGCGGTACGGCATGAACATCTACGGTCAGCGGGTGTTGATGGCCCGTCGTCTGATCGAGGCCGGGGCGCGGTTCGTCACCGTGAATCACGCGGTGCAAGGCGGGCTCTTCGGCGACGGAGTGACCAACGGCACCTGGGACAACCACCATCTGCTGTTCGAATCGATGATGTCGTTCGCGGCGCCCCCGGCCAACACGCCCAAAGGCTACAAGTGGCATCCCTACGAGGGACCGGGCAATCTCCCGCAATTGGATATGTCGTTGTCGACCCTGCTGGACGACCTGGACGAACGGGGAATGCTCGACACCACGCTGGTGGTGGTGATGGGCGAATTTGGCCGCACGCCGCGGATCAACAAAGACGGCGGCCGCGATCATTATCCGAACGCCGGCAGTTTGTTGATGGCGGGCGCCGGAATCCGTCGCGGCGCGGTCATCGGCGCGACCGATCGCACGGGCGCGACGCCGGCCACTCGACCGTGGACTCCGGAAGATGTCGCGGCGTCGATCTATCACGCCGTGGGAATCGATCCCCACGGAACCCATTTCCCGCGACTGCCGCGACCGACTCCGATCGCCGCCGGGCAGGTCATCGATGGCTTGTTTGGATAGTTTTTTTACGTGCCGACATCTCCGCAAACTGCGAAGAGGTTTGTGGCACAAGGGTCCGTTGGCGGTCAACCGGCGTTCAGGAATTTCGCCGGCGTTAAACGTCGCAACGTTTGGTCGGTATCCGGCGTAAGCCCTGATTGGCTGACATGGGGTAAAGAGCCTCGGCTAAAGAGGGTACTCTCGGCAAGGCACCCGATAGCGTTTAGCCCAGCAACGCCTTGTTGCTTAACTGTCGCTGGTGGATCTTTGGCTTGCATCGGTCCGACCAAAGCTTGGCCCGAATCGACTTGGCCGAAAAGGGTTGGCCACATGGGCACTCGTAGCGGATTTTCCCCCCAGCGCATCCGGGGGCGATGCATCGTAAGTCATGAATTTACCATGAGATAATCCCCCTCTTGGCAGCTCGCACGGGACTGCGAAAAATTGACGCTTTGAGGTGGCCGGTCGTATAATCGAGCAGAGTTGCGCCGCCAAACTCGCTCGGTTCCGCTCGACGGACGATTTGGTTCCACTTACCGCGGATGCGACGACCCATGAACTCATTGCTGGCGATCACGGCCAACTGCCGCGTGCGATCCCCTGTTTTCCTTTCCGGGAACCGTGGGAGCCTTGCTCGGCATTTTTTCGAAATGTTGGCGGTGGTGTGCTCGCTGGCGTTTTTGGCGCCAGGCTCCGTTCGCTCCGCCGAAGATGCGCCTCAGAATCAGCCCAACCCGATCGCCCCGGCGGCGACTCCGGCGGCCGAAGCGGTTGAGCGGCGGATGGGCCGGTTGATCAAAGTGCCCTCGCCGATCACCGACAGCGTGAAGAATCGCGTGGTTCGCCAGGCGAAAGACTTCATTGCGCGATCCAAACAACGCCAAGAATGGCCGGTCGTCATTTTCGAGATTGAGCCGGGGGCCTCCAGTTTTGGCAGTTCCATCGATCTGGCCAAAGCCATTACCGAGTTGTCCGGGGCGACGACCGTGGCCTACGTTTCGCCCAACCAGGCCGGCGGCCCCAACAGCAACGCGCCCGTGCTGCGCGGTCATGCCGTGCTGGTCGCCATCGCCTGTGAAATCATTGTTCTGCCCAGCGAAGCCAAGATTGGCGAGGCCGGCGCCGACGAAAACAACATTCCCGCCTACATGCACTCGGGCTACGCCGATATTGCCAAGAGTCGCCGCACGGTGGCGGTCGATCTGGTGCTGGGCATGCTCGATCCGGCGTTGGAAGTATACGAAGCGCGCACGGCCGACCAGGTGGGCCGCGAATTCGTTCGCGGAGATCGGCTGGAAGAACTCCGGCAGCAGAAGCAGGTGGAACGCAATCCGACCTTACTCATTCCGTCCGGCGAGGCGGGTTTGTTCACCGCCCAGGAAGGCAAGCGGATTGGCTTGGTGGATTACTATGCCGACGATTTCTCCACGTTGGCCAAGGTGCTGAGCGTTCCGCCGGACTCGGTGGTCGAAGACCCGTCGCTGGGCGATGGGTGGAAGGCGGTGGAGGTGGAAATCACCGAACCGCTGACGAGAAACTACCTGGCCCAGATTCAAAACAAGATCGACCGCGAGGTTGAAAGTGGTTCCAACCTGATCATTTTGCGGATCGACAGCCCCGGCGGGGCTCCGGAGCAAGCCGCGGGGCTGGCGGCACGCATTGCCGACTTGAAACCCGGCCGTCAACGCACGGTGGCCTATATTCCCCAGGAAGCCGGCGCGGACGCCGCCTTTTTGGCCCTGGCTTGCGACCATATCCTGATGCATCCCCATGCCAAACTGGGCGGGCGCGTGACCTTTCCACGCAGCGAAGTCGAACAACCCAACCCTTTCCAGCCGGCGCCGCGAGCCGATCGCGCTCGCGATTTGAGCACCGAAATCAGCGCGACCTCTGCTTCGCTCGACAACGTTGCCAAGGCCAAGGGCCGTAGCGCCTCGCTGTGGCAGGCGATTGTCGATCCCAACCTGGCGGTGTTTCGTTACGTGCGCGAGTCGGACGGCATGGTCGCCTATTACAGCGAAGTGGAAGCCGCCGAATTTGTCCCCGGCACCTGGCAACAGCGCGAGTCCGTCACCCAGCACGGCAAGCCGCTTGAGGTGGAAGGCACCGAGGCCCTGCACCTGGGGATGGCCACCGATGTGGTGAACGGTTTCGGCGAAGTGCTGGCCCTGTATGGGCTGGAATCGCCGCCGCGCAAGGTCTCGCCCAGTTGGGCCGATACATTGCTCGACGCACTCCGCGATAAACGGGTGCTGTGGGCCTTGCTGCTGATCGGAGGGGCCGCGTTTTACGCCGAATTGCAGACGCCGGGCACCGGCATCGGCGGCTTTATCGCCACTGTATGTTTCCTGCTGTTCTTCTGGGGAAATTATCTGGAAGGGACCGCCGGCTGGCTCGAACTCTTGCTGTTCATCGCCGGCATGACCTTCCTCTTGCTGGAGATTTTTGTGCTGCCGGGGTTTGGCATCTTTGGCGTGGGGGGCGGAATGCTGGTCCTGGCGGCCTTGGTCCTCGCGCTCCAAACCTCCAATGCCTTGCCCACCACGGGAACCGAACTCAAGGAGCTTCGCGGCAACCTGTTCACCGTGACCAGTGCGGCTGGCGGCGTGATCGTGTTGATTGCCCTGCTGCGGCGTTACCTACCGCGAACCCGAGGGTTCAATCGGTTGGTGCTGGCGCCGCCGGGTACCGACGACGATCCCGAGATGCGGGGGGTCCAGCCTTCGCCGTCGGATTCTTACCAACACTTGATTGGCAACCGTGGCGTGGCAGTCACGCCGTTGCGGCCATCGGGCAAGGTGCGGATCGGCACCGAAGTCTTTTCAGTAGTCAGCAACGGAGAGCCCGTGAATTCGGGAGAAGACGTAATTGTTGTCGAAGCGCAGGGAAATCGCATCGTGGTGCGACCCGACAATTGATTTCCGATCCAAGTTAATTTTGCTCGTGGCGGTTCCCTTTTCAGCTTTTCGACGCGAGGCAGCGATCCAGCCATTGCATCCTCACAAAGTCGCGAGCTTTACTCGGCGCCATAGTCTGGAAACAGTCCCGCAGGTGCTCGACCAGACAACCTCAGCGGGGGCTGTTATCGGCGGGTTGCCCGTCGTTGCCCTTCATCGGAATTCGATTCGGCAACACGGAAATACGCAGCGCGGCGACTCTGCGGCAGTGCCCGATTTGGCAACTGTGCCGTGGGCTGGAAATGGCACATTGCCTGCGATGCTCATGATTCGCCAAGCTTGCGATGTTGCGGGGGTTCTGCTTGAATCGGTCCAGGTTTCGCGGAATCGAACCTGCTCGCAAAGTCTTGGCCGCCGACCTCAAACGAACACTTCCCAAGGCTCGCGTGTCACGCCAGAATAATATGGTTTGAAACTCGTACCGGCTTTCGCGGAGGAAAACAACAGTGACGGTCTACTTGATGTGGGCCATTGTCCTGCTGCTGGGCGGTTTGGCCCTCATGATCTTGGAGGCGTTCCTGCCCTCGGGCGGCGTTTTGGGAACACTCTCCATCATTGCCATTTTGGCTGCGGTGGGCTTGGCATATTACACGGGCCCGCTTTCAGGAACCATCCTCCTGGTGGCGTCCGTGGTGGCCGCCCCCATGTGCATTTATTTCGCCTTGAAGTGGTGGCCCAACACCCCCATTGGCCGCCGGGTGCTGCTCGATGCCCCCCGCAGCGACGAAGTGCTTCCCGACAACCCGCTGCGACGCAGCATGCGCGAGATGGTAGGTAAAGTGGGCAAGGCAAAAAGCCTGATGCTCCCCAGCGGCGCCATTGTTATCGACGGAAAAGTCATCGACGCCGTGAGCGAAGGCATGGCCATCGAGGCCGGCCAGGCCGTGCGCGTGGTCGAAGTGCGCGCTAACCGCGTGGTGGTTCGGCCAATCGACGAACAAGAAGAAGCCAACGCGCAGATCGAGTCCGAACTCGACCGCCACCGCAGCGATCACGACGATCTGCTGTCGCGGCCCATCGACTCGCTCGGACTGGATCCTTTTGACGACAGCAAGGGATGATCTGGCACCAACAGGCGCCGGCCGGGCGGCAGCGCGACTTGGCGAAAATTGCCGGCTTTTTTAAGAACCGATCCAACGTTGATCATTACCTGCGACTTGCAGCGAGATTGCACCGGAAAAGGCTACAATGTCCAATGGAGCGAACCGGTGGAAGGCACGGTACAAGCCCCCAAGTCGCCGCCCGACCGCTGGCCCGTTTATTGACAGTCCCAGGCGACTCCGATACAGGGAACGCATCTCACCTCGCACTGCTGTCCCAAGCATAGAGACGACATCATGCAATTGCTCGCTGCCGACGGTCCGATGGATAAGTCAGACCTGGTGTTCATCATCGTTCTGTTTGCCCTGTTGATTGTCGGCCTGGTGGTCTTCGCGATTTTTGCGCGTTATTTCCGCTTGTGGATTCAATCGGTCACCACGGGCGCCGGCATTGGCATCCTGGATCTGCTCGGCATGACGTTTCGCAAAGTGAACCCTACGGTGATCGTGCGCAGCAAGATCATGGCCGTTCAGGCAGGTTTGGGCGAAGACACCGGCATCACGAGCAAGGCGCTCGAAGCCCACTACCTGGCCGGCGGCAATGTGCCGTTGGTCATTCGATCCATGATTGCCGCTAGCAAAGCCAAAATTGTGGCCCTCGATTTCAAGCTGGCCACTGCCATCGATCTTGCCGGGCGGAACGTGCTGGAGGCCGTGCAAACCAGCGTTTACCCCAAAGTGATCGACTGCCCGGCCAAGGGCGGCGGTCGCGATACGCTCGACGCGGTGGCCAAAAACGGCATCCAACTCAAAGTGAAAGCCCGCGTCACGGTCCGCGCCGCGCTCCACCAGTTGATCGGCGGAGCGGGCGAGGAAACGATTGTTGCCCGCGTTGGCGAAGGCATTGTGAGCGCGATTGGTTCTTCTGGCACGCACGCCGAGGTTCTCGAGAATCCCGACCGCATTTCCAAGGCCGTGCTCGCTCGCAAGCTCGATTCGCAAACCGCCTACGAGATCGTTTCCATCGACATCGCCGATATCGACGTGGGCATGAACATTGGCGCCCGTCTGCAGGCCGATCAGGCGGAAGCCGATACGCGCGTGGCCCGGGCCAAGGCCGAGAGTCGTCGCGCCATGGCCGTGGCCCAAGAGCAGGAAAACATTGCCAGCATTGAGGAAAGCCGGGCCAGGCTTACCGAGGCCGAAGCCGAGGTTCCCCGGGCGATTGCCGAGGCGTTTCAGACCGGCCAATTGGGAATTCTTGACTTTTACCGCTTGCGCAACGTTCAGGCCGATACCGACATGCGAAAGGCCATTGCCTTGGGCGCCACCCCGGACGGTAGAGGACGCAATTGATGAACCCTTTCGCCGCGACTTTCACCGCCTTGGCACCGCCCCTGTTGGCCGACTTGAGCCAGTTGTTGTCGGTGCTTTTCATTGTGTTCTCGATCATTGTCTGGGTCATCAATCAGGTAGCCGTCAAAAATCAGGAGGCGGCCAGGAAAAACCAGCCCCGGCCGCGCCCTATCCGGCCGCCACAAGAACAGCCCGAAGAACAGGTCGAGGATTTCCTCCGCCGCGCGGCCCAAAAACGCAACGAAAAGGAGTCCGCGTTGCCCGCTGCCGGCCGCCAAGGCCCTGCCTCGCGCACGCCGGCGGAGCGACAGCTTTCGTCGGACTTGCCCAGCCAGCGTCGGCAGGCACAGCGCCAGGGCAAGTCGGCACCGGTTCAAGGTCGAATGGCGGGGGCTCCCGCGGCCGATTTGCTTTCCACCACTTTCCCGGGAAATCTGGTTAGTTCGGAATTCGAGCAGCGATCCCAGAGTTTCTCCACCTTTCAATCCTCGCTGGAACAGGTGGATGAGGCTACCGAGGCAAGATTGCATTCCACCTTCGACCACCAGGTTGGCAGCTTGGGCGAGACGCTGCTTTCGTCTTCGGACGACGACCGCGCCTACGGAAGCACCGTCACCTCCGGCCAGCCATCCTCGCCCGACAAAATTCAGCTCAACATTGCCGCGCTAATTGCATCGCCCCACGGACTACGGGACGCCATCATCATGCAAGAGATTCTTAAGCCCAGGTTTTGACCCGCCAACCTTCGCACGCCGCGAAGGAATCCGCTACTGCCGGGATTGCGAATTCAGCATTCCCTGAGGGCCATGCTCCCGTCGCTTGGCAATCATGGCCATCCAACCCACGGGGTATGGCGACACCTCCAACCACCAAGCCGAGACTCCTGATCGAGGAACCGTTGATGAGTGAAGTTTCGCAGTCGCAGGGCGTTTCGGCCGGCGAGCAAGGCAAGGCTCCGCCTTGGAAACCGCTGCCGGCGATTGAACGGCGCGTTGCCGCCGCCATTGTGGAAAAGGCCAAGACGACACCCAATGCCTATCCGATGAGCCTCAATGCCATTCGCGTGGCCTGCAATCAAACGAGCAATCGCGACCCGGTTATGGAATTGGACGAAGACCAGGTGCAAGCCGCACTGGACGAACTGCGCGAAAGCGGCGTGGTGCTCGAAGTGCATGGTTCGGGCCGCGTGCCCAAGTATCGGCACATGCTGTATGAATGGCTGGGTGTGAACAAGCTGGAAATGGCCGTGATGGTCGAGTTGCTGCTCCGCGGCGCCCAAACCGAGGGCGAACTCCGCAGCAGGGCCGCCCGCATGGAAGTCATCGCCGATCTCACCACCTTGCGTTCCGTGCTCGAAGGACTCAAAGCCCGAGGACTGGTGATTCCGCTGACGCCCGAAGGCCGGGGCCACATGATCACGCATGGGCTGTACGAACCCCGCGAGTTGGAGCGGTTGCGCGCGCAATACGGGCACGGTTCCGGTTCACACGCTTCAGGCGGCGCAGCCTCGGCCGGCGCCTTCCGGACAAGCCCCGGCCCGACAACCTCGAACGCGGAAACGGATTCGCCCTCGGCCGAACACGTGCCGCGCCCGACCAGCAGTCCCGGCTCCACGCCCGACAATTCGGCCACCGTCAAACGGCTGGAACTGGCGATCGAACAATTGCAGATTGCCCAACGGGCCTTGGTGGCCGAAGTTCAAGAACTGCGGACGGAAGTGACCGAAATCCGCGACCAATACGAGCAGCGGATCGCATCGCTGGAGCGTTTTCGCGAGGACGTGGGGGGTTGAACACCAGCTCGGGAGCGGAAACAGCCGACAACTTCCGGAGGCCAACCCTTGACAAGTCTGCTACAGGACCAGCACACTTTTACATTGCCCCACGCAACTCTTTCGCCAAACCCAACGCGCGAACGCAAGCTGGAGCGTTGAGGCAAACCGAGATTTCTGCTGAATTTGACCACGCTGCCCCGTGATTGCCCGCCCTGACTATTGGCGGGGGAGAACCGTCCGATGAGCTTGATTGTCGCCGTGCATTCACAACGGGAGACAGAGCACCCCTGGCAATGGCAATGGGATGCTGGCCTGCCGCGCGAAGTGGTGCTCGGCCCCACTGCCGATGACAACGGGGACGACGACGATTTTGACGACGAATTCGACGAGGATTTTGAAGACTCGTTGGATGAAGATTTCGAGCATGAACTGCGCGAAAAATTCGGCGAAGACGGCGACAGCGACGACGACGATAACTTTGGCACCGACGACGACGTCGAACTCGTCGACGACGATGAAGAATCCGACGACAGCGAGGTCGAGCTGCCCGATGGCGATGATTGACCGCCGTTAGCTGCGGTAGTCGTCTTTGTCTTCCACGTCGTCCTGATCCTGGTGGAAGCGCTCGAACAGCCCGGGATCGAATTTTCGCGGCCGACAGACCTCGGGATGCGCTTGCAGCCATGCCTTGGCGGCCACGGCGGCGCGGTTCCACGAATCACGAAGCGGCGCGATTTCGTCGACGAACAACTCGTTGACAATCGACGTTAGCCGGGCAACCGCCGTATCGGCGTAGCAATAGTTGGCCGCGTCAGCTTCCGGCCGATTTCTCTGGTCGTCGAGCAAAGGCACCAGATACGGCACGCGGTTGGGAGAGTAACGGTTGGTCACGCCGCGAACCACCGCTTGATAGCGAACCGAGGGCAGCCCCTCCCGGGGTTCCGACTGCAAGACCGCGAGCAGCATTTGCTGTTGTTCGACACTCCCCCAATCGGCAAGAATCGCCGCCGCCGATGCCCATTCGTGCGGAGGCTGGTCGGACAACCCCAGCGAGTTGAGGGCGTGCGCGGCCGCGGCCGAGGCTAGGGGATGACCGGCGGAGTCGATGACTCGTTCTGCCAGGCAGATTGCAAACGGCTGCTGCTGCTCGAGCAGTCGCTCCAGTATGGAGAGATCCTCCGCATGCGTGCCTAGGCGCATCCGGCGAACGAGATGTTCGAAATCCGTGGCTACGCCGGGCTTGGCGAATGCGGCTTGCAGCTTTTGCCACTGATCGGCGGAAGGTCGTGGCCGGGGGTAGTACGTGCGCAGGTTGTGCTCGTGAACCTGCACCGGCCCGCCAAAATCGTAAGAATACATTTCCGCAAGGGTGTCGGTCACCGACCAGCGATCGTATTCCAGGCGATAGAGCGCTGCCAGGGTGCCGGTGCGATGGCGGCCTCCGACGCAGTGGATGGCCACCGGCAGACTTTGGGGATCGTCAAAGATCGCGAAGTACTCTTCGTAAACTTTTGGCGATAACCAGGGCCAGTATGCTTCGCCGCCAAGTTTCCAGTGCAAATAACGCGCGCCGAGGTTCTGCACGCAATCGGATTCGTACGGCCCGTCCGGCTCATCGGTGTCGATCCAGGTTTTGAGCCGGGTGTCGTCGCGCCGCACGCTGATCACCGTCTTGACGCCACAATTGCGGACCAGGTGACGCATGCCCCACTCCGTGGGTTGGGCACTGCGGTACAGTACGCCGGGCACCACGGTGTCGAACCGCTTCAGATGATACCGCCAAATGGAGAAATAGCCGGCAGTCCCCAGCGTCGCAATCACGGCGAAGCTCAGGGCGCGGGTCGGCCAACCCATCCGTCGCAATCTGTTAAAGCGGGTGATCAACGAAAAATCCTGTCGGCAATCAAGCCAAGTATCCTCGGGCCAGCGCCGGGCGAGCGGCCTTCTGTTTCCAACGGTGTCAGCAGTCCCTGATGGAACGGGATGATGGTAAATCTCATGCAGAAAACGGCAATGCTTGTCGTCCACCAACGGCCATACGGCGCGCGCGGGTTATTGGCAGCGATTTTCGAGTCGGCGAACCACGCTCTTGGCCCGCAAATGCTCATTGGCGTAGCTGGCCAGTTTGCGCAGTCGTCGTCCCATGTATGCTGCTCGGGTGTGATAACCCAACCAGCTCTTGGCCCGTTGCAAGGCGGTCGAAGTGGAAATCACGTTCGCCCGTTCAATGGCGGACGGCGGATCGTCGCTGCGCTGAAATAAGACCTGCAAATTGGGATCGTCGCTCGATGAGAACACATGCTCTACTCGAAAGCCCGTCTGACCGGCCATCATGCGCAAGGTGCACTCATTGAAATTATGCACGTGCGCGAAGTGAAACATCTTGGAAAACGGCGCCAGGGGCGCTGTCAGATTCGGGCACTCCACGTACAATCGGCCGCCGGGCCGAATCATCTGGCGAATGTGCGATAGTGCCCGGCGTGGGCTGGAAAAATGTTCGATCACATGCACCAGCAGAACCAGGTCGTATTGTGGCCGCGGATCGATGTCGAACAGGTTGCCCACGCTCACCTTGGCGCCTAACCTCTGCCGCGAATAGTCGATGAAGCCTTCCCCTGGATCGATGCCTTCGGCCTGGTAGCCGGCAAGTTCAAACGATTTGACCGTACACCCGATGCCGGCTCCGACTTCAAACACGCTGGCGGGCGGTGGCACGGCGTCCTGCAATTGCTTCAAGATCCGCTGTCCGTTGTTCCAGGCCCGCATGACCCGCCGAGCTGAAGGCGCCGTTTCTCCGTGATAGCTTTGACGGTATTCGCGTGCGTAAAACTCGGCAAGCTGGGCTTCGCTGGGGATTTCGAGATGCGACACCAGACCGCAATTCAAGCACATGGCGGTATGCAGCACCTCGCCATGCCGATCACGTTCAGAAACGAGATCGAAGCGGTGTTCGCCGCACAGATCGCAGGTCTTGACGGCCGGAGAATGCGCCGAACGGGTGGTGCGCGTGGTAGTTTGACCGGTTGCCATCGAACGGGGCTCCCGCCGGTTTTGTTGAAACCGGCGCTGGTATATAGCTAGCATCCGTGCTGCAATGCCGCTCCGGCAAGAGCGGCAAGCGCGGGGGGAACTCTAGCCCAGCTTGAATTGGCCGTCAACGGCAATGCCCCGGTGCGGAATTGTGGCATGGTGGCACGGCGAGGGGCGCGATCCGCGTGGGGCGAATTGCCGAACGCCGAAGCCTGCCGCGTCCGTAGAGCGCCTAACTCAACTTCGCCTTCCGGACCGTTCTTGGCGGATGGTCGTGCCAACGCTGGGATATTGTCAGGGCCAATTAGAGGTCGGTCGTGCGGAAGGTATCGCCCTCGGACATATCACCGGACTCCAAGCCTTTGCGAAACCAGCGCAGACGTTGCGCCGAAGTGCCATGCGTAAACGAGTCCGGGACCACGTATCCTTGCTGCCGCCGTTGCAAGCGGTCGTCGCCAATGGCTTGTGTTGCCCGAAAGGCTTCTTCGAGATCACCTGCTTCGAGAATCTGGAACTTCTTGTGCGCATGATGGGCCCATACGCCGGCCAGAAAGTCGGCTTGCAGTTCCAACCGCACGGATAGCTGATTGTACTCGCGTTCGCTGAGTTGTCGCCGCTGCCGCTGAACCCAATCAGATATGCCGAGCAAGTTTTGCACGTGATGCCCGACCTCATGGGCGATCACGTACGCCTGGGCAAAATCGCCCGGCGCGCCCAATCGCTGCTCCAGCTCGTTGAAGAAGGTGAGGTCGATATAGACCTTTTGATCTGCCGGACAGTAAAATGGCCCGACAGCCGCGCCCGCATACCCGCACGCGGAATCGACGGAGCCCGAGAACAGCACGAGTTTGGGTTCGCGGTAGGCCGGATAGCCGTGTTGCTGAAACTGCTCTCGCCACACGTCTTCGGTATCGGCCAACACGACCGAAACAAATTCTTTGAGCCGCTCTTCCTCGGGCGTACCGACCGCGCCGCCCTGCTGCTGTTGCCGCGGCGGGTTGCCCCCTCCTTGGAATACCGCCCTGGGGTCCACGCCCAAGAGCATGGCGATCAAAACGATCAAGATGGTTCCAAAACCGCCGCCCATCGCCAGGCGGCCGCCGCCACCAAGCCCTCGACGATCTTCCACGTTTGTACTTCCACGTCTCCCCACCCAACGCATTGAAAAGTTCCTCTGGCGAAAAAGGGCTCGAAATTCAGGGAGAAATCTCAACAACTGCCCTGCGATAGCAAGTGAGCGGCGGATCACCCGCATCGGTGACGGCAAATACCACGTGGGCGCGGCCGATCGAAGTTGGCGGAATGGCAAACGCAATGCCGTGGGAGTCGACGCTTCCCATTTTTATCGCCGCGGTCTGGTCGCTGGCCTCATCGTACCCATTCCACGTCTGCCGGAAGGGGTTCCCGTCCGGATCGCTGATTCGGGCCGAGGAGAGACGGAAACTCTCGCTTGGCTTGGCCTTGAGATCCACCACGTGCGTGCCCTGCTCGCCATTAAGCACCACTTGCGGAGCGTGGTTGGCCTGATCTGGCGCCTTCACGCCCCAGTCCATTCGGGCGGCGAAATCGTTGTGAAACGAGGAACGCCACCGCCAAACCGCCGCCCTGGCATCGCGTAACGAAATATCCCATACCGACAATATCTTTGGGTTGCGTCGATCTCTGGTCTCGTGATTACAAGGTATTCCAGTTACATGACTTAAGTAGTTTGGGTGGCTTTGCCGTTCGCGATCGATTCCTGACACGCGGCGCCTCGGCACGTGGTTTGGAGCCGTGGCCGTTTATTTTTGTGATTGGCTGACAGGTCTGGTAGACTAATTTTCCCAGCAACCCGCGCTGATGCATTACAGCGCTGTGAGGTTGCTGCACCCGTTGGCGGCAGGGTGTCACGATGGCTCGACCTCGAACCCGCCAGGTTGGTCCGGAGAGCGATTGACGACGCGCTGCCACCGTTGCAGATAAGATTCGCCATGTTCGTTCACCAGGCGGTCGTGCTCTTGGGACACTTTTTCCAGGATTTGCGGCCACCATACCTGATCCAAGTATTCGATCCTCCGGAGTCGTTCTTCTGCTGAAATGCCTTCTTCTTCGGGATCCATGGCGCCGTGTTCGAATTTCATCTGCCGCCAGTGGTCGCCGCCACGAGGAACATAGCCTGCCGTGTCGTGCGGAAAGCCGGTCGCGTGCTCGCCCAGTTCAGACTTGTGAAACATGGTTCTTCCTTCGTCAATTCATGAAATCAGCGATATGCTCTGACAACGTTAGGAATTCTAGCAACCGTTCGCAGCCCGACCCAATGAACGTTCGGAATTTAGCACGACCGAATGATGACTTGCCTGGCCGTTTGATATGCAATCACACTTGACCGACGACTCCATGAACGCTTCTGAGATCCACAACCATCGACCACAACGCCTGGCAAAACGCGCTGCTGGTCTTTGCATGGCAATCGTGTTCTGGGGGATGGGAGGCCTGTTGACTTGCGGGGGCGCTCTGGCCGGAGAATTGAGGGTTGCTCCCGACACGGTGCTGCTTCGGAGCCCCGAAGCCTCGCAGCAGATGGTGGTAACGGAAAATCTCGAGGATCGATCGCGCGATCGTACCCGCGTTGCCACGTTCAGCATTGAGCCTTCTGGCGTTGCCACGGTGGACGCACAAGGGCTGGTGCGACCGCAGGCCGATGGCAAGGCGGTATTAATCGTGCAATTCGAGCAGCATCGCATGAGCGTGCCGCTCGAGGTTCGTGGCTTTGCCGACCCGCCGGCGGTGTCGTTTCGCAATGAAGTGATGCCGCTCCTGACCAAGGCCAGCTGCAATTCTGGCGGTTGCCATGGCAAGGCCGAAGGCCAGAACGGCTTCAAGCTGAGTATCTTTGGCTTCGACACGCTTGCCGATTATCAATCCCTGGTGCAAGAAAGCCGCGGACGCCGCGTCGCGCTGGCCACGCCGGAACAAAGTCTGCTGTACCTCAAGGGTTCGGCTCGCATTCCCCACGGGGGCGGCCAAAAAATCGAGCCAGGCAGCTACCGCGATCAACGTTTGCTGCGCTGGATCCGCGAAGGAGCGCGCTACGAGTCGGCAGTGGACGAAACCGGCCGCATCGTAGGCATCGAGATCGAACCCCGGCAGCAAGTATTGCTGGCGGGCGAAAGCCACCAGCTTCGAGTGACGGCGATCGATGCCGACGGCCAGAAGTATTGCGTCACAACCGAAGCCGAATACGAATCGAACGCCGAAACCATTGCCTCCGTGGACCCGGCCGGGTTGATCCAGGCCAGCGATATTCCCGGCGAAGCCGCCATTCTGGTGCGCTACCTGGGCCATGTTGCCGTTTGCCGAGTGACGCTGCCGCGGCCAGACGTGCAGTTCAAGCGTCCAGAAGAATTCAACTTCATTGATCGCCTCGCGTGGGACAAGTTGCAGCGACTGGGGATCGAACCCAGCGAGTTGGCCGACGACGCCACCTTCCTGCGTCGCGTGTATTTAGACACTATTGGCACGCTGCCCACCGCGGACGAAGCGCGGCGGTTTCTGGCGGATCACGCGCCCGATAAACGCCGGCGACTGGTCGATGCCCTCTTGGCGCGCGACGAGTATGCCGATTACTGGACCATGCGCTGGCTCGACATACTCCGGGCCGATCAGTCGACGATTTCGCCCGAGGGCGTGGTCGCCATGCAGCGTTGGCTGCGGAAGCACTTCAGCGAGAATCGGCCGTACGATGAATTGGCCCGCGAACTGCTCACCGTGCAAGGCAAGACCACGGACGAAGGTCCGGCGGCCTTTTACAAGGTGCTCAACAAACCCAATGAAGCGGCCAGCTCCATCAGCCAGTTGCTGCTGGGGGTGCGGATTGAGTGCGCCGAGTGCCATCATCACCCTTCGGAACGCTGGAGCCAGGAAGACTACACAGGCCTGGCGGGTTTCTTCACCGGCCTCACCTTGAAAAAACTGCCCACCGGGCAGCAGGCCGTGGTGGCGCAGGCTGGCAAAGATCTGCCTCATCCGCGAACGGCGGAGCCGGTGGCGGCTCGCCCCCTCGGAGCCGAGCCGGTCGATTTTACCGGCGTCACCGACCGCCGCCGCTTGCTGGCAAAGTGGATGACCTCGCCCGAAAATCCCTTCTTTGCCAAGGCGATCGCCAACCGCATTTGGGCTCACTATTTTGGTCGCGGTTTGATCGAGCCAATCGACGATATACGCGAAACCAACCCGGCCACCAACGAACCGCTGATGGACGCCCTGACCGAGCACATGCGGGAGGTGAATTACGATTTGAAGGCATTTACCCGCACGCTGCTGGCTTCGCGCCTCTATCAAACCAGTTCTGCGACAAATGCCTCGAACGAAAGCGACGTGCAGAATTACTCGCACGCCCTTTACAAGGCCATGCCGGCCGAAGTGTTGCTCGACGCCATCTGCCAAAGCACCGGCGTGCCTGAAAAATTCAACGGCTGGCCCGAGGGATATCGGGCGATCCAAATCTGGGACAACCGGATGCCCTCGTACTTTTTCCAGGTGTTTGGCCGTCCCGTGCGGGCATCGGTTTGCGAGTGCGAACGCAGCAACGAACCCAGCATGGTTCAGGCGCTGCACCTGCTGAATGCGCCCGAAATTACGGCCAAGCTAATGCATCGTCACGGGCGGGCCCGGCAGTTGGCCGCCTCGAATCGCAGCCCTGCCGAACTAATCGAAGAGCTGTATTTGACCACGGTCTCGCGCTTTCCCACCGAGGAAGAACGGGAACTCATGCTGCAAGCCTTCGCCGCCTACGGCGATGATCGTCAGGCAGCGGTAGAAGACGTGCTGTGGGCCTTGTTGAACAGTAAAGAATTTGTCTTCAACCATTGATCGAGTCGAATTCAACCGGGAGCGGCAAGGCCCTGCCTCGCTTGGCTCGCGTCGTACAATCAAAGAGGAAAATCTCATGCTGCACCTTCCCCTAGGATCTGGCAAGTCGACTCGATGTGACGGTATTTCACGGCGGCACGCCCTGCGACTGGGGGCCACAGGCTTGATCGGCGGCTTCACGCTGCCTCGCCTGCTCGAACTTCAGGCCAAGGCCGCTTCGCCCAACGGGGCCAAAGCCAAGAGTTGCATCTTCTTGTTTCTGGAAGGCGGTCCCCCTCACCAAGACATGTGGGATCCCAAGCCCGAGGCGCCGCCAGAAATCCGGGGGCCGTTCTCGGCCATTCCAACCAGCGTGCCAGGCACTTTCGTCACCGATCAGCTTCCCTTGTGTGCCAAATTCGCCCACAAGTACTCCATCGTTCGCAGCCATAGTCATCGCGACAACGGCCACTCCACGGGCTATCACTACGTGATGACGGGCCGCAGGGCCAATTTCGCCGACGGCGACAACCCCATTCCCAACAACGAGCTTTACCCCTCGTTGGGCGCGATTGCAGCACGCGAACTGGGATCGCGAAGTGCCGTGCCGCCGTATATCAACCTGCCTCACCCCATGCAGGCTGGCGGACCGGGTTTTTATGGCGCCGAATATGCTCCTTTCGTAATCGAGGCCGATCCCACCCAGCCCGACTTCGAAGTAAAAGACCTGCGGCCGTCCTCCGCCATTTCGTCGAAACGGCTCGACATGCGTAAGCGGCTCTTGTCCGGCATCGACCAACTGGAGCGGCAGCGGAATCAAGGCCGGGCCCAAGAAATGTCGGTCTATTACCAGAAGGCGTACAACCTGATCACTTCGCCCGAAGCCAAACAGGCCTTCGACATCCACGCCGAACCCGACAGCGTGCGCGATGCCTACGGTCGTACGCAGATTGGCCAGTGTGCGCTGCTGGCGCGAAGACTGGTGGAAGCCGGTTGCCGCTTTGTCGGCGTGGATGCCCCCGGTTGGGACGTCCACTTCAACTGCTTCCCCAGTTTGCAAACCGACCTCATTCCGTACGCCGATCGGGCTTTCAGTGCATTGGTCAATGATCTGGAACAGCGAGGCCTCCTCGACGAAACCCTGGTGATCATGATGGGTGAGATGGGCCGCACCCCCCGCGTGAATGCCCAAGCCGGCCGCGATCACTGGTCGATGGCCCAAACCATTATTTTTGCTGGCGGCGGAACGCCCCCGGGCATTGTCATTGGCGCCACCGACAAGCAAGCTGCCGCGCCCACCACCGAACCCATCGGGGTCAACGACTTCCTGCGAACGGTTTCGCGGCTGATGGGTATCGATCCGGATAAAACCTACCTGACCCCCATTGGCCGTCCGGTTCCGATTGTCGATGGCGGCAAGGTCATTCGCGAACTGGTGTAAACCCAAGGACGCTTTCGACTGCCGCGGAAACGACCCGTCTGCCTTTCTGCCGTCAATGAACCGTCTCTCTCCGAGTTGCAACCATGTTTCGAGCGAAAACGCTGCGAACCTTGATCTTGCCGGCCACGCTGCTCGTATTCGCGTTCTCTTCCGAGACGTTGGCCCCGGTCGCCCATGCGCAACTACCGCCCGGTATCGGTTACATGTTTCCCCCAAGCGGGCGGGCAGGAGAAACCGTGGAAGTCACGCTGGGGGGTTATGACTGGACGCCGGACATGCAACTCGTGCTGCGCGATCCGAGGATCAAGCTCGAATTGCTCGGCCCCCCCGGTCCCGTTATCGTGCCCGAGCCTCCCTATTGGTTCGGCGCCAAAGCCCGGCGACCTCCCTTTCTGCTGCCGCGCGAGTTCCAGGCTCGCCTGACTATTCCGGCCGACGTTGAGCCAGGCATCTATGAATATCAGGCTGCCAACGCCAATGGAGCCACGCCCATCGGAAAATTTGTCGTAGGCGATCTGCCGGAGACAATGGAACACGATGGTCGGAGCGAACCCCAACGGTTGGAAAGCCTGCCGATTTCGGTGAACGGACAGATCAAGAAGATCGAAGAAGTCGATCAGTACGAGTTCGTCGCCCCGAATTCGGGCCCCATTACCTGCGAGGTGATGGCCAAGAGACTAGGCTCCGATTTGAACGCCATTCTCGAAATTCGCGACGCGCAAGGCATTCTGATAGCCGACACGGCCGACACCTCTGGTGTCGACGCCGTGCTTACTTTTGCTGCCCAAGCAGGGCAGCATTATACGGCCAGTATTTACGATGTCGACTTTCGCGGCGATCGTTCGCTCACGTATCGATTTACGGTCGCGGCCGCCCCTCGAGTCATCGCGGCGATTCCGGCCGCCGGCCAGCGCGGCGTCACACAAACCGTCGAGTTCGTTGGCTACGGCATCGCCACGGGCCAGGCCAAGCTGGAATCGGTGATGCGCGAGGTCGACTTTCCCGCCGGCCCCCAACTTTCAGTGTTGCGATACAAACTGGAAACGCCATTTGGCACTGCCGCGGCCTTCTCCATTCCGCTCAGCGATTCTCCACAGACGCTGAAGGACGCCGTCAACGCGGCCCTGTCTCCTGAAATCTCTCCCGTGGAGATTACGGGGGTGCTTGCCGAACAATACGCGGAAGATGCCTATCGCTTAAGCGGCGCCAAAGGCGATCGATGGAATATTGCGGTATCCGCGGCACGAATCGGGTCGCCTCTCGATGTGACCGTCGCAATTCGCAATGCCGAAGGGGTCGAGGTCGCCCGGGCCGATGATCTGCTCGACTCCACCGATGCCCAACTGTGGTTTACCGTTCCGGCCGACGGCGAGTACACCGTGGTGGTTTCCGATGTTTCTGGCAGCAGCGGCAACCGGGCGGCCGTGTATCACTTGGCTTGCAGGCCGGCTTTGCACGAGTTTACCCTGCAAACCCCGGAGATGCTTCCGGCCCCCATCGGCGGCACCGGCAAGTTGGCCCTTAAAATCACCCGTTCTCCCGGTTTCCAGGAACCCATTGCCATCTCGCTGCGAGGATTGCCGGCCGGAGTCAGCGTGCCCGACGACTTATCGATTCCCAAGGGTAAAGTTGCCCTGAACATCGACCTGCCGGTGGCAGCCGACACCGCCGCATGGGCGAACCTGGTGACCGTGGTCGGCGAAGCCGTGCAAGACGAGCAACCCGTTTCGGCGTCTTCCGCGCCCATCTTGCTGGCCACCACCATCACCCCGCCATTTGCGCTCGATGCCGAAGGCAAAGACGACGTGCTCAAATGGCCTCGCGGCACCACGTTCCCGGGGCCGGTCTTGATCGAGCGGAACGAAGGCTTTACCGCCGACATCGTGTTGGAAATGAGTTCCAAGCAAGGCCGTCACCGAATGGGCATTTCCGGCCCGGAAGTCACCGTTCCCAACGGACCCACGCGCGTGATTTATCCGGTATATTTGCCGGAATGGCTGGAGACGACCCGCACCTCGCGGATGGTGGTCAACGGGGTGGCCAAGGTCACCGACCCCAAGGGAAATGTTCGGTATTCGTTGACCAAGCAAAAGTCGCGGATGGGCTTCTTACCTACCGGGGCCTTGCTCAAACTGGCGTCCAGCATCGAGGAATTTTCGGTTCAGCCGGGCCAGCGGATCGATGTTCCTCTCTCGGTCAGCCGATCGGCACAACTTGAGGGGCCGCTGCAGCTAGAACTGCGACTGGGGGGAGAGGAAGTTTCGTGCCCCGTTTCAGGTGACTCGTTCACGATGGCGCCCAGCCAATTGCAGGCGCAATTCCCGCTAATGGTCGATGCGAACCTCTCGCCGGGCACCGAGCATCTTGTCACCATTCGGGCGACCGCGATGCAGGCAGGCAATTTGCCAGTCGTTTCGGAAACATCGATCCTGCTAATTGTTCAAGAACCTCGGGCAGCCCCCTAACGAGGTTTGTCCGGATTTTTCTACCTGCGGTGTCCATTTGACGATCCAAGGTGTCTGGCGTTACATTAGAAGCCCATTCGCCGTGCAGGACTTGTTTCGAATCGGACGAAAAAGGAAACAGCGGCCCGGCCTAGTGGAAACAGGGCTTGGTTGCGCTTGCCCCCTTAGCTCAATTGGCAGAGCATCTGACTCTTAATCAGAGGGTTGATGGTTCGAGTCCATCAGGGGGCACTAAGTAAACCCGCAAGTTGCAAGGACTTGCGGGTTTTTTCATGCGCCGACTGCTCCCGAAGTCATCGTCGTAAGTGCTTATTTTTGGACTGACCCGGTTCACCCTGAGTAAAAAGTAGATCGGGGTGTTTGGGGTGGTCTTCGATGGTGATTCAGCGAAATCGTCGACGATGGGGGATTTCGCTCGACCCGAATCACGCAGGCGGGACAGGGACTGCCGGGACCAAATGCCCCGGAAATTGCATGAGCGGGCGCAAAGAGGGCGTGCGTCGGTATGCCGGCCTTTGGTCTAATGGGTAGCTGCATCGCGCCGCCTTGCGATCGTCGTACTTGAGCAGCCCGCCCAACCGCTGGCGGCATTCGTTTACGATACGGGCACTACATCGGGCGGCGATTCCTCTTTATTTCGGTTTCGTTTCGTGTCTGAGGGAGCGGAGCCAATCGGCACAAGCAGATCGTTTTTCTTCGACTGGTACGGGCGTACCTCGTGGTAGCGCGCGGTCATTTTGGAAACGAGATGATCCAAGCGCCGTTGGCCGAAGATGATGAAGTAATCCAGACATCCCTGCTTCATCGCCTGGATGAAACGCCCCGTTATGGCGTTCGTGTGGCGATCGGTAGACCGAAAGCAATGCGAACTCGCCAAATCATGCCGCCAGCCAGGTTTCGGTGATCGGGTCGCGTGCGAGTTTGTTCGACAAGAATTGTACACGGGAGAGCATACTTTCTGTACCAGTCTGATAGCAAGCGGCGTTCACCCCAAAACGGCGATGGAACTGGCCCGGCATTCGACGGTGTTCCCGGCCTTGGAAAAATACAGCCATGCAAGCTGGGAAAGCATGACGGAAGCACTCGGGCAGTTGCCCGACCTTACCCCGGTCGAACCGGAAGCCATGCGGGCGACGGGAACCGATGGCCAAAATAGCGTGGCGTTTTGTGTAGCGTGAAAAGGCGCGATTGAGAGCGTTTCGGTTCAATTGGATGCAATGCAAGCATCGGGCGAAGCATCGCCAGAAAATGCAAAAACCCTGGGAAAAACCGCGCTTTCCCAGGGTTTTGAGCAAGAGGCGCTGGCCGGATTCGAACCGGCGATGGCGGATTTGCAATCCGCTGCCTTAGCCACTTGGCCACAGCGCCCTGTGATTGACAAACTTGCGAAATCGGCAAAAACTCGGCGAGAGCGCAAGTTGCCCCAGTTATTCAAAAGATAAAATTTCCCTCCGTGCAGGTCAAGGTCAGCCGAACTTTCGCCAGCTGGCGCTGCCTGCGCTTGCCCTCACGCGACCCTCTTCGGCCGTGGCCAGAATTTTCCTCATCGGCCAACGCGTCGGCTCCTGCGGGGCCACAACCAGGATTTTATGTTCGGCCATCGAGGCGGTGCTTCTTCAGTTTGCCTGGCCGCCGGGCCTCGAAAGTTGTCGCGCGATGACTAACGCCTGCGGCCCACCCATCAGGCCCCGTGGAGCTTACGCGGCCGTTTGCCTGCGCGGGGGGTGCCGTCTGGTCGAGAATTGAACCTTCGCGGAAACATCGAAGTTCAAATGGACCGGACTTCGCCTCGCCGCCAATCCCGATGCACCCCTGCCGAGGATTCTCGGCAGGGGTGCATTGGCAAAACTCTGAAAGCCAGAACGTAGGCACACGGCACAGCGCCCGCAGAAGGTGCGTTTACTTGCCGCGTCGCCATCGTTTTTTAGCCGCGGGCGTTCAGTGGAATATCTGCCTTGGCGGCGATGTTCACCCACACGTGCACGTGCGGTTCGCCACGGTAGTACCACACGAACGAGGGTCCTTCCAAACGCCAGTTGTCCCACACCTCGTCGTTGCCCATGTCGCCTTCCTGGTAAAAGGCCAGCGAGCATTTGTCGAGTCCGCCCTGGGCCTTGAGGCAGGCCAGGGCTTCGTCCTGATCCGACTGCCGGTAAGGCTCCAGCAGCGTGAGCAGCACTTTTTGCAGGTGTTCTTTCTGGTCCGAAGAGAGATCGGCAACTGGCACGCCGGGGAATTTGCCGTCGGCGCCGCGGAAGCCCACCGCCGATTCGGCCGGACGCCGGGTAACCAACGCCTGCTGCCGCTGTTTGCCGCCCAACATGGAATACAATTTGTTGGCCTCCAGGGCTTGATGCCAATAGACATTGCCGGGATGCCCGTCCTGCTCTTGCAGGCCTTGCACGCGGCTGGCCTGGTGGCCGTAGAAAATGGGTCCGCCAAACGCCACATGGTCGGCGGAGTCGCCGTCGCAGCGAACGGTGAGGTGGCGTCCAGTCATCACAAGTTCGTACTTGTCTTCGCCCGGCTTGCCAAAGATGGCGATGTTTTGCTGTCGCCCGTAACCACCGGCGTCGTCCTGAAGCTGCTTCTCAATCTTGGGCAGCCACTCGGGATTGTACAGGCCTTCGAAGATCGCCCGAATGATCTCCTGCTGGTCCTTGGAGTAAAATTCGCTGCTGATCGCGGGACGGGTGATGTGCCAGTTGTTCGAAACGAAGGTCCGCAGCAGCTTGCGATCGTTTTCGGTGTAATCCCAGTCGAAGCAAACCACCTCGCGCTGCTTTTCCGAAAGTGTATCGTACAGTTTTTTCACCAGCGCTTCAGGCTGGGGCTTCTTGGGGGCCGATGGATCGGCGGCCTGCACCAAGGCGGGGGCCAAGCCTCCGGCGAGGGCGGCGGCGCTGCTCACTCGCAGGAAATCGCGGCGGTCCAACCCATCGGGCACGTCGCAGGCAGAACAATGCTGGGGCTTCTCTTGAGGCATGACAATCTCCAGTAGGCTTTTAGCGGGGGGGAGTGGACACAACGTTTGTCGTAACAGGCCTTGCGGTGCAATTAACGCCGGTTGTGACAGGCTTCGCAGCGATTGTAGATGGTGCCAAGCGCCATGCGATAGGCTTGCGGGTCTTTGCCCTCCAGTCGGGCAGCAAGCCGCGAGGCTTCCACAAAAGCGGCCGTGCGCTCCTTCCATTGGGCATCGCCGCGATAACTGGCCAGCAGCGGTCCCAATTCGGCCAACACTTCGGCCGAGCTGCGCGCGTCGGCGAATTCGCCAAACACGACCGACCGCTTGGCATCGGCGTGGGTGCCATCGAGCAATACCATCATTGCTCTTAACCCCGCGGCGGCGCGCAGGTTCTGAAATTTGGGCTCACTGGAGGGAAATGGCCGTTTGGCCAGACTTTGGGCAGCGCGATCCACCTCCGCCAGCCGCTCCCGACAATCGTTGGCGTTGTCGCCGGCCGCCGCTTTCACCAGCGCCTCGGTCGCGTTACGCAACTGCGATACGCCCGCTTGCCAATCGTCGTTTCCGCCTCGGGCCTGCAGCAAATCGGTCAGCAACAAGAGGCCTTCGGCCGTTTGCTTGAGCGATTTGAGATCGCCGCCATCGAGCCACTCCTGGCAATAGGCCACGTTCACGCCCAAGGCACTCTGAAGCGAGTGCGGCTTGGATGGTGTTTTCTCTGGGGCTGTATTCGGTTCGGCTCGGCAAAAACTCGCGTAAACAACCAACAGCGCAGCCAAGCCTCCGGCGGCCACGGTGGAGCTGCCAAACCAACGATGGATGTGAAGGCAACGCAACATGCCGAATAACTCCCGGTGTTTTAAAAGGCGATCTAGATGCTCCTTGAGTTTGACCCCGGGCGAACCGTAAAGCAAGCCACCGGGCTGTTCCACGGCATCCAACCCAGCCGGGGAATCAACCACAGTTTCCCGACACGGATGGCAAACCAGGTGGTGTTCGCGCACCAGCAAAAATCGGTATGGCATACGACGGTGGAATTTCAGGGCCGGCCAATTTCCAAGGGTAATTGCCAGCAGTCGACGGGCAATTGCGAGTCTGGAACTGGAGCAGCTGCTGAATGAAGAAAACCGAGCCAACCCGGATGGCTGGCAAATAAGCAAGCAATTGCTGGAAGACCACGGGGCGGCCCGCCGTTGGTTCTTCATCTCTCAATACGCGGTCGTTGGTCACAGTTACAACTTGGGCACCGGTATTCTGGGAGGAGCGGGGCGGTTGGGTTGCGGCCGGGGGCGAGGATCGTGGAAGTGATAGTGGGGCATCAATTCCACGCCAAAACCTCGGGCGAGTTCGATTTCGGCTCGTTCTGCCCAGGGCGTGCCCGGGTGATTTTCTTTCACCTGTTCAAACATCTTTCGCGAACGCTCGATGTACTCCGCCGTCAGGTCCCCGGTGATGGTTTCCTGGCGGTGATCCAAATGCCAATGGGCCAGTGAATAATAGCCAATGTTTTTGGGATCTTCTTTGCGGAGCGGCACGCGTTTGGGTTCTTTCATGAAGTGCTGCAGGTAGGCCATGTATTCGTACACGCGCACCTTGTAGGCCAGGATTTGCGCATAAATCAAATCGTAATTGGCCTGCCAGCGGGGATAGATTTCCTTCCGCCGGTCTTCGGCCAGCTTTTCCATGGCTTGTTCGGCCTGATGCAGATAATCGACATAGACCTTGGCCTTGGCAATTTCCAGCTTCACCTGGTTGGCAAACGTGCCAGGGTTGGGCGAAAAACTGCTGGTCCGCAGCTCGATGATCTTTGCTTTTTCGTCGTCGTAGGGATTGAGATCGCTGATCACCTTCCACACGGTGGAGTGCAGTCGATTGCGACTGCGGTCGAAGGCGTAATCGTGCCGCGATTCGAGCGAGGGCAAATAAGGCCGCAGCGCTTCCAGCGTGTACCGGCGATAGTCGCCCACCTGGGCGATGTACTCGGCCTTGCTGATTTGACCGCGGCGATACTGCTCGACCGCGGTGTTTTCGCCTTCGCGCACCAGGTTGGCTTCCACGGTGGGCAGCATGAAGAAAATGCCGCCGGTTTCGCGAGCCATACGGCACTGTTCGTACGGTCCAAAGCCGCTGGGGTGGGCATCGGTGCGGCGGTGAAAACCGTTGGTTTGCAGTTGCTCGGCGAAGGGGGTTTCGGGCCCCCGATCGATCGGCAGCAAATGGATGTGGCCGGTTTGTGGATGCCGCCAGAACATGTGGGCGTAGGGGTAGCCGAACACGGCTTCGCGGCCGAGCACATAGATGCGAGCCTTGGCCGACTTGGCTTCGTAAATGGCGGCTTCCAACTTGGTGACGTTGGTTTCTTGGTCGCCACTTTCGTCGGTCACCAGAATGACCGCCATTTGCCGCCGCCCGGCCACGGCGATGGACTTGAATTGTTGGATAGTCGCTCCCACGGCGTCGCACATCATTTCCTTGCCGGAGGGATCGAGCGGAACCGCGTCGATGGCCTTGCGAATGGTGTCCACGTTGCTGGTGGCTTTGGGCGTATGGTTGACAAAGCCGGCGCCGTAGCTGGTGACGGCGGTGAGCAGCACGTCGCTGTCGGTAACGCCGCGGAGGCCGAGTTCCTCGTACACCTTGGAAATTCGCGCCGCGATCTCCTGCTGGTCGTCCTTCATGCTTTCCGATTGATCGAACACCCAAACCACGAGCACCTTGCTCTTGTGGAGCATGGTCAGAATCTCTTGGGTGATTCGATCCATGGCTTCGTCGTAGCTGTTGACAATCGCGTGTGGTTCGCCGGGCGCGTCGTCCGAGGTGTCCACGCTCAATTCGCTGCCCGCCATGGCCGAAAGCGTCAAAACGGGGGCCGGCATTTGCTTGGGGCCTTCCAGCGATTCGCTCAACTCTTGATCGATGGTGGGATCGGTGGCCCCGTCGATCGAAGAATTGTGGCCGACCTGGATGGCGCTTTGGGCGCTGAACAATGTCATGGAATCCGACGGCGTCAGCCGCTGGTCGAGCATTTCCTGAAGTTCTTCTTGCGGGCGTTCCTGCACCGCCTCGATGGCAGGCGGTTCGCTCACGACCGCGTACGGCAGCATCACCAGGGCGAGCACCATGATCACGACCACGTGCACGATCATCGAGAGCGATACCGCGCCAAACGCCCTTACCTTCTCGACATAGGGAGGCGGTTCGTCCAGCAACCGGCGGGCGCTGCGATTGCCCGAGGGGACTCGAGGTGGCGCCTGCGGCGTTGCCGCCGACGGGGATCGCCCAGGGGAGGCAAGGGATTCGGCGTGACGCACCTTCTTGCGTTTGCGCCGCTTGACCGATCCTTCGTCGCGGACCGGCGAGGTTGTGGAGCCCGCTGCCAACTCCGCCGATGCGGCCGAGGGAACGTTCCCCGGTGTCGGACGGCGTTTTTTGGGGGTGGGGGTTTCCACCGCCGGAGCAGCTGATTCGGGCGTTGTCGTTTCAAAAGGGCGGGGACGGGGCCGCTTCTTTTTCAGAGGTTGGCCATCGGGGCCCCGTTTCACACGCCGCTTCTTCGCAGTACCGTCGTTCTGGGGCGCTATCGTAGCCGGGGTGGATGGTTTGCTGAGCGATCCGGCCGAAGGCGGGATGTCGGCAATTCCGCTCGTCCCGCTCAACGCAGCCGGGTTTGCAGAGGAAATCGCGGCGGGAATCGAGCCCGTCCGGGTCGGCAGAGGCGGAGCGGGCGGCGATGCTCCCTGGCCGTTCCGGTTCTGCGACTGCGCGGCAGCGTCTGGACGGCGGCTCATGCGATCCCCCCGAATAGCAGGGCAAGATGGTGAAGAAATGCAGCGACGCGAGGGGCGACCCCACGTCTGGCGTTCATTGTGATGGATTTGCCGGTCGCGAATCAACTGAATTCGGCGGCGGCGGCCATCGCAAACCCCCGCGGCATATTTCGTCGGCGGCGGCCGGAATTATTCCAGAACCCGGCCGAAAATGTCGCCTGCGTCAACACCAACGGGCAGGCATTTCCCCTGGGCATCGTGCTGAAGGAGGGGCAGATTTTGTTGACTTCCACCGCAGGCGCGCGAGAATGGAACATCCTGTCTGTTTTGGAGTGGGCCAGTATTGCGCATCTGCGCGCCGCCGCAACGCAACGCTTCCGCTCTAGCCTCACTTCCACAGGAATGATCGTCATGCTGGAAGCAAATCGGCCACCCCGGGCCCCCCGCTGCCACTTGAGTATGCGTGGTTTTGACCCTTGGTCGCGGAAAAATCGGGTTAATCGGTTTGCGCGGTTGCTGGCAATGCTGTCGGTGGCAACGGTTGTCCTGGGGCTGGAATCGAGCACGGCCAAGGCAGGCAAGGTCACCGTGCGCGACGGCCGCGTGCTGGAAGGCCGGTTGGCGCCGATTCCCTCGATGTCGGCCGACCCTCACGGTGTGAACGACGGGGCCAAACCCATCTTGCTGGTCGACGACGATTTGCGCCGCACCTTTGTGCCGCAACGACTCGTGGAAGAAGTGCACGAGGGGGCCAGCGAGTCGTTCGAACGGTTTAACGTTTGGCAGAAGGTGGCCTCGGCAGGCAATCCCGTCGTCAGCGTGGGGGCTTTTCAACCCACCTCGGCCTGGAACGAATTTGGCCGCCGCACCGTCGTCATGCGGATCGGCGACAAAACGGTGGACATCATTCAAGGCATTGTGGAAATCAACCCTCGCTACACCAGGGCCGTGGCCCTCTCGGGCTACAAGTGGGAGCAGCGGATTGCCACCAGCGCCATCCATCCCGACACCTTGCGCAAGATTCTCGAGCGCACCATCGACAAGAACAACCTCGAACATCGCTTGCGACTGGTCCAGTTTTTTGTGCAATCGGAACGGTATGAAGACGCGCGACAAGAACTGGCCCAGGTCGTCAAGGATTTCCCCGAGGCCAAAGCACAGCATGGGCGGGTGCTGCGCGACGCCACCCAATTGAGCGCACGAACCTTGTTGGCCGAGCTGCGCACGCGCGAGCGAGCGGGGCAGTTCCGGTTGGTCTACCAAATTCTGAACAAGTTCCCCTCCGACGGAGTTGCTGGCGAAACGCTGCAAGAAGTTGCCGAGTTGCTGCGGCAACAGCAGCAAGTGCACGGCCAAGGCAAGGCGGTACTGGAACAATTCGACGCCCACCTGACCGAGTTCGCCAAGGCCAACTCGGTTCAAGCGGCAGAATTGCAGCCCATCCGCGAGGAGATTTTCCGCGAGCTCACCGTGCATACTCTCGACCGCATGGCCGCGTATCAGCAATTTTCCGCGGATCCCCAGACCGGTCTCGATCAAAAAATCGCCTTGGCGATCAGCGGATGGGTGCTCGGTCCGAAGTCGGCCACCGACAACCTTTCCACCGCGCTGTCGCTATACCAGGTTCGCGAGGTCATTCGCGAATACATGAACGCCGAGCTCAAGCTCGATCGTGAATTACTGCTGCGGAAAATCGCCACGCTCGAAGGCTCCACGGCCCCGCAGGTGGCCTTGCTGCTGGCGCACATGAAACCGCCCAAACGAACCGATCCGTCAGAAAACGGCGATTTCGCCATTTCCATTCCCGGCGGCGAAGGCAGGCCCCCGCTCAACTACCTGGTGCAGTTGCCGCCGGAGTACGATCCTTACCGCCGCTACCCGGCTGTCGTCACCCTGCACGGCGGCAACACGCAACCGAAGATGCAACTCGACTGGTGGGCGGGATCACCCGACGAGAAAGGTATTCGACACGGCCAGGCCATGCGGCATGGGTATATTGTGATTGCGCCCGCTTGGGGCGAGTTGCACCAAACCACGTACCAATATTCCCTGCGAGAACACCTGGCTGTGCTCGATGCCTTGCGCGACGCTTGCCGGCGATTCTCGATCGATACCGATCGCGTGTTTCTTAGCGGCCACATGATGGGCGCCAACGCCGCCTGGGATATCGGTCTGGCCCACCCCGACCTGTGGGCAGGCGTGATTCCCATTTCGGGCGTGTGCGACCGCATTTGCAATCTGTACTGGGAAAACGCCTCGAACCTGCCGTTCTACGTAATCAACGGCGAATTCGCCGGCGACTCCACTGCCCGCAACGCGCTCTCGCTCGACCGCTACATGCGGCGAGGATATCCGGTTACGTCGGTCGAGTTTTTGGGTCGCGGAGCGGAAGAGTTCTCGGACGAAATCCTGCGGTTGCTTGACTGGATGGCTCGCTATCGCCGCGATTTCTTCCCCCGGCAGTTCGCTACCAGCACCCTCCGCGAGTGGGACAACTATTTTTGGTGGGCTGAAGTGATCGACATGCCCAAGGCCGCCTTGATCGACCCCGGCCAGTGGCCCCCGCGACGCGGCACTCGGGCCGTAACGTTCGAAGGTAAAATTCTGGAGAACAACAGCATCTTGTTCAAAGGGGGCGGCGGTCGCTTGGCCATTTGGCTCTCGCCCGAAATCGTAAACTTCGATCAACAGGTGCGAATTTCGGTCAACGGCCGCACCACGCTGGTCGACGTCAAGCCTGATGTGGGCGTGCTGCTGGAAGATGCCCGCACCCGAGGCGATCGACAGCACCCCTTCTGGAGCCGGGTGATTCTTGGCGGCCGCGAGGGCGTGATTGTGGGCTTGAAATAGAGCCGGGCCCCGTGCTTCTACTCCCAGCGCACGAATCGCAACTGCGGAAGGTGGACGAAGCTCGGCGCGAAATGCTCACGCCCAACGAGCGCGCCATTCCAACTGCGGCAGCATAACCCGCGGTGAACTTGCTGCAGGTTCTGGCGGTGGTGGGCGATTTGTCCAACCAGCAGCGGTCCGGCGCCTGTTCTGACGATGGCATGGCGCGGCTGTCGAATCTCGGCGCCTCACGCCTGGCGGCATCGAATCGCGAATAGGGAGCCGGATGTCTGAAGCCAGCGGGGTGGCTGATGGGCTTTTTTCGGCAGGGCGGCCCCCAAGGCTCGCCGGCAATTCGAGGCGCCTTCCATCGATGGAAGGCACCCTCTTGTTGCATGTCAGGGTCAAACAGCGTCCATCACTCGTTACCTTCACCGCCCAGCAGTTTCTCCAGTCCGCCACCGCTGCTCTTGGCGCCTTCGCCGCTCTTGGCCGCGGTGCCGTTGCCGTCTTCGAGCAGCGGGAACCGCTCGCGGGCGGCCGATTCTCGGCCAGAGGTGAGGGCATCGAGTGCTTCGGCATGGATGCGGACTTCGCTGTCCTGGTAGGTGCGGAATCCCGTTCCGGCCGGAATCAAGTGGCCGAGAATCACGTTCTCTTTCAAGCCCACCAGGTTATCGGTCTTGCCGGCCAAGGCTGCTTCGGTGAGCACCTTGGTGGTTTCCTGGAAGCTAGCCGCGGAAATGAAGCTGCTGCTTTGCACCGAGGCCTTGGTGATGCCCAGCAACTGCGTGCTTGCCGTGGCCGGACGGGGTTTGCCGCCCTTGGCCGGTTCGCCGCCGAGTGCTTCGATCTGCGCGTTGGCCTGTTCGAGCGCATCCTTGGGAATGATCGACCCTTCGGGGAAGTCGCTGTCTCCCCGATGCGTGATCTTCACGCAACCGGCCAGTTCCTGGTTCACCTTGCGGAACTCGAACTTGTCCATCAGGTTGCCAGGCAGCAGCGTGGTGTCTCCGGCAGATTCAATGCGCACCTTTTGCAGCATTTGCCCGACGATGATCTCGATATGCTTGTCGTTGATTTCGACGCGCTGGCTGCGGTACACATTTTGGATTTCGCGAACGAGGTACTGCTGCACGGCTTCTTCGCCCGAGATGCGAAGAATGTCGTGCGGCACCAGGGGGCCGTCGACCAGGGCTTCGCCGGCCTTCACGAACACCGTTCCTTGCACGCGAAGACGTTTGCCGTGAGACACCAGGTGCTCGCGCTCGATACCGCTTTCGCTGCGGACGATGATCGTGCGCTTGCCGCGGCGCTTCTCCTTGGACATTTCGGCCACGCCATCGATCTCGGCCATGATTGCCGGATCTTTCGGCTTGCGGGCTTCGAAAATCTCCGTCACCCGCGGCAAACCGCCGGTAATATCTTGCGTGCCGCCAGCCTCGCGGCTGGTTTTCGCCAACACCGTGCCGCCCGAGATCATGTCGCCGTCGTTGACCTCGATCGTGGCCTTTTCGGGAATGTAGTAGAAGTCGAGCACCTTGCCGTCAGGTCCTTCGATGACCACCTGCGGGTGCAAGTCGCCCTTGTGCTCGATGATCGTCCGTCGAACGTTTCCGGCCTGGTCGCGGTTCATGCGGACCGTTTCGCCCTCGATGATGTCCTCGAAGCGAACCTTTCCGGAAACCTCGGCCAGCACCGGAATGTTATGCGGGTCCCACTTGCAGAGGATGGCGTTGGGGCCGACCTCTTCATTTTCTCTCACATAGAGAACGGCGCCGGGCGGAACCTCGTACTTTTCCAGCTCGCGGCCGCGAGGATCGACAATCGCGATTTCGCCGTTGCGCGAAAGCACGATCTGCTGCCGTTCGCTGTTTTCCACAATCTTGAGCTTGGCCGTGCGGCAAATACCGCCCTTCTTGGCGCGGATTTCGCTTTCGGCCACGCTCTTCACCGCGATGCCGCCGATGTGGAACGTACGCATGGTGAGCTGCGTGCCGGGCTCGCCAATGCTCTGGGCCGCGATGATGCCCACGGCCATGCCTTCCTCGACCAGCGATCCGGTCGACAGATCCATGCCGTAGCACAGCCGGCACACGCCCAGCGCCGCATCGCACGTCATGGGGCTGCGAACCTGAATTTTCTCCAGGCCCAGCTCTTCGATCTTGCGGGCGATTTCGCGGGTGATCATTTCGTTTTCGCGAACGATCACTTCGTCGGTGATGGGATTCACAATGTTCGCCCGGCTCACGCGACCGAAAATGCTGTCGGCCAGGCTCACTTCCACCCGTTCGCCGCGGTAGATCACGCCCTTGGTGATACCCTGCGGCGTACCGCAGTTGTGCTGCGTGACCACCACGTTCTGGGCAACGTCGGCCAGCTTGCGGGTAAGGTAACCCGAGTCGGCCGTCTTCAGGGCCGTATCGGCCAAACCCTTGCGGGCACCGTGGGTGGAGCTGAAGTACTCCAGCACGCGAAGCCCCTCGCGGAAATTGGCTTTAATGGGCGTTTCGATGATTTTGCCCGAGGGCTTCGCCATCAAACCGCGCATGCCAGCCAATTGGCGAATCTGCTCGACGCCACCGCGGGCACCGGAGTGCGCCATCAAGTAAATGGGGTTCACATACCCTGGCTTGCGGCGGTCGTTCTTGAGGTACGACATCATTTCTTCGGTGATCTGTTCGCGGGCATGCGTCCAGGTATCGAGCACCTGGTTGTACCGTTCCAGATCGGTGATGATGCCGCGACGATACTGGCCATGGAACTTGAGAACGGTTTTCTCGGCCGCCGCAATGATCTTGGTTTTGTTGGGAGGCGTGATCAAATCGTCGGTGGCAAACGACAAGCCACTGCGGGTGCTCCAGCGGAAACCCATCCGGTTCATATTGTCCAGCAGCTCAATCGTTGCCCGCCGGCCCAAAAGCTGGTAGCAGTCCGAGATCACGCGGGCCAGTTCGCCCGACCGCATCGGCAAGTTGTAGAAATACATCTTGTCCGGCAGCATGTCGTTGAACAGCACGCGGCCCACCGTGGTCTGCACGATCGCGCCGGCAGGGCCGATCACGTCGCCCTCTTCCTTCAACCGGCGGGTGGGAGGCAGCTTCACCTTGATGCGGGCGTGCGTGTCGACCTTGCCCTGCGAATAGGCCAGTTCCACTTCGGTGGGCGAACTGAACACCATCCCTTCGCCCTTGCGGTCGTGCAACTCGGCCGTCACGTAGTAGCAACCCATCACGATGTCTTGCGAAGGGCTGATAATCGGCTGGCCGTTGGCGGGGCTGAAGATGTTGTGCGTGGACATCATCAGCGTGTGGGCTTCCACCTGCGCTTCGATCGAAAGCGGCAGGTGCACGGCCATTTGGTCGCCGTCGAAGTCGGCGTTAAAACCTCGGCACACCAGCGGATGCAGCTGGATCGCGTTGCCTTCCACCAGGGTCGGTTCAAAAGCCTGAATGCCAATGCGGTGCAGCGTGGGAGCGCGATTGAGCAGCACCGGGTGATTGCGAATCACTTCTTCGAGAATGTTCCACACCTCTTCGTCCTTGCGCTCCAGCATTTTCTTGGCGCTTTTGATCGTGTCGGCGTGGTTCAGCTCTTTCAGCCGGCGAATGATGAACGGCTGGTACAACTCCAGGGCAATCTTCTTGGGCAACCCGCACTGGTGCAGATAGAGCCGGGGGCCGACCACGATCACGCTTCGCGCGGAGTAGTCCACCCGCTTGCCCAACAGGTTTTCGCGGAACCGGCCCTGCTTGCCCTTGATCATGTCGGTGAGCGACTTGAGCGGGCGGTTGCTGCTGCCCAGCACGGGCCGCTTGCAGCGGTTGTTGTCGAACAACGCGTCGACGCTTTGTTGCAGCATCCGCTTTTCGTTGCGAATGATGACTTCGGGCGCGTTGAGATCGACCAGCTTTTTCAGCCGGTTGTTGCGATTGATAATGCGGCGATACAGGTCGTTGAGGTCGCTGGTGGCAAAGTTGCCGCTGTCCAGCAGTACCAGAGGGCGAAGGTCGGGAGGGATGACCGGAATAACGTCCAGCACCATCCATTCCGGCTTGTTGTCGCTGTCGCGGATCGACTCCACGATTTTGAGCCGGTTGATCAGGTCCTTCTGCTTTTGCTTGGAGCCGGTTTCTTCCAGATCCACGCGCAGCTCTTTGGAGAGCGCCACCAGGTCCAGGTTCATCAACATTTGGCGGATGGCTTCCGCGCCCATTTCCGCCTTGAATCCGCCCTCGCGGTCCTTGTATTCCTCGCGGGCGGCGCGGAACTCTTCTTCCGTCAGCAGTTGCCGGGGCTTCAGATCGGTATTGCCCGGGTCCACCACGGCGTAGTCCTGGAAATAGATCACCTTTTCCAGGCTGGCGGTCTTCATGTCCAGCAGGTTGCCCAACCGGCTGGGAGGAGCCTTGAAGAACCAGATATGCACCACGGGCGCGGCCAATTCGATGTGGCCCATTCGCTTGCGGCGCACGCGGCTGTGCGTCACCTTGACGCCGCAGCGATCGCAGATCATGCCCTTGTATTTCATGCCGCGGTACTTGCCGCAGGCGCATTCCCAGTCTTTTTCGGGGCCGAAGATCCGTTCGCAAAACAGGCCGTCGCGCTCGGGACGGTAGGTGCGGTAGTTGATGGTTTCGGGCTTCTTGACTTCGCCGAACGACCAACTGCGGATGTCTTGCGGGCGCGCCAAGCTAATCTTGACGGAGGCGTAATCGTTAATCCGATCGTAAGAGCCTTCGACAATACTCATGGTGGAGCGCTCCTATCGAGAAAAGAGGATCGGTTTGGCGGTCAGGCAATGGTCCGCCGGCGGGCCGATCAAGCAACCCGCCACCCAGTGGCACCGATCCTGGAAAACGTATTCAAAACTCAATCCAACTGCGTCCGAGGCCCTGAGCAGCAGCGGCAAGCGCCAACTCAAACGGCCGCGGTCCAGACGCGTAACGGTCTGCTGTTCGTTCGAGTTGCCATGCGCGTCGTTCAAATGCTGCTGCGGCGTTTCTCCAACTGCATGTTCAGGCCCAATCCGCGAATTTCATTCGTCAGCACGTCAAAGCTGGCTGGCGTGCCGGCCTCGAGCGTATTTTCTCCTTTCACCATCGATTCGTAAATCTTGGTGCGGCCTTCCACGTCGTCGCTCTTCACCGTCAGCAGTTCCTGAAGAATGTATGCGGCCCCGTAGGCCTCGAGCGCCCACACTTCCATTTCACCAAACCGCTGGCCGCCAAACCGCGCCTTGCCGCCCAGCGGCTGCTGGGTAATCAGCGAGTAAGGACCCGTGCTGCGAGCATGAACCTTGTCGTCGACCAAGTGGTGCAACTTCAGCAGGTACATGTAGCCCACCGTCGTTTCTTGTTCCATCGCTTCGCCGGTGCGGCCGTCATACAGCTGCGCCTTGCCGCTGATGGGAAGGCCCGCTTCCTTCAGGCACTCGGTAATCTGCTCCTCGCTGGCCCCCGCGAACACCGGAGTGATCGACTGAAAGCCCAGCTTGGCGCCCGCCCAACCCAGGTGGGTTTCGAGAATCTGGCCCACGTTCATACGGCTGGGAACGCCCAGCGGGTTGAGCATGATCTGGATCGGCGTGCCATCGGCCAAAAAGGGCATGTCTTCTCGAGGGAGAATCTTGGAGATCACCCCCTTGTTGCCGTGGCGGCCGGCCATCTTGTCGCCCACGCTGATCACGCGCTTGGTGGCGATGTATACTTTGACCATTTGCAGCACGCCGCTGCGGAGCTCGTCGCCCCGCTTCATGCTGTTGAGCTTGCGATCGCGATCGTCGATCGCGGCTTCGATCAGCGGCCACTGCGTCTTGTAAATCTTCTCGACGTCTGCCGCCTTCTTGCTGCCGCCCAAATCGAGCCGCCGCAGACTGAAACGCAGCGCCTGGCCGGCCAAAAAGTCGGTGTCCTTCTCGCCCGCGAGAGACTTGCCGTCTTCGTCCTTCAATTGCCGGCCCAGGGCGGTTTCAATTTCCCCGATCATGCTGGCGAACAGCTGGGCAATCCGCTTGTTGCCCTCGCTGTCCACCTCTTTGAGTTCGCGCTCGAATGCCTTGCGTTCTTCTTCCGAAAGACTCATCCGCCGCGAGAACTTCTGAGTGTCGATGACAATGCCTTCCACGCCCGAGGGCACTTCCAGCGAGTCGTTCTTTACGTCTTCGCCCGCCCGGCCAAAGATGGCGTGCAGCAGTTTTTCTTCGGGCGTGAGTTCGGTCTTGCTCTTGGGCGAAACCTTGCCGACCAGAATGTCGCCGGGGCGAACATACGTGCCGATGCGGACAATACCGCTGTCATCGAGGTTGCGCAACGCTTTTTCCGAAACATTGGGAATGTCGCGGGTGAATTCCTCGCGTCCCAACTTCGTTTCGCGTATCTCCACGTCGAACTCCTCGATGTGGATCGAGGTGTACGTGTCGTCTTTCACCAGATCTTCGCTGATGATGATCGCGTCTTCAAAGTTGTAGCCATCCCAAGCCATGAAACCGACCAGCACGTTGCGTCCCAGGGCCAGTTCGCCCTGGAATGTCGCGGCGCCGTCGGCAATCACCTGGCCCTTCTCCACTTTTTCGCCGAGGCTCACAATCGGCTTTTGGTTTTGGCAGGTGCGCTCGTTCAGGCCCACGAACTTTCGCAGCATGTACACGTCATCGCCAATCTCAATCCGGTCGGCGTCGACGTACTTGACCTTGCCGGCCCGCTTGGCGCGAATGATCATGCTGCTGTTGCGGGCAACATCGCGCTCCATGCCGGTGGCCACGATGGGCGGCTCGGTGACCAACAGCGGCACGGCTTGCCGCTGCATGTTCGAGCCCATCAATGCCCGGTTGGCGTCGTCGTGTTCCAAGAACGGAATCAACCCGGCCGACACGCCGACCATTTGGCAGGGGGCCACGTCCATGTAGTCCAGCCGATCGATCGGAACCATTTCGAAGTCGGCCTGGTGGCGGGCCACGACGGTTTCCTCCGCAATCTTCCCGTCGTCGGCCACGTTCAAGTCGGCCGGGGCGAGATACGCCTGCGATTCTTCGTCGGCTCGCAACCAGGCGATCTCCTCGGTCATGCGGCCCTTGGAAATTTTGCGGTACGGTGTGGCGAGAAATCCGTATTCATCCACGCCGGCATAAATTGCCAGGCTCGAAATCAAACCGATGTTGGTGCCTTCCGGCGTTTCGATGGGGCAAATGCGGCCGTAGTGCGAAATGTGCACGTCGCGCACCTCAAACCCCGCTCGCTTGCGATTCAAACCGCCGGGACCCAATGCCGACAATCGCCGCTCGTGCGTGAGCATCGAGAGGGGATTGGTCTGGTCCACCACCTGGCTCAATTCCCCGCGACCAAAGAAGTATTCGATCGCGGCCGAAATGCTCTTGGGGTTGATCAACGAACGGGGAGTCATGTCCTCCACGTCCTTCAGGCTCATCCGTTCCTGCACGGTGCGGCGCAGTTTCAAGAAGCCCTTGCGCAGCTCGTCGCATGCCAACTCGTCGATCGTTCGCAGACGGCGATTTCCCAAGTGATCGATGTCGTCCACATGCGCGGAACTGCCGGGCTTGCGCAAATCCTGCAAATAACGAATGGCGTTGATCAGATCCTGCGCGTGCAGGGTCATTTCGGTCTCGGGAATGTCGAGCCCGAGCTTGCGGTTGATGCGGAACCGGCCCACCTTGCCCAGGCGGTAACGGTTGGTGTCGTAAAATTTCTCGTGGAACAAAGCCCGGGCTTTTTCCAACTGGGGAGGATTGCCCGGCCGCAGCCGCTGGTAAATTTTCAGCAGCGCTTCCTCGTGGCTGCTGGTGTTGTCGTCGGCCAGGCTGTTGAACAGTAGCGGATCCTTGGGGTCGTCCATCACTTCAACCTTTTTCAAGCCTGAAGTGCAGATCAACTCGGCCGCGTTCTTGGTGATCTTGTGACCGCCCTCGATGATGATCTCGCCCGCCTTGTCGCTGTCCGACGGGTAGACAATGTCGGCCAATGCGATCAGGCCCTCGATCTTGGGCACGCAACTGCTGTCGGTTACCTTCTCCCAGCGCGTCTCGAAAAACGCCCGCAACAATTCGGCGTCCATGCTGTAGGCTGGGTCCATGGCCCGCAGCAGCGTCATGGCCGAAAACTTGCCGCTCTGGTCGATGCGAACCGCCAGGCTGTCCTTCTTGGTGACGTTCAGTTCGATCCAGCTGCCGCGTTCGGGAATGATGCGGCACGAGTGCATGTCGCGCTCGCCTTCGGTCTCGACCACAAAGTCGACCCCGGGGCTGCGGTGCAACTGGCTGACGACGACCCGCTCGGCGCCATTGATAATGAACTCGCCGCCGCCCAGCATGATGGGCATGTCACCCAGGTACACCTCTTCCTCGATCGGCTCTTCCTTGGTCAGCCGCAGCCAAATCTTGAAAGGCAGACCATAGGTGAGCCGCAACTGGCGGCATTCTTTCGGCTCGTATCGCGGCTTGCCGAACTCGTAGTACAAGTATTCCAGCCGCAGGCTCTTGTCGTAGCTCTCGATCGGAAAGATCTCGCGGAGCACGCTCTCCAAACCCGAGTCCTTCCGCTTCTCGGCAGGCACGTCGGCCTGCAGGAATTCGGCATAGCTGCGGGTTTGAATCTGTGTTAAATCCGGAATCTCGAGCGATTCGTGCTTGGAACCAAAACGGCGAACGTCCTTCGGCATCAAACGGCGGACTGCGGAAGTTGCCATGAGCGTATCATTCTCCTAACGAGATACCGGCGGGAGAGCGCGCACCTTCACCTGGGCAACGATCGTGAGAACACGATCGCGGGCATTGAGAGCAGCTCGGAATGAGAGCAACAACTGGGCCAAAACCGGCTTAGCGCCTATCCAAGAACCTGTCAGCACAGCACCTGTTCGATAACAGGGAAACGTGTAAACGACCAGCGGCGGCAAATTCCGCACGGAACTTGAAACACCACGGGATGGTTAACTTTCCGCCGTCCTCGTGCAGGCGGATCCAGAGGTTACAGGATAACCTTTTCTGCGCAACACAGGGAGCCGCGCGGGACGCAGCGATGAGCTACGTCCCCCGCATCAAAACCAATACGAACGACGAAGGAACGACGACCAAGCGAGTGTTACTTCACTTCGACCGTGGCGCCGGCTTCTTCCAGCTCCTTCTTGAGCTTTTCGGCGTCTTCCTTCGAAATGCCTTCCTTGACCTTGCTGGGCACCGATTCCACCAGATTCTTGGCCTCGGTGAGACCCAGGCCTGTCGCGGCTCGAACGACCTTGATCACATTGATCTTCTTGTCGCCGAAGCCGGTCAGCACCACGTCGAATTCGGTCTTTTCTTCCACGGCAGCGGCGCCGCCGGCATCGCCGGTGGGCGCGGCCATCATCACCGCGCCGCCCGCTGCCGGCTTGATGCCGTATTCGTTTTCCAGGTAGTCACTCAACTCTTTGGCCTCTTTAAGCGTGAGGCCAACAATCTTGTCGCCAATCTCCTTGGTCAAGCTGGAATAGCTCGCGGCGGGTGCATCAGTGGACATCTGCCAATTTCCTTTCGTGCTGTGCGCGGTTGGCGGCTGCGATCCGAACCGTCGCTTACGGGAGTCAAAGTCGTTGAAAATGTCAAAAATCTGCGGAGGATATCCGAGGCGGCTCAGGGATGACTCGGCAAATGGTCAAAAGGCGTCAGAAGTGCTCGGCACGCGATGCTCGAGACCAGGTACGACAGGAGCGCCGAACTACTCGGCCGCTGCGCCCTCGCCTCCCTCTGCTTCTTCGCCCTTCTGTTTGATCTGGCTGGCCAAGGCACCGCCGACGCTTGTCAACTGGCTGACCAAATTGGCGCCAGGCGACAAGATTTGACCACACAAAATACTCAACTGCTCGGCGCGACTGGGCCACTTGCTTACCTTTTCCACATCGTCTGCGGTAAGCTTCTGCCCGTCCAAGGCGCCGCCACGCGCCTCAAAGCCGGTAAACACCTTCTCCTTCGAGAGCCGGATGATTTCCTTCGCCAGGCTCACAATATCTTCGCTACCCCACACCACCGCGGCAGTGCCGTCCAAACCCTCAAAGGCTGGATTCAACAACGTGCCCTCGGTCGCCCGAGCGGCCAGGCTGTTACGGACCACCATCAATTGAATGTTCTTGCTCCGCAACTCCTTGCGAAGCAGGTAATCCTGCCCGGCATTCAGACCGATCACATTCACCACCAAGGCGGATTCGACCCCCTCGAGCTTCTCACGAATGTTGTCGGTCAACAGGCTCTTTACGTATTTGCTCATGGTGCTGCCATTAATGCGAAACGGCCATTGCCAAGGCGGGCCGATTCCGGTGCTTCAACTGCTTCTCGGGCTGGCGCGAATCCCCAACTGCTTACGTTGCGATGACAGGCACGCCGGGACTCATGGTCGCGCTCACCGTGATTCCCCGCACGTACACGCCCTTGACCGCCTGCGGCTTCATGGCCTTGATGTGGTCGATGAAGGCCGCGATGTTTTCGAGCAACTGCTCCTTCGGAAAGCTCATCTTGCCCACAATGGCATGGATGTTTCCGCCGGCGTCGTTGCGGAACTCCACCTTCCCCGCCTTGTACTCTTTTACCGCCTTGGCGATATCCGGCGTGACCGTACCGGCCCGAGGACTGGGCATGAGCCCCTTGGGACCCAAAACGCGACCGAGCGGACCGACCACCCCCATCATGTCGGGCGAAGCGATGCACACGTCGAAATCAAGCCAACCGTCCTTCATCCGGGTGGCCAGATCCTCTGCCCCCACGGCGTCGGCGCCGGCTTCCTTGGCTTCCTCGGCCTTGTCCCCCTTGGCGAATACCACCACGCGCAAGGTCTTGCCAATGCCGTGCGGAAGCACCACCGATCCGCGCACCATCTGATCCGCTTGGCGCGAGTCGATGCCCAACAGCATGGCCACCTCGACCGATTGATCGAACTTGGTGGTGCCGAACTTGGAAAGCAGATCGACCGCCGAAGGCAGGTCGCGGGGCGTTTTCAAATCGAGCCCTTCCAGCAGGGTTCGAAATCGCTTGGATTGTTTGGCCATCGTTATGCGCGGGAGGGGAGAAACTACAGGCGGTGGATAGCGTCGAAACCAGAAATTGTAGCGATCGGCTCGCGGCTCCGCCAGCGGCTCACGTGGTTTGCGATCAAACTTTTTTCTTAATTCAATCCTCGACGACCAAACCCATACTGCGGGCAGTGCCTTCGATCATGCGGCAGGCGTGATCCGTGTCGCGAGCGTTCAGGTCGGCCTTCTTCGTTTCGGCAATTTCTCGAATCTGCGTCCGATTGACTTTGCCGACCTTTTCCTTGTTGGGCACGCCCGAACCTCGGGCGATGCCGGCCGCCTTTTTGAGCAGCGCCGCCGCCGGAGGGCTCTTGGTGGCAAAATCGAAAGAGCGGTCGTTGTACACATTGACCACCACCGGAATCGGTGTTCCGGCGGCTTCCCGGGTTCGCTCATTAAACTGCTGAACAAACTGACCCAGGTTGATGCCGTACTTGCCGAGCGAGGTGCCCACTGGGGGCGCTGGGGTTGCCTGTCCGCCCGGAACCTGAAATTTGACCGTGCCCACTAACTGCTTGGCCATGCTAAGTTCTTTTTATGCTTGAGTACGACGGATTGGATGGTTGAATCGCCCGAGGAAACGGTGGCAGCCGCCGCGACAGCTACACCGCCTCGACTTGCCAATAAGCCAGTTCCACCGGAGTGGAACGGCCAAAAATGTTGATCATCACGGTCACGTGACCATTGGCCTCGTCGACTCCCTCCACTTGGCCTTCAAAATTCTGGAACGTTCCCTCGTTGATTTTTACCCGGTCTCCAACAGCGAACGCAATCACGGGACGGGCTTTATCCGGCTTTTCCGCAGGCGGGCGAATCAGAGACAAAACCCGCTCCACTTCTTGGGCCTGCATGGGAGTGGGCTTGCCCGCCGCCCCGGTGAAATCGCCAATTCCGGGCGTCTCACGCACCACGAACCAGGTTTCATCGTTGATGACCATGTGCGCCACCAGATAACCCGGCCACAGTTTCTGCTTCTTGGTCCGCCGCTTGCCGCCCTTGTATTCCGATACCGTTTCCGTGGGAACGATCACTTCGTCGAAGTATTCTTCCAAGCCTTCGATTTTCACTCGCCGCATCAGAGCGTCGCGAACCGATTCTTCCCGATTGCTCGCCACCTTCAGAATGTACCAGTCGAATTGGGGCTGGTCTCCCTCCTCCGACCCGTCGCCTGCCGCGGCCCCGCTGGTCTTGGAGGCAGGGCCGGCGCCATTGGCGTCACCCTCGGCGCGAGCCTTCTTTTTCGGCGATTTGGAGGCCTTCTCTGGCTCGATTTCTGGTTGATCGACTTCTGGCTGTCCTGTTTCGCCGCCACCGGCTGGGTGCTCCATTTCGCCGGTTGCCAATTCGCCCGTTGCCGACGTGGACGCCGCATCGCCGTCGGCTGCTGAAGCCGAAGATTCGGTGCTGGACGGGGCCTCGGACGGGGCCTCGGACGAGATGCCCTCCGGCGGCGATTCGGGTTCGACGACGGAAGAATCGCCAACCGATTCCGCGCCTTCACCGGCGGCGGACCCGTTTTCGTCGGGCGACTGATCTTCAGGGTATTTGGTTTCGTCCGTCATCAACGTCTCCCGGGCGGACCCGAACTCTTCGGTTGCCCACCGGTCTTTATCGTGTGCGCGGTTGCGGGTGGCCGCCCCGCGGCCAGCGTTGAACAGCGATTTTTGCAGCTATCTGGAAGGTAGGACTTGGGTTCGAACTCTCCGGCGTCGCTGATCCGCGAACGGCCGTTACCGCAGGGCGCGGGTTGCTGTTCGGATCCGTCACGCTGCGGCGACTGGCATTTTTCCCCGGAGCGTCGCCTGGGATCATCAATGCTGCGCCGCTCGAAATCAGGGTAAGCGCTTGTTTCCGTCGATATTCAGGAAGTCCATCAAGAACCATCGCCAGAACAAGTCGTACAGAAACAGGATCATCGCCAGCAGAAAAATGGTTACCAACACCACAATTGCGCTGCGAACCAACTCCTTTCGCGAAGGCCAGGTGACCTTATTCATCTCCGCTTCCACGGCGATGAGAAAGTCGGCAAAGCGGGGATAATTCACCACCCGGAACGCGGCATACCAACCCACCAGCAACAGCACGCCCGAGAGGCCGTATTGCCACACGGGACCGTAGTTGATCAGCGAATCGGAAAGCTGCCAGCATCCCAGGGCCACCGCCACGGCCAGCGCGGCAAAGGTTGCCTGCCGGGTAATGCGACCCTGCGTGCGTTTATACAAACCAAATGACAACAGTTTTTGCATATCGGCGTCCACCGCCTTCAGTTCAAGCGACCGGCTCGCGAGCGCACCCATCTGCAACTCTGGCCGAGCCCATTCGCAGTTGGCATCCCTACCTCAGATAAACTCCAATTAGAGAGGAACTTAGCTTATCTATCAGCCAGTTCCTCTCCCCTGAAAACCTCTTTCCCCTGGCAACAGATCGAGGCACTGGACATGAATGTCCGGCACGAGCGACGCGTTGCCATCGAAGGAGATTGTATAAATGCAGGGGCGGCGGGAATCGAACTCGCAACCTCTGGTTTTGGAGACCAGCGCTCTGCCAATTGAGCTACGCCCCTAGTTTTAACCGATCCAAACTCCGTGGGCCAGCCAGCCGCGCTGCGGTTGATCGACCCAGGGTTGGGAAAGGGCATCCGGAGACAAGGGGACGCCTCCGGATGCCCAATTTTTATGCCATCGAGATCATTCGAGAATCTTCGTCACCACGCCACGACCCACCGTGCGGCCGCCTTCGCGAATGGCGAAGCGAACGCCATCGTCCATGGCGATTGGGGTGATGAGTTCGACCTGAATCCGGGCGTTGTCGCCAGGCATGCACATTTCGGCGTCACCGAGCAAATTGGCCGAGCCCGTCACGTCCGTGGTGCGGAAGTAAAACTGGGGTCGGTAGCCGCTGAAGAACGGAGTGTGACGTCCGCCTTCTTCCTTGCTCAGCACGTACACTTCGGCTTCAAACTTATGATGCGGGGTGATGGAGCCGGGCTTGGCCAACACCTGGCCGCGCTCGATTTCTTCGCGGCGAATACCACGAAGGAGGCAGCCCACGTTATCGCCGGCTTGCCCCTGCTCAAGCGTCTTGTTGAACATTTCGACGCCGGTGCAGGTGGTCTTGCGGGGCTTTTCCTTGCTCAGACCGACAATCTCCACTTCTTCGCCGACCTTCACCAGGCCGCGTTCGATACGTCCGGTGGCCACGGTTCCACGGCCTTCGATCGAGAACACGTCTTCGATCGCCATCAAAAATGGCTTGTCGACCTGGCGCTGGGGCTCGGGAATGTACGCGTCGATCGCTTCCATCAGCTCCGTAATGCACTTGCTGGCTTCGGGATCGGCAGGGCTGTCGTAGGCGGGCTTGGCCGCGCCGCGAATGATCGGCACGTCATCGCCGGGGAAATCGTGCTTGCTCAGTTCTTCGCGCAACTCCAGCTCGACCAACTCCAGCAGTTCTTCGTCGTCAACCAGGTCGCATTTGTTCAAGAACACGACGATGGCCGGCACGCCCACCTGCCGAGCCAGCAGAATGTGCTCGCGAGTTTGCGGCATGGGGCCGTCGGCGGCCGAAACGACCAAAATCGCGCCGTCCATTTGGGCAGCGCCCGTGATCATGTTCTTGATGAAGTCCGCGTGCCCGGGGCAGTCGATGTGGGCGTAGTGACGATTGGGCGTCTCGTACTCCACGTGGCTGACCGCGATGGTCACCGTTTTGGTGTCGTCGCGAACGGTGCCGCCCTTGGCGATTTCGTTGTACGGCTTGAACTTCGCCAACCCCTTAGCGCCCTGAACCGCCAGGATCGCGCCGGTCAAGGTCGTCTTGCCGTGATCGATGTGTCCGATCGTGCCAACGTTAACGTGCGGCTTTTTCCTTTCGAAGATTTCCTTGGCCATTGGTTTACTACCTGTCTCCGTGCGAGAATAAAGTCGGGTTCCGTTCGATTGTTTATAATGATTGCCTGGCCGCATGACAGAGAGCCGTTCTTTGTCAACGTCCTGGCCTGCTCCCGCAGTGCAAAGGCCTTAAGCCTTGTCGGTCCCAGCAATGCCCCCTCGCTGTTGCCGACCAACCAGCCTTGCGACGCCGCCCTCCTTTGCGACACCCCCTCCGTCCTGGAAAGCCGCGCTGGCATTCTGCAAATTTCTTGCTCCACCACAAGCACCCCGAAGGCGACCACTCTCGTGTCGCCCCCACAGCGCACCATCGGCAAAGTCCACCCAGAGCTGCTGATGGGATTCGAACCCATGAACCTCGTCCTTACCAAGGACGCGCTCTACCGACTGAGCTACAGCAGCCTATTTCGTTCAGGCAACCGGGTCGCTTCGCAAAGCTCCCCGCAAAGCGAACCCTCCAATTACCCGCAAGCCGTTTCGTCAAAATACCTTTGCGCTTCGCCAATTACTCGCCCCCCCGCTCAAATCAGCCTCGGACATCTCCGAGGTTGTTTCAGGAGGTTGCTTTCAACCGCGAAAAGCGGGTGAAGGGAATCGAACCCTCGTAGCCAGCTTGGAAGGCTGGAGCTTTACCATTAAGCTACACCCGCGTCGTTCCATCCGGCCCGGCAAATCGCAAACCAATCAACCCTGGCAAATCTTCCGATCCGCAACGGCCACCTTGCCCGACGCAACCGCCCAGGGCGATTGGGTTATCCGCTGGGCACCCGCACCACAACGCTCCGCAATTTTGCGAAAGAGGGGTGCGTGATTGCCAACTCTTGGCGGAACCCTCTCACGCAGGGTGGGGAGGTTGCCGCCGGTAAATATCACAAAATGGGGGGTACAGGATTCGAACCTGTGAAGGCATTGCCATCAGATTTACAGTCTGACCCCTTTGACCGCTCGGGAAACCCCCCGCCTTATTTGCTTGGTAACTGTGCTATTGGGTGCCGATCGAAGTTGCGCAAGCCGACTCGGCGACGCGTTTCTCCAGTGCTGCGTTTCTCCGGCGAGGAATTGCCATCGGGGCTCACTGGCCGGGTTTTTCCCGCCGCACGACGAGCTAGCGGAGGGACTTGAACCCACAACCTGCTGATTACAAATCAGCTGCTCTGCCAATTGAGCTACGCTAGCCTATGAGTTCCGCCGCGAGAATCCATTACTATAACGATCTGGCCCCTGCCCGCAAGACGGCTTGCGCGCATGGCCAGCTTTTTTGGGCTCCATAGGTTCACCGGACCAACGGCTGGCGGCCGTGCGTTCCCCAATCGCCTGGAATAGGAGCGCCGGCCGCACCGAAAAGAGACTTCTGTTGGGGCTCGCAGGTTCGTGCTTCCCGCTCCCTTAGGAGAGGAAATCAACCTCGAATTCAAACTTCTCTTCTTCGGCTGCTTTTCGCAGCTTGGTCAGTGCGCGAGCTTCAATCTGGCGGATCCGCTCCTTGGTGACACCCATTTCTTCGCCCACTTCTTTGAGCGTCAGGGGTTCGGTTCCGCGCAACAGTCCAAAGCGGCTGATGATAATCTTTTGCTCGCGCTCGTCAAGCCGCTGCAAGATTCGCCCCACTTGCTCTGCCCGCTGCGCCTGCGCCGCCTCCAGTTGCAACTGATCGGTGCGGGCGTCGGCTGCGCCTTCAAACATCTCCTCCTGGCTCGTACGGTACCGATCCCGATGCTTGTTTTCGTCCGGAATCGTTCGGGCGTAATTCTTCATGATCGCCCAAGTGGCATATGTGCTGAACTTGTTGCCGCGGGCGAAGTCGAACTTTTCCACCGCCCGAATCAACGACACGTTGCCGTCGCTTACCAATTCGAAGAAATTGTCGCGCGGACCGACGTGCCGCTTGGCGATCGAAACCACCAACCGCAAATTTCGCCGCACGATCTCGTTCTTGACCGTCACCACCTCCTCGTACAACCGCTCAATGTCGTCCAGCAGCCGGGTTTTCGCCCGACTTGCGTCCAGTTTGCCATCGCGCATCAGCTTGTCCCGCAGGGCAGACGCCTGATGCTTCAGGAAATTGAACCGCCGGAACAGGTGCTGCTCTTGCTCGCGGGTCAAGAGGGGCGAGTCGTACAGGCTGGCCAGGTAGCTGGGCAATCCCGCCGGAGGACGGGTCTTGCGGCCAGCCTTTTCTTCCTCGGGCATGGGCGCCAGGATTTCCGCCGCCACCCCGGGTTGGCCGAACATGGGATTGGGGATGTAGTCCAGCGGCAACTCAAGAATCCGCTGGGCTCGCATCTCGTTGATCACACGATAGATGCTCGTTCGCGTGCGGCAGAATTGCTTAGCCAGCGCGTCCACCGAGGTTTCGCGGCGGTACAGCTGATAAATTCTCTTCTTGGTTTCGTCGGTGAGCGGGCCCGAGTTGCCGGGGAAAATCGCCAGCTCGGGGTGCTCTTTGTCGAACTGTTTCAAAGTGTATCGCACGGTTTCCACGCTCCTGCCCATCTTGCTGGCAACCCGACGCGTTACCTCCGAAGGGCAACCGCCGGCTTGGGCCAATCGACGAGCGCGCTCAATGATTTCATGCCGTTCTTTGCCCGAAAGCTGGCTGAACTTGCCGCTCTGCTCGACGCGGTCGCCGTTATTCTCCAAGAACCGATTGACCGAGCTTTGTAAGAATCCGACGCGTTTGCGGCCATCAAACATAAAACGCCGGCTCACCAGCCCTTTTTGCCGCCAACGAGCGATCGTCTTCGTCGAGACCCGAAATTGCCGACTCAAATCGTCCACGGTGAAGACGGGTTCTCCCACGGCCTGGGCTTCGATCCCGGCCGCGTCGGTGACGTCTTCCACAAACAGCCGCAGGTCGTGACTCGCTTCTTGCCCTGCCATTTTCAGGCCGGGGAATTGCTGGGGGCGGTATTCCGTGATGCGGAAGCAAATGTATTCGTAGGTGTAGGTCTTGCCCGGCTGCAATTCTTCGAGCAGTTTTTCAGCACGATCGGCTTGAGCCAACTTGGTATCGCGCGGGGCGTACCGCAATTGGTCGCGAAGCTGCTTCAAAGCGGCAATTCGGTAATTCTCGTGCATCGCGAGGCCTCCTCGCTCACGGCTCCCTGCGACAAACATTTCCCTGCGGCAATGCCGCCTGTCGAGGGGCTGGATAGGGTATTCCGCCGGACAGAAATCGGGGCCAAATCATCTGACCCGCAATACCGCCCAAAAGTTCCGTATCAAGAAAAGAGGAATCGGGAAGGGAAGACGCAAAGCTTTTACCCGGCTACCACGCCGACGCTTCACATCCACTTCGTTAGTACGCCTAAATAGTTGGATTTGATCTCAGAAAAGTTCGCGCCGGACAGTCGGTATTCTTCCCCCATGGATTAAGGCGGGAGAATCCGGCAAATGCAACACGAGTTGCAAAACAAGAACAGGAAGTGTGTTAGGGTCAACGAGCTGCCATGCAAGCAGCAGTTTTCCCCTGCTGAATTCTATCTCAAAAATCAAGAGGAAATCTTGTCAGGCAGGGAATCTGGCCGACCGCTTTCCAACAGGATTACGTCCATCGGGTGGTCGCTATCCCGGCAACCCCAATCTTTGGGTGGGTCGTAAAGCACTCCTCGCCCGGCAAGCCAAGCATGCTAGCAGATACGTGTCCATGCGTGCAGTATGCCACGCGATGCCGCGCCCGGCAAGACATCCTTCGCACAATAATTTACCTGGGGGTTTCACTCTGGGGAGGACTCGCCGCCAGCAGCCCCGCTTGCCAGGGCAGGCCGGGCACGACCTTTCCGGCCAGCCACCGTCTTGGGCCGCCCTGGCTGCCGGCTGGTATCATGAAAGACAGCAAAATGCGGCGTCGGTGATGGCGCGGCCAAAAAAATTTCTTCGCGGCAGTTCCGGCGGTATGAACTGGGAAATCGAATCTGGTCCATCGCGGGTGGTTTCGCCCCATGCAGGCACCAATGCCCTGTGGCTCATCAAGTTGCGCTGGGTGGCTGTGGCGGGCCAAACGTTGACCATTCTCGCGGTGCAATATCTCTGGCAGATCCCCATCGAATTGCCCTGGCTGCTGGTGGCGGTGGCGCTTGCAGCGGCCACCAACCTGCTGTTGATGGTCTGGTATCGCATTCGTCTCGCGGAACCGGCGAGCCAAGAAACGTTGCCTGCCGAGTCGCGACTGGTGTTGGGCGGCGTGATGCTGCTTGATCTGCTGCTGCTCACGACCATGCTCTACTTGACCGGCGGCCCCTACAATCCGTTCAGCGTGTTCTACTTTGTCAACTTGAGTTTGGCGGCGTTGCTGGTGCCGGGTCGTTGGGCCTGGCTGCTGACCGTTACCGCCGTGGTCTGCTATGGCCTGTTGTTTTTCGATCATCTGCAGATCGAGTCGCTCAACCGTCAGGCCGAACCGGCGCCGGGCGCGCCAGCGGGCCTGCCTGAAGATGGCGGGCGTGTCCGCGGCATTCGCTGGCCTTCCACGCGCGACGTGGGGATGCTGATTGCGTTTACCACGTGTGCGTCGGTAGTGGTGTACTTCATGACCCGAGTAACCGCTGAGTTGTCGCGCCGCGAGCGCGAGTTGCGTTTGGCCGAAGCCCTACGCGCCAGGGCCGAAAAGCTGCAAGCCTTGGGAACCCTGGCGGCCGGGGCGGCGCACGAGTTGGCTTCGCCATTGTCGACGATTGCCGTGGTGGCCAAGGAAGTGGAGCACGCCGTTCGCAGTCGCGGCGAAACCGAGTTGATCGACGACGTAGCCCTCATTCGCTCAGAACTCGATCGCTGCCGGGCCATTCTCGATCGCATGGCCGCCGAGGCCGGTCACTCCGCGGGCGAACGCGTCACCACCGTGCGCGTGGCCGACCTGGTCGAGAGCGTGCTCGATTGTCTGGCCAATCGCCAGCAAGTCGACGTTTCCTTGCCGGAAGAGGTGGGCGACCTGCAACTGCAAACGCAACCCAAGGTGCTAGGGCAGGCCATTCGTGGATTGCTGAAGAACGCCCTCGATGCTTCCAGCGCGCAGCACCACGTGCAATGGCGACTCGCCCGGCAAAAAAACCTGCTGCTAGCCGAAATTTCCGATCGCGGCATGGGCATGCCGCACGCGGTTTTGGACCGGGTGGGCGAACCGTTTTTTTCGACCAAGGAGCCCGGTCAGGGGATGGGGTTGGGGGTGTTCTTGGCGCGGAGCGTGGTCGAGCGGCTGGGCGGAAGCCTGGCATTTCATTCCCAACCTGGGGAGGGAACCACCGTGGAATTGCGGCTGCCCCTGCCGGGTTAGACGCCTGGGCGTCCGGCAACACTTCACCGCACAATCGTCCATGCGCACGCAGCGGCGCGCCTGGGCAGACGCGGTCACCTTCAGGGCAGATCGAGCGTTGATTCACGCCACCACGAATGTTCTTCAAGGTAATGGCATCGGCAGAGTGAAAGACGGCTGTTTGCCGGCGCTGCATGGCGCGGCATGAGACAACGCCCGTTGTCTCTCCGGACGCGCCACCCAACCGCCGTTCCATGGCGGCGCCGCCCCGCCAATTTTCTTGAAAACAAGGCGCCGTCCGCATAAATTGGTGGGTATTAGCCAGACGACGTAGAGGGCTGCCCCTGGGGCGAGTGATCTGGCGAGAGACCTCCGCCGGGTGGCGCGATGATGCGTGCTGCGGTGTATCGGCGCTGCATCTGCTCGCTGCCGAAGAACCGAGGCGGGTGAACCAGGCAGCAAACAGGGGTGGCAGATGGAGCGATCCCCGCTGGCTGGAAATCCAACTCCGCTTCATAAAGGGCACGAACAAGTCGGGACGGCGCCGTAACCGTAATCCAAGTCGGTACAAGAGATATTGATCCCGCGAGTGCGTACAAGCCTTGGCTCGAGCACGACCGTGTGATTCAAGGAATTGTGCCCAGGTAACGAAGGCACCCCGGCGTCGGCATTTTCTGCGGGCCTGGCGTGCATTGCTGGAGAGGGGCAGTTATGAACGACGAACATCCAGAGCAGACAGTCGCCGAATCCCTGATTTCGGAGATCGTTCGCGAGTTCAAATCGGACTGGCATCTGGGACTGCGACTGGAGATCTCGGCCTATGTCCGGAACGTGCCGCCGGAACTGCAAGGCCGCGCCGCAGTCGAGTTGAAGAAAATCCAGAAGGAACTGCTGAAGGGCTCGACGGTTTCCATTCAGAATGATGGCTCGGAAGTCGAGGGAGCCACCACAAAATGGTTGGCGTGCGACCCGTCCGTTCCCGAGTCAATCGGACGTTATCGTGTGATTCGGCTCTTGGGTCGCGGCGGGTTCGGAGTCGTTTACGAGTGCGCCGATGACCAACTCGAACGGAACGTGGCGGTGAAGGTGATCCGCCCTGACCGGATCATCGGGCCCTCCACGATTCGCAACCTGCTGGAAGAAGCTCGGAGGCTGGCCCAAGTCTCCCACCCCAACATCGTCTCCGTTTACGACGTGGGGGAAGATCGCGATGGGTATTACATCGTTTCCGAACTGCTCGAGGGCGGAACGCTCGCCGATTATCTGCAGCACCACGCGCCGCTCCCGGTGGAAGTCGCCGCGAAGCTGATAGGCCAAATTGCGGAAGGGCTGCACCGGGTGCACCTCAGAGGGATCGTCCACCGCGACTTGAAGCCATCGAATATTCTGCTGGATTCTCACGGACGCCCCGTCATCGCCGATTTTGGAGTGGCGGCAACCGAACAGCAATTGCTGCAGGAATCGCCGCTCACGGTAGGCACCCAAGCCTACATGTCCCCCGAACAACTACGGGGGGAGAGCCACCTCGTCGACGCGCGCACCGACGTGTACAGCCTCGGGGTAATGCTCTACGAAATGCTAACCAATCGCCGACCGTTCCTGGCCGACTCGCTCGGCCAATACCGCGAGCAGGTATTGCACCGCGAGGCTCGCCCGCCGCGGACCATCAACGATACGATTCCGCGGCGTGTGGAAGCCATTTGCTTGAAGTGCCTGGCGAAGAAGTCGGCCGATCGCTACACGACCGCGATGGACGTCGCCCAGGAACTGCGCAGGGCGATCCGTCCCTCCTTGGTGCGCACCCGCAAGAGCTTTTTGATTGGCCTGGGTATGCTGGTCGTCGCGGCCGCGGCCATCGGCTGGGCGTTTTCCGGAGTTCCCTGGCGGGCGGGCGACGATCCAGTCCCATTAGGCATCCAGGAGCCCGATCCCTCCCCGCCTTCCGCCGGCGGCCAGCAAAGCGACGGCGCCTCGTCAGCAGATAACCGCGCAACCGGCAGCCAACCGTCCAAGCCCACAACGGCCGAGCCGGCGGCAGCCGGCCTGACTGTCCGGTACCTCGACTTCAACCACGGCGATTTGGCCACCTGGGACATCGTGCGCTCGGGAGCGGCCATTCGGTTGGTCAGCGACAACCTTTCGCTTTGGTCCCTAGGGCGGTGCGACAAGAATTCCGAGTTGGAATTCGCCGTGCAGATCAGCCAGCCCGGTTGGACCGGTCGGGTTGGCATTTTCTACAATTTTCGCCCCTTCCAAGACGAACGCTACGTCGCCCATTACCAGTTGCTCGAAATCTCGCAACAGTCCAACGACACCTACCAGTTAAGAACCTCGCTCTGCCTGGTCGCGCGGGACAGACCCAATCGCGTCAGCAAGTCCGTGCTCGCTTCGACCGACGTCCCGGCAGTTACGAATGTGGCCAAAGCGTTATCCGTGCGCGTCCGCAATGGTGTCGTGGTGCGAGTGGAATTGGATGGAACTGAGCACCCGACCTTGGCGGGCAAACCCGATCCCGCGCTCTTCGGACCAGCAAAACAGGCATGGGCGGAATCCACTTCCGGCTTGTTTGGCATTCTCTCCGAGGCCGGAGCGGCCACCTTTTCCGACCTGCGCATCAATGGAACGCTTCGTACTCTTACCGCGGGCGAAACCCTCGGCGTGCCACACACGTTCGACTCGATTCCCGAGCAACTTCGAGAGTGAGCGCCCTCGGGTAGTCGATCGCCGTCTCGTTCCTCGTCCCAGATCCGTGGAAAAAGCTAATGGCCATCCAGAAACTCAGCGCATCGAACATTGAGTACAACTGCTTCACTCGAACCATCACGGCCGAGTTTCCCGGGTTTCCGAGTCCGAGAATGGTCGTGCTGGCACACGTTTGGACTGGCGCCGATCCGCCCGACCTGCCAGACGAAGCCATCGTGGGATTCAAGCCCGCCAACGAGACCCTGGTCCACATCACCCACGATGGCTGGCCCAACTCCGGAAAAGTCAGATTTGCCGCCTGGTCGACCACGGCCGACGATTTCACCCCTATCTCGAACTTCAAGACATGCTGCGTCGAACTCACGCTCTGCGGCTCGGGCGGTGCGACCAAAATCCGCGTCGATCCTGCCAGTTTGACCAATCCCAATGCCTCCACGCCCACTTTCCATAAGCGGGCAGACGGCGAAGGTGGAGGTTGTTGGCAGGTCACCGGCATGCACGTTCACGGCGATCCGGAAACCTTTACCGAAACCGGAAGCAATCCCTATCCCAGCTGCGGCTGCACCGAGGAAGACGACTGTATCGCTTGCGGTAGCAGCGGTATTTTCAAAGATTCGGCGGTAACCCTCGATGTATCCGAGAACAGTTCGCTCTGCGGATGCTTCGGTGTGAGCAGCGCCACCATGACGCGCTCGGGAGAGGAGTGGATCTACCAGACGACCGGCTGCGGACACGACCTTACCTATCGCTTCTATTGCGACAGTGGCGTACTGAAACTGGACATCACCTGCGGCGGTCAAAGCATTACGGGGGTCACGGCCGACGCCGTTTCGGCGGGTAGCTGGGCCAACGGCAGCGTTAGCATCGATGGACTGTCGACATGCTGCCCGGATTGGCACAACCAAGAGTTTCTGAATGTGAATATCTCTTGGTCGGAGTGCGATCCCAATTGTGAAACCTGTGCCGGCAGGCGCATCCACAAGGCCAACGGCACCATGACGGCCAGCGATACCTGCGCGTTCTTCGGCGACCTGCCTACCGGCGTAACCGCCGTCTATCAGTCGGGTGGATGTGAATGGATCGCCAGCGGAAGCAGCAATTTCTGCGGCAACCCCTGGTCCGCGAGCCTCTTCGTGCAAAACGGCGCCTGGAAGATGACCTTGACGATCAATGGCGTATCCTCAACGGTGAACGCGAGCGAGGTCACATCGTCTCCGCCCACGTATGAGGGAACCTTCAACGCGCACGATTTCCTGCCCCATACCGAAAGCTGCTTGACGCAAGGTGATCCGCCTGAGTTGGTGCCCTGCGATTTCCAAGTCACGTTCGAACTGCCCCAGTGCATGGAAACAACCGCCTGAGGCAACTTCTGACCTGCCATTACGCCCCGCGCCGCCGCTACCTCTCTTGCGCGCCGCCGGCACGCTGCGGAATATTCGACGCAACCCGAAATCTCGCAATCCCTGGTACAAAGTCCGAGGGGGCAGGCTGAGAGAGCGCAGGCGTAGGCTGAGTGCCTATCAGTCTTGCGGAGATAGCAAACAAATCCAGCCTGGAGTGGCTATGGTTGCGGCTTCGAGGCTTCGCCGTCGGGCGGATTGGCCCTTGGTTTGGCATCCCACGACTCGACAATGCGCGCTGCGTGAGGGTGTCCCAGCGAAGCGGCCTTGCGAACCCAGGTTGCGCCGCGCTGCTCGTCTTTTTCTACGCCCCGTCCCAGCATGTAACAGGCGGCTAGTTTCATCATCGCTTCAACGTCTTCGGCTTTTGCCGCCCGGGTGTACCAGTCGATGGCGCGCGACTCGTCGCGGTCGGCGCCTTGCCCCTGAAAATAGGCATCGCCCACCAGGCGCATGGCCAACGGGTCGCCGATGCCTGCCGCCTTTTCCAGCCAGCGGAATGATTGGGCGGCATCCGGCTCCACGCCGTTGCCACCATTTCGGTAAACATCTGCCAGCCACAACATGGCATTGGGATTACGCCGTTCGGCCGACCAGGCGAACCACTTCAACGCTGCTTGTGCGTCTTGCTTGACACCGGTGCCTTCCCAGTAACAAGCGCCCAGGCCCAACATGGCCGAGGTATCGCCCAGTTGCGCGGCGCGCTCCAGAAGTTGGATGGCCTGAGGTTCGTCCTTGGGTAACCCCTGATCCCCATACAAATACATGTCGGCCAAGGCGCCCATGGCGGTTGTATTGTCTAGTTGTGCCGCCTTGCGAAACCATTCAGCCGCCTGCTCTGGGTTTGGCTCCACACCGGCGCCCATGCGGAACAGGTGGCCGAGATTGTTCATTCCCTCGGGACTGCCCGCTTCGGCCGCTTTTTCGTACCACTTTCGCGCCTCTCTTACGTCCTTTTCCACGCCCATGCCGTGAAAGTGCAGCCAGCCAATCGACGCCAAGGCGCTTTGGTCGCCGGCTTCCAACGCTTTCTTGTACCAGCGCATGGCTTCCGCATGGTTCTTATCCACCCCCAGGCCGTCACGGTGCAGCCCGCCGATTTTCTCCATGGCATAAGCGCTTCCTTTGTCGGCCGCCCGCTGATACCAGCCCAGGGCTGTTCGATAGTCAAGCTCGTTTACGCCCAAGCCGAGCAGGTAGCGGTCCCCCAACTCGTTCATGGCGGAGAGGTCGCCTTTTTCGGCCGCGGCTTCGACCGACTCAAGAGGCCGCGAGGTAATGCCGGCTGGCAGACCGGGGCGCTGCAACCGCTCTGGTTTGGGCGGCGTTTCATCGGCCTCGCCGCTGGCGGCGATCAGGGCCAACAAGGGCAACCAAAGCAGTAAGATTGGGTTGAAATGGCGCATGCTACCCTCCCGCGTTTGATGTGCCACGCGGCTGGCCGCGCGGAAATGGAGTGTCGCGCAGCAATCGCAGATGCCGCGGCACTCGAAAACGCGCAACGCACGCTACGCTGGCGTCGCGCCCTGCTGGACGCGATTCAGTTTATCTTGTTTTGAGTCTCATGGAATGAAAAAGGCAGCCGGCAGGTGTTCTCATTCGTCCAATGGTGAACCTGCGAGCCTCGTCCAGTTGCCCGGGAGTTTTGCCATGTGGAGATGCGGAGAACCTCGATCAGGCCGGCTGGGTTTGACGCGGCAAACCATTTCCGCCGGGCGGCGCGTCCGTTATCCTTGGGGGCGCGGCTGCGATCTGGCCGTATTGGCACGGCGCAAACATGCGTGATGCGCGGTTGCCGTTTTGGTTTTGTCCCCACACGCCCTGCCCCTGCTTAGCTCCACCCTACCATGTCAACCACGCTCCCTCCGGCAACGGCCCACGACATTCCCGACGATCAAACCGGCGCGTTGGAATACTTGCGGCAGATTTTCATTCGCTCGCAAATGGAAGAGTTCGCGCAGCATCCGTTCATCGTGAATCGGGCCGACGGCGTTTACTTTTGGGACATTCACGGCAAGCAGTATCTCGACGGTTTGTCGGGCATCTACGTGGCCAGCGTGGGGCACAACAACCGCCGCGTGATCGACGCGGTGGTGCGGCAAATGAACGAGTTGTGCTTTGCCCCGGTGATGCACGGATCGAACCCGGCCGCCATTCGTCTGGCGAACCGGCTGGTGGAATTGGCGCCAGGCGACCTCGCCGCGGCGAAGCTGCTCTCCGGCGGTTCCGAGGCGACCGAGGCCGCGATCAAGATGGCCCGGCAGTACTTCAAGCTGATTGGCCAGGCCACGCGGTACAAGATCATCTCGCGGTACCACAGTTGGCACGGTTCGACGATGGGCTCGCTGTCGGCCTCGGGGCTGGCGTCGCGGCGGGCGGTCAACGAGCCGCTTGCGCCGGGCTTTTTGCACGTGTTTCCGCCCACCTGCTTCCGTTGCCCCTTCGGCAAAACCTATCCGGCCTGCGACATTACCTGCGCTTCGATCGTGGGCGACGTGATCGAAATGGAAGGGCCCGAAACCGTGGCCGCGATCATGGTCGAACCGATCGGGCACACCGGCGGCGTGATCGATCCGCCCGAGGAATACCTCCCCAAGTTGCGCGAAATTTGCGATCGCCACGGGGTGCTGTTGATCTTCGATGAAGTGATCACCGGCTTTGGCCGCACCGGCGAGCTGTTTGCCGCGCAAACGTTTGGCGTGACGCCTGACCTGCTTTGCATGGGCAAGGGGGTTTCGGGCGGTTACGCGCCGCTGGCGGCGCTGCTGTGCCGGAAGCACATTGCCGATACGTTTTGGGGCGATCCGGCCGTGAACCCCGGTTTTGTGGAAGGACATACCTTCGAGGGCAACCCTATCGCCAGCGCCGCCGGCCTGGCTGTGCTCAACGAAATTGTCGAACGCGATCTGTGCGGGAACGCCCGGGCCATGGGGACCCGATTGCGGGCTGGCTTGGAACGCCTTCGCCGGCACGGCATTGTGGGCGAGATCCGCGGCAAGGGCTTGTTCCTGGGCATTGAATGGGTGGCCGACGTGGAAACCCGCCGCCGCTTCGATCCGCCGATCGGTCTGGAGATCGGCCGCCGCGCCTTGGCCAATGGCTTGCTGACGCGGTTCGATCCCCACTGGCTGGCGCTCGGTCCGCCGCTGGTGGTGGAGGAAAGCCATGTAGATGAAATGGTGAATGTGCTGGACAAAAGCGTGGAGGAAGTGCTGAGCTTGAGGAAATGAAGCGCGGCGGCAGGGTGCTGGGATGGGCGGTCAATGTCCTCCGCAACCAGGGTCTCTTGTCATGCAGGCATTGTTGATTGTGTTCTACTCGGTGCTCGCCTGCGTGTTATACGGCGTGATTCACGACCAGTTTACCACGCGGATTTGCCTGGAGTATTTCACCATTGGACATGCGCCGCTGTTCGCCACCCAAGACCCCACGCTGCTGGCTTTTTGCTGGGGATTTGTCGCGACCTGGTGGGTGGGGCTGTTTCTCGGAGTGCCTCTGGCGGTGTTCGCCAGGGCGGGCAGTCGCCCTCCGCGCTCGGCCAACTCGCTGCTCAAGCCGATGGCGGTGTTGATGGGTTGCACCGCCGTCGCCGCTGCCACCGCTGGCGTGATCGCGTACTTTGCAGCTGGCCGGGGGTGGATCGCCCTGCCACCTGCCATCGCTAGCCGACTTCCCCCCGAAACGCATACCCCGTTTCTCGTCGACTGGATCATCCACAACACCAGCTATACCGCAGGCTTTGTCGGGGGGTTGTTCCTCATGGCCTGGGTGTGGTGGACACGCATCCGCCTGCAACAGGCAAGCCGCGGCTGATCAATCGAGGCCAATCCAACCGCCTGCCGGGGTGTCTTTCGCCGATTTTTCACGGCCCCGGCAATTGTCAACCAGCCCGGCAGTATCCACACTGAAGGTATGAATGAAGCCGCGCCGAACGAGAACGCCGACCCGCCTCGCTGGCGGCGCGTCGCGCTGCGCGTGGCGCTGCCGCTCATTCTGTTGGCGATCGGCATTTTCGGGATGAGCGCGCTGGTGGCCATGCGCAAGCCCAACCAGCGAGTAGAGCCGCAGCGGATTGCTCCCCTGGTGATGGTCGAGCCCATCGCCGCCGATGCCGGCACGGTTCGCCTGCACGTCGATGGCACCGTGGTTCCCAAGCGAGAAGTGACCATCGCCGCCGAAGTGGCCGGGCGGATTGTCGCCGTGAACGAAAATTTCAAGGCCGGACGGTACGTCACCCAAGGCACCCAACTGGTCTTCATCGACAAGGCGGTTTACGAATTGGCCGTGGGCCAACTCAAAGCCGAGCAAGCTCAACTGGCCGCCGATCAAGAACAACTGGCCGTCGAAGGTGAAAACCTGGCCAAGTTGATCCAGCTTTCGACCCGCGAAGAAAAATTGGCTCTGGAAAACCTGCGCCGAGCCCAAGAGCTATACAACCCCGAACGCGGCATTCGCAACATCACCCCAGCCCAATTCGAAGCCGTCGAGCTCGAACTGTTGCGGGCTCAAAATTCGTTGCAGCAACTCAAGAATTCGCAATCGCTGCTGGCCAGCCGAGGCCAGCGGCTGATCGCCCAGCAGCTGCTTGCCGAGTATCGCCTGAGGCAGGCTGAAATCGACCTCGAACGCACGACCATCTTCGCTCCCCTGTCGGGCGTGATCAGCATGCAGGCGGTCGAAGTCAACGACTTCGTGCAGCGCGGCACCGTATTGTTCAAAATCGAAGACACGCAAAGCGTCGAGGTTCGTTGCCAGCTTCGCGCCGACGACTTGTACTGGATCTGGTCGACCACCAAGCATTCGGCCGGCGGCACCGTCGACGTGCTCCACGAACCGCCGCGCGTGAAGGCCAAAATTTACTACGACGTGGCAGGGCAGCGCTACGCCTGGGATGGCTTCCTTGCCCGCTACGAAGGCTCGGGACTCAGCAGCACCACCCGCACCGTGGCCACGCTGGTCGAGGTGCCGCAGCCGCAGCGGTTGGGAGCCACCGACGGTCCGCCCACACTAATCCGCGGCATGTACGTGCAAATTGAAATGGAGATTGAGCCGCTGGTGCCGCTGCTGCGGTTGCCGATCGAGGCGCTGCACCCGCCCAACATCATTTGGACGGTCGATCCGGTTGCCGACACGCCGCGAGCGGCCGACACGCAACTGACCGCCACCGCCGGAGCGGGTTCGTCCACCGCGTCGCAACCTCAAACCGGAAAGCTTCGCGTTCACGAAGTGCGCGTGGCCAAGTTGCTGCCCGACTCGGTGCTGATCCGCGCCGAAGGTTCCACGGTGAGGACGGGCGACCTGGTGGTGATTTCGCCGCTGGCGGTCGGAATTGACGAAATGGCCGTGCGTTACCAGCCAGCCCGAAATGCAAACCACCGCGGCAGCGGCACGGAGATTCCCCCCACGCATTGACCCTTGGCGGCGCGTCGCGTTTTCCGCCCTCGATGTGGCGGGCAAACAACCCCGCGGCCCGTTCTTACTTTTTTGGATTGCCCCCCAGGACCTCCTGCAGCCACCATTCTCTCATGCGTTCGATCGTTCACTGGGCCGTGCACAACAGCCCTTCCATGAACACGCTGATGGTCGCCGTGCTGACGGTTGGCTTGGGGTCGCTGGCGCTGCTGCGGCGCGAAACGTTTCCGCGCTTCGAGCTGGACATTGTGCTGGCCACCGTGATCTATCCCGGCGCCAGTCCCAGCGAAATTGAAGAAGGCATCTGCCAGAAAATCGAGGAGGCGGTTCGCGCGATCGACGGCATCAAAAAGATCACGTCGATCGCCGACGAAGGCCGAGGATTTGTGGTTTGCGAATTGGAGTCCAATGTTCGCGATCCCCAAAGGGTCTTGAACGAAATCCGCTCCGAAATCGACCGCATTCCCAGCTTCCCGCTCGATGCCGAAGACCCCCAGGTGCAGCAGATCGTGATCCGCAATCCGGCCATCCGCGTATCGGTGGTGGGCGGGCCCGACATTCCCGAAGGCGGCGGCAACCTCCGCGCCGAGCGGCAACTGCGCGACCTCGCCGAACAGGTTCGCGACGAATTGCTGCTGCTCCCCAGCGTGTCGCAAGTCACCATCGTGGCCGAACGGCCCTACCAAATCGACGTCGAAATTCCCGAGGCCACGCTTCGCAAGTACGGGCTGTCGCTCAGCGACGTGGCCCAGGCCATTCGCAACGAAAACATCGAACAGCCGGCCGGCACCATTCGCACCGAAAGCCACGAGTTTTTGGTGCGCGGGCAAAACAAGTACTTGCTGGGGCAGGAAATCGCCGCTCTGCCCGCCCTCAAAAGCGGCGGCAACACCATTCTGGTGGGCGAGTTGGGCTACGTTCGCGACGGCTTTGAAGACACCGTGGTTTACAACCGCATCAACGGCCGGCCCGCCCTGACCATGCAGGTGGAAAAGACGGCCGACGAAGACCTGTTGCAAATCGTGGCCGAGGTTCGCCAATACTCCGAGGAAAAACAGCACCAGCTTCCGCAGGGATACGAATTGGTGGTCTGGAGCGACGGCTCCCAAGACGTGCGCGACCGTCTCGAACTGCTCACCCGCACCGGACTTTCGGGCCTGGTGCTGGTGTTTGTGGTGTTGAGCATTTTCCTGGAAATTCGCCTGGCGTTTTGGGTAGCGCTGGGCATTCCCGTCTCGGTGCTGGGCGCCTGCGCGGTGATGCTGGCCATCGATTCCACGCTCAACATGCTCACCATGTTTGCCTTTGTTATGGGGTTGGGCATCGTGGTCGACGACGCCATTGTGATCGGCGAAAACATCTACAAGCACCGCCAACTCGGCAAGAACGCCTTCCGGGCCGCCATCGACGGCACCGTGGAAGTGGCCCCCAGCGTCATGGCCTCCGTCGCCACCACCATCATCGCCTTTGTGCCGCTGGCCATGGTCTCGGGCGTGATGGGCAAGTTCATCGGAGTGATGCCGCCGGTGATTATCGCCATGCTGGTGATTTCGCTGGTCGAAAGCCTGATCATTCTGCCTTGCCACTTGGCCCACAGCCGCGGCGAAACCGAAGGTTGGAACCGCCGTTTCCGCCGCCGCGTCGAAGGCGGAGTCGAGGCCGTGGTGCAGCGAGTGTACTTGCCTTCGCTCCGCTGGTCGCTCGACCACCCCGCCGCCGTGTACAGCGGCGCCATCATGAGCTTTTTGCTCACCCTGGGGCTGATTCGCGGCGGCTTCGCGCCGTTCATCTTGTTCCCCCGTGTCGACGGCAACGTGCTCCGCGCGCAGATCGTGTTTCCCGACGGCACGCCGGCCATCACCACGGCCGAATCGACGAAAATCCTGGAAACCGGCATCCAGCAAATCGCCAACGAGATCGAAGCCGCCGCCGACCCGCCGCTGCAGCAACCGCTCATTCGCGTGCTCAGCCGCTCCGTGGGCAAGGTGTCCCAAATGGACCCCAGCAAGAACGTCCCCGAGGGCAGCAACGTGGGCGAAGTGATGGTGGAGTTGATCCCGGTGGAGCAGCGAGGCCAAATCAGCTCGCAAGAAATCCTCAATCGCTGGCGCGACGCCACGCCCGAGTTCCCCGGCGTCGAAGAACTCACCTTTACCCAAATGCAGATCGCTCCCGCGGCCAAGGCGATTGAATTCAAGCTGCTCGGTCCCGATTTGCAGCGCGTGGCCGAGGCCGCCGCCGCCGTGAAAGAGCGGTTGGCCACCGTTGCCGGCGTGTACGACATCACCGACGACAGCCGGCCCGGCAAATGGGAACTGCGGCTCCGCGTGCGACCCGACGCCGAAGCCTTGGGCGTGAACAACGCCGACGTGGTCCGCACCGTTCGCGCCACTTACCTGGGCGAGGAAGTGATGCGCCTGCAGCGCGGCCGCCACGAAGTCAAGCTGATGGTTCGCTACCCTCCCGAAGAACGCCGCACCATGGCCGCCTTTGGCGACGTGCGGGTCCGCGCCGCCGCCGGCGAAATCCCGCTGCCCGACCTTGTCGAGGTCGATTACGATCGGGCTTACTCCGAGATCAACCGCGTCGATCAGCGGCGGTCGATCACGGTCAGCGCCGACGTCAACGAAGACATCGCCAACGGCAATCAAATCGTCGACGAGCTCCAGGTGACCGTGCTGCCCGAAATCCTGGCCAATTACCCCGAGATTCGCGTGCGCTGGGAAGGCGAGCGCGAACAGCGCAACGAGTCGATGCGCAGCCTGTACATCGGTTTTTTGGTGGCTTTGTTCTCGATGTTTTTGCTGCTCACGGTCGAGTTTCGCTCGTACGTGCTGCCGCTGATCATTCTGTCCATACTTCCCTTTGGAATTGTGGGCGCGGTGCTAGGGCACCTGGTGATGGCCATTCCCATCACGCTGTTCAGCATGTTTGGCCTGGTCGCCCTGGCCGGCGTGCTATGCAACGATTCCATCGTGCTGATCGACTTCATCAACCACCGCGTGCACCAAACCGATTTGAACCTGCGCGAGTCGCTGCTCGACGCCGGCCGCCAGCGGTTCCGCCCGGTAATGCTCACCTCCATGACCACGATCGCCGGCCTGCTGCCGCTGCTGCTGGAACGCTCGCTGCAAGCCCAGGTGCTCATTCCGATGGCGGTCAGCCTGTCGTTCGGGCTGTTCGTGGCCACGGTGTGGGTGCTGGTGCTGGTGCCCACTCTGTACCAAACCCTCTCCCGCTGGCGCCGGCTGGAAGAACTGGCAGTGGATTGAGGGAAACGGACGGCAGGGAATATGGTTGGATCCCTCCCGCGACCAAAGACCCGGAGTGCTTCGCTGGCACTCGAAAAGCCGCGAATTTTGATGCATTGCACTCTCGATGCAATCATAGCCACGCGACGTTGCTTTGTAGTTTCTTCGACCTGATCGCGACTATACTTGGAGAATCGCAAGCACTTATGCAGCAGGAGCACGTGGTGCAGCCCGGACTTTATGAACAACTGCTGACTCTCGCACTCCAACATGATTTAGAACAGTTGGCTGATCCGCGGCTATACGCCGTCGCTCCCATCGATGCGGAGGACTCACACGCGGCGGTCAGTCAGTTCATCGAACACATCCTGGCAAATGGATTTGCGATGTTTCGAGGATCGGAGGCGGTTGAACGACAAAGGCGATTGGTAAATCGGATTGTCGCGACGCTTGCAGAGGAGTTAGGGGAGGACTGGACGCAGGGACTCAGCATCTCAACGCCGCTCCGAAGGCTGCTCGCTATTCATGCAGCGCCACCGGACGTAGCTCCTGATCGTCCAGATACGCCGTTGTCGCGTTCAGCACTGTTGACGGGGACACGATTGGATCCCAGTTTGGGAAGTCAGCTTCGCAAAGAAATTGCAACAGCGGACCGTGTCGATATTCTTTGTTCGTTCATTCGATGGAGTGGATTGCGCGTTCTCCTCGACGATCTACGTAACCTGACCGAAAAGGCAAGAGAAGACATTCCACGGTTGCGAATCATTACGACGAGCTACATGGGGGCAACCGATCCACGGGCAATTGAAGAACTCAGTCGGCTTCCGAATACCGAGATTCGTGTCAGCTACGATACCAGACGGACGCGGCTCCATGCAAAAGCGTATCTGTTTCATCGTGAGACGGGATTTGGCAGCGCCTATGTTGGCTCAGCCAATCTTTCAAATGCCGCTTTGTCCGAAGGGCTCGAGTGGACAACGAAGATCAGTCACTACGAGCTACCATACCTCTGGGGCAAGATCGCCGGAACGTTCGAGACCTATTGGCAGGACGACGAGTTTCAACCCTATCAGAGCGACGCACCAGAACGCCTGCGACGAGCAATCAGCCGAGAGCGCGCGACTTCTTCCGAACCCGAGTCAGCCGTCCTATTTGACCTGCGCCCCTACCCGTTTCAGGAGGAGATTCTGGACGTACTGGCGGCAGAGCGGGAGGTTCAAAACAAGCGCCAGCATTTGGTTGTAGCAGCGACTGGAACCGGGAAAACGATGATCGCGGCTTTCGACTATGCGCGCGTCTGTCGCGAATCAGGCACAAAACCAACGCTGCTGTTCGTGGCCCACCGCGAGGAAATCCTTCGGCAGGCGCTCGGCACATTCCGTGCAGTACTAAGAGACCAGAATTTCGGCGATCTTCTCGTTGGCGGTTGTGATCCGGACCAAGAACAACACCTCTTCTGCTCCATCCAGAGTTACAACGCACGCGACCTCGCGCTGCGGTGCCGCGACGCGTTTGAGTATATCGTTGTCGATGAGTTTCACCACGCGGCCGCTCCAAGCTATCGCCGTCTCCTTGATCACGTGCAACCTCAAATATTGCTTGGCCTGACAGCCACGCCGGAACGGTCAGATCAACTTGACGTGCTGCGGTGGTTTGGAGATCGGATAAGTGCAGAGATCCGCCTGCCGGATGCGATCAACCGCCGGTTGCTATGCCCCTTCCAGTATTTTGGTGTTTCCGATTCGCAAAACTTGGATGGGCTCGCCTGGCAACGTGGCGGATATCGCATCGAGGATCTCGATCGCATCTACACCGGCAACGACGTTCGTGCGCAATTAATCCTGGCAAAGGTCCATGAAATTCTGCTCAGCCCGCACCAAGCCCGCGCCTTGGGATTCTGTGTGAGCAAAGCCCATGCGGAGTACATGGCACGTTTTTTCAACAAACGCGGATTGCCTTCAGCTGCGCTAACCGCCGACTCACCCGACGATGTAAGGCGCTCGATCCAAGACCAGTTGCGATCGCGTGCGATCAATTTTATTTTCGTTGTCGACCTCTACAACGAAGGGGTCGATATCCCTGAGGTCGACACGGTGCTATTCCTGCGACCCACCGAAAGTCTCACGGTCTACTTGCAGCAGTTTGGTCGCGGTTTGCGGCAGCATGACGGGAAAGACTGTTTGACGGTCCTCGACTTCATTGGCGCCCAACGGCGCGAATTCCGATTCGCGTCTCGCTTCCGCGCGCTGAGCACGAAACCGGCCGGGCGCCTTGATCGCGAGATTGAATTGGGATTCCCGCACCTGCCGAGCGGTTGCATCATTCAATTGGAACGTGTTGCCCAGCAACGGGTTCTCAGCAACATACGAGAATCGGTGCGGTTGTTACGTCCGCGAATGGTCCGCAGCTTGCGCGATTTGGCACGCTACCTCGGACGCGTGCCTTCGATCGAGGAGGGAATCGACTACTTTGATACCACGCTGGATGAACTGCTGAGGCGTGGCCTATGGTCACGGCTTCTAGCAGAGGCTGGACTCGTTGAGCCCCCCACTGGGCCTGATGAAGAACGATTGGCAAAAGGGCTGCGTCGATTGTCTCACGTGGAGTGTGCCGATCAGATTCAGCGTTGGCTCCATGTGCTCAAGCATGGGCTGTCTGATGGCGCCGTTGAGGACCGACGGCTCGCTGAAATGTTGTACGTTAGTCTCTGGGGCGGCGACAGCCGAGGGTGGTCACTCGCGTTTGCCGATGAACGATTGAGACAGAACACAGCAGCGATGGATGACCTGAGGGCAATTCTCGAATACCGACTCCGGCACGCTCCGACACACCACGCGGGACGGATACCGGAACTCGCTGGACCTTTGACAATTCACGCCCAATACACACGAGACGAGATTCTCGTCGGCCTGGGCCATTGGTCACTCGATCGTCGTGTTGAGCACCGCGAGGGAGTCCTGCATCTTTTGGCTCCCAAGGTCGACGCCTTCTTCGTCACGCTGCAGAAGACAGAGGAAGACTATTCGCCGACGACCATGTATGAGGATTATCTCATTTCACACGACCGGTTCCACTGGCAATCCCAAAGCAACACGTCCGTAGAGTCGCCCACGGGGCAGAGATACATCCACCACCGTTCCCTGGGCTACACACCGCTGCTGTTTGTACGAGAGACCAAAACGTTACCGTCGGGGCTTTCTGCACCTTACTGTTTCGTTGGTCCCTGCGAGCATGTTTCTCATGAGGGAAGTCGCCCAATCAGTATCGTATGGAAACTGGTACACCCTGTGCCCGCACGGCTGTTCCGTGTGATGGCAAGACAAAGTGTCGGCTGACTTCACCAATGATGAATTTCTTGCGGGGTGCCGCCTGCGGGCTGCGTAACACCATCCAGCACGGTGGCGCTGCGAAACGCGCATTATTCGTGTGATGCTAGTAATCCGCGAATCCTCATCCGCCGCCACCCTGTCGCCTAGCGCAAATTGACGGACCCGCGCCGGTCACGCATCTGCCGTGCCCGCTTTCGCCCCATGCCTTTGGCTGTCAGAAGATTTTTGGGTAGCTTCAGCCGTTCTCGCGTCAATCCGCCGGGCCACGCAATCACGCTGTTCCCTTCGCCAAAAAGTTCTTTTACCCCGTGCTGCTCGCGTCTTTTCTTGCTGCTTCCCCTCCCATTCCCTCGCGCCGTCAACAGCCGCCGGCGGGCAAGCGGCGAGGTCCGGCTGCCGCGATCGACCAGGCCGACGCGCGGCCCGAGGCCGGCGGCAGCGACTCGGCCCTGGCATTGCGGGGGCGCCCCAACAGCACCATGTAAACGAGCAGCGCCAGCATCACCAACAACAGCAAGGCGCCGGTTAGCGCCATTCGCCAATTGAGCAATGGCGAGTCCGATCCATTGAGCGGCGGCGATTCTTTGCCGTCCGCGAATTCATGACCACACCAGGCGCAGCGGCGGTAAAACGCGGGTTCGAACAGCCAATCGCAAAGAGGGCAGAGGACGGGCCAGGGCGCGGCCGCCCATTGGGGAGGCACGGGCCGATCGTTGGCATATTCTTCGGGAACCAGTTCGGCCAACGGAAAATGGCTGCCGGTTTCGTGGCACTTGGGACAACTGGTATCGCGCGGGCGATGGCACTCGGGGCAATGCGACCAGTCGGGCGCCGCGACAGGCGGCGGGTCGCCCGGCGCAGGGCTCTCGGCATGGCCGGGCACAATGCCCAACCTGGCCGGCGAGGCTTCGCGGCTTCGGGACCGGGCCGCGTGGAACTGCCCCACCACGTGCAGGGCCAGCGGCTCTTGACCTCGGGGCACCAGAACGAGGTGTTGCACCTGGTCTCCGACCACCACGGCCCGAATGCCCGAGCGTTCTACCAGGTTGGCCATCAGGTGGGCTTGCTCGCGCGAAACCGCCGCGAATACCGAAACCAAGCGGTCGTCGCCGGGCAGTTCGTCGAACACCACTTCGCCTTCGACGCCCAGGTGTTCGAACACGCCTTCCAGCAGCGCGGCTTGCTTTGCATTCTCGGCGTGGTAGCCCACCATGGCTTGCTGCCGCCCGTCCCACATGCCCGAGGTGAGGAAGGCTTCGATGCCGTGTTCCCACAGGGCATCGGCCACGGCCTGGGCCGTTTGCGTTTCGGGCGTGATGCCCATAACGAGTCTGCGAGGGGCCATGCGTGCAATCGCCGGGAGACAGGAATTGGTTGGATACACCAGCGGGGCGCGGCATGGGATGCCACACCACCTTTCTTATTGTCGCCCGTGCCCGGCGTTCGTTCAACGCACGGCCCCCTCTTGGGGGCGGGCACTTGGCTGCTGAGGGCGGCGAACCATCGACCGTCGCCCCGGCGCGGGATGGGACGTAGAATAATCGCACGGTAACGGCCAGCGGCAAGCAAATGGCTCAAGATCTGCACTTGGCACCGTTGGTCGTTGCGCCCAGCGGGCCAGGCAATGTTGGCAGGTAGCGGCAACGTGTTGCAAGGCAATGGTTTGCAGAGGCAGCCCCCATGAAAACGTTTCATTGCACCTGCGGAAACACGCTGTTCTTCGAAAATACGCAGTGTTTGCGTTGCGGCCACGAGGTCGGGTGGTGTCCGGCTTGTGAAAACCTGACCGCGATCGCGATCGAACCGGCCGGCGGCCATCGGTGCGGGCTCAGTTCGTGCGGGGCGCTGCTGGTGAAATGCCATAATTACGCGGTGGAACACGTGTGCAATCGCTGCATCGTGCGCCAGGGCGAGTTGCCGTCGACCGGAAACCTTTGCGACTACTGCCGCTTTAACGACACCATTCCCGACCTGTCGCTCGAAGGCAACCGGGAGAAATGGGCGCGGCTGGAAGCGGCCAAGCGCCGGTTGCTGTACTCGCTCGACGTGCTCGGCTTGCCGTACGGCACGGCCGCCGAGGGAATCGATCCCCCGCTTTCGTTCGACTTCAAGTCCGATACCTCGCAGCAAACCAAGTGGTGGTGGACGACGGGCGAAAAGGAGTCTGTCCACACCGGTCATGCCAACGGCAAGATCACCATCAATATTCGCGAAGCCGACCCCGTTGAGTTGGAAAAGAATCGCGTGAGCCTGAACGAAGCGCATCGCACGGTGATTGGACATTTTCGCCACGAGATCGGCCATTACTACTGGCAAATGCTGGTGCAAGGGCAGTGCGAGGACGAGTTCAAGGCAGTGTTTGGCGATCACGAATCGCCCAACTATGCCGTCGCCATGGAGGCTTACTATCAGAATGGGCCGGCCCCCAATTGGCAGCAGAGCCACGTCAGCGCCTACGCCAGCATGCACCCCTGGGAAGATTTCGCCGAAACGTTCGCCACGTATCTCGACATGGTGAGCGTGCTCGATACCGCCGGGAACGTCGGAGTGAGCGAGAGTTTCGACCCGGGCTTGGCCGATCTCGATTCCATGGTTGCGCGCTACCAGCGGTTGGGCATCGTGATTAATGAATTGAATCGCTCGATGGGGCTGTTGGACCTCGTACCCGAGATCATGGTGCCCGCCGTGGTCGACAAAATGCGGTGCGTCCACAACCTGGTGCGCGGGTCGTCGCGATTATCCCAGCAGGTGGTGGAAACCTTGGCGGAAACCAATCTGGCCGACCCCTGGTAGGCGGCAGACGAGCGAAGCAGCCGACGTTTTCGAGCGGGTATCAGCCCAATCGCCTGGCTTCGGCTTCATCGATGGAAATCGATTGAATGCTTTGCGCTTTGCCAGTGGCGGCGTCCACTTCCACGATCGCTCCGCACAGTCGCACGTCGTCGGTAGCCACGTCGAACTGGGTAGGCATGAAGGTCCTGGTGGTTTCCAGCACGCGATCGATGCGCCGGCCAATGATGCTTTCGTACGGCCCCGTCATGCCGACATCGCATTGAAACGCCGTGCCGCCGGGAAAGATGCGGGCGTCGGCGGTGGGGACGTGGGTGTGGGTGCCCAACACGGCGGAGACGCGGCCATCGAGGTGACGGCCCATCAATTGCTTGTCGCTGGTGGCTTCGGCGTGAAAGTCGACCAGGATTACCCGCACTTCGGGCGGCAGTTCGCCCAAAATGCGATCTGCCGTTTGCCAGGGACAATCGACCGGCCGCATGAACACCCGGCCTAACAAGCTGACCACTGCCACCTTGTCGCCGGCGGCGGTTTCGACCACCGCGTAGGTGCGGCCGGGCGCCTCGGGCGGAAAGTTGGCCGGTTTGACGATGTTGGGCTGTTTTTCGAGCACGGGATAAATTTCGCGGCGGCGGTAGATATGGTCGCCCAGCGTGATGCAGCCAACGCCGGCGGCAATCAACTCGTGATAAATTTCTGGCGTAATGCCGGATCCGGCCGCCACGTTTTCGGCATTGGCCACCACCAGGTCGAGTTGTTGTTCGGCGACGAGCCCTCGTAGCGACTTGACCACGATTTTCCGGCCCGGTTTGCCCACAATGTCGCCGATAAACAGAATACGCACGGCGTTGGTCTTTCACGCAAGGGAGAAGCCGCGATGGGGCGCTCCTGGCTGTCGTTCATGTAGCGTTCGCGGAGGGCATTCCGTTGAGCCTCCCCAGGCTGGTCGTGGTCGGTTGGCAATGACTTCGCCACAGCGCCCGCGACCAGTCGGTAGCCGCGGTCGTTCCATCACGCGTTCTGGTCCGACAACGAACTCTGCGAACGGCAGGCGTTGGCGATGCTAAGGCCAGCCGCCCGTTAGCGGGCCGTTTCGCTGAACCGCGATTCGCGCACGACGGTCACCTTGATTTCGCCGGGATAAGTAAGCTGTTCTTCGAATGCCTTGGCGATATCGCGGCAGATTTTCGCGGCGGCGGCGTCGTCGGTCAACTTGGCATTGGCCAGCACGCGAACTTCGCGGCCTGCCTGAATGGCGAACGCCTGATCCACTCCGGTGAACTGCCCGGCGATCGACTCGAGCTCTTCCATCCGTTTGATGTAGCGTTCGAGCGTTTCGCGCCGCGCGCCCGGGCGCGACGCGCTGCAGGCGTCGGCCGAGGCCACGAGCACGGTGTAGGGGCAGTCGATGCGGAGGTCGTCGTGGTGGCCCAGCGCGGCATGCACCACCTCGGGCGATTCGCCATATCGCTTGAGCAAGTCGGCCCCCACCTTGGGATGCCCTCCTTCCACCTCGTGGTCGGCAGCCTTGCCAATATCGTGCAGCAAGCCGCAGCGGCGGGCGAGGCGGCCGTCCATTCCCAGTTCTTCGGCCATCAAGCCGGTCAGGTAGGCCACCTCGATCGAGTGCCGCAGCACGTTCTGGCTGTAACTGGTGCGGAATTTGAGCCGCCCCAGCAGGTAGATGATGCGTTCGTGCAGGCCGTGCACGTCGGCCTCTTGGGCGGCCTTTTCGCCCTCCTTCTTGAGCAGGGCATCCATTTCGCCCTGGGTTTCGTTGACGACTTCCTCGATGCGCGAGGGATGGATGCGGCCGTCGGCAATGAGTTTGTTGAGCGAAATACGGGCGATTTCGCGGCGCACCATGTCGAAGGCGCTGACGATCACCACGCCGGGGGTGTCGTCGATGATCACGTCGACACCGGTGGCTTTTTCAAAAGCGCGGATGTTGCGGCCTTCGCGACCGATGATCCGGCCCTTCATCTCGTCGCTGGGAATATCGACGGTGCTGGTCGTGGTTTCCGCCGTGTGGGTGGCGGCGTAACGCTGCATCGAAGCGATAAGCATTTCGCGCGCTTTGAGATCGCAGATTTCGGCGATGCGTTTTTCGTGCTTGGTAATCAGGGCGCCGGCTTCGTTTTGCAGTTCCACTTCCAGCAGGCTGAGCAGCCGTTTCGCGGCTTCTTCTTTCGACAAACCGCTGATGGAGTGGAGTCTTTGCCGTTGCTCCTCGAGCGTTTTTTGCAGAGCCTCATTGGAGGCTTTGTATTCGGCGATTTGATCGGCCAGCTTCTGCTGATTGCGTTCGACCATTTTCTGCTGCTGGCGAAGCTGCTCGGCGTGCTGTTCGGCCGCGTCTTGCCGTTTGTCGAGACCCCGTTCGCGCTCGTGCAGCTCTTCGCGGAGCTTGGCCAGTTCGCGTTCGCCCTCGGCCCGGGCTTGCATGGCCCGTTCTTTGATTTCGAGTTCGGCTTCGCGGCGAAGGTTTTCGGCGTCGCGCTCGGCGGACTCGATAATTTTGACTTTTTTGGATTCGATGTCTCGCTCGTAAAGCTTGTCCAAAAACTTGACGAGGAACACGGCCAGGCCGCCGGCGACGGCGGCGGTAATGGCGACGAGGATGACGTCGCCACCGGTAACTGCCAATAATGCTGCCTCGGGCACCTGCAAGCTCCAATTGTGAGATGCCATGAAAGAGACGCCGTCAACCGGGGGCGCAGGAACTAGCCAGCGCGCGTGGCGAACAACGACGACGAGCCCTGGACAGCCACCCCATGCCCTGGGGTGAGCGGTCAGCAAGAGCCTGGCAGAAGCAGGGAGAGGAAAGTGGCCAACAAGCCCTGGGGCATGCGGCACGGCAGGGGTTGCTTTGCAGCAGGAGCCCAAAATTGGGTCCCTGGAAACCGCTGCGGACCGATCAAGCCTTTACCGCTGGCGCACCCCGGGCGGGGAACCCCAACGGGCTGGTTGATCATATCTTGCGGTGCGCGTTCGAAACGCCACGATGCTTTCCCAAAGCTCCCCATGTTCCCAAAGCGGCGCTGGGCCGCCGGAATGGATTCGCTCCCGAGGGTGCGAGGTGAATTCCATTGGGGACCGCCGCCGGTGGGACATCGCCACCGGAACCGGTCGTAGGGAGATGAATCGCGACGCAAGGAAACGCAACATTTGCTGCAAGATGACGATCAGCAGATCCATCATCCGTCCACTCCAAAAAGTGCCGTTTCTTGCTGGGTCGTTGTCGGTGTTAGCCAGACGCCGTGCACGTTTCCAGTCCCATGGGTCCGGAGAGGGCGCTCGCGACCTCTTGCTACCACGCCAAACCGTACGAATGCACCGCCTGCCACTCCACCGAGAACGTGGAGAGAAACCGTGTATGTTACGATTTGGAAAATGTATCGTAACAAAGTCTGGAAGGACTGCAACGACCGCAGGCTTTTTTCGCGCGCGAGGGAGGCGATAAGCAACCCGTACGAAGCAAAAACTCGCTACAATCACCGCTCAAACCGTTGGAATGGCCCCCTGGCTTGAACCTTTGCGGGGAATGCGCGTCCCTTCCGCCGCACAGCGTTCTCGCTGGGGGAGGGCGAATCGCCTCGCGTGCCTATAAACTCCACTCCGAGAATAGCGACTCTCGAAACTGGCTCCACTCGCGCACGCTGCGGTTTTCCCGCTTTTGCCGCATCAGCCTGGCCACCCATTCGTCCATTTTACGCAAGCGATCGGCCAGGCTTTCCACGGCGTTGTGGGCCAGCTTGTACGCGACCACGGAGCCGTTGGCGAGGAGCGTATCGAACGCCTCGCGGCTGATCCGCAGCAATTTCACGTTGGTTTTGCCGCGCACGCCGGCCGAGTGCGGGGCCGCGTGGAAGAACGACATTTCACCAAAATTGTCGTAAGGGGCAAGCGTGGCCAATACCACTTCTTCTTGATCGCCATTGTCGCCATGGCGGACCACTTCGCACTGCCCGGAGATCACGATCCACAGGTTTTGGCTGCTGCGACCCTGGCGCAGGATCAATTCACCGGGGGTGAAATTGGCGACCGTGGCGATATCGGCCAACTGTTGCCGCTCTTCCTCGGCCAGTTGTTTGAACAGCGGAATCTTGGCCAAAATCTCCGTGGAAATTTCCGTGGCGGCGCTCATACGCTACCTCCCAAAACGGTCGCTCGACCAACCCGGCTGATGCCTAGAATATAAGCGGCGGTGCGCAGGCTGACGTTACGGGATTGGGCCGTTTCCCATACCCTTTCGAAACTTTCGGTCATGATGCGATCCAATTCTTGCCGCACGCGATTGAGCCCCCACTGGTAGTGCTGGCGATTTTGCACCCATTCGAAATAGCTGGCGGTCACCCCGCCGGCGTTGGCCAGAATGTCGGGCAGGACGATTTTGCCCACCTCGTCAAAATAAGCGTCGGCCTCGGGCCGGGTAGGGGAGTTGGCTGCCTCGATGATGATGGGGGCATGAATGTCGCGACAATTTTCTTCATTCAGCACGTTCCCCAACGCGGCGGGAATCAGCACATCGACATCGGAGGTCAGCAGTTCTTCGTTGCTGATGGCCTTGGCTTCTTGATAGCCCGACAGCGATCCGTGGGAGGTGACATAGTGCAGAATGGCCGGGATGTCGAGCCCAGCCGCCGCGTAATAGCCGCCGCTGACATCGCTCACGGCGACGATTTTGCAGTCGGACTCGTGCAGGAACTTGGCGGCATGCGACCCCACGTTGCCAAAGCCCTGCAGGGCGATGCGCGTATGCGACGGTTTTCGGCCGAGCCGGCCGAGCAGTTTGAGCGTGAGAATGCCCACCCCGCGGCCCGTGGCCTCCTCGCGTCCCGGGGCGCCGTACAATTCGACCGGTTTGCCGGTCACGCACGCCGGATTGAAGCCATGGTACTTGGAATACTGGTTCATAATCCAAGCCATGACTTCCGAGTTGGTGCCCATGTCGGGAGCGGGAATGTCGGTGTCGGGGCCGATCAGGTCGTGGATTTCGTCGACGAACTTTCGGGTTACGCGTTCCAATTCCCGGTGGGAAAAATCTTTCACGTTCAGCGAGATGCCGCCTTTGGCGCCGCCGTAGGGGAGATTCACCACGGCGGTTTTCCAGGTCATCAGCGCGGCCAGCGAGCGAACTTCGTCGAGGTCGACTTCGGAGTGATAGCGGAGCCCCCCCTTCATGGGTCCCCGCGAATTGTCGTGCTGCACCCGATAGCCAAGGTACGTGGCAATTTCGCCGCTGTCGCGCTCGATGGCGACTTGGACCTGGACTTCCCGCTTGGACGTCAGCAATAAGGTGCGAATGTTCTTGGACAGATCGAGATGATCCGCGGCCCGGTTGAAGTAGTAGCCGGTCGCCTCGAAAGCATGCATGCGGACGGGCCCTTCTCCGGCATCGCTCACGCGCCAGTCCCCCCGGTCGGCGTTGCCGCAATGAGCGGCATTTACGGGGGGCGACGCCCGAGGAGGAAGCCTGCTGCTTCTCTGCCGGCGAGCCTTGTTAAAAACAGCAGGTTGGGATGGATATAGCAACGCGAGGCTGCTGAGGAAATCATATCTCGCGCTGCTGTTTCGCTCAAGTTCAGCAGGACGTTGTGTGCAGCGGCGAGGGCTGTTGGTTGCGCTTTGGGACGCCGGGCCGACCGCCCGCAGTGCGGCGAACCCCTAAAATATCGAGGGCGGCCTGGCAGCACTCGATAGTACGGATGCGTTTTACCCCCCGCTGGTTCCCGGCAGCCGGTTTCATTAGACTAGTCGTTTTCCGCAGGGTGGCCTGCTTGGACTGGGGCGCGACTGTTTCGCGCAGCCGGGCGAACCATTCTTTCGCACGTAGCATCGACGAGGTAGTAATCTCATGGCGAAAGCCGCAACCGCTCCCGCGCAAATTCAGGTGGATCTCCAGGGCCAGGTGGCTCTCGTCACGGGCGCGTCGCGGGGAATTGGTCGCGCCATCGCCGTCTCGCTGGCCCGAAACGGGGCCAACGTGGCCTGCGTGGCGACTAATGCCGACAAGCTGAAAGAAACGGTGGACACCATAGTTTCCGCCGGCGGCCAGGCGGCGGCCTTCACCTGCAACGTGGCCGACAGTGCCGCCGTGGACAATCTGGTGGAAAAAGTCGTCGAGCAGATGGGCCGGCTCGATATTGTGGTGAACAACGCCGGCATCACCCGCGACACCCTGCTGCCGCGAATGTCGGACGAACAGTGGGACGACGTCATCGCCACCAATCTCCGCGGCGTGTTCTTGCTGGCCCGGGCTGCCTCGCGAACCATGATGTCGCAGCGTTACGGCCGGATCATCAATGTTTCCAGCGTGTCGGGCATTCGCGGCAACAAGGGCCAGACCAACTATTCGGCCTCCAAGGCCGGCGTGATTGGCTTTACCCAAAGCTTGGCGCTCGAACTGGCCGGCCGCAACGTGACCGTGAACGCGGTCGCGCCGGGGTTTATTGAGACCGACATGACCGCCGCCTTGGGCGATCTGGGCAAAGACGAGGCCAAAAAACGCATTCCATGCAAACAGCTCGGCCAGCCGGAAGATATTGCCGAGGCGGTGACGTTCCTGGCCAGCGGGGCCGCCCGATACATCACGGGACAGGTCCTGACGGTTGACGGCGGCATGACCGTCTGACCGGGGGAACCGTGAGCCCGCCTACGCCTGCTGCAAGAGTGCCTGCTCCACCGAGGCCAGTTCTTCCATATTGTTGATACTCAGCGATTCCCTGGCGGAGAGGATCGGCAGCGCTTGAACCTTCTTGCCCTGGCTCAGCAGAATTCCAGGGCAATCGGTCAAGTAGTATTCGCGCTGCCGGTTATTGTTGCCAAGTTGGTCGAGCGTGGCCAGCAGGTCGGCCGCCTGAAACAGGTAACAGCTAAGATTCACCTCGGTGATTTGCCGCTGCTCGGGCGTGGCGTCTTTCTCTTCGACGATGCCGATGAATTGGCCTGCGGAATCGCGCACGATCCGGCCCAGACCGGTGGGATCGTTCTTGTGCGAAGTGCCCAGCAGGCAGGCCGGCTGTTCGCTTTCGAACGTGGCCAGCAGTTTGCGCAGCGAAGCGGCCTCGATCATGGGGGAATCGCCGGCAAGCACCAGTACCGGTCCCTGGTGGCGAGCTAGCGCATCGCGACACATCATCACCGCATGCCCCGTGCCCAACTGCTCCCGCTGTTCGGCGTAGCCAAGGTCGGGGCGATGGGCGAGCATCTGCCGTACCAGGTCGGCCTGGTAGCCAATTACCACCACGGTTTTCCGCACGCCGGCGGCCGTGAGGGCGTCGAGCACGTATTCCACCATGGGTCGGCCGAGCACCGGCACCAACACCTTGGGCAGATCGGACTTCATGCGGGTGCCCTTTCCCGCGGCGAGTACAATGGCGAGGCAACTTGCCATGGCACGTGGTTCCTGTTGGCGTTTGAAAAGGGGCGCTGGTCTGGAAGGCCAGATATTCCAAAATCTGTGCAAGTGCCAGCATCGGCTGCCGGCAAATTCGCCGAAATAGCCGTTCGAGGCAAGCTCAAAAAAGGTTCCCGGCGGCCGCGAACTCGGGTCGGAGTTCGGCGGTAGCTGGCCTTGGGCGAGGTCTCGGCCGCGGCCTCTCACTTCCACAGCCATCGCGTAAGCCAGCCTCGGGGCAGGTCGGGTTGCACGCACGGTGCGGCTCGGCCCAAGTGCCGTAATACCGCCTCAGCCGCCAGATATCCGCTGCGAACGGCCCCTTCCATGGTGGCCGGCCAGGTGGTTGCCGTCCAATCGCCCGCCAACACCAGGTTGGAGATGGACGTTTGTTGGCTCGGTCGCAACGGATCGATGCCAGGGCGGACGGAAAAGACCGCGTGAGGATCGGTGACCACCTTGGCTCGCAGGAGTTTGGCTTCGCTAGCCGCCGGCCAAGCGGATTGGAGGTCGCCGAGCACTTGGGCAATCACTTCGTCGCGCGGGCGGCCAACCAATTGCCGCGAGGCGCTGATCACCACTTGGTAATAGTGGCTTCGCGAGTCGATGTCGCCGGCGTACCCAGGTTCGGAATCGGTGGTCGGGGGCGAGCGGCGAAACACCCATTGGCTCAAACGACCCACCAGCACCGCGTGCGGCAAATGGGTGATGGGGCGATCGAACCAGAGATGAACCGCCGAGATGGGCGCCGACTCGATTTGTGCGGCGCGTGGCAACACGGGCAGGTTTGCGAGGGTTGCCTCGTCGAACAACGACGCTACGTGCCGCCACGGCACGGCGGCAATCACCGCGTCGCAAGGCGTGGTTCCGCTAACGGGCTGGCCAGCCTCGAATGGATCGTTCACTGTTTCGGTGTCGGCGGACTCCGCCAGAGGCACGTGTCGCAGTCGATGCGCGCGGCCGTACTCGACTTCAATCATTTGCACCCGGATGCCGCGAGTCAGCGTAACGCCATGACGGGTCAGCCATTGGTGCAATCGCTGTCCGTAAAGTTCACCCAGCGAGATGTTGGGGATCTCCACTTCATACGCCTGGCGATGCGCCATGAACCCTTCGACAAACACCTTGCGGGCGTAGCCGAGCGCGGCATGCTCCACGCTTTCCCCCAGGGCGCTTTGCAGGATCAGTTCCCAAAAGGTTTCGATCGCGTGCGAGGACTGCCGTTGTTCGCGGAGCCAATGACCGACGGTCTGATTTTGCAGTTCGGCGGGGTCGCGCAAGCGAGCCAGTTTCCACAATGCCCTGGCAATGGCGATCCGTTCGCGGGCAGACAGAAACTTAAGGGCCCACAGAGCGGTGGCCAGATGCAAGGGCGCGGGCAAGTAGCGACTGCCGCGAAATCGGTAGTGCCGGCCAATGGGGTCAAAAAAGTGCAAGGTGCGATGCCGCTCGAAGGCATCGGCCAAACCGGTTTGCTGGCAGAAGTGGGACAGGTTGGTGCAGCAACGCATGCTCACATGCTGGCAATGATCGATCCAGGCCGCGTCTTCGGCATCGCGGAACGAAGTGGCCCTGCCGCCGAGTCGCCGCCGGGCTTCGAACAACTGGATCTGCACGCCGCCGGCGCGAACCAAGGCTACCGCCGCGGCCAGACCGGCCAACCCTCCGCCCACAATGGCCACGCGCGACTTGTCGCCCGAGGGCATGTTCATCGGCTGGCCGTTCCCGGCAGGTAGCGGGAGAACATGGGGGGCGCCATGTGTCGTGCCGCGATCCAAAGTTTGCGATACGGGCTGAGCCGCACCCGGCGGGAAAACACGTCGCCTTCGCGTCGGCGAATTTCATCGAGCAGCGCGCGGTAGATGCCCGACATGGCGCGAAACACCCCAATCCCATCGGGATGCAGCCATTGTTCGAGCTGGCGACTTGCTTCGTACAGGGCGGCAGTCCGTTCGATCTCAAAATCGATCAATTGGCGAAACCGGCCATTGCGATCGCCGCGCAAGAGTTCTTCTTCCGAGTAATGAAACCGGTACAGGTCCTCCAGCGGCAAATAGATGCGATCGCGCTGGGCGTCTTCTTTCAAGTCGCGAAGAATATTGGTGAGTTGGAATGCCACGCCGGCCTGTTCGGCAGGCACCAGCGCGGCGGGATCGCGAAACCCCCAAATGTGAATGCAGCTCAAGCCCACGCTCGAGGCCACGCAGTAACAATAACTGCGAAGTTCTTCGAAGGTGGAGTACCGCTTGGTTTCGAGGTCCATTTCCATGCCGTCGATCGCGCTATGCAGGTACCTTGGCGGAATGTCGAAACGGGCGATGCAATCGGCCAACGCGGGAAACAGCGGGGAATCGAATTGCCCCATCAAGGCGGCGTCGAGCGAGCGGCGCCAATCGGCCAGGAGGGCGCGGCGTTTCTCAGTCGGGGCAGGACTGTCGCCGATATCGTCGGTGCAGCGCAAGAAAGCGTACAGCGCGCACATCGCCCGGCGCTTTTCGCGGGGCAGCAGTAAGAAGGCGTAATAGAAATTGCTGGCCGTGCTGCGCGCCAGTTGCTGGCAATGCCGGTAACTGTAATCCAAAGAAACGTTCATGGGGCGGCGACCGGTGACCTCTCCCGCCCAACCTGCCATAGCGAGGCGAACAGCAATTGCAGCTTTTGCCGGCGCGACACAATCGGCCGCCGCTGCCAAACGTTGTAGTCTTGTCGGCGAATGGCCGCGAGGATCGCCAGCCCTCCGCGAATGAACAGCGACATGTCGATCCGCAACCGGCCCGGCATGGCCGCAACCAGCGGCCAGCCTTGTTGCAAGCTGTCCTCGGCCCGAGCGACCAGTTGTTCCATCATGCGGCGAAAGGCCGGATTGAATTCGCGTCGATAAAACGCGTCCTCGGCATAGCCGGCCGCCTGCATGGCCTCGCGCGGCACGTACACCCGACCACGGTCGAGGTCGCGGGCAATATCCTGCCAGAAGTTGGCAAGTTGCAGGCCGGTGCAGACCGAGTCGGAAAGCGACAACAATTCCTCGCGATGGCAGCGACCCAGGTACAGCACCAGGCGTCCTACGGGGTTGGCCGAATTTTGACAGTAGCCGTACAGTTCGTTCCAGGATTCGTACGAAGCGATCGCTTGATCTTGGCGGAAGGCTATCAGCAGGTTGGCCAGCGGTTGCCGCGGGATATGGAAGGCTTGGACGGTGCCGGCGAGGGCGACAAACACCGGGTGGCTGGCTCGGCCGGCATACATGGCGTGCAGTTGGTCTTCCCACCAATCGAGCAGGGCCAGGCTGCGCTGGCTTTCGGCGACTTCGTCGGCCAGGTCGTCGGCCCAGCGACAGTAGGCGTATACATGGTAGAAGTGCTGCCGCAACGACCGGGGCAGCAGCCAGCTTGCAACCGTAAAATTTTCGTAGTGTCGGCGGGCCAGTTCGCGGCAATACACTTCGGCCGTTGCCCGATCTACCGCTTCTGCGGTTCCCTGTTGGGGACCGTAACGAGCAAGCTCCGCGGCAAAAGTAGGAACGGGCATGGAATGAGTGTTGGGCGGCGAACGAGGATCGGCGGAACGGGGTGGAGGAGAAAGCCGGTGCGCGCCGGCAAAACTACTAACTGGCGCGAAGGCCACAAACGCCTTACGCAGCAATTGCCCGGGGTTGTTGCGACCCCCGGTCCAGGCTGGTTGCCGGGCGGCTTGGGTATCCAATCTCCAGGCTGTTTATTATGATGCGATGGAAGGAAGGATACAAACCATGAAGATCATCTTGGCCAGTCCTCGCGGGTTTTGTGCTGGCGTAAATATGGCCATTGACTCGCTCGACCTCGCCATCCAGCGGTTTGGCACACCCATCTACGTGTATCACGAAATCGTGCATAACAAGATCGTGGTCACCCAGTTCAAAGAGCGCGGCGTGGTATTCGTCGACGAGCTGGACGAAGTGCCCGAGGGCGCCGTGCTGCTGTTTTCGGCACATGGCGTGGCGCCCCAGGTGCGGCGGGTCGCCCGGGAGAGGAAGCTGTTTGCCATCGACGCCACGTGTCCTTTGGTCACCAAAGTCCATTTGGAAGCGGTACGGTACGCCAAGGCGGGGTATACCATTGTGTTGATCGGACACGAAGGGCACGACGAAGTCATCGGCACCATGGGCGAGGCCCCGGAAGCAATTGTGCTGGTGCAAACACCCGAAGAAGCCGCCGCCCTGGAGGTTGCCGACCCCAACAAGCTGGCCTATCTTACCCAGACCACGCTTTCGGTCGACGACGCCAATCGAATCATCAAGGCGTTGAAAGCCCGATTTCCCAACATCGCCAGCCCTCCCAAGGACGACATTTGCTACGCCACGCAAAATCGCCAGGAAGCTGTGCGGATTTTGGCCGAAGGGGCCGACATGGTGCTGGTGCTTGGCAGCCAGAACAGTTCCAACAGCCAGCGGTTGGCGGAAATCGCACGCGATCAAGGAGTTACCGCTCATCTCATCGATCATCCCAGCGAAATCGAACCCCAGTGGTTCAACGGGAACGAGCGGGTGGTCATCACGGCCGGGGCCAGTGCGCCGGAAAATGTTGTCCAGGAATGCGTCGCTGTGTTGCAGGATAGATTTGGGGCCACGGTGGAAAGTCGCGTCATTCGTCAGGAAGACGTGCATTTCCCCCTGCCAAGGGAATTGCGTTCCCTCGCTGGCAGCCCTTAACCCCCACACAACGCACAACAACATCAACCGAGGTCGAAAGCTTCTCGCCTTCCCACCGAGAAGTTCGGCGGCAACCCACAAGACACCATGAGAATTGGCGATCTGGAACTGTTTATGGTCCAGCCGCCGGGCGCCGGAGCGGCACAGCGCTCGCTGGTGTTGCGCCTGGTGTGCGATGCTGGCTGGGAGGGTTGGGGCGAAACCCTGACGACCTTGCGGCCCGACGATCTGCCCGAGGCGAGGCAACTGCTGACGGCCGCCCTGGCCGAACGTCATGTGGCCGACATCGAGGACTTGGCCGCGCTGGAGGTAATTGCCCAACTGCGCCTGGTATCGGCGGTGGAAATGGCTTGTTGGGACGCGCTGGCCCGCAGCGCCAGCTTGCCGTTGTGCCGATTGTGGGGAGGCTGCTTTCGCGCTCGGGTGCCGGTGTGCCGCCATCTGCCGTTAGACCGGCACGATTCCTCGGCGGGTTTGATCCAGCAAGCCCGCGAATGGGTCGAGCAGGGATACCATTCGCTCTTGGTTCCGTGCGCAAATAATGACGTGTCCGCAAACCTGCGGCGGCTCGACACGCTGCGGGCAGCCATCGCCGACGGCGTGGAATTGCGGATCGACGGCGAGAGTCGCTTCTCGCGCCGGCAAGCGGCCGAGTTGGCGACGGGGCTCTCCCACGACGGCTTTCGATTCTTGCTGGACTTGCTGGCCGAGCCGGTGGCGGGATCGCTGGAATCGTTGCACGCGGTGTCGCATTCTCCATTGGCGTTGGGTCGAAGCCTGGCGGGCCCGAGGCAGGTTTTCGCCGCTGCTCCTTGGGTGCAGCACTTCGTGCTGTATCCGGAGCGTATGTCCGAAGGCTGGCGAGGAGTGCGCCGCGCGGCGGCCGTGGCCGAAGCTGCTGGTCGCACGGCCTCGCTGGCACTGACGCATTCATTAGGACTGGCAACGGCCGCGCTGCTGCACCTGGCAGCCGCGACACCGTGCCTGGCGGCCGCGCACGATATCGGAAATTCGCCAACGGCATGCAGCATTTTGGAGGAGCCGCTCGAAACGCAAGACGGCATGTTGAGCGTGCCCTTGGGCGCTGGCTTGGGTGTGGAACCCGACCGCGCGCGCCTGGAAAGCTTTCAGATTGGGTAATGTGGTTTCATGGCAAACAATCAGGGACGATGCGCTTCGCGAACTTGGCGGCGCCAGCGCAACATTGACGACAGACCGGGATGAGCCGTGTGTTGCTGAAGCGATAGTCGTCGGACCAACGGTGATTCCAGAGGAACGAGCATCTCCGCACACTTGACTTGAGCGACGCATCCTCCATACTCACCTGCGGTGCGAACGAAAGTTGGTTCGCTGCGCCGTGCGCGCCATTTGAAAACGAGGCCAGTGCATAACAAACATCGCATGGCTTGCGATGGACAACGCGGCGCCGCGGCAAGCTCGATGGCCGCGAATTGCCGCAGGCCGATACAACGTTTGGACAACGAATTCATTCCGTCATTCAACGATTCTTGCAAGAGGTGTACCGCCCATGAGGCGAGCGAAGATTAGCGTGATCGGGGCCGGCAACGTGGGAGCAACCACAGCCCATTGGTGTGCCGCCGCCGAACTAGGCGACATTGTGTTGCTCGACATTCCCGCCGCCGGCGACATGCCCAAGGGCAAGGCCCTCGACCTTCGCCAGGCGGGTCCCATCATGGGCTTTGACAGCAATCTCATCGGCACCAGCGACTATGCCGACACCGCCGGTAGCGACGTGGTGGTGATCACCGCCGGTATCGCCCGCAAGCCCGGCATGAGCCGCGACGACCTGCTCGCGACCAATGCCAAGATCGTGGGCAGCGTGGCTGAGGAGGTCAAGAAATCGAGCCCCGACGCGGTGGTGATTGTGGTTTCCAACCCGCTCGACGCCATGGTGCAACGGGCCTTGCAGGTGACGGGCTTTCCGCACCAGCGTGTGTTGGGCCAGGCCGGCGTGCTTGACACGGCCCGCTATCGCACATTCATCGCCATGGAACTGGGAGTCAGCGTCGAAGACGTCTCGGCCCTGTTGATGGGCGGCCATGGCGACACGATGGTGCCCATGCCCAGTTGCACCTCGGTGGGCGGTATCCCCGTTACCCGCTTGATGGATCGGGCTCGGCTCGATGCGATCGTCGATCGGGCCCGGAACGGCGGCGCCGAAATTGTCAGTCTGCTGAAGACCGGCAGCGCCTATTACGCACCGGCGGCCGCTACCACGCAAATGGTGGAAGCCATCGTCAAGGACAAGAAGCGTCTGATCCCCTGCGCCGCCTACTGCGATCGCGAGTACAACGTGGGCGGGTACTACGTGGGCGTGCCAATCATCCTGGGCGCTGGTGGAGTGGAAAAGGTGATCGAACTGGAACTCGACCAACAAGAACGCGCCGACTTCCAGAAAAGCGTGGACGCCGTCAAATCGCTCGTGGCGACCATGGCCACCTTGGTGTAGTGCCAGGAACACGACGCGGGCGGCGGGCCGTGCGGGGAGCCGCCCGTTGGCAAGTTGCCGGCGACCATCTGCCGGCACTGCGGCGCCACCAGCCAGGCGATTGGCTTCGCCACGAGAGATGATGCCAGGCATTACTGGGATGAAGCCGCGGATGCATCGTATCGTGTGGGATGTTGTTGCTCCGTTGACAGAACAAAAGAGCATCGGGTAGAGTTCGCCGCCGAGATATTCCCCATCCGAGAGACGTCATGAACCGACTCGAACCGCAAGCGTTGCTAGCTGACATCGTTCCCGACGAAGTCGTATCGCCCGAACCCGTGCTAGCGTCGCTCAGTTCGGCATGTGCGCTGTTTGGTCCGCAGCATTACGAGCCGAATTACGCCTATCCCTTGGTGGTTTGGCTGCACAGTCCCGGTCAGGACGAAACCGAACTCAACCGGGTCATGCTGGGACTGAGCCTTCGCAACTACGTCGGCGTGGCCCCGCGAGGTACCCGTCTGCAATCGCATTCCTCGTCGCAGCCTGGCTATACCTGGCCCAGCGGCGAAGCCGACCTCACCCTGGCGGAAAGCCGCGTGCTGGATTGCCTGGCATTGGCGCAAAACCGCTATCACATTCATCCCCAGCGGATCTTCCTGGCTGGGTTTGATGCGGGAGGAACCATGGCCTTTCGCTTGGCCATGCTCAATCCCCAACAGTTCGCCGGCGTGCTGTCGCTGTGCGGGCCCTTCCCCAAGCACGGCACTCCGCTGGGGCGGTTTCCCGAGGCCCGGCAGTTGCCGCTGTTTGTTGCCTGCGGACGCGAGAGTTTGCGATACGATGAAATGAACGCTTGCCGCGACTTGCGGTTGTTTCATTGTGCCGGGTTGGACATTACCCTCCGCCAATATCCGGGCGGACACCAGCTTTGTTCCGACATGCTGGCCGATGCCAACCGCTGGATGATGGAACTTGTAACCGGTTAGCTCATGTCGACGGCTCCTGAATTTGCCGCCGTGGTGTTTGACCTCGACGGCCTGATGTTCAACACCGAGGACCTCTACCGCGAAGCGTTGCAGGCGTTGCTGCAGCGGCGAGGGCATGCCTGCACCGATGATCTCTACCTGGCCATGATGGGTCGGCCGGGGCCGGTGGCGTTGCAAATCTTGATTGATCGGCTTTCTCTGAACGAAACCATCGAAGAGTTGGCATCCGAGTCGATTGCCATGGTGGTGGATCTGTTGCCACAACGAGCTGCCCCGATGCCGGGCTTGCTCCCCCTGCTCGACTCCCTGGAACGCTTGGGCATTCCCAAGGCCATTGCCACCAGCAGCAATCGATATTTCTTGAAGAAGCTGCTCGACCAGCACCAACTGGAACGCCGGTTCCAGTTCACGCTCACGGCCGAAGACGTGCGCCAGGGAAAGCCGCACCCTGAGATCTATTTGACGGCGGCGCAACGGTTCGGGATTCGCCCGCAACAAATGCTGGTGTTGGAAGACAGTCCTACGGGTTGCCGGGCGGCGGTGGACGCCGGGGCCTATACCGTGGCCGTGCCTGCCGAGGCCAACCGGCGCCACGATTTCCGCGGGGCCAAGCTGATGCTCGATTCGCTCGCCGATCTACGTTTGCATCAACTGCTAGGGCTTTGAGCCGATTCCGTTTGCCCGGTGTCGAGCGAACACGTTCGCTGGGGAGCCCTTTGTGGCGAAGCCACGGTCGAGTAAACTACTCGTGGTGAACAACGACGATTTGGCTTCCCGACCCTGATTCATAGCGTAGCGGAGTGCTGTCGATGGATTTTTTTGCCCACATCACCACGAATGAATACCCCTTGCTCAGCTTCTTGTTCGGGGCCGGCGCGGCATTCGGCATGATGTTGGCGTGGAAATTGGGCGCCTGGTGGTTGCACCGCGACCGCTAACTCGGCGTGCCGGCAGCACGTTGGCAATATGCCCGCACCATACCATCTCCTTTCTGCTTTTCGGCATCGGAAACATTCCCCAGTGGCTGAAGAACAGCAACGCGTTCGCATTATTGGCGTCGGCAATGGCGGGCTGGAAGGCATGACGTCTTTCGCCCGGCAGGTGATTGCCGACGCGGATCTGTTGATCGGCGCCGACAACACGCTATCGCGTATTCCGCCAGGGAAGCAACAGCGGCTGATGGTGGGCAACGATCTTCAGGTGGCGCTCGATGCCGTGGGCGACCGTGGAAACAAGAAAGTCGTGGTTCTGGCGTCGGGCGACCCCTTGTTTTACGGCGTGGCGCGCTATCTCTGCGATCGATTGGGGAAAGATGCATTCGATGTCATTCCTCACGTCAGCAGCATGCAATTGGCGTTTGCGCGGGTGAAAGAAAGTTGGGAAGAAGCCTACCTGACCAACCTGGCGACGCAGTCCATGGAAAACGTGCTGGAGCGCGTGCGCACGGCGGATCGCGTCGGGTTGTTCACCAGCGAGTCGGCGACGCCCGGGGTGATTGCCCAGCAGCTTCTGGCTCGAGGAATTGATTATTTCTCGGCCTACGTGTGCGAAAACCTGGGTTCTCCCGACGAGCGGGTCACGCAGGGCGAATTGGCCGAAGTTGCCGCGATGACGTTTGACCCGCTCAACGTGATGATCCTGATTCGCAAGCCCGATATGCCTGACCGGCCGAGCGAACGGATTGGCCGGCGGCTGTTCGGCAATCCGGACGAGGCGTTTTTGCAATCGAAGCCCAAGCAAGGCTTGCTTACCCCGTGCGAAATTCGCTCGATGGCGCTGGCCGAAATGGACCTGGGGCCGGCGAGTGTGGTGTGGGACGTGGGCGCAGGCAGTGGTTCGGTGAGCGTGGAAGCAGCCCAGATTGCGTCTGCCGGCCGCGTGTTTGCCATTGAGATGGATGCCGACGATCACCGCCTGATCGTGGCCAACGCCGAACGGTTTGGCGTCAGCAACCTGACCGCGGTGCTGGGGCGAGCCCCCGAGGCGTGGAGCAAACTGCCCGACCCCGACGCGGTGTTTATTGGCGGTACGGGCCGCGATGTTGCCCCGCTGGTCGAGTCCGTGTTTGCCCGGGTTCGCATCGGCGGACGCGTGGTTGTGAACGTGGCCAGCGTGGAGAACGTGGGCTTGGTGCATGCGTCGCTGCAGCGGCATGCGGCCGATGTGAAAGTGTGGATGCTGAACGTGGCCCGCGGAACCTACCAACTCGAGCGGATCCGTTTCGACGCGCTCAATCCCAGCTTTTTGCTGGCCGCCGTGAAGGACCATTGAACCGGCGGTGCGCTGCCCCCCCAGGTAGAGTTTTTGTCGCGCTCGACGCGACGGGCACGCAGCGGCGGCGAGCCTTGCTCTGCGGAGCAAATCGGGCACGGTTCATAAAAAACCCCGGCATTCACAAGGCGAATGCCGGGGTAAAATTCAAACGGGCGCGGAGCGCTCTGCCATATTAACGTCGGCCGTAGCCGCCGCCACCGGAACGCTCTTCCCGAGGTTTGGCTTCATTGACGACCAGCGGGCGGCCGTCATGCACTTTGTCGTGCAAGCCACGAATGGCGGCGTTCGCCCCATTGGTGTCGGCCATCTCCACGAATCCAAAGCCCTTGCTGCTGCCGGTGTTCCGATCCTGGATCACCTGGGCGCTGCGGACTTCGCCGAATTCGGTAAACATCTCTTCGAGCGCGCTGTTGGTAACCTGGTAATTGAGATTGCCAACGTACAATTTCTTCCCCATCTTCAACTCCTGAACGAGGGGCCTCGAGGCCCTAGGACACTTTCTGGGCCGCATAGAAAGGGACCAGGATGGTGGTCCGCCAAGCAGGAAAGGCGAGAAAGGGCGGCGGAACCGGTCGAAGAAAGGATCGCTGCGCACTGAGTCGTCAAACCGACTAGCGATAACTCTAGCACCCTTTGGGGATAAAGCAAGGCAGGTTTTCCCGAGGCAACCCCTCGAAGGTAGGGATTCCTGGTTTTGATGGACACCGGGGGATGAAATCGTGGCGTTTGCCGTTTGCAATTACCGAATATGGACATACAATATTTGTAGTTGCGAAATTTGCATCCACTGTTAGCGGTGCTACCAGTGGGATGCGGTTGAGCCACTTGGTCGAATGCGGTGTCGGGCGCGGCGCACGTCGGACCGATTCCCCACATCATCATCTCTTGCAGAGAACGGTTTCATGGCTGCTGTCCCCATCACTCGCGAGACATTCCTCGCCGATCGCCAGGGACGCACGTTTGCCGATGTGCTCAACGATCCCGAGCAACCCTTCGACGCCGTGCTAGAGTTTTTCAACCAGGAGGATCGCCAGCGGCGGATGGAGGAATCGGAGATTCACCATGATCGCCCCCCGCTCGCCGGCGTCGTTCGCGAATTGGAATCGCAACCGGGCGTCGATGCCTTTCTCGTTGCCATCCATCCCCAGCGCAGCAAACGATTGCGGCAAGCCATTGGCGTGGTGGTGCGGATCATCATGGAGCGTCGCGGATGGCGCAAGACGGGGCGCAAGGGCTCGCTGGGAGTGCGGGCGGCGACTCAAGACGATCTGGCCAATCACAACTCGGGCGGCCTCGCATTCTGGTTTATTCGGGCTGAACGCTACGAGCGCGAGGAGGGGATGCCGTTCCAATCGGTCCGCGAACGCAGGCAGACGCTCGAGCAGCAGAGCCTGCAATCCGCCAGCGACCGTTAAGAGACTTTCCACCGGCGACGCTGATGGCGTGGCCCCAATTGACTAGGTGCGTTGATGACGAGATTCAGTGTTTGGGTCCGCCCTCTGGGGCAAACCTCCTGCCGTATTCGCGTGGACAGTTGCAAGCAAGCAAACTGGCTGCTGGAGCGGCTCGGCCGAAGCTTCATTTTCAAGAATTGCGAGCCCATTCGCGAGGAACTCCGTTCGAGCTCTTGCACTTTTCAAGTTCCGTACGACTCGCGGAACACCCGCGGAAATCTCGAACGCGTGCTCAACGCGATTCCTGAAGTGCAACTGATGAGCGACCCCGCCTGACCAGCGGGAACGAAGACATCTTCCGGAAGGCCGGGCGGTGTTTGTTGTGCGCGGCGCGAATGGTTTCGCCGACCGCGCCCCCCGTCGGGAGAGCAAACGAAGCGAGTCCGATGGGTTCAGCCTCTTTTAAGGAATCACGATGGCAAGACAGCGCATGACCTACGCCAAGCTGCAAACCGAAGCCAAGAAGAAACGCAAGGCCGAGGACAAGCGAAACCGGCGACAAATCCGCAAAGAAGACAGTCGCGACACCAGCCAGACCAAAGACGACGATCGTCCCGAAGCCGAAGGCTCAACCCTGTGAGCGGGCCGCGATTCAGACCAAAGGAAATCAAACGATGAAGATCATTCCCGACGCCAAAATTATTGAACACGCCGCGCGACGCCTCAGCAGTAGCGGAGTTCGCGCTCCTTCTCGGGTAACGGTGACCAGCACCAATGGCAATGTCACGCTAGCGGGCACGCTGCAGTATGAGAACCAGCGCCAGGCGGCGATGCGTGCCGTGATGGGAGTCGAGGGCGTTCGCCGCGTCGTCGATCAATTGAAGATCGCCGACAAAGTCAAGCGAACTTGAGCCTCGCCCTCGCGATTGCTCGGCGCCTTCGTTTGTTGCGTGCAAACCTCTCCGCAAGCTTCAGCGAAGCTCTGGGCAGCGTTCGATTCCGGCAGACCCGCGTTCCATGCGGGCCTCCGCTTTCCCAACTTTCGCATCGGCTGGTTCCGATCGCTACGACCAGTGCCGCGGCGTCCGGGTGACTTTGTGCCGGCACGCCTGGCGGGGAAACGGTTTCACTCTGCCGGCTTGAACTTCAAATTGGCCGCCATAGCTTGGGCTGCCGACACGTATCCTTGTTGGGTACCCTCGAGCGCCCGCAACTCCACGGTATAGCGCCGGCCATTTGCCACGGTGACCAGAAAATACCGGTGCAAACGGTTCTTGGCGGTGGCAGCGCCGTGGGCATATTCCACGCCGATAAAATTGCCGATTTTCACGGGCGTTACTTGCTGCCGCAATCGCGTTTCCGCCAGCGAGGGATCTTCGGCCAGTTCCGCCGCGACGGCCGCGGCAAATTCCGCCACGTTGTCTCGCGTGAGGTCGGCTTGGCCGGTTTCCGGCTTGACGCTCACCATCAGGATGGGATAGTCGGCATCCAACCGGCGGCGGCACTGCAGAACGTACTCCGGCGAGCGTGCCAAATGCCAATCGACAGGCACCGCGCCGTCCAATCGTCTGTCGTCCAAGTCAGGGATCTCGTTCGTTTCGGGCAAGTTGGAAGTCAGCACCATTTGCAGCGGTGGCGGACTGTAGTTGCCGGAGTTGTCGGCAGTCGCCGGTGCAGGCGCGCTGGGTGTGGCAGGTGCGGCGGGCTGGGTCGTGGTTTCGCCGCCGCATCCCACCGAAGCGAGCAACACCGCCCACGCGCACCGTCGAATCAAATCATGCACGATCCATTTCTCCCCAATCGAAAGTGTTCGGATACCGTTCCGTGTTGGGCGGGAAAACCCGTCAATAAGAGGCTCCACTGCCGAATGGAGCCGGGTGCAGCAAAGTCCTTATTTTCGCACCTCGAGCCGGTAGGGAAACGGATTCCCTCCGGCATCTTGGGCTTCCAGCACCACCAGATGATATTCGCCCCGGGCTGGCAACTTCGATTCCAGCCGCGGATCACGATTATTTCCTTGATCGTCGGTCGCGTCGATCAGTTGGCCCGTGGCGGTGAACAGCATCAGGTGCAGATCGGCGGGCGAACCCAATCGTGCGGCGAACACCTCGCACACGACCGTTTGACCGGCGTCGCCCGCGAAGCGAAACACGTCCACGTCCTTGGCTTGCTGAATCACGCCCAGCACGGTTTGCCCGAGCGACAGTTGCTGCGCTTGTGCAAAACCATTGTTGGGTTCTGTTTCGAGCACGACGTTGGCGGGAGCATCGACGCGCAGCGCGAGCGGCGTGCTTTCGCCGCCGGGCGTTTCGACTACCAGTTGCAGGATGGCATTTGCCAGCGAATCGGGCGCTGTCAGTTCGAACACGACTTCGCTATCTCCCGCCTTGGCCGGCGTAAAACCATTGGGCGGCGCGGCGGCCCCGGCCGACAGAAACTTGACTTGCGGCCGCTTGTCGTCGCTCGCTTGGGCGTCTTCGGCGTACGCCCGCCAGTGCACGGCGGTGGCGTTCTGCAAGTGCAGCCCTCGCAGGGTGACCTTGGTGGTTTGTCCGGCCAGGGCGCCCAAGGGCGAGGCGTATAGCACCGCTGGCTTTTCGACAGGCGCATCCACGGCGTCGCCCTGGGCGGTGGCAACTTCCGCCACGCCAGGCAACAGCGCCGCGGCCAACAGCAGCAGATTGGGTTTGCACATGGAGGGGCTCATGCGAACAATTCCCCGATGAATTCGCCCTCGTCCAGGATTGCGACGGGGCGACCGTCTGGCGTGTGGAGTTGCTTATCGGGGTCGATGCCCAGCGATTGATAGATGGTGCAGGCCACGTCGGCGGGCCGCACCGGCCGCGAAATGACCTGGCCGCCTTCGCGATCGGTGGCGCCGATCACTTGGCCCCCTTGTACGCCCGCGCCCGCAAACAGCAGCGAACCGGCGGGGCCCCAGTGGTCGCGGCCGGCGTCCTTGTTGATGATCGGCGTGCGGCCAAACTCGCCGAACACCGCCACCAGCGTTTCGTCGAGCAAACCGCGGTCGTGCATGTCGTTCAAAAACGACGACAGGCCTTGATCGAGTTCGGGCAGTTTCTTGTCCAACCCTTCAAAGATTTTGGCGTGATGGTCCCACCCGCCGTAATTGATGGTGATGAACCGCACGCCCCCTTCGACCAGCCGGCGGGCGAGCAGGCAGCCTTGTCCAAACGTGGTGCGGCCATAGCGATCGCGCAGCTTGGGTTCCTCGGCGTCGATGTTGAATGCCGCCTGGGCGTCGCGCGAGAGGATCATTTCGGCGGCCCGGCGCTGGAATTCGTCGTAGGTTTGCAGTTGATCGTTGCCATCGATCTGCCGGCTGAGCGTATCCAGCGCGGCCAACAGGCTTTGACGGCGCGGAGCGCCTTCCCGCGACAGCGCCTTGCTGGGCGTCAAATCGCGCACCGTGTAGACGGCCACGTTGGGATCGCCGGCCTTGAACGATTCGTATCGACCGCCCAAGAATGCGCTGCGCCCCAACTCCCAGGTGAACGACGGATTGCGGGGAATCGCCACGTAGGGAGGCAATCCGCCGGAGAAGCCGGTCTCGTGCGCGACCACGGCGCCCATCGCCGGCCAATCGCCAAACGCCGACCCAAACCGGCCAGAAAGGACCCAATTCGTGGCCGTTTCGTGATGATCGTTCTTGTGCGCGCCGCTCCGCACCAGCGCCAGCCGATCCATGCATTGCGCGAGCAGCGGCAGCTTTTCGCTCACCTTCGTGCCTGGCACGTTGCTGGCGATGGGCTGGTACTTGCCGCGGATTTCTTCGGGGGCCTCGGGCTTGAGGTCGAAGGTGTCGTGGTGGCTGATGCCTCCGCCCAAGTAGACCAGCACCACCGACTTGGCCCGGGCGGAAGTCACCTGGCCGTCCTGCCGTTGGGCGGCGTGCAGTTGCAGCACCTGGGCCAGGGATAGCCCCAGCGGCGCGAGAGCGCCCACGCGGAGCATATCGCGCCGCGAGACGCCGCTGCATGAGCGGCGGGGCCGGCCTCTCCAAGCAAGGTCGAGCATGGTTCTGTACCCTTCCGTTAATCCCACGCCAATTGCGACGGCGCAACCGGGGTTTGTATGCTGATTGCTGTTCGAGCCATGATGAACGCCTGGCGTTGCCGAAATCGCATGGATGTTCCGCACGAAGTCCGCTGCGCTATCGATGAAACAAAGCGATCGTTAGTGTTGAAATGCAAATTCCTTGGTGTTGAGCAGCGCCCAGAACAAGTCCACAAAAGCCGCTTGCCGGTCCGGCGTGCTTTCCACGTGGCGAAGCGTCTGTTCGCGCTCCGACTCATTGGGCAAACGGCTCAAGATCGTCAGGAATAACTCTTCGATTGCCGCGTTGTTGTCGGGCAGTTCCTTCAGCAATGTGTTCAACCGCCCTTGCGGCACCCGCAGTTTTGGTTCGATCCAATCGCCGTTTTGCAGGTGCAGTAGTTGGGGCAGCGTCACGTCGCCCAACCGCTCGCAGGCACAGGCCGTGGTGCGAACCGGGCGGCCAAACAGCGACAGAAAATACGAATCCACCCCAGGGTCGGGGAGTTGGATGGCTTTCATTCCCAAGGGATAGCCCGCGAATGACTCGGGCACCCCGGTTACCTGGCTCACGGCGTCGTGCAGCACTTCGGCGGGCAACCGCCGCGCGTAAAAGTGCGAATAGAACCGGCGTTCGCTGGCATTTGCCGGCAACGTCGCCGAACTGGCCTGGTACGTTTGCGACAGCACAATCAGCCGCATCACGTGCTTGAGGCGATAACCGCTGGAGACAAATTCGCGGTTGAGTTCCTTCCAGAGGGGTCCGTTCGACGGCGGGTTGCTGGGCCGCAAGTCATCGACCGGCTCAACCAAGCCCTCGCCCAAGAAGTGCTTCCAGAGCCGATTGACCATGGCCCCGCTGAAGTATTCGTTGGCCGGATCGACCATCCAATCCACCAGCGCTTGGCGAGGATCGGCTTGCGGATCGAGTTCTAGCGTTTGTCGATCGAGCGGGCGGGGCGGCAACATGGCGCCGGTGCGAGGCTGCCGCACTTGCACCGGTTTTTCAACAAAGTTGGCCAGATCTTGCCGAGCCTTCTCCAGTTGTTGGCGCTGGGAATCCAGTTCCTGAAGTGACTTTTCCCGCTGTTCGGCGTCAGCATTTGACGGGTTGACCAGCGCGATTTTGCCTTCCAACTCCTGAATCTTCTTTTCGATTTGTTCGATCCGCCGCGCGAGTTGCATTCGCTCCGGGCTGGCGACCTGCAACACCGTGGGGCCCTCTTCCGGCTTGTGGCGATCCAACCCCAATCGCGTAAAGAATGCGGCGAAATGGTAATAGTCGTCTTGCGTGTATTTTTCGAGCGGATGGTTGTGGCACTTGGCGCAGCCAATGCGCGTGCCCAAGAAGCTTTGCGCCACCGAGTCCATGACTTCCGAGGTTTCGGTCGGCCGTTTCTCGCCGACGGTGACCACGTAGTAGCCAACCTGTGGGTGCTCGAACGAACTGCCGGCAGACGTGAGCACGTCGCGCGCGATCTGGTCCCAGCCCCGCTCCGCGGCGACCTGGCGGCGAATCCAAGCATGAAACGCCCGGACTCCCTTCACGCCCCGCACGTCGTGATCGCGTTCTTTGCGATTTTGCAGCAAGTCGGCGAGAAACAGCGTCCAGTAATCGACGAATTCGGGCCGCGCGAGCAAGGAATCGACGACCAGTTCGCGGCGGTTCTCTCGCGTGTCGGCCAGAAAGGCGCGAACCTCGTCGGCCGTCGGCAGCGTGCCGGTCAGGTCGAGATACACCCTGCGAAGAAACGTAGCGTCGTCGCAGCCTGGAGAAGGCGGAATGCGCAGCGCCGCGAGTTTGGCCGCCACGTGCCGGTCAATCGCCCCGTTGCCGCGCACCAGCGGAGCGGGCTGTGCGTGCTCGTAGGGAATGGTAATGGTGATCGTTTCCACTAGGTCTTCAAAATGAGCCCGAACCGTGGTTTCTCCCGGCCGCAGACAGAGCATCCGGCCTTCGGGCGAAACCTCGATGACCGCGGGATCGGCGGCATAAAACTGCGTGAGCCAGGTTACGTCGCGCACGCTGCCATCGCTGAAGTGGGCTCGGGCAATCAATTGCTGGGTGTCGAACGGACGCAGCGTCCGCTGGCCGGGCAACACTTCCAGGCGACTCAGCTTGGGTTCGTCGGCTTGAACGCCCGGCGTGCCGGCGGCGATCCAGTTGAGCAGCACGTGCTCCACGCGCGAACCTCGGGAGAACAATTGGCCGCCGCCGTGCGGGGAGTCGCCCCGCGGTTTGCGAATCAGCACGCTCTCGTTCGGTGCAATCCGACTAATCCGCCGACCTTGGTACTCGCGAACCAGCCAGGCGTGATCTTGCTCGGGTGCAAAGCCCCGCAGCGAAAGCCGAAAGCCGTTTTGACCTGCCTGCTTGCCATGACAGGCCCCCGCGTTGCAGCCATACCGGGTGAGCACGCTCACCACCTCGTGTACGAACGACACCGGCAGCGTCCGCCCTGCTTCGACCGCTTCCACTTCGATGGACGCTTGCAGGGCACCGAGTTGCGCTTCGAGCCTGGTTCGTCCATCGGCCCGCGGCACGACGAAGCCGCCGGGGTCCACGCCGGCAATCGCTTCATCTTCGACCGCCAACCGCGTTTGTTCGGTCACGTCCCAGCGGTTGCCCTGTTCGTCGACGGCGGTGACCAGCACTCGCTGAAGATCGCCCGCCCCGGTTAACTTGAGGAAGGCCGGTTGAATCTCCAGGCGGGTCGGCTCTGCAGCCGCCAGCAGCGAGGTCGTTAGCCACCCCAGCAAGGCCAGAACCCCGGTGTGGCTCCAGGTTGATTTCATGCTCGGTGACTCGCAAAGGAATGAAGGGGGCACGGCGGGATCGGTGTGCCGGTAGCGCAGCGAGAGCATTCGGGCGGCACGGGGAAGTCGTCATGCGGCGACCTTAAATCGCAATCTTTCGGTCCCGATTGTAGCCGACGAAAGGCGAAAAAGAGAAACACTTTGTGGGCCCGAAATGTCGCGGGCTCCAGCGAGGCGCAGCGACGGCGGACGGTGGAGTCGATGGCGCGACCTGACGCCGAAGTCGCCGCGCAATTGCCGCGATTTTTGCTGAACAAGGCCGCCCTGTCAGGAAGCCGCGGCCCGCGATCTTGTGGAGCGACTTGGGCATCGTTCCCATCGGTTTTGTTTCGCGTCCGCTGTCGGCGAGGGCAGTCCTGCCTTCCGCAAATTCAAGGCAATTTTTTTTCCGCGAGCGGCAGAATTGTTCCCGCAATCCCCCCTCCTTGGAAAGTGAAATAACAGTGCCGGTGCAGGCCCCCCGGCCGGGCAGCCTGCCGCGGCTCTTAATCCTTTGCTAGCAATACGATACAGCCCAAGCTTCTGAGGGCGAGGCTCGTTGACAGTGCGGCGGCGAAGCGCTATCTTGACCTCGATTCTGTTTCCATTTGAAGAGACAATAGAGGAGTCGTACCGTGGCAATCCGAGTCGCAATCAATGGTTTTGGCCGCATTGGCCGGTTGGTGTTTCGCAACCTGATGGCCAGGCCCAGCGAGTTTGAGGTGGTCGCGATCAACGATCTCACCAGCAACGAAATGCTGGCCACGCTGCTCAAGTACGACAGTACGCACCGCCGCTACCCGGGCACGGTGAACTTCGATGAAGAAAGCCTGACGGTCGACGGCAAGAAGATTCGGGCCTTGGCCGAGCGCGATCCGGCCAAGCTTCCCTGGGGCGACTTGAAGGTTGACATCGTGCTGGAAAGCACCGGCATTTTCACCGCCCGAGCCACCGACACCAAGGCCGGTTACGACAGCCATTTGAAGGCGGGCGCGAAGAAGGTGGTGCTATCGGCCCCGGCCAAAGATGGCGCTGATTTGACCTGCGTGCTGGGGGTGAACGACGACAAGCTCACCGCCGATCTCAAGTGCGTGTCGAATGCCAGTTGCACCACCAACTGCTTGGCGCCCGTGGCCAAGGTGCTGCACGAAAAGTTCGGCATCGTCAAAGGCCTGATGACCACGGTGCATGCCTACACCAACGATCAAAACGTACAGGACTTGCCGCACCAAGACCCGTATCGGGCACGCGCAGCCGCGCAAAACATCATCCCCACCAGCACCGGCGCCGCCAAGGCGGTATCGCTGGTCATTCCCGAACTGAAGGGCAAGCTCACCGGCATTGCCTTCCGGGTTCCGGTGCCCACCGGGAGCGTGGTCGACCTTACCTGCGAAATGGCCAAGGACGTTACGGCGGAAGAAGTCAACGCCGCCATGAAGGCCGCGGCCGAAGGCCCCTTGAAAGGCATTCTGGAATACACCACCGATCCGATCGTCTCCAGCGACATCATCGGCGATCCGCACAGCTCGATCTTTGCGGCCGACTTCACCCAAGTGATCGGCGGCAACCTGCTGAAAGTGGTTTCGTGGTACGACAACGAGTGGGGATACAGTTGCCGCAGCGTCGATTTGATTTCGCGCATGGGCAAAATGCTGTAATTGAACGCGGTTTTCCGCTGGCAACAGGATTCAAACGCATCGGTCCGTGCAGCGCCCCCCTGGGAGCCGCTGCCTTACGGCCTGGAGGCGTTTAACGATTATGCCGACGCAATCGCGACGTAGTTGAGCAGTCCATATGGCACCTTTGAATGGCACCTGCCGCTTATGCGGCGTGTGATGGCCAGGAATGGAACTGCGTGCCGCATTGGGGGGGGCTTTCGGGCCGCTCCCCCCGTGTCTTTTCGTTGACAATCCTTTCTCCCGCAGGGTAGCCTGAAACCATGGGGGAAGGTGCGCCTTGACGGCGGTTATCCACTTCTGTGGCCGGCAAGGTCTATTCTCCTTTTCTTTACCAAGTCATCTCGATGGGACGAGCGGTTTGAGCCGCTCATCAAGAACACGCGGGAGTGCGTCGAAATGCGTTACGGATGCAAATGGGTGGTGTTGCTGGCGACGATGACCAGCCTGATCGCGGCAACGGCGATTCCAGGGAACGCTCAGGAAGATTACGCGAAAGCCATTACCGCGCTCAAAACGCAGAAGTCGGTTCTCAAGCGAGAAATCGGCATTGGCATCTGGTCGAATGGCCGCATCGAGAACAACGATCAGCGCACCAAGCTAATGGAACTCTACAACGTGAGCTTGCGGCTGGTGCAGATCCCGGGCTTCGAAGCCGATATTACCAGCGAACGCAATTCGGTGCTGGGCGACCTGCGAAAGTTGGGAAATGCGGCCTCGCGCGACGCCTATCTGGCCGTGGTGCAACACCTGACGGCCGAACTTCCCAAGTTTTTTCAAGACGACAAGCAACGCATGGTGGTTCGTTACAACGCCATGCTGATTTACGGCGAACTCAATTCGCAGGAAGCGCCTCCGGTGGGGGTGGGGAAAGCATCGCCCCTGCCTGCCGCCTTTCCGCTGTTGCTGTCGACCTATCAAGACGATCAGGTTCCCGCGGCGATTCGCGTGGCGGCATTGATCGGGTTGCATCGTCATGCATCGCTGGGAATCGCGGATAAGAATGCGCGCGATGCCTTGCGGGCAGAAATGGTCAAAACGTTCACCGAGCAGCAACCTCCCAAGAATGCGACTAGCGAAGCCCACGACTGGTTGCGGATGCGTGCCGCCGAAGCGCTGGGGTACTTGGGCACGACCGGCACTGCTCCTGAGAACACCGACGTGCTGGCCGCCTTGCTGGCTACGATCAACAATAAGTCGGCCAATTTCGCGCTGCGTGCCGAGGCGGCCCGAGCCATGCAAATGATGGATTTCAGCGTGCCTGCCAACATCAATACCCCGTTGGTGGCGCGGGCGCTGGCGGGTTTGGTCGTCGACGCGATTGGCACCGGTTTGGATCGGACCATGCTCAAACACGTGTTGAATTGCGCTCGCCTGGGCTTGACGGGGCCTGATCCCGATCCGCTGGGCCGAACGGTGACCAACAACAACGCGGTGGCCAAGGTGGGTTCGCCCGAGTCGAAACAAATGATCGCGGTGCTGGCCAAGCAATTCGAAGACTTGAACAAGAAGATCGATCGCACCGACGACTCGGCACTGGCCACCGACATCACCGCCAACGAACTGGATGCCTGGCTGCAGCAATTCCCGCTGCAAAACACGCAGCTCACGGCCCGGAATTAACGCACGCAAGGCTCGAAAAGCCGTTCGTCGGGGATTGCTTGTTTGGGCGACGATTCCGACCCCGCGCCTTCTTGCGGCAATTTGGCCAACCCAAATATCCCATGCCGGGCGCTGCCAGATTGCTGCGTCGCGCTCGACACGTTTTGTGGCAACGTGGCTACGGCCGTTCCTTGGCCCCTTCCCCGGTTTGCTGTCGGTGCTGTCTGCCGGACCGCGCCGTCGGCAATTTCGGCAAATTCGGATCAACCCTCCCCCATGGCTTGGACGATAAGCCTGTTACGAAAACTCGGTCGGAGGCGTTAGCACCGGGGTTTTGGTTTAGGGGGAACGAATCATCATGAAATTGCCGAACAGCAAGCTCGTTTGCGGCTTGGGGCTCTTTGCCGCCTTGTCGGCAACCGGCTGCCAAGTGGACATTGGCGGGCAAACGCTGCCCAGCCCTTATTACATGAGCGATGACGTGCAGTACTTCCCGGCAGGTCCGGAGTTTAAACTGTCGAACGAAGCCGCTGCCATGCGTGCCCGAAAGGCGGCGATGGAGCAAAGCGGGTTGGAGCAGGTCACCCGGCCAGGCTTCACCGTGCCCAAGCAGGACGAAGTTCGCCGCTACTAATGTTGGACCGACAACGCAGGAAACGTCCGCAAGTTTCCCAGGCGTTCACCACCGATCAAGCAGGCTTCGCCGCCGTACGAGGCGCGTGCTCAGCTGGTTGAATGCCAGCGGGCCATGCGATTCAGATCGGCGGCGAGTGGGGGGCCCGCTCCCTTCGCACGACCGCCGACCTCTCGTCGACGCCAGTGCGAAGGGTTATTTTTTGCGCCAATCTCTGCCGCGACGATCTCAAGCACGAGACCGACAATCGCACCGGCTTGCAGCCCGGCGAATCAGGGTCGCTTTTCGTGCGGCAGCCGGGCCTCTTTGAGCAGCAGGATTAATTCTTCCAGCTTGCGGCCACCCAAGTGCCCTAGCTGCCGCTCATGCATGGTGCGCACCGGTATGGCCAGCGAACGCAGCAGCTTGTGGCCAGCCTCGGTCAGGGCAACTTCCACCACTCGGCGATCGCTGTCTCGGCGCTGCCGGCGAACCAACCCTCGATCGAGCAACCGATCGATCATTCGCGTCGTGTCGGGCGCCCGCGAAATCAAGCGGTCTTGCAGTTCGAGCGTGGGTAGCGGTTGGGGGTGGGCGTCTTCGAGAAGTCGCAACAGGTTGTATTGCTGGGCGGTGATTTGGTGCTGGCCAAAAACTTCGTCTTCCAGGGCCTTGAGGCGATCGTAGGTTCGCCAGAGGTGCAGAAATGCCTGCTGCTCCAGCGAATCGAACCCTGGCTTCGCAGAACCGGCGGGGATTGCGGTCGCAGATGGATTGCCGCCGGCAGATGACCCCAGCGAGGACTTCGCGGGTTTTGCCCGATTCTTGCCTGGGGAACGCTTGGGGGCAGGCATGGCTGGTGGATCGCGCCTCGTTCTAAATGGCCTGTCGGTCGCAACCGGCGGACAAACTCTCCGCGCGGCAGGCGGCAACGCTTGGAGGATCGAATATAGGGCCGAGGGCGTCACGATGCGACGGGCCAGCCCTCCGAGAAATGGGAAAACGCCGCGGGAGCCGACCGGGCGGCAAGAACCGCCGCTTTCCTCATCACTCGGTGCGGGGGTTGGCGATTTCGCGAATATAACAGGCAAGACGGCCTTGCAGATCGAGCAACCCTTGCCAGCGGCGGGCGTCGAGACAGACCTGATCGGAATCAGGAACAGAATTCACGGTCTCGATCAGGTGTCGCAATTTCAAATGGAAAAATTCCAGCAACTCGGAGAGTTGGGCCGCCTGCCCGGGCGACATTCTCTCGGGCAAATCGGGCGGTTGCAAATCGTGCAGGGTAGCGGTGGGGTTGGGCGATTCGCTCCAATTGACCTCGAAATCGAGTGACGCCGCCGAATGCGCCGCCTCGACCTGGTCGGGCGACAGGGTCATGCCAGCCTCGGAGTTGGGCTGGGGACGCATACTTGCCAGGCGTTCAGCGATTTGTTCGCGCGAGCCGAACAGCAACACCGATCTGCCCACATGAATGAGGTCGCCGTATCGCAAAATCCGCAGGTGAATCTCTTCGCCATTCACCTTGGTGCCGTTGGTGCTCTCCAGGTCGGTCAGTACGATCTTGTCGTGGTCTTCCTGGATTTTGAGATGGTAGCGGCTGACGCGCTCGTCATTGAGTTGGACGGAATTGCCTTCTTCGCGGCCAATGGTGATGGGAGTGCGCAGCCCTTCGAAACTGCGACCGCGATCCGCGCCGTCCAAAACTTGCAAAGTGATCGTCGCCATGGGGTAAGGACGTGCAGAATATTCCATCATTGGGCGGTGGGACCGCTGCCAATGCAAGCCACCGCTCGGGTTAAGTTACCCGAAGCCCGTTGGTCGCCAGAATCGTACACCATTCACAGCAGCTTTCCGGATGACTGCCGTGGTAGCGGCCTTCGTGCCTTGGAGAATCGCCCCGCTGGTCTGCAGACAACCTCCGGGCAAATGCAGGCTACCGTCACCGCTATCTTATCATTCCCAAATGCGAAAAAACACCGTCATTCTTGAGGCGGTTCGTCGGGAACCTTCGAATTTTGCGTGCCAAGTCTCGCGGAACAGCCCGGCGCCCGCCGCGACGTCCATCCCACCCCCCAGGCCAAGATACTGCCGCCTTGCCGCATTTAAAGCGAATGAAACCGCCGATTGAAAATAATCCTTGTGCCACTCTCGCAGGCGAAGTGCGGGTTTCGCGAAGTGGCATGCCGATGATGCGCGGAGCAGATGCCCCCCGATTTGCATTTTTGTGCAGTCGTGGCATTTGTTGCAAACACAACCAGCACGTTGCGGCAGGTGTGTTGCAGTCCGACTTTCGCCTGCGTAGTTCTCGCGCCAGGCAACTCGGTCAGGGGCGACGCACCCAAGGGCAAACTGGCTGCGGAAATGCTCCGGGTGTTGCCCCGCAAACTTCACCCAACTAAGCTCACTTATCGATGGGCGTTTGCCCGCAACCTGGCTCGCAGGGAAATTTCTGCGGATCGTTGTTTGGTTGCCAAGGTAAACACAGCGTTGGGCATGATCGGTCGGCCACTTCCACGACTACGAAGAGATTCAGACGATGAAACCAGTCGCGTTGCTCGGGGCGTTGCTCGCTGCCGCGTTTGGTAGCACTTGCGTGGGCGAGGCAGCCGAAAACCGCCGACCCAATTTTCTGTTTATTCTGGTGGATGACCAGTCGCCGCAGGATCTCAAGGTCTATAACCCGCAGTCGCCGCTGGAAACTCCGAACATCGATCGGCTGGCGAAGGAGGGAATGGTGTTCGACGGCGCCTACCACATGGGCGCGTTTGTCGGAGCGGTTTGCACCCCCTCGCGACACATGATCATGAGCGGGCGCACGGTCTGGCATTTGCCCATCTCGCCGGGCGCCATGCAAAAGGGGCTGTGTCCCCCCCAACTGGAAGAGAACACCATTCCGGGGGTATTTAACCGAGCGGGTTACGCCACCATGCGCACCTGCAAGCAGGGAAACAGCTATGAAGCCGCGAACAAACTGTTCACCGTTCGTCACGACGCCACCAAGCGGGGCGGCACCGCCGAAACCGGCAGCGCATGGCATGGAGAACGCGTCTTGGACTATTTGGCACAGCGTGAAGCCACGCAGGACGAGAAGCCGTTTCTGATTTATTTCGGCTTCTCGCATCCCCACGACGTGCGCGACGGCACACCTGACCTACTGGCGAAATATGGCGCGGTCAATCACACCCAGCGCGACGTGCCGCCGCCGGCGAATGCCAGGCAGCCGCTATTGCCGCCGAACTACCTTCCCGCGCATCCGTTTCATCATGGACATCCCAACTTGCGCGACGAAGTGGCCGTGAGCGGGGTGTGGGAGCGACGCGACGAAGCCACCATTCGGAACGAGTTGGGCCGCGAATTCGCCTGTAGCGAGAACATCGATATTCAAATAGGACGGGTCCTGGCCAGGCTCGAAGCGATGGGCGAACTGGAGAACACCTACATCGTCTACACGGCCGACCACGGCATGGCTATTGGCCGCCACGGCTTGCAGGGAAAGCAGAATCTTTATCAGCATACGTGGCGCGTGCCATTCATCGTGAAAGGACCCGGCATCAAGCCCGGCTCGCGCGTTGAAGGGAATATCTACCTGCTCGACTTGCTTGCCACGCTCTGCGATCTCGCCGGTATTCCTGCCCCCGAAAGCAACGAGGGCCTCAGTTTCAAGCCGGTTCTTCAAGGCCAGCAGACCAGGGTGCGCGACGTGCTCTACGGTGTGTACAGCGGCGGCACCAAGCCAGGCATGCGGTCGGTGAAGAAGGGGGACTGGAAGCTCATCAAGTACGACGTGATGGACGGCAGCGTGCGCGAGACGCAGCTCTTCAACCTGGCCGACAACCCCCACGAGTTTCTCAAACAACATCACGATCCGCAGGTGGCCGCGATGACAGGCATGACCCCCGCGGCGAACCAGGTAAATCTGGCCGACGACCCGAAACACGCCGAAAAGCTCAAGGAAATGGAGGCTTTGCTCCTCGCCGAAATGCGCCGCCTCGACGACCCCTGGCGGCTATGGAATCAGCCCCAGGACGGTTTGATTCCGCCCGCGGCGGGGCAGGGCAGAGCCAATCCCCAGCAAAAGTAGCAAGACGCGGGGCAATGGGCGTTCGCACGGGCACTGGCATCCGCCACGAGCCGGCCAGACTTCGGCATCCCAAATCATTTTGAAACCGCGATACCCATCGGGGAGCGCCGCCGCCATGTACCGCATCTTCGCACTTTTTACGACTCTCCTGCTGGTTCCCTTGGAAGCGGCTTGTTCGGCCGATGCTCCCCAACGGGGTTCCAAACCCAATATTGTTTTTATTCTCGCAGACGATCTCGGCTTCTCCGATCTTGGATGTTATGGCGGCGAGATCGAAACGCCCCGGCTCGATGCGCTGGCCAACGCGGGGCTGCGATTCACCCAGTCGTACAATACCGCCCGCTGCTGGCCCAGCCGCGCGGCGCTGCTCAGCGGATTTTATGCCCAGCAGGTGCGGCGCGACACGCTGCCAGGGTTGGGGGGCGGCGGACGCGGCATCCGACCGCAGTGGGCCCGGTTGCTGCCCGACTATCTCAAACCCTTGGGCTATCGCAGTTATCATTCTGGCAAGTGGCACATCGACGGCCCCGTGCTGGCGGCCGGTTTCGACGAATCGCTCGACATTCGCAACCAGGGCAATTTTTTCACCGCGCGCGGCAATTTCCTGAACGACCAGCCGGTGAAGCCCGCCGACGACGAATCCGATTTCTACATCACCCGGGCCAACGCCGATCACGCGATTGGCTGCTTGCAGCGGCACGCCCAACAACATGGGGATCAGCCTTTCTTCTTGTACCTGGCGTTCATTGCGCCGCATTTTCCGTTGCACGCCTTGCCGGAAGATATTGCCCGCTATCAGCATCGCTACCTGTCAGGCTGGGACGTGCTTCGCCATGAGCGTCACGGCCGGCAGCACAAAATGGGATTGCATGCTGCCGCGTTGTCTCCGCTGGAGCGCGAGGTGGGTCCGCCGTATCACTTCCCCGAGGCGCTGGAAAAGCTCGGTCCTGGCGAGATCAATCGCCCGCTGGCATGGAAAGAACTCACGCGGCAACAACAAGAGTTTCAAGCGACGAAGATGGCGATTCACGCGGCGATGGTGGATCGAATGGATCGCGAGATTGGCCGCGTGCTCGATCAATTGAAAGCCATGGACGCCTGGGACAACACGTTGATTGTGTTCGCCTCGGACAACGGCGCCAGCGCCGAAATCATGGTGCGACACGGAGGGCACGATCCGCAGGCGCCCCCCGGTTCGGCGGCCAGCTACCTTTGCCTGGGCCCCGGTTTTTCCAGCGCGGCCAACACGCCGTTTCGCCGTCATAAAACCTGGGTTCACGAAGGCGGCATCGCCACGCCCTTTATCGTGCACTGGCCAGCGGGCATTGCGGCCCGCGGCGAACTGCGCACTACCCCGATTCACTTTGTGGATGTGGTTCCCACCATTCTGGAAGTCGTTGGCGGAAAGCTCCCTGGAGACTGGAACGGCGTCCCTCTTCCCCCGCCGCCCGGCAAGAGCATCGTGCCCGCCTTCGCTGCCGATCGCCCCATTCCGCGCGAAAGCTTGTGGTGGTTGCACGAAGGCAATCGGGCGATTCGCGTGGGCGACTGGAAGCTGGTCGCCGCCAAAGACGAAGAATGGGAACTTTACAACCTGGCCACCGATCGCAGCGAACTCGACAACCTGGCCGACCAACATCCCGAAAAGGTACGCGAACTTTCGCAAGCCTGGGAAAAACAGCTGGAAGAGGCGAAACGCTACGCGAGGTAATTGCCGCAAGAGCTTGGGCAAAGCCTCGCGCCACTCGCTACCCCCCCACCCACATTCTCCCTACTGGACGAACATCATGAAAATACACCCTGCCACGCATCTCTACGCAGCATTTGCGCTGTTGGTCCTGTTCGCCACCTCGGGCCGCTCAATTGCCCAAAAAACCCAGGCCGATCAGCCGCCTCCGCCGTCGCCGCCGGCCACGCCCACCCCGCAAGGCGAAACGTTGCCGCCGGCAGCCACCGTAAATGCCGCCGATCATCCCTCGCTGCAAGCGGCAATCGATGCCCTGCCGGCCTCGGGGGGCGTCGTTCGCATTCCGCCTGGCGTTTACGACCTTCAGCAATCGCTTGTGGTGCGCACCGGAGATACCCGCTTGGAAGGCGCCGGTACCGCCACCCGCATTCGCAACCTCAACGAAGACGGACAGCCCGCGGTGTTGATCCGGCCCGATGCTTTGGAAGCCGACGGCAGGGCTCGGCTATGGCGCGTGGAGGTGTGCAACCTCCGCATCTCGGGCAATCCCCAAAGTGGTTCGGGCATCAAGGCCATCGGCGTGCAAGAGATTGTGATTCGCAATCTGTCGGTCGATCGTCACGGCAGCCACGGCGTTGAAATGGATCGCTGCTCGGAAAACCCCCGCATCCTGGGCTGCAACTTCACCTACAACAACGGTTCGGGGCTGCATTTGCTCGGCGGCCACGACATGATCGTCAACGCCAACCATTTTGAGGAAAATCTCGACGCCCTCACCGTGGTCGATGCGTACAACCTGTGCTGCAATGGCAACAACATCGACGACCATCTGCGGCACGGCATCGTGGTCGAAAACACCTATGGCTCGGTCATTTCGGGCAACATGATCGAAGAGTGCGAAGGAATTGCCGTAATTCTCGATCGCGATTGCTACGGCGTTACCGTGAGTGCGAACGTCATCGCCCACGACTTGCAAGGGGGCGTCGATCTGCGCGACGCCTGGGGATGCACCGTCACCGGCAACAACTTCGTGCTGGTGCACGAGTTCTCGGTGCGGGTGGGTGAAAACGGCGGACGCCACACTATCACCGGCAACCAGTTCACCAATAGCTACATCGGCGAGGGCAAACTCCGCCGCGCGGCAGGACTGCGTCACGAACAGGTTGTGCAGCGCGACGCCTGCACCGGCATTGTGCTGCGCCAGACCAGCGACATAACGATTACCGGCAACCAGTTCTCGGGCCTCACGTCGCGCGCGGTCGAGGCCTTCGGAGAATGCCAGCGGTTGCTGGTCACCAACAACCTGATCACCGATCATGGACGGCTGCTACCCGCCGGCACGGCGCCGATCGAATTGGGCAAAGCCACCGACTCGCTGGTGCAAGCCAACCTCATCGGTCCGCAGTCGCCCGTCGAGAAACCCTGACCGCGCCGTTGGCAGCCATCCGGCGAACTACTGCGCCATCAGACTCATGGGGGGAAAGCTCCCGAGATGGTTCGTGGCGGTCGGAGCGGGCGGCACCCGGCGCGTGTCGCACCGACTCCGTGAAAATCGTCATAAACGTCGGCGCCGTCAATCGTATTGGTTTACATTTTCCGGCGGCAAACGGCCTTCTGGCGACTGCGTGCGAAAACGTTGCGCCAATGCGACCCGGTCGATCGCCGCGAACTTCTGGCGAATTTTGCGGCGGGAATATCTGGCGTCGAATGGAATGCGGTAAGCTGGTAGAATTCGGTCGATTAGCCGCAACCGGCATGCGACCCCGTTGTCGCTCGCTCGATTGCCGCCGCCGATGCATGGACGCGAAGGAGGGCCGAATGTCCGTTGATCCGCAAGTGAGCGAGCTGCTCAATCGCTGGGAGGCCGCCCACATTCGAGGCGACTCGCTGTCGGCAGAACAGTTGTGCCTGGACTGCCCTCACCACCTGGACGAAGTCAAACGGAGGATTTCGTCGTTGATTAAGAAAAATCGCCAAGGCAGCCCAGATAGCCGGCCGCTGTCGTCCGATGCCACCGCCGTACATCAATCCGAAGAGCTCGGCGATTCGGAATTGCTGGTGCAATCGCAGTTGGGCTCGTTCCGGTTCCATGCCCAGGGTGGATTGGGTGTGGTGTTTGCCGCTGAAGACGAGCAGCTTCATCGCGACGTGGCGGTGAAATTCATCCGCCGCCAATACGCGTCCGACGAAGACGGTTGCCAACAGTTTTTGGTCGAGGCCGAAGTCACGGGAAGGCTCGAGCATCCCGGCGTGGTGCCGGTTTATGGTCTCGGGCGGGATGCCTCGGGCAGGCCGTTTTATGTCATGCGGTTCATCCAGGGCGAAACGCTCGATGCGGCGTTGCAGCGGCACCACGATCGAGCCCGCGACGACTACCACGGCCGGTTTGAATTGCACCAATTGCTATCGCGGTTTGTCTCGGTTTGCAAAACCATTGCCTACGCGCACAACCGGGGGATCGTCCATCGGGACATCAAGCCTTCGAACATCATGCTGGGGCGTTATGGCGAAACCCTGGTGCTCGACTGGGGGTTGGCCTTGCCGGTTGGCCGCGACGAGGGCGCCCGCGCCAGCGGCGAGCGCACGCTGATGCCGCTGGCCGGAAGCCAGAGCGGCAATTCGTCGGGCGGCGGAGCTGGCACGCCGCAATACATGAGCCCCGAACAAGCCGCGGGCACCTTGGAAATCGGCCCGGCCGCCGACATCTACAGTTTGGGCGCCACCCTCTACAAACTGCTAACGGGTTCAGTCCCGTTCCTTGGAACCAATGTTTACGAGATTTTGCAGCAGGTGCAGCGGGGCGAGTTTCAGCCGGTGCGCGACGTGCGGCCCGACCTGCCTGCGGCCTTGGAAGCCATTGTGCAAAAGGCCATGGCAATGCGGCCGGAAGACCGTTACCTTTCGGCCTTGAAACTTGCCGAGGACGTCGAGCACTGGATGGCCGACGAGCCCATCTCGGCCCATCGCGAATTCATGCTCGCCAAAGCGGGTCGTTGGCTGAGGAAGCATCGGTCGACCGCCATGGCCGCGCTTGCCGGACTCATGCTTTGCGTGGTGTTGGTTGCCGGGGCCGCGATTCGACAATCGAGCCTGGCCGAAAGCGAACACGCCGCGCGAGTCGATGCCGAAACGGCCCGCGACCGCGGCCTGGTGCTCACCGCCCAGTTCGCGGCACGCAACCTGGCCAGCGAGATCGAAGCCATCCAGCGAACCCTCGAGTTGGAAGCTTACGACGAGCCGTTGCGTGAGGCCCTGCGCTCGATTGCCGAAGCCCCCGAGCAGGCGGTCGCGGCTACCGAGCGGTTGCAGGCTTGGGTTGATGGATTGAACGTGCGGCAGCGAAATCTTACCAGCGTGATGAGTTGGTTTGTCACCGACGCCCAGGGCATCCAGCGTGCCCGTAGTCCCTTCAATAAATCGACCCATGGGCAGAATTTTGCAGCCCGCGATTACTTTCACGGTTTGGGACACGAATTGACCGAAAGCGAACTGCGGGAAACGCCGACGCCGATTACCCGACCGCACATCTCGCGGGTCTTCTCCAGCAGGTCCACCAGCGAGCTCACGGTGGCATTCAGCGTGCCCATCTGGAGCGGCCCGCCCCGTTCGCCCGACAGCAAGGTGCTGGGCGTGCTGGCGCTTACCATTGCCGCCAATCGCTTCGCGGCCCTGCGTACCGGCCTCAGTTCCGACGAACTGGCCGTGCTCGTCGATCTGCGCGACGATGACATGGAAGGATCGCCACAAAGCGGACTCGTGCTCCACCACCGACTTCTCCGCGAAGCCAAAGAGGCAGGCACGGTGGCCGCCGACCGACTGCCACGGGTAGACGCAGCCATGAAAAACCGTCTGCAACAGCTCACGGTCAATCGGTTGCGGGCGATTACCGAACACCCCGAAGGGTTGGCCAATATCGCCGTCGAAGAAGCCTTGGACCGCGATTACCGTGATCCGGTGTTCAGCGGCGACTGGACCGCCGCCATGGAACCGGTATTGATCTCCCGCCCTGTCTTCGAAGCCAATGAATTTCCGCTGGAAGCCAGCGGCTGGGTTGTGATTGTGCAACGTCGCGATAGCCGTGGAGAATCGCCCACGATTTTGCAGGCGGCAGCCGGACCCTAGGGTGTGCCAGTTGACCGCTGGCAGGGCGGCGGTTTACATTCTGGATTGGAAAAACAGGAGAGTTTTGCCGGATCACCTGGCGGATGCCGCGGCGGCGTCCGTCTTTATTTTTGGGATGCAGCCATTGGGGGCGGGTCGCCCAGCCGGTGGAACGTTGGTTGCGGTTCGTCGCAGGGCGAATGTCGAATTTCTGAGGAATGTTACGTGGCCGGGACTTGCGTAGTTGGATTGCAGTGGGGAGACGAGGCAAAAGGCAAGATCGTCGATCTGCTGACAGAGACGCACGATATTGTCGTGCGCTACCAAGGTGGCGCGAACGCCGGCCATACGGTGGTTACCGGAGGGCAAACGTATAAGCTGTCGCTGATGCCCAGCGGTATTTTGCGGCCGGGCGTTCAATGCGTGATCACGGGCGGCGTCGTGCTGAATCCGGCGAGCCTGATTAATGAGATCGATCAGCTTGTCGCGAGGCACGTCACCGTAGCCGAGAATTTAATGATCAGCGATCGGGCCCACGTGATCTTCCCCTGGCATTTTGAGGAAGAGCGGTTGCGCAACCTGGGGGCCTCCGATGCCGAGGGCATTGGCACCACCATGCGGGGTATTGGTCCGTGCTACCGCGACAAGGTAGGACGCTCGAATGCCGTGCGGTTGGGAGACATGTATCGCGCCGGATTCAAGAAACAGGTTCAGCGGATTGTCGCGAGCAAGAACCCCACCTTGGCCGCCCTGGCTGGCGACAATTTTGTGCCGCTGGATGAAGAAGCCATTTACCAGCAGTATTGCGGTTTTGCTGAGCGGTTGCGCCCCTTTGTGGCAGACACCACGGAGTTTTTGCTGTCGAGCCTCGAAGGCGGTCGGCGGCTGTTGTTCGAAGGCGCGCAGGGATCGCTGCTCGATGTCGACCACGGCACCTACCCCTATGTCACCAGCAGCAACAGCTCGGGGGTGGGCATCAGCTCGGGATCGGGCGTGCCTGGCCGGTACCTCACGCATATCATTGGCGTGGTGAAGGCCTACTCCACCCGTGTGGGCGGCGGTCCATTTCCCACCGAACAATCGAACGACACCGGCCAGCATTTGCGCGATCGGGGCAACGAATACGGCACGGTGACGCGTCGCCCTCGGCGTTGCGGCTGGTTTGACGCCGTGGCGGTTCGCTACACGGCTCGCCTGGGCGGCGTGGACACCATTGCCGTGGCGTTGCTCGACGTGCTGAGCGAGCTGGAAGAAATTTCGATTTGCACGGCATACGAGATCGATGGCCGCCGTACGGCGACGTTCCCCAGTCATGCGGAAGATATTGCCAAGGCCATCCCGGTTTACGAAACCATGCCCGGTTGGAAGCAGGAGATTAGCGACATTCGCACGTATGCGGAATTGCCTTCCGCGGCGCGGCGTTACGTCGAACGGATCAGCGAACTGGTCGGCGCTCCGGTCGAATTGGTTTCGGTGGGGCCCGACCGCGAGCAAACGATTGTCGCGCCGCGCCGAGCGTAAACGTCGAGTTTTCTGTTTGCCGAATCGGGCCGTTTCGGATCAGAATAGATAGCATCGCCCTCCTGTGCATTTCCGGCAAGAGGGGGGAGAAACAACCCGCGCCACAGTGCACCAATCCCCGCCATACGCCGTGCCTTCGCCTGCTCCCCGTAGGTTGTCGGCGCACTGCTCGTAGTTTGCCATGGCCTCCCTGACTCAACCCCAAACACAACTGGAAGTTCAGCCGCACTCGCCGCAACTTCCTCGCCATGTGGCCGTCATCATGGATGGCAACGGCCGTTGGGCCCAGCGGCAGGGGTTTCCACGGATAGAGGGGCATCGCCGGGGCGTGGCCAGCGTGCGTGCGATTACCGAGGAATGCACCCGGTTGGGCATCGAACAGCTCACGCTGTATTGTCTCTCTAGCGAGAACTGGAAGCGACCCCAAGCCGAGCTCGATTTTCTGATGCAACTGCTTGAGCAATACCTGGTGGAAGAGCGTTCCACCATCCTAGCGCAGAATATTCGCTTTCAGGTGATTGGCCGCCGCGAGGGAGTGCCTTCCGCGGTGCAACAACAAATGGACAAGACCGCGCACATGAGCCAGGGAAATACCGGCACCCGGCTCTGCCTGGCCGTGAATTACGGCGGGAGAAGTGAACTTGCCGACGCCGTGCGGGCGATCTGCGACAAGGTGCAGTCGGGCGAATTGAATGCCGCCGACGTGGACGAAACCACAATTGCCGATCATCTCTACACCGCCGGCATGCCCGATCCCGACTTGCTGATTCGCACCGCGGGCGAAATGCGGGTCAGCAACTTCCTGTTGTGGCAAATCAGTTACGCCGAGATTTGGGTAACCGATCGCTGCTGGCCCGAATTTGGCATTGCCGATCTGCACGAAGCGCTCAAGTCGTACGCCACCCGAGACCGGCGATTTGGCGGCCTGCGATAGGTGAAGGCACCGCCCTGGGAATCGTCGATGTGCGTCAACCAATCAGGCGTTCCACCAAAAAAAGCCGCCGGGAGCGATTCCCGGCGGCTTGCTTTGGTTTGGCTTTTCAATCGGTTGGCAACGCGTTTGCCTACTGCGTGAAGCTGCTGCCAGGTTGCGGCATCAACCCCGCACTGCTGGGCACGTTGTAGCTTGAGGGCCCTGTGGGAGCCGTGGCCGTGGCGGCCGGACTGAAGCGACCGGTCGAGCCGGGAGCCCAATAGGCGTTGCTATCGATCGCCGAAGGAGCATAGTTGTAAGGCGATTGGTATTCTGCCGTGCCGGCTGGCCGGTTGTCGGACATGTTGCCCGGGCTATAGGCTGGATTGGGATTGTATGCCGTCGTGCCGTTGGGAGGGTTATAGCTGTAGGGTGAAGCGGCGGCCGAGCCCGTATTGTAAGAGGGCAGGCCGTTGCCGGCGGTGGCGTACGGCGACGTCGTAGCGCCAGGATTGGCCCCGTAGTTGGTGGCCCCGTAGTTGGGTACGGTGCCGGTGCTGGGTACGGTGCCGGTGCTGGGTACGGTGCCGGTGCTGGGTACGGTGCCGGTGCTGGGTACAGTGCCGGTGCTGGTGTCGTAGCCACCCGTCACACCGGGATACGTATTGGCGGTCGAGCCGGTGGCGCCTGTCGTGCCGTAGGCGGGCACGCTGTTGTAACGGTTATCCGCGGTGTAAATCCCGGCCGTGCCTGGCTGGGACCAATTGGCTCCATACGCGGCATCGGTGGGTTGGTAGGTCCCAGGCGTGGCAGCACCGTAACCGGTGGTATCGTATCCTCCAGTGGTCCCATACGCTCCGGCCGTGGCGTCTTGTGCGTAGCGTTGGTAGCTCACCTGCGAATTGGCGGCGCCGGTGGTGTCGTAAGCCCCTTGGCCGCCGTTGTAGGCATTGTAAGCATTGTAGGCGCTGTTGGCCTGCGTGGCGGCGTTACCAGCCTGAGCATACCCATTGTTAAAGGCGCTTTGGCCGTAATCGCCGCTGGTGCCATTCGCGGCCAGGTTGCCCGCGCCGTTCCAGTTATTGCCGTCGCCAGCGTAGTGGGCAGGCGCTGAACCGTCCGAGACGCTCGATCCTCCCGCCAGCGTGGTGGGTTGGGCCTTCTCCGAGGGCAATGCTACCTTGGTGTCGTTGGCGTAGGTGCTCTTGGGAGCAGCCGACGCAATGGCCGGATCACCGCCCTTTTTCTTGCTCCACGGCCAGGATTTGGCGAGGCCGCCACTCCCCCGGCAGCCGGTGAGAAGAATGATTCCCAGCCCGACCACCATCAGTCGTGCGATTGCTATTCGCATGTGCCAAGCCCTCGCTGAATTGGTTTCAATCGCCGGAGAAGATGAGAACGGCGCCGGCGTGTCTTCCGTGACTAAGTTAAGAAGTGAAATTGCTTTCCCCGCTACCATGCTTGCAACGTTCAAGCGGCGGAGCGCAACCTGGAACCATGTTCGGCCATCCTGGCCTCAAACTTGATTTGATTCGCAAAGTCATTCCAATCGCGGCAGGCGATTCATGACGATCGGGGCGGGATTATAGGAGGGTGGTAGGCATGGTCAACGGCAATTTGCCGCATTCGACTGATTTGTTGCCAACGTCGGCTGCTAGCTGTCGTTAGCCCGCTCGTCGAGCAATTGGGCGGTTCGCCACAATAGCCGGTCCAAACCTTGCCCGGTGACCGCCGAAATCAAGAGGACATCTTGCCCGAGTTCCGCGGATAATTCGCTAGCCACGGTCGCGGCCAGGGGCAAGTCGGCCTTGGTCACAACCACGATTTCGGGTCTCTGCACCAGAGCCGGGTCGAATTGCCGCAGTTCGTCGCGAATCGCCCGGTAATTTTGCAGCGGATCGGTGCCGTCCATCGGAGCGGGCTCGACCAGGTGGATGAGAATGCCGGCCCTTTGCACATGCCGCAAGAATTCGTGCCCAAGGCCCACGCCTGCGTGCGCGCCTTCGACCAGCCCCGGAATGTCGGCCAGGATGAACGCTCGATCGTAATCGAGCTGCACCCGGCCCAGGTTGGGGTACTTGGTGGTGAAAGGGTAATCGGCAATTTCTGGCTTGGCCCGCGAAACCCGGCTGAGCAGCGTGCTCTTACCGGCGTTGGGCTTGCCGACCAGCCCCACGTCGGCGATGACTTTCAGTTCGAGCACCAACGTGCGGTGTTCTCCCTCAGTGCCGGCGGTGTGCTCTCGGGGCGCCCGATTGGTGGACGATTTGAATCGCGTGTTTCCCTTGCCGCCGCTCCCCCCTTGGGCCACGGTAACCTGGTCGCCGGCGCGGGCGAGGTCTTTCATGATGAAACCCGCCCGGGCTTCGCGGATCACGGTCCCAGGAGGCACCAACAGCAACACGTCCTCGGCGTCACGCCCGTGGCGGTTGGAACCTTCACCGGGCTGGCCGTTGCGGGCGGTCCACCGCCTTTTTTGGGTGAGGGCCGCCAAGCTGTCCACGCCTTCCTCCGCGCGGATAATGATGCTGCCGCCGCGTCCCCCGTCGCCCCCATCGGGCCCCCCTCGGGGTACGTATTTTTCTCGGCGAAAACTCATGCATCCGTCGCCGCCGCGGCCTGCTTCCACTTCGATTTCGACACGATCGACAAACATTTCAGGCCAGTTACCGGGTGAACAAGGCGATCTCAGGTTGGGAGCGCCGCCGATCCAAATTCAGCGGCGCCAGTAAAAAACCAAGGGGGACGCGACGGATTGAAACCGTCCCGTCCCCCGCTGTATTGTTTCTGGCCGAGTTCGAATGGCAAATGGGGCGCCGTTAACGGATCAAGCACGCGTGTCGACAATGTTGACGCGACGGCCGCCGCGGTCGAACTTCACAAAGCCATCGATCAGGGCGAACAAGGTGAAATCGTTGCCTTGGCCCACGCCGCGACCGGGATGGAAGCTATTGCCTACCTGGCGAACAATGATGTTGCCAGCGCGAACCGCCTCGCCGCCGAATTTCTTGACGCCGCGACGTTGGGCGTTGGAGTCGCGACCGTTGCGGCTGGAGCCCTGACCTTTCTTGTGTGCCATTGAATTAAACTCCGTATCTATTTGCAGTTAGCGTTTTCCGGCCGCCCCATCGAGCTCTGCCAAGGGGGAAGGGCGATCCAGGGAGGAAATAGCGAAGGGGGAGACGGCGTTTGCAAAAACCGACTTTTTCGCGTTCCGCGAGCGTTTTCTCCAGGCAGGAAAAGACGCGGCGACTATCCGGACTCATTTTGCCCGAGAATGGTTAGGCTACATGTAGCGCCATTCGTAGTCAAGCTTACCGGGCATGCCATAGCGGATTTCGGAGTCGTCTTCAAAGAATTCGTCGCCGGGACGCCAGAAATTGATCTGAAGCGTCTTTCGCAAGTACTTCCGCTTTCCGTCCTTGATTTCCATTTTGTACGCGTTGGTAAGCCCTTGAATGTAAAGGGAGAATTCGTCGGTCTCCGGATCTACCCCTTCGAAGGTGGCAACGCCCCAAACGCTGCGATCCACGCCATCTTCGGCTGGGGGAATTGGCTCGGCCGAAATGCTGACGCTGTTGTGGATCGTCAACGCAGGGTCTTCCTTGTCGTTGATGGCCTTCACGGCGACAGGAATAATCGTGTCGGGCACCCAAGGATGCTTTTCGGAGTCGTGAGAACGAAGGAAAATCCGAGGCACAAATGTCACGGGTTCCGTACCCGGATTCCGCACATTGTACAGCAAATACCAGATCAGCTTGCGTTCCAGTCGGCCATCGGGAGTGGGGATGTTGACTTCGATCATGCGGACGGGTTTGAAGGTAAACTCCAGCCCCCACACATTGTGGTCATATCGCACCTCTTTGGCCAAATTGCGCGAGGCTCCGGCGCGCTCGCCAAAATTGGGGTCCTTGGCCAGCAAATCAACGATATCGTGCCGGCTGAAGCTTTCTTCCGGATCGTTGTCGGGGTAGATCGTTTGCAGAACGCCGGGGGCGATTTGTCGCGGGGGTCGCGACGCGGCAGGCTCTTGAGCCCGAACCAAAACCGTGTTTGCGACAATACTCCCCAGCAACGCGAAGAAGCCAAGGAACGCGGCGGTCCACACCGTGCGGATGAGACGGAATCGCATGGGAAACGGAGCTCGCAAAACAGGGTTAGGTTCAACCGCCGCCCGCCGGTGCCGACATGATGTGCAGCCCGGCGAAAACGACCCTAAAAACTCAGTAGCTTAGCACGCGGCGAACCACCGCAGCGGGCAGCGACGGGGCACTGGAACCATGGATTTCCCAAACCAATTGTCCGGCGCATGGCGCTCGCTCGCAGAACATTCCTTCATCGCCATTATAGTTGCCCCGCGATCGGCGTGAAGTTTTCCCTTGAGGGAATTCTGGCGGATCACCGCAGTTGCCTCCCCCGGGTAAACACCCGAACTTCTGCAATCAACGGTCCTCAGGACGACGTTCCCGCTACGGCCAAACTGGGGCGAGGGGGGGCCGATGGCAACGATGATTCTCGTTTTGCGTTTTTGCCGCCGCGAAATATCGCGATCGGTCGCAACGATTTTTTCGAATGGGTAACTCGTGTGCGGCTAAGCGGCGCTACGGCGTATTAACAGGGTTCTCTTGCCCAAGCAGCATCCCCAAATCGAGGCGGCCGTCGACCGACCCGTCGCTGGCGTCAATTTCGTTGGCCAGCGTGGAGAGTTCTTCTTGCGTAAAGACTTCTTTTCTCAGGCATAGCTCCGTAACCGCTTGAAGCAGGAGCACGGTGCGGCCCAAGAAGTCGTCGAGTTGTCCCACATGCCGGCAGAGGTCGTCGGCGTGGGTGCCTTGCGACCGCAGTCGGCGCAAACTGGCGCGCAGTTCACTAATTTGTCGACTTTGCAGCCGGTCGAAAACGTCCATACTCGACGATCTCCGCAAGGGTGCCAAGGATAGGTTGCGCCGCCAAGCCCAATGGCCGCTCTTCGCGAGGCGGCGACGGTTGAACAGCCAGAGGGTCGCTCATTGAAAAACCTAGCTCCGATTCGGGTGGCAGGCAAAACAGCCGGCCTCAGGACCCGATCGCCGCGATCAGTCGTTCCAGGTCGTCCACGGTGCAATACGCATGCGGACTGAGCCGGAGATGCCCTCCGCGGCAGCTCAACACCACATGCTGCTCGAGGCAGCGGCGACGCACCTGATGGGGATTCTGCCCGACCAACTCGAACAGCACGATGCCGCTCTCAACGGGTTGATTGTCGGCCAGGCCATGAATCACCGCACCGGCGGCACGGAGTTTATCTCGGGCCAAGCCGGCTATTTCCAGCAGCCGGGGGCCAATTTGTTGGGGGCCGCCAACGGCCGCGAGCAATTCCAGACTGGCGGCCAAACCCAGGAATGTCGCGACGGGATACGTGCCGCCTTCGTATCGAGCCGCGGTGTGTTTGAGCTGCATGTCGGGGCGAGTGAAATCGCTGGCGGCGGCCGCGCTGTGCCAGCCAACCATGAGCGGACGCAGCAGCGACAAGAGTTCGCGACGGATGTACGCGATGCCGGCCCCTTCGGGCCCCAGCAGCCACTTGTGGCCGTCCGCCGCCAGGAAATCGACCCCCAGCGTGCGTACATCGAGCGGCAGCACTCCCAGCCCCTGAATCGCGTCGAGGAACAAGTATCCCCCGTGGGCGTGTGCAATCTCGGCCAGGGCGGCAATGTCGTTGCATCGTCCGCTCAAGTAGTCGATCCAACTCACCGCCACCATGCGCGTGCGATGATCGCAGAGGTGGGCGACTTGAGCGGGGTCGACAATGCCGCCGTGCGAGCCAACCCCGCGAGGTTCCACACCTCGCGACGCCAGGTTTTCCCAGGGAAAGCGATTGCTGGGGAAGTCGTGCGCGGCGAAGACGACGTTATCGCCCTCGCGCCAAGGAAAGCCTTCGGCAACCAGGCCAATGCCCTCGGTGGTGTTGCGAACCAGTGCTATTTCGTCCTCATCGACATTGAGCAATTGAGAGGCGAGGCCTCGCACGCGTTCGACCTGCGCGGCCCAACGTGGCCAGGCCACATCGCCCTGGCCGGTTGCTTCCTCCAGCCACAGGGCGAGCGCTGCCCGAGTGGGTTCGGGGAGGGGAGCCACGGCCGCATGGTCAAAGTAGGCCCAATGGCGATGCACCGGCATGTTCTGCCGCAGCCAGTTCCAGTCGCCGGCCCGAGTGGGTTCGATGGCCATGGCGAAATTTCTCCTGTTTCGGAATCAGGGACTCAAGCCACTGGCGGCCGGGGCCAAATGGGCTCGGATCGGGTTCGACCTCCATTAGACACAGTTCGGCCAGCAATTTCTGCGGGGACACGGGCCGGGCGACCGCCGGAATTTGTGGGGGGAACAGCATCCCTGGGAGAGGGGCGCGAAGAAATGATGAAGCGTGTGAACACGCCGCGTTGTGGGCAATTTACCCCTTGAACTCGGCCGGGCGCGGCGGCCGTGTGCCGTAGATTGGCGTTTCTGGTTTGGGAGTGATGTCAGGGCATTGTGGGACCGAAAAGCTCGGAGGGCCTTGAGAGGCGGCGGCCGACCAGGGTATCTTCGGCCGCTACGGGAGGCTGTATTTCCGGCAAAATGAGCGTCGTCGGCAAGATCGGCTCTTGGCCAAAATTCGATGGGTGACAGCGAAAAACTGCGAACTATACTTGGAAGCTTATGACTGGTCCCAAAACTCCCGCGAGCAAAGCCTTTTTCATGCCTAAAGCGCTTTCCATCATCGGGATGGTCGTAGCCGCCTTAATATTGCTCGTGTTCGGGCTGGATCTGGCCATCGAGTTTCCATTTCATCGTGTCGATGTTTTTCTGGACATCGGCCTGCTCATCGGCGCCCTGGCACTGGCCTACCTAAGCTGGACCACGTACCGCGAGGTGAAGTAGCCCGGTGCGCCAAGGCAGAGGCTGGAGAGTACCCGCTGCCGACCAGAGGGAATGCGCGGCCCTTGCGAGGAGTCGCCGCCGCTACGAAGCCAATGCCAGGTTGCCCGTGGCCACTGACTCCATCGGCAGGCTCACGGTGAAAACCGATCCCTGGTTGGGTCCTGCGCTTTCGGCGGTGATTTCGCCGCCGTGATTGGCCACAATGCGATGGGCGATTGACAACCCTAAACCGGTTCCCTGGCCTTGGGCCCGGCGGGTAAAGAACGGTTCAAAGAGGTGCTCCAACACCTCGTCGGTCATGCCGCAACCGTTGTCCTTGACATGAATTTGCACCTGACCCTCGCCGAGGGCCAGTTCCACTTCCACCAGTCCATCTTCCGCGGTGCTTTCCAGGGCATTGGTGACCAGGTTGAGGACGACCTGTTTGATCTCTTGCGGGTTGATTTCGGCCACAACATCAGGACCCGGTATGAGGGCCACCTCCCGGTTGCGATAACGGCCCAAGTGCCCGATCATTTCCAATACTTCGTCGATGAGCACGCGCAAGTCGGTGGGTGCCCGATCGCTTTCGCCGATCCTGGAGAAGTCGACCAGCTTGCGGGTGATTTGCTGACACCGCTGGGCTTCGCTGCGGATCATTTTGAGGTAATGCCGGACCAGATCGGCCTGATCGTCCATGGTCTGCTGTTCGTCGGAACTGCGCAGGCGCAGTTCGAGCGACTCGGCGCAGAGGGCGATGGAGGCCAGCGGATTGTTGATTTCGTGCGAAACGCCCGCCGCCAGAAAGCCGACGCCAGCCAGGCGTTCGCTGCGAACGATCTGACGCGTGCGCACTTGAACCTGGCGATCCAGGTCATCGCGAACCGCGACAAATCGGGCGGCCGTTTCGTTCAAGGCCGCTGCCAGTTCAGCCATTTCGTTCGTGGCATTCAAATGCACCCGCTGTTGGAACATGCCCGTGGCAAACTTGCGGGCGGCCTCGACCATGGTGCGAAGCGGCCGGAAGATATTGTGGTAGGCGAGCCAGACGATGGTTGCCAGCAAGGCCAGGGTGAGCACGAGGGTGGTCCAGGCCATGCCGATGAACCAACGGTACGTGGAACGCACCTCGTTGGTGAAGTCCAGAATACTGCCATGAAGGTGACTGGGCAGTTCGGCGGCGAGTTGTTGCAGTCGATCGACCTCGCGACCCAAGCGACCGGCTTGCGCCTTATCAAAAATCCAATCGTGATCGCGATCGGCGCGGCGAATGCGCGTCAGCACGGTCTCAAATTCGCGAACCGTGTCGAATTCGCGCTGATGGCTGCCAATGCGGGGCTTTTCGGCCGCCTGGGATTTCAATTCCTGGTAGTAGGCCAGGACCGCGGCTTCCACGTTCGACAATCGGCGGCGGAAGTCATCGCGCGCTTCGCGATAATCGGTGCCCGGCGCTGGTTCGTTCAGCAGCAGCGTGTCTCGCCGCTCATCGTGAATCTCATTCAGCCGCACGGTTGCCACCCGCAAATCGCTCACCACCTGGGCCAGTTCGGTGGCGAGCCGCAACTCGGAGAACCGCTGCAAACTGGTCACCAGGTCGCGATAGGCGTACACGCCATAGAGGCTGCTGCGGGTGAGCGCGAACAGGATCGCCGCCAACAACAGAATCATCAGCAGCAGCTTGTTGCGAATGGGCCATTTGGCGAGCACGATTCTCCTCCTTGGCCAATCCGAGACCGATGGCGCCCCGGCTGCCCCTCGCCGGCCCAACTGCCGAAAAACTTGGGGCCAGGGAGCATAGCCGAGGCAGCCCATCGGCACAATACGGGAATGCATGCTGGCGCAAGCATGCAAGCATCATGGCACGGCGGGTGCATGGCGACGGAGGTCCAGCGTCGTCGTGTTCTCGGACGGCAACAAGGCAGGTGGGCTAGCGCTGCTTGATGATCTTGAGTTCGGCCGCCTCGGGCAGGGCCTTGTAATACGGATCGAGGGGAAAGCAGCCCGAGATGAGCCCATTGCGCGGCGCGGTCGTGCAATCGCTGAACGTGCGGCAGATTTTCTTGCGGACGAGCGAGCCCGACGCCAGGCTGTCTGCCGGCAATTCGGGATAGGAAAGAACCATGCGCCCCAGCCCCACGAAGTCGGTCCAACCTTCGCGAACCACGGCTTGGGCGACGTGCGGCACAAAGTCTTGGAGGCAGGTGTAACCGCTGCCGACCAGCGGCAGCTCGGGGCAGGCTTGCTTGCAGAGCCGGGTGACTTCGATTTGCCGGGCCACGCCAAGCAGGGGATCTTCCGGCGGCAGGTAACCGTCGCTGGGCGGAAAAAATGCCGGCCGCTGAATGTGGGGATTGTAGTATGGGCTGCCGCACGAAATGTTCACCAGCGCTACCCCCCATGAACGCAACCGGCGCAAAAGCTCAAACGTTTCGCTCAGTTCGTACTGCAACGGATCGTGGGGATCGGTCCCGAAGCCGTATTGGTAGGGCAGCAACTGATCGAACGGATAGGATTGGCCAATCTCGGTGCTGGTTTGAAAGGGGACCACGTCGAAGGCGCTGAGCCGCACGCCGATCAGCAGAGAAGGTCGTTTATCGCGGATGCGCTCGACGATGGTACGCAACACGCGACTGCGACCGTCCAGATCGCCGCCGAACTTGCCGGGCCGCACGCGCGCGCTCAAGAACTCGTGCAGCAAGTAACCGTGGCACGCCTTGACGTCGACGAATTGAAAGCCAACGTCGGCCGCAAGCAACGCGGCCGATACATAGCGGTCGATGAGGCGCTCGAGGTCGTCGTCGGTCCAAACGATGGCTTCATTTTGGGGATCGATGCCAAATTTGAGATCGAGCAGCGGATGGTGATAGGCAATCCGCGGTTCGAGCTGTCTGCCGTTGGGACGCGAAAACCTGCCGGAATGCGTGAGCTGCAAACCCACGAGCAAATCGTCGCACGATCCAATACATCGCTGGTGCTCGGTTTGCAGTTCGGCAAGGAGGGCCGCCAGGCCGGCTTTGTTCTCGGGCACGGCCAGGGTTTGGTTGGGGTTGGCGCGGCCGTCGGGCTGCACGGCGGCGGCCTCGCCTCCCCAGATGAGCTTGGCTCCGCTGCGACCGAACATTCTCCAGCGGCGCAGCGTATGCTCGCTGGGGCTGCCGTCGCGGTTGGCATCCCAGCCTTCCATCGGATGGATGCACCAGCGATTGCCGACGCCGAAACCGGCTACCGAATATGGCTGGGCCAAGGGTGAACCATCAACCGCGGTCAGAATGCGGTCGTCGATGGGGAGCGAAACGCCCAGGGCGGTAAGACGTTGCCGCAACTCATCGGCCGACTTGAGTTGGGCCACTTTGGGATAATGGTCCGTCATGATTGGAAATTCAAAGGGCGATGGGATCGCGGTTTTGGCTGGCAGTCGCAAACCAAGCTCCCCCAGAAGATGCCACAAACCTTCCAACAGACTCAAGACATGAAATGGTGGAAAAGTTTGGCGAGGCAAATGCCGGAGTCCGCTGCGTTGTTCTATGAGAGTTTACGATTGAGGTGTCCCTTCGTTTGAATTGGGGAGTGGAATCTCTGGCAGGATGTTCTCGCCGGTGATGAGGCGCGCCGATCGGTTGCGGGTGAAATAATTCCACGCCCACTGCACGAGCACCAACAGTCGATTGTAAAAGCCCACCAAGAACACCAAATGGATAAACAACCAGGCGAGCCAGGCGAGCAGTCCGCCAAATTGGAACCGGCCCAGTTTGGCCACGCCGCGCGCGCGGCCGATGGTGGCCATCATGCCGCGATCGTTGTAAACGAAGGGAGGGACCGTCCGGCGCTCTTGCCGCCGCGCAATCAGCCTGGCCACGTATTTTCCTTGCTGGATGGCGACGGGCGCCACGCCGGGGAGCAACTGTTGTTGGTCGCCGTTTCCGACAGCAAAGTGCGCCAGGTCGCCAATGACGAAAATCTCGGGATGGTCGGGGAGGGAGCAATCGGGCTGCACGATCACGCGGCCGGCGCGATCGAGGCCGGCCCCGGTGGCGGCGGCAAGCGCTGTTCCCAAGGACGAGGCTTGCACGCCGGCCGCCCAAAACACGGTTCGGGCGGGAATGGTTTCTGCATGTTTGGAGCCATCCGCGTGTTGCTGCTCCACGGCGACGGCGTCGGGCGTGATATCGGTAACGCGGCACTGGGTGCGCACGGTGACTCCAAGGTGCTTCAGGCTGGCCTCGGCCTTAGCGCACAGCGCGGCGGGATAGGCGGCGAGCACGCGATCGAGTCCTTCCAGCAGCAGCACCTTGGCGCGGCCAGGGTCGATGCGGCGAAAGTCACGTCGCAAGGTATGCCGGGCCAATTCACCAATGGCCCCCGCCAGTTCGACCCCGGTTGGGCCGCCTCCCACCACAACAAAGGTCAGCCAGGCCTCGACGCTGGAAGGCAAGCTTCCCGCGATTGTTTCCCCGCCAGCGCGGGCATCCCCCAATCGTTCGGCGGTTTCAAAGGCCAAAAGCAAGCGACGGCGCATTTCGGTGGCATCTTCCAGGGTTTTGAGCCCGGGGGCGAGCGGTTCCCAATTGTCGCGGCCAAAGTAGTGGTGGCCCGCGCCGGAGGCGACCACAAGCAGGTCGTAGGGCAGAAATCCGTCGCTGAGCAAGACACGGTGATTGGCGGCGTCGAACGCCACGACGTTGCCCAAGATTACTTCCACGTTCTTTTGCCGTTTCAAGATCGCCCGCAGTGGCGAGGCGATGTTGGCCGGCGACAGCCCTCCCGTTGCCACCTGGTAGAGCAGCGGCTGAAAGAGGTGGAAGTTGCGGCGGTCGACGAGCGTAATCGAGACATTCGCCCGGCGGAGACTCCGGCAGACATTCAGCCCACCAAAGCCGCCGCCGATCACCACCACGCGGGGACGGCGCTTTTCAGCAGGGTACATATCGGACAAACCTCTTCGGGGAGCGGACAATCGGATTAAAGCGGCAAGCGGTTCGATTGTTTGGATTGTAGCAATCCGCCGTTTGACATTTACGGGGGGAGAGGTAGAGAAGCAGAAGGGGCCGTTCGGCTCGACCGTTCCCGATCCGTTGGCAGTCTGCCGTCATGTTTTCTGCGTCCAGCATCTTGCTGATTGTGGCCGTCTCGGCGGTCGAGATCGCCTTGGGGGTGATGCTGGGTTGGTGGATGCGCGGGGGTCGCGAGCGGCGACACTTGCGGGAGCAAACGCGAGTTCAACAGGCCTTGGGCCACATCCAGCAACTCACCAGCGACGTGGCGGGGCACGTGGGCCGGCACCAGTCGCACATGCACAGTATCAATGAAGAGTTGGCATCGTTGGAAACGCCTTCGTGCGAAGCACTGCAAATCAAGGTGGAAGAAATCGTGCAGGTGAACGATCGCTTGCGGACACAGCTTCGGCAGGCGGAAGACAAGCTGCACGAACAGGCGGAAGTCATCCGCTCGACGCAGCAGGCCGCGCGGACCGACGCCCTGACCAAAGTGGCCAACCGCCGCGCTTTCAACGAAGAACTGCCGCCCGCGTTGGCCACGGCCCAAGATCAATGCAAGCCGCTGTCGCTGCTGTTGATCGACGTGGACCGGTTCAAGCATGTCAACGACAAGCATGGCCACCAGGCCGGTGACGAGGTGCTCCGCAAGGTGGCGGCTACCCTGGTGGCGACGCTCCCCGACGCGCAACTGGTCGCCCGCTATGGCGGCGAAGAGTTCGCCGCGATTTTGCCCGGCGCTACGCTGGCCCAAGCGCAAGAGGCCGCCGAAAAGGCACGCCGGGCGGTGGAGTCGCAGGTGATCGAATGGGGAGGGCAGACACTCAAGGTGACGATCAGTAGCGGCCTGGTGGAGGCGCTTCCCGATGACGACGTGGAGAAATTCCTTCGCCGGGCCGACACCGCCTTGTACGCCGCAAAGGAGTCGGGACGCAACTGCACGCACACCCACGATGGCCGCCAACTGAATCGCGTGGGCGGAGGCGATCCTCGCGAAGTCCGGCGAACCGTGGTTTCGCAGGTTCGCCCTGGCAGTTCGGAGCACGTGTCGGTCGACCCTCGGGTAGACGGGCTGACCGGTCTCCCCAACCGCCGGGCGTTCAGCGAACAACTTCGTCAGGCGCTGGCCGAGCGCCGCCTGGCCGACCCACCGCTCAGCCTGCTCCTGTTGGACGTCGACCACCTGGAAAAAGTCAATCAGCGGTACGGCAACTCGATTGGCGATGTGATTTTGCGGGCGGTGGGACAAATTCTGCGGACCGCTACCCGCCCCGGCGACTATGCCGCAAGATTTGAAGGGGCCACGTTTGCGGTGCTGCTGAGGGGCGCGAAGATTGACGGGGCCGTGCTCGTGGCCGAACGATTGCGGATGGCGATGTCGCTGTGCCGATTGCAGGCCAACTCCAGCGAATTGCAGTTCACCATCAGCGCCGGGGTTTCCTCCATTCTGCCCGACGATGACAGCGTGACCCTGACCAAGCGCGCAACCACGGCCTTGTTGATTTCGAAACGGTCAGGCGGCGATACCTCGCACACCTTCGATGGCCGCAACTGCACGCAAGTGAGCGCCGAACTGATCGGAACGTGAGACGCCACGGACGAATTGAAGCCCAAACGCGAAGGGCCGAGGACTGGAAAAGCTCGTCTCCAGGTTCGCGGCCCCAGTTTTCAGAACAGGTCTTGCTGTCGCTCGATGGGCTGGATGCAGTCGGGCCGGTCGTACGTCGGCTTGTTCACATCGGTGCTCACGGCGTACGCTTCAAGCTCGCCGGCAGGATACGGCTCGAACAGCTTCTCCAAGGGTCCCGCGTCTTCGACCGCGGGATCGAGCCAGAGGTCGTAATCGCGGGGGCTCACGATCACCGGCATCCGATCGTGAATCGGCCGCATGAGTTCGTTGGCGGCGGTGGTCAGCACGGCACAGGTTTCCAGTTCGCCGTCATCGCCCCAGCGCTCCCAAATGCCTGCGAACGCAAAAGGGCGATCGTCCGGGCGATGAATGTAGAACGGTTGCTTCTTACCGCCGGTGGGTTTCCATTCGTAAAAACCGTCGGTGGGAATCAGGCAGCGACGGCGGCGAAAGGCGGCGCGAAACATGGGGCTGCTGGCCACCGTTTCGCAACGGGCGTTGATCGGGTGTCGCGAGCCGGAAGCGTCTTTCGACCAGGATGGAATCAGCCCCCACTGGCAATAGACCAACTGCCGTGGATTATCGGCCAGGTCGCGCACGATCGCCACCGGTTGCGAGGGAGCAATGTTAAATCGCTGCTCCAAGTCGGGCACGAGCGGCAGCCGAAACTGCTGGGCGATTACACTGGCTGGCGTTCGAAGGGTAAAGCGACCACACATGAGATCACGCGGCACCGGAACGGAGAGTTTGCCGTTATGCTTGGTATGCCAGAATCCTCTGCTCGAGCATCCTGGGGGACTATTTTCCCCCAGGGATTAGTTGCCTGGCACGTCGAACAGCGTGGGGGGAAGTTCGTTGAGACCGCGAACGGTGACTCGGGCAATGTTATCCCAGGGGATCACCTCGAGGATATGTTTGCCTTCGCGATCGAGGGAACCAAAGATACCGTGTTGTCCCCGGGAAAAATCGTGCGAGTAATGGACCGGGGTGATCATTTCGCCGGTCGTGAGGCGCAATTCTACCACGGCCTCGCGTTCCGATTCGTCCCATATTTTTTCGAACAGCGCCGCCATGGGGTGCTCGTTGACCGCCAGGGGAGGCTCGACATCGTCAACCAATTCCATGGGGCCCGCGCCGGGCAGGCTCGATTCGCGCAAGGACGGATGGCTGCCTGAACCGTGCTTTTGGCCGCTGCCGCCAGGATCGATGAAATTGAAATCGAGCACCGGTGGCTGGAGCCCGGAGCCGCTTTTCGCTTCGGGCTCTTCAGCCGCTTCGGCTTCGACGGCTTCCTCCGCTTCTTCGATCTCTTCCACGTCTTCCACGACTTCGGTGCTGCGGGCTTCGGCCACGGCCCTGCCCAGCGTATCGGAGCCGTCTTGAGCACCCGAATCGCCGGCCGCCTGCGCCGTATGTTCGCCTTCTTCGGTGTCGTCGCGCAATTCTTGCGGCAAAGGCACGCGAAACTTAGACCCGCAATGCGGGCACTGTCCACGGCGGCCCGCCATACTGGCCGGGGCTTGAAGCAATTGCTTGGGGCATTCTTCGTTGGGGCAAAGAAACTCGAGCAGTTCTTCCGCTCGCAGCTCGCGATCGCTCGGTGCGGTCGGGTCGGGCTTGGGAATGATGAACGGCAGTCCGCACTCGGGACACTTGGCGTTCTTGCCGGCGCGGTTGTCAGGAACTTGCATCTTGCGACGTTTGTCGCAAGGGCATGTGAATTTGATCACCATGGAGCGCTAGGGGGCGGAAGAATTTGAATGGGGGGCGGCGATCGGGCAATCATTATCCGATTAAGACCGGCGGAACGTGGCGAGGAATGCACTCGCCGGGCGCAGTGATCCTCCCTGCCCTCAACCACCATCGTAGGTCGTGCGCCGCGAGGGAACAACTCGCCGCCGGCAATGCTGCGCGCCGCGGCGAACTCCCGGTGGGCTATCGCTCGGCCGTGGTCGGGTCGATCATCGTTTTCACTTCCGAGATCTGGTTGGCTGGAAAGCCGCCGCGGCGCGCATGTTCGGCAATCAGTTCGGCGTTGGGCGCAATGTAGACGCAGTACACCTTGTTGTCGGTGACGTAACTTTCCACCCACTGGATGGAGGGTCCAAGTTCCTTGAGCACGCCGCACGATGTTTGCGAAGCGCCCGCGAGTTCGGCTGGGGAAAGCTGACCGGCGCCGGGCATTTCTCGTTCGATGATGAACTTGGGCATGACTTCCTCGGTTGGCAATGAAAGACAAAACAGAATCGACTGCCGACGAGGGAGATTGTAACGGATTTGCAAGGCAAAAATGAATTGGCTTCGCGACGCGAAGTTTTGTGGGCACGTTGAGACGCATCGGGTTTTTGCGTGCTGACAATTCCGCAAGCCGCGGAGAAGATTGCGGACCAGGCTCCGGATTGCGGGTTGCCCGCGCTCCGAACATGAGGGCAGGCTGCAAGTGCCGCCTGCCGAGCGGCACCCTTTTGAGCCGCTCGTCCCATGGCAATCGCGCGTGAGGATCTTCCGCCCTGGGCCCAGCAACCAGCCGCTCGTCATGCCAAGGCGGATGCCGGCGCAAGCACCCGGAGAAGGCAGGCTGCCAGCCGTTCGCGTCTTCACAACGCCAGTGGCTTAGGCCGACTTTTCCAAATTCGCGCTGGCGTTGAGTTTGTTGTAGAGGGTTTTCAAGCTGACCCCGAGTTCGTCGGCGGCCTTGGGTTTGTTGCCGTCGTGCCGATCCAGCGCGTACTGGATCGCTTCCATTTCGATGTCTCGGAGCGTGATGGCCCCGAAGAACTTCACCCGAGGCGCGTTGTGGCGGCGGGTGTCGAACTTGCCCGGGAAATGCTCGGCGGTGATCGGTCCGCCGTCGCCCAAGATGCCGGCGTGCTCGACCACGTTGGCCAGTTCGCGCACGTTGCCGGGCCAGATGTGGTCTTCCAGCAGGGCAATGGCGTCCGAGGCGAAAAGTTCATCGCCTGGCTTGAGCGACGGCCGACAGCGGCGAAGCAGGTGTTCGGCCAAAGGCAGTATATCTTCCTTGCGGTCGCGCAGGGCGGGCAGGTGGATCTCGAAGGTATTGATGCGGAACATCAAGTCTTCGCGAAAATCGCCGTCGGCGACCATTTCCTCCAGATTGCGGTGGGTGGCACAGACCACGCGCACATCGACGGTGAAGGCCTGGTTTTCGCCCACGCGGCGAATCTCGCCGCTTTCCAACACCCGCAGCAACTTGGCCTGCAGCGATTTGGGGAGTTCGCCGATCTCATCGAGGAAAATCGTGCCGCCGTCGGCCACTTCGAACAGGCCAATGCGGTGCTCGTCGGCGCCGGTGAACGCGCCCTTGCGATGCCCAAACAATTCGCTTTCGATGAGGGCTTCGGGAAGGGCGCCGCAGTTGACGGCGACAAACGGCATGTCTTTGCGAAGACTTTGGTCGTGAACGGCGCGGGCGACCAGTTCCTTGCCGGTTCCGGTTTCGCCGAGGATGAGCACGGTGCTGTTAGTGGGCGCCACCTTGGCGATCATCGCCCGCACCTTCTCCATGGCGGGGCTCGTGCCGACCAGTTGCGATTTGCCCTGCACCTTTTCCAACTGGTGCTTGAGCGCGCGGTACTTGTTGGTGAGCTCGCGCTTGTCGGCCACGCGGCGGAGGAGCGATTCCAACTCGACCAGCTTGCAGGGTTTGGTCAGGTAATCGAAAGCGCCATAGCGCAGCGCGGCAATCGCGCTCTCCAGAGACGACTTACCGGTGAGCACCACGGCGTCGGTGTCGGGCGACATTTCCTTGGCCTTGGCAATGACTTCAATGCCATTGAGCCCCGGCATGTCGAGATCGACGAGGATGCAATCGTAGGTGTTCTTTTCGAGGGCGGCGACCGCGGTGAGACCGTCGGGGCAGACGGTGACCTCGTGACCCATCCGCGGCAACTCCAGGCTCATGAGTTCCTGGAGGGACCGTTCGTCGTCGGCGAACAACAGCTTCAGTCGCTTAGGCGGCTTGGTAGCGATGTTCGTTCTCCTTAGTGGCTGGAGTCGTGGGCAGGCAAACGCGAAGCCGCGTTCCGACGCCGGGGCCGGAACTGTGCGCGGTGATTCGTCCGCCGTGATCTTCGATGATTTTGGCCGAGATGGACAAACCCAGGCCAATGCCGGCACCGCAGCGTCGCGAGCCGCAGTTGGGCTCGAACACCTGATGCAATTCTTCCTCGCTAAGCCGGGGACCATCGTCCTCGACCACCAACTCAATCTCGTGGCCTGCTTGGCGCAGGCTCACGGTGACCGTGCCTCCGGCCTCGATCCGCTCGAGCGCGTTCACCACCAGATTCACGGCCACCTGTTTGATTTGCTGTACATTCACCGCGGCATAGAGCGTGGGCCCCAGCGTGAACACCACCTGCTTGCCCTGGTTCTTGCCCAAGTGGCTGGCCAAATCGACCACGCTTTGCACAATTTCGCGCAGTTCGGCCGGTTTGCGCTGGGTATCGCTGGCGCGGGAGAAATCGAGCAGGTTTTCGGTGATGCCTTTGCAGCAAAAAGCCTGCTCCTGAATTTCCATCAGGTGCTTGAGCAGCACCTCGCGGCGAACATGCGGCGACGCCGAGGCGTCGTCCATGGCCGCGTCGAGCGCTTCGGCGGCGCGGACAATCGTCTCCAGCGGGGTGCTGATGTCGTGGGCCACGCCGGCGGCCAGGTAGCCCACGCTGGCCAGTTGTTCGGTGCGCACCACTTGCCTGGTGCGGTCGGCGACCTGGCGGTCGAGATCGTCGCGAATGGACTGGAATCGCGACGTCATCACGTTCATGGCGCCGGCCAGTTCGGCCATTTCGTCGGCCGTGTCCAGCCGAATGCGATAGTGGAATTGGCCCGCGGCTACCTTGCGGGCGCCTTTGATCAACAACCGCAGCGGTCGCAAGATGGAGCGGTAAGTAAGCCAACAGAAGGCCGCCAGCACGGCCAGGCAGGCGGCGCTGGTCACCCACACCAGCCACAGTCGGCGATCGTAGCGGCTGCGCACCTGGGCGGGAAACTGGTTCATTCGCTCCTGCAAGTAACGCGGCAACTCGCTCACTTGCCGTTGCAGTGCCACCAGTTGCTCATCGAGCCGGGCCGATTGTTCTTTGTCTTGCCATTCCACCGCCGAATGGCTGGCGGCCGTGAGCAGACGCTTGATTTCGGCGAGCGTTTGACGTTCCTGGTGATCGTCGCCCAAAAAGAATTCTTGCTTGCGGTTGGCATCGAGTTGCTGTTCGTACTCGGCCACCGTGTCTTCCACCGCGTCCAAGCGTTGCAAAAACTCGGCCCTGGCCAGTTGCCAGCTCAGCGTGTGCGAACCGTGAATGATGTCGATCTGCTGGCGCGGTTTGCGCAAGGCCGCCACGCGAAGATCGCTGACCGCCTGGTTCAACTCGGTGGCCAGCGGCAGTTCGGTAACGCGAAACAGGCTCTTGAGCAGTCCCCGGTAGTCGTACAAGCCGTGAAAGCCGCTCCAGCAAAGCGTGGCGACAATCACCAGCAACAACACCAGGCACAGCAATAGCTTGTTGCGAATGGGCCAAGATGACAACACGAAGCGACCTCCCTGTCGCAAGCCGGGTGGGGCCTTGCCTGCCAACTCGCCCGGCGTTGGTGGCCTCGCGACCACCGCGTCCCCCGTTGTCCTTCGCTCGCCACTGTTGCGGGCGGCGAAGGGGCCGGAATGTACCATCGGGTTGCCATTCAGGGCAAGACAGGTGTGAAAAAGTGCGACGCGAATATCGCCCCGCAAACTTCTCGTCGAATATCGGGGCTACTTGCCGTGCGATCAGGCCATGTTGACTTCGCTCGTGGGCTCTGGCGCACGGCTTGGTGGGGTTCCAATCGCAGATCACCAGCCCACCGATGCCAGCCAGGCTGAAGGCGGTGGCCAGCAGCATTCACCGGATTTGCGTACCGGGCCTGGTCCATGCTGGCACTGCCAGCACTAGCACAAGCGACATCAAACCCAGCGCGATGCCAACCAAATAGACCAAAGCGAACGTCCAACCACGCGATCAAGACCAACTACGCGATCACCAGCAGCAACAATGGCGGCGAGATGGAAAGTGAACCGTGCCGCGAGGGCACGCGGCGGCGGGAAGCGATGAGCGGGGTCGTTTTGACGCTTGCGTTTTTTTGCGCCAAGCGTCCCCTGCTAGTACCGCATGCGGCATTCCAGGCGGTACAACTGTTCGGCCCAGTTGGGGCTGCCCAGCGCAAAGCTGGCCGAAGCGCCCATGTCCAGCCAGTCGCACATGAACATCCGCAACCCAACCGCGGCATTCAAATAGGTCCAGTCGTTGGCGGGCAGCGTGCCCAATTCGGGATCGGTATACGATCCGTCCTGAAACGACCAGCCGTTCGCTTCCAGAGTGCCGATCAATGGAACGTCGGGCAGAATGTAATGCAGCGTATGGTTGTAGCTGAGGTGGTAATGCAAAATGCCGCCCGCGTACGAATCGGCGGCAATCGGAATCCACTGCGCGATTTGTCCCTGGAAATAGCTGACGGGGCTGAGGTTGAAGCCCAGGATCAACGACGGCTCGAGCGAAACGTGGCCCACGCCCAGGCCCTCGCTAGCCCGGCCCGCGGGAATGAACGTGCGGAATTGAAAGGCAATTTGAAACAACTCGCGGTCGAAGACCAGGCTTTTGGTGCCCATGATGATATCGCCGAATCCGGCCTGCACTCCGCCCGTGAAGGGATCGACCGAGCGATAGGGCATTTCGAAAGTGAAGGCAAAGCCCTTGATCGCCGCCTCGGTATACATGCTCAGTTCGTCATAATTCACTTTGGGTTCGCCCAAGTAAGGCGCGACCGGTTGCGGCCCCAACCCTTGCCCATCGTCGCGAGCCCAAAACCATTCCGCCCTGTCGGGATATCGCAGATTAAAGCCGGCATCCCAGCGAAAGCGGGTGTGGGTGGTCGGTCGGGCGATGGGCACAAAGAACGACGCGTCGGCAACCGGCAGATACTGTGGATCCCAACACGGATCGGGGCAGCAAATCGTTTCGTACATGGCGCACCAAAACCGGCCCCATTGGGTTTTGGACGTGCAAACCGAGCAACATCGCGACCGACCCGGCACGCAGCCCGGCCCGCCACAACTGGGACAATCAAAACACGGTCCCGTCATGATACCTGGCCGCTCATCCAGAATGATCTCCCCGCCCGGCGCGACCGAGCCCAGCGGAATCGGCAGTTCTTCCTGGTGGGCTTCGCGCGACCAATGAACCGGCCGCCCGGCCGAATCAGAAAGGGCCGAGCGCTCGGCGTGCGCGACCGGCATCACGGCGCCGGCAAGGACCGCGCCGCGTTCCGCCATGGCCGAATGCTGCAACGGCGCGACCCGATTGCCGGAGGTCAAATCGTGGGGAACCGTCGGCACCGGGACCGCCGTCCGCGTTGGATCGGGTTGCGTCGGCAGGGCGAAGGCTTGCCCTGGCTGGAACACTTTGTCGTCTTGGCGCTGATCCGCCGACACCGAATCGCCGAACAGTCGGATCGGTGTTTCTTCCTCCAGCAATTCCGGCGCAAGTCGCTCGTCGGCGATCGCCGGTTGCGCAGCGGCGAGCAGCAATGCCATCGGCAGTGCGCAAGCAGCCCAAGAGCGTGGAAACACGCGGCGCGACATCGCAACGATCCGAAATGAACGCAGGGAAAGGTGCTGCGGCTTGTAATGGGAAATCCCGTTGCTTGCAACCCGAGATTGGGGAGTTTCACGCCCCGCGACGTGAAGCATGGCGGCGCCCGGCGACCAATTGCCGTGCCGAGTGCCAGCTGCTTGTTGATGCGATGCGACAGACCGCTGGCGACGCAAGCGGTCGGCGCGGCGTGCCGACCTCGCAGCGTGAAAGCAAACGAGCCGCGCCGACCGGGTCGGCGCGGCTCATGCAGACAGAATTTTTTTCAGAAGGGTAAGCTACTTGGCAACCGGAACGGCAAAGTCGCCCGCCATGTCGCGCCACACGCTGTGAATGTGGTTGGCAACGTTGCCGGCGGCGTCGGGTTGCACGTTCACAAATTCGATCAGGAACGTGGGGCCTTGCACGCGGTAGTAATGGCCAACGCCGGGCTTGTCGGCGCCCGCCCAGGCAAAATGGACTTTTTCGAAACCGGCTTCGGCGATCTTCGCCAACTCTTGCTGGGCGGTGCGGTCCGGCATGTTGTTGGCGTAGGCGGCGATGAGTTGCTTGAGCGTGTCTCGCTGTTCGCTGGTGAGGTCTTTCACTGCGATGCCTTCGGGAGCGGCCTGGGGGGGTTCTTTGTCGGCCGGACCGCGAATGTCGGCCGGGGCCTTGTCGGCAATCACGGCCGTCTTGCGCTGGTCGGTATTGAGCGACCCTAGCAGATCAAAGGCCAGCAATTCTTCCTTGGCCAGCACGCGGGTATCCTTGGCCGGTCCCACGCCGTAGGACGATTTGACCACGGCCGGATTGGCGCCGAAGAAAGCCGGGGTATGCGCAACCACCCGGTTGTCTTCGACCACAAAGTTCAGCGAAAGATGGTGGCCTTCCACGCTGAGGCCCCACTTGCCAGGGCCGGGCGTGCCAAACAGCGTGAAGTAATAGCGAAGATAATCCCGCTTGAAGCGAGCCGATTCGCCTTCCAGTTTTTGCAGGATCTTTTCCAGTTCCATGATGGTGCTGGCCTTTTCATAGCCCACCTGGCTGAGGCAACTGGCGAGCAGATTGCGGGCCAGCTTCTGCTGTTCGTCGGACATGTTGCGAAGCTGCAGGCCTTTGCGTTCATTCTTGGGAATGAAGTGCCAGTCGAAGCGGCTGGCGTCGTCGTAGCCGAGCAGGGCGACTTCTTTTTGTTCGTCGCTCAGGCTGGCCACGAATTTCTGGGCCGAAGCGGTCATGGCCGGCCCGCCCACCGGGCGATCCTGGGCCACAAAAGCCTGGCTGATTGCCACCCCGCAGAGCAACAGAGCGAGCGCTGTCAATGAAGGCCAACGTTTCATGGATTTTTCTCCTGGGAAGTTGCATGTTCTGCCGACCTTAACTGCCCGGCTTGCCCTTGTACAGTTTTCGTTTCAAGTTTTGGTTGTACAGGGTGAACGAGCCCTCGACGCCGGGGTCTTCGTGCATGAGCTGCGTGAAGGCGTGAAGTTTGGCATCGAGATTATCGAGGTAGGTCAGGGCCAGGGCTTCCAAGGTCATGGGCAGTTTGGGGCTGCCAAACTCGTATTCGCCATGATGGCTCACAATCATGTGTTTGAGCCGCAGGGCCATTTCCTCGGGAAATGCTTCGCCGCTGAGCTGTTCGCTTTCGCGGATTTTTTCCTCCAACTGGCTCACCCCAATCACCAGGTGGCCAATCATTTGGCCCACGTCGGAGTAGCCAAAGCTCTTTTCGTAGCTGAGCTCTTCCACCTTGCCCATGTCGTGGAGAAAGCAGCCCATCACCAGCAGGTCGCGATTGAGCTGGGGATAAAACGGCGCGATGGCCCCGGCGACGTCCATCATATTGACGATGTGCTCCAACAGTCCGCCGTGATAAGCATGATGGTGCTTGATGCCGGCCGGCGCACGGCTGAGTTTCCGCATGAAGCCTTCGTCCATCAGGAAACACTCGGCCAAGTTGCGCAGGTGCGGATCTTCCAGGCCCCGGAGCAACTGGGCGAGCTTGGTGGCCAGTTGATCGATCGCTTGCGGACCCAGGCGGTAAAAATCGGCTTCAACGATGTTGGGATTGTGGGCTTTCTTCACCTTGCTGGCGATCACCTGCATGGTGCCTTGGTACAGCTGGGCCGTGCCTCGCACCTGGACGAAGTCGCCCGGCTCGAAGCTGCGATAGGTGTCCTCATCGGCATTCCACAACAGCGCGCTGATGGCGCCGCTGCGGTCGCACAAATCGACCTGCAAGTACAAGTCGCCGTTTCGGTTGGGACGCAATTGCTTGCTTTGTGCCAGGAAAATGCCGTCGATCGATTCTTGATCCATCAACTGGTTGATAAACCGGCGACCTGAGCCAGTCATGCTCACTTCTTTCTAATGCACTAGCGAAAACGGCCACGCGGCGCCGTTCGCCACGAGCAGCAAGAGATTCAATTCACCCGCGCGACGAACTGTATTTTAAGGGCATCGGCGCGGCGAGGGGAGTGGAGAATTGGGAGTGGGAAGGGCCGCAGCGGAATTGCGGGGTGCCGGGGTGCGGCGGTGCTCACGGTGCTCCACGCCGCGCGGCGATGCCGAGCAGGGCGAACGCCGAAACCACCAAAGAATGCCGGATCGCGCCGCTGGCCAGAAGTCGGGGAACCTCTTCCAGCGGGTGCAGCACCACTTCGATATGCTCGAAGGGATCAAGGGCCCGTTCGCCCGCCAGCCGTGCATTGCGGGCCACGTAACTATACGTGCGGTTGTTCTGGATGGCCGGGTTGGGGAACACGTAGCCGAGGTCTTCCACGGCGTCGGCGCTGTAGCCGGTTTCCTCGCGCAACTCTCGCAGAGCCGCCGCCGCAGGCGATTCCCCGGCATCGACCATGCCGCCGGGCACTTCCAACGTATCCTGCTGAACCCCATGCCGAAATTGGCGGATGAACACCACTTGGCCGTCTTCGGTAATGGGAATCACGTTCACCCAATCGGGGCAATCGAGCACGATAAAATCGCGCGGTTCGCTTTCTCGCAGTCGGTAGAGATGCTCGTGCAGGCCGAAGATGCGATGGTGCGAAACCATCCGGCTTTCGAGCCATTGCCAATCGCCGTAGGTTCGCGGCTGGGGCTCGGGACGCAAAGCGGGATCGGGCGATGACATGGCAGTGTGTATGGACTCCGCAATCCGAATTCCCAGCGCCGCGTTTCTTGCTACGCCCCCACTCTTCCTTCGTAGAGCACCTGGGGTTCTTTCACGCCGGGCAGGCGCAGCACCAGGCCGCCTTCGGGAGCGTCGACATCGACCACGGCGTTGGGTTGGCCGGCGGCGTGGCGGGCCAAAATGGCCTCCATGGCTTCCACCGCGGCAACCACCTGGCGATCGGCCGAAACGTCGTTGTACGACAGTTTCCTCGCGGCTGCCAGACGTTGGCCGCGCTCGCCGGAGGGGCCGCCGAATTCCACCGTGGCCACTTCGCGGGCGAAGCGGTCGATGACCTCAATGCCGTAGCCGCGCTGGGAGCGCTCGCCCCAGGGTTCGACAAAACTGCCATTGTAGTGGTTGTTCATCGAGATTTTGAGGTTGAATGGCGTTTGGTCCTCAATGGTGCACTCGATGCCGCGCTTGCGGCTGTGGCCGTTCCACACTCCGTTGTCGAAGCGAAATTGAACTTCTTGCTCGACATAGCCGGGGAAGTTGTTCGGCGTGACCCAGGAGGTATGAATGTCAAACGCCGCATCGCGGCCCGAGTCGTAGCGGTAAATGAGCCGCAATTGGGTGGAATCCCAAGTGTCGCCGTCGGCCGGTCCCACCAGGCCGCGCTGGCCAGTGCAGCTCACGCTGATCAGTTTGCCGCCAAAGGTAAAGTCGATCAGCTTGATGTAATGCACGGCGACATAGGTGCCGGGATTGCGTCCGCGAATCCACTCGGAGAACTGCGAGCCGGAGATCAACTTGGGCTCGAGCAACGTGCAATAGCCGTTGTTCACGTGCTGAAACAGGCCGTCGTGAACCAGGGTCCGCAACTTCTTGTGGTCGGGATCGAGCAGCTTGTGGTAGACGATCTTGGCCAGAACGTTGTTCTCGCGCGCCAGGCGGTCGAGCTCGTCCAGTTCTTTTAGCGACAAGACCGAAGGCTTTTCCACCAGCAAATGCTTGCCGGCCTTGAGCACTGCTTGCGCGGCCTCGAAGTGGCGATCATCGGGAGTGGCCACGCAGACCAAGTTGACATCGCTCTTCGAGAGCAGGCTGCCGATGGCATTGGGTTCTTGAAAGCTCTCGAAATTCTTGAGCTTGCCGCGACTGCGATAGGCTTCAGCCCGACTGCCGGTGCGGCTGGCCACGGCCGATAGCTCCACGTGGCAGACGCCAAACGCCGGATCGTACAGGGGGCGCTCATGCACCGCCTCGAAAAAAGGGCGGTAGGTTTCGTCGAAGATCATGCCCAAGCCGACCATGCCGGCGGACAACGTGTGGGTGGGGTGCGCTGTGGTGTTCATGCCGCGTATGTTAGCCAACGCCGCCCGGCTTGGCCAGCGACGGTGACCGACATCGTCGTCCTTGCGATCCTCTTTTATGGATGAACCCCGCGGGAACCCGGGCAGGCCAAAGCTGCGCGCCGAAGCGAGACGGTCGCTGCACGCCTCGGCCGGCGCGCGGGGCTATTTCATTGCGTTTGCGGGGCCGCAGCCGCTAAGATGCGAATGAATTCGGACATTTCCAAGGCGTCTTATTCACTGACGCTGATCTGCCGGGGGGAAACAACATGCGCCGACTGACGTTGCTTGCCGTGGGATGCTGCCTAGGGTTTTGGGCTGAAGTCGCCACGGCCCAAAGCGAGCCGCTCTTTCCCCAGACCATCAACGTGACCGTTCCCGAGATCGGCAGCGACTCCAAATTGCGGATCGACTACGACATTGTTTACGTGCGCGCTCCCCGGGCGGGCGACGAGACCCACAAGCGGTTTTTCACCGACTTCTCCACGCCGGTCACCATGGAACCGGGCGCCGACTTGATGTTGCTGCATCCCGACGGCAGCGAAGAATTGCTGGTGGAGGGGGGCGAGGGTTCCGTGACCGATCCCATGGTGAGTTTCGACGGCCGCTGGGTGTACTACGTCCACATTTACAACCTCGACAAGGCCAGCCAGTGGAACCCGCCGCGGCAAGGCGCCGACATCTTCAAAATTCATTTGGAGAGCCGCCAGATCGTGCGGCTCACCAACCAGCGGTTTTCGCCCAACACCGGCGCCGCCCCGTGGTCGCGCGACTTTCGCAGCAACGAGCAGGGCAAAACGTGGCTGGACGTCGGCGTGTACAACATGGGCCCTTGCCCCTTGCCTGGGGGCAAAATTGTGTTCACCAGCAACCGCGACGGGTTCCGGCCGGCCAAAGGCTACCCCGCCGTGGCCCTGCAACTGTTTGTGATGGACGACCGAGACGAGAGCATTGGCGACGACGAAGACCCGGTGAACCTCGAAAAGATCGGCCACTTGAATATCTCCGGGGCGCTGCATCCGGTGGTGTTGAAAGACGGCCGAATCATGTATAGCAGCCTGGAATCGCAGGGCATTCGCGATGGCATTCTCTGGGGCATTTGGACGATCCACCCCGACGGAACGATGTGGGCGCCGCTGATCAGCGCGTTCGATCCCGGCGGAGCGCCCAATGGGTTTCATTTTCAAACCCAACTAAGCGATGGCTCCATCGTGGTCGAGGAATACTACAACCAGAACAACAGCGGGTTTGGCGCCTATGTCAAATTGCCGGCCCCGCGATTTGAGCGTCCACCGACTGCCGAGGATGAAGCGTCGGCCAGCTATGTCGGCCCGGCGTGGTTTCCTCGCGACGTGCCGTACCCAGCGGGGCAGGCGTTTGGCCCGGCGTACATGCAAGATTCGCGGAATGAACCGTGGCGTTACGGACGGCATTACAACGCCAAGGGCCGCTGGTACCGGTTGCCCTTCATGCCAACCGGGGCTGTTTCGCTCACGCCCTTCACGCATGGGCTGGAAGGGCCCGCGGGTCCTTCCGATTTGAGCGATGCGAAAAATTCGCCGCAGGTGGGCAAGTTCACGCATCCTTCGGCGGCGCCGGGCAATCACCTGCTCACCTGCTATTCGCCGGGTCCGGTGAACCATCAGTACCGCTACTTGCCGCAGCTTGACGGCGGCATTTACCTCATACCCGACGGCCAGGTGCTGGAGGAACCGGCGCAAATGCGGCTGATCAAGAACGATCCCAAGTACAACGAATGTTGGCCCAGGGCGGTCGTTCCGTATCGCGCCATTTATGGAATCGACGAGCCCCGCGCTTTGCCGAGGCTGGCCAACAACGGACAGCTCGATCCGCGCTTGCCTGCCGGCACCCCGTTTGGACTGATCGGCGCCAGCAGTTTTTACAAGCGCGAGAGTTATCCCAATGGTGTCGTGCCGCCAGGCAGCGTCACGGCCCAATGCCCCGAGGAAATCGCCGCCCGCGATCCATGGAAAGGGCTCGACGCCTTCACCAGCCATGGCAACGGCATGCCGCTGAATTTTCACAATCAGGGCGGCGACGTGGGCTTGTACGACAACAACGAAATTCATGCCGTGCGGATTCTGGCGATGGAACCCACCACGCTGCGCCAGCGTGGAGAAAAATCGGGGCGGCTGTTTTACAGCCACGCCACCGAGCGCTTAAGGATTCTCGGGGAGATTCCGCTCCGCAAGTTCCAGGGGCAGTCGAGCCCCGGCGGCGTCGAACAAATCGACGGTCAGCCGGTCGATCCCGACGGAAACCCCGACACCAGTTTTCTCGCACGGATTCCGGCCGATACGGCGTTTACATTTCAAACGATCGACCACCGCGGCCTGATGCTGAATATGTCGCAAACGTGGCATCAGTTGCGGCCCGGCGAAATTCGCACCAACTGCGGCGGCTGCCACGCCCATAGCCAGCAACCCACCGACTTTGCCCTGACGGCGGCCGCAAAGGGCGACTACCCGCTGTGGGATCTGACCGCCAAGACGCCGCTGATTGTCGATCGTCAGGCGGACCAGTCGCAACAGAAGTGGGACCAGCAGCATCGTTCGGGATTGCGCGAGGCGGAGCAAGCCGTGGTCGATGTGGAATACTTCCGCGACGTGCAGCCGATCTTGGCGCGGAGCTGTGCCGCCTGCCATACATCGGCCGACGGGAAGAAACCGGCGGGAAATCTCGACTTGAATGCCGATCACGAGTTGATTTCGCACCAGCAAGACGGCAAATTCCCCGGCACCTATCTCCGGCTGGCGCTCGATGAGAAGGCCCAATTCGGGCACAAGCCGCCCGGCTACGATAGCTGGGGGTACCCCAACGCCAGCCGCTATGTGCGCAAGTTCCAGGCCCGGCGCAGCCTGCTGGTCTGGAAGATTTTTGGCGACCGGCTCGACGGCTTCTCCAATGACGATCATCCGTCGGAGTCGAAGCCGGGCGCCCGCGATCTGGTGCTGGCCGGCCAACCGGTCGACATGCAGCGGTTCCGCGCCAAGTGGGATTTGGACTACGTGGGCAGCGCCATGCCCCCCGAGGCCGCGGTGAAAGCAGGCAAGGTAGCGCCGCTGAGCGATGAAGATCGCCGCACGATTGCTCGTTGGATCGACTTGGGTTGCCCCATCGATTTGGATTACGATCCGGAACTCCCCGACCGCCCCGGTTACGGCTGGATGTGCGACGACAACCGCCCTGTGGTCACGCTGGCCCGCCCGCACGTATTAGAGCAGCAACCGATCGCCTCCATCGTGCTGGGCATGTACGACTATTACTCGGGATTGGACCTGGACAGCCTGCAGGTGACCGCCGACGTTCCCCTGGCCGGCAAGGCGGCGGGCGAAAACCTGGCTTCGCTGTTCAAACCAGCCGGCGATGGCATTTGGGAATGGAAGCTGTCCGAACCGCTGCAGAAAGTGGATCGCGCCACGCTGAACATCCAGGTGCGCGACAACCGCGGGAATACAGGGCGATTGAGCCGCACCTTCACGATCAAATAGGAGCCTTGCACGGATGGAAGGCGCCCCTTGCGCGGCGAAGTTTTTGATCGGGCCCCGTTGCCGTTCCGACGCTGCTATTCTGGCAGTTGTTCCATGCCAAAATCGATCTTCAACTGCGGATCTTTGGCGGCGTCGGGGTTGAGTTCCTTGTACAGCAAGCTGGGCTGAATGTCGCGATTGTGCTGGTACTTGTTGCTCTCGTACTCGGAGATTTCCCCGCGGATTTCGTGGTAAAAAATCTGGCAGATAGGAACGCCGGCGTAGATGCGTACCGGCTGCACCGCGAACATTTCGAGCGTCCAATAGCCGCAAAAGCCCACGTCGCCAAAACCGGCCGTCACGTGCACAAATAACCCCAGTCTGCCGACGGACGAGCGGCCTTCGATCATGGGGACAAAGTAGTGGGTCTCCGTGCGCTCGGCGGTGCGTCCCAGGTAAAGCTGATGGGGGTTGAGGACCAAACCTTCGGGCGGAATTTCAATCCGTCGCACGCGATTCGACTTTCGCATGTCGAGCACCACCTCTTCGTAGGTGAGCAGCTCTTTATGCAGGGTGAGGTTGTAGCTGTTGGGGTTGAGATTCTCCTCCTGGAAGGGGTCGATCACGATGTTGCGACCCAACTCCTTCAGGATTTCGTGTCCGGAAAGAATCATGGCGGGAATGGATTCCTGGCCCAAGGGGGAGTTTTCATTCTGAGGTCTAACGCCGAGTCTTGGCCCGCCGTGGCCCACGTTCTGATTGTATTCGATTTCGCTTTGCTCGGAGCGGCAGTTATCTCTTGGCAGAGGATTTCGGGGAGGCCGCGCGTTTGACCTTGCGGCCGGTTGCCGCAGCGGTGCGGGTTTTCGTTGTTGCAGCCGCCGGTAATTTGCCCGGCTTGGACGGCGCCCCGGCTACGCTTACGCCCACTTTGGGGCAAATGGCGCTAAGTACGCAATCGCCGCAGCGAGGCTTGCGGGCGACGCAAACCCGACGACCATGATGGATCAAACGATGCGAAAAGTTGACCCATTCTTCCTCGGGCAACACGTTCATCAAATCACGCTCGATTTTCTCAGGCTGGCTGGCGGTCGTCAGTCCCAACCGTTTGCTGAGTCGGGCCACGTGGGTATCGACCACCACGCCCGAGGCAATGCCAAACGCCGTGCCCAATACCACGTTGGCGGTTTTTCGTCCCACGCCGGCCAATTTGACCAGGTCGTCGAGGTTTCGCGGGACTTCGCCGCCATGGTGTTCCACCAGGTCGCGGCAGCAAGCGCGAATGTTCTTGGCCTTGTTGCGAAAGAAGCCGGTCGACTGGATTTCGCGTTCGAGATCTACTTGCGGCACGCTGGCCAGGTCGGCTGCCGTGGGATACCGGGCAAACAGCCCAGGCGTGACCATGTTCACACGTTGGTCGGTACACTGGGCCGACAAGATCGTGGCCACCAGCAATTGCAGGGGATTGTCATGCGCCAGCGCGCACTGGGCATCGGGATATTCCTCGGCCAAACCCTGCACAATGGCCGCGGCATGTCGCTTGGCGGAAGACTTTTTCATGGGCTGCCGGCGGGGAAGTGGGGCAAAACAACGAGCGATGAATAGGCCCAGGCGGTACGTTTCATCGGAGTGAGGGGATTCTCAGTCAGCAAACGAAAGGTGTCAAGCAGGCCGTCTGCTTCGAGGACCGAACTGCGGTTGTGAAAGCGCATGCACCAGCCATTAAACCCAGACGCTTGAAGGCCGAGTTGCCAGGCGTTCTCGAATCGCTTTGAGAACTCTTGAATGGCACACCCGCGGCGGTTCTACTGGGGGGCGTATTGGGCCCAACTCGCCTGTTTGGGGACGCAATTCGTGCGTCTTCCAACGCGGTCGTCGTAACGGCACCTCGAACGATATTGGACTGTCGGCCCATGAATGGCGATCGCCCCCGCCTGCGACCCTAGCACAATTCGTATGCCGAGACGGGTTTGATGCAGGTCGGTTCCAGCAAGTGTCAGGCAGCGCAATCCGATGGCGAGCGATGATTGGATTCGATAGATCACTGTCACGAGGGCCGATCTGGCCGTTGGGGACTGGCGATCCCGTGATCGCAATCCGGTTGCCATGGCCATCGCGCGGGTCCTGAGGCCGGGCACGACCATCTACGTCGATGTCGGCCGCGAGGAGTACTTTCTCAGCCAAGGCACGCATCGCGAATGGTTTGGCCTGCCCGATTCGTTTCTTCCATATGCAAATCGGGTGGTGTACGACGGTAGCCTCGATGAAATATCCGTCGAGATGAGGATTCCTCCCTGGGTTTTGCTGACCGAACGCTGGGCTCGGAAGCAAACGGGGTCGAGAATCCGCCGTTCAAAGTAGGTTTGCCACGCCTTTCGGCCGACGGCGGCAGTCATATTCCCACACAACAGGGCCGAAACAACTGCCTCACGACAATCATCCTTGTATCCGACCACCAGGGGGTCCCTTTCGAGAGTTCTGTTGCATCAACTCCAATTGATTCGTAACATGGGGAGTTGCCAAAAGGGGGTTCCATTCTACCCCCCAAGACAAACTCGCGGTTGAACTCGCGGCATGTTCCCTGCTTGCAGGAAGAATCCAACGGAGTTTTGACCGCACTCCCCTGTCCGTGCGAGGATGCCATGCTTTCCGTGTTTGACAGCCGTCGCAAAATGAGCCGTCGCGAAATGCTGCGAATTGGCGGCCTGGGATTGGGAGGGCTATCGTTGTCGTCGTTGCTGGCGGCGAAGGCGACGGCCCGCGATGTCGATTCGTCGCTGAGCGGCAAATCGGTGATTTTCATCTTTCAGCAAGGTGGGCCGAGCCAGTTCGAAACCTTCGATCCTAAGCCCGACGCGCCGCAGGGAGTGCGCACCGTAACCGGCCTTACGCAAACTTCGCTGCCCGGAGTGCTGTTCGGCGACACCATGAATCAATTGGCGCCGCTGGCCCATAAGTTTTCGGTGATTCGCTCGTTTCAAACCAACAATGCGGGACACAACATCCAACCGATGGTCGGTCCCGACTCCCTCGATACCAATATTGGCGTGCATTACGCCCGCATTGCCGGGGCGACGCGTCCCAGTTCGGGCATGCCGACCAACGCCGTGATCTTTCCGACCGCGGTGGCCGACGATGTGGGCCGGCCCGGCGCACGCGGCAACCTATCGGCAACGGGCACCTATGGTTCGGGCTATGCCCCCTTCGTGCCGGGGGCCGACGGCCAGTTGCAGAAAGACATGCGGCTGAATCTCACGCCCCAGCGGTTTTTTGAAGATCGCCGCCAATTGCTGGACCAGCTCGACCGGATCAATCGCACGATCGACGCCACGGGCGCGCTCGACGCCATGGACCAGTTTCAACAGCAGGCGTACGAACTGCTGCTCGGCGGCGGCGTTTCGCAGGCGCTCGATCTCTCGCTTGAAGATCCTCGCGTGGTGGCGCGGTACGATACGGCCCGCTATGTGCCTTCGCATCGCTGGGAGAAATCGGCGCGGGGCAAGCGCGGTTACTATGCCGGCAGCGCGCAGACCATTGGCAAGCTGCTGCTCTTGGCGCGGCGGTTGTGCGAAGCGGGTTGCGGCTTCGTCACCATTCATGCCGATTACGAAGGCGTGTGGGACATGCACGCCGACGGCAACAATCTCAACATGGTCGATGGCATGGAAGCCGTGGGGCGCCCCTTCGATCATGCCGTGGCGGCGTTCATTCAAGATTTGGAAGAGCGCGGACTTGCCGACAAGATTTTGCTCGTGGCCTGCGGCGAAATGGGTCGCACCCCCAAGGTGAACACCCGCGGCGGCCGCGACCACTGGGGCCGGCTTTCCCCGCTGATGATGTACGGCGGGGGCATGTCGGGCGGGCAGGTGATTGGCCAGTCCACGCGAGATGGAGCCGAACCGGCGACCGAACCTTTCGGTCCCAAGAACCTGATCGCCACCATCCTGCACAATTTGTTCGATGTGGCGCAGCTTCGGCTAATGCCCGGTTTGCCGCAGCCCATCGCGCAACTCGTGCAAGAAGAACCCATCCCCGGCACGGTTTAGCCTCGCCCTCGCGCAGGGTGCGGAATCGACGACCGGACCATCGGTTCGCGCGTCGCACTATGCACCAGTCCTTTTGAGGAACCGCCTTCTTGACCCCCAACAATCCATGGAGGTTGTTGCTGACATCAGGTTTTCGGCGACTGGAGAGGGGGACAAGAATCGGATGCGTCGCCGTAGCTGAACGGTGCTCTTGGCGGGTGATTCCACTTCTTGCCGCAGTTCGCCGGCCAAGGGCATACGCCGCGGCCAGGTTCTGGGCAGATGCAGACGGCACCCCGACTGGTTAATGCGATTGTGTGCAATCTGCCGGAAAGTACCTCACCGAGTGGTTATCAGGAATCTTTCGCATAACACTGCCGACACGGCCAGGGGAGGGTGAATTCCCCCCATCCGGCAACAAGAATTGGCACTTGGGCTGTCAATTTAATGTATTCTTTGAATGCGAAAATTTCACATCTGCTCCCGGTTGGCGCGAACCGCAGGCTTCGCAGTGAAGGCAAGGTGCACGCGTATGTATAAATGCGCCCCGCTTAACATGTTGGAAGTCGGCGCCGTGCTGGGGTCGCCGATCCACGACTCGCAGCAGCGACTGTTGCTGGGAGCGGGCATTACGATTACGCGGGATTTCCTGCTGGGGCTGCATCGTCGCGGTGTGCGGACGGTGGCCATGGACGAGAAGGACTTGCTGCGATTCACCGCGTTTTCGTCCAAGGGCAAGTCCAAGCATTTCCTGCCCCATCGCGCCGACGGGCAGACCGAATGGAATCGAGAAGCGACCAATGATTTGGATGCGTCGATCGACAAGTTTGAATCGAATCCGATACTGCCCGCCGACGATCCGTACCTGCAACGCATCGCCTCCCATGGCAAGAATCGCTACGAGCAACAACAAGTGACCGCCGTTTTGGAATCGCACCAGGCCGCGGTATCGCAGGTAGGCGATGTTCTGGGCCGACTGGCGCAGGGAAAAAACGTGGCTGCCGACGCGGTCCACAAGATCTCGCACGAGTTCTTGATGCAGGCTGCCGAGGATCTCGACTTATTCGTATCCATGGGAATCAATCCGGTTGCCAGCGATTCGATTTTTGCGCATTCGACCAACGTGGCCACGCTGGCGGTGGCGATTGGCGCCACGCTGGGACTCGACGAGGCGCAACTGTGCGATCTGGGAACGGGCTGCCTGGTACACGACGCCGGCATGATGTACATCGATCGCGCGGTGTACCAATCCGATCGAATCTTGCAGCCCCATGAGTTTGCGGAGATCGCGAAGCACCCGATCATTTCGGCCGACCTGCTGTACAAGAAAATGACTCGGGTGCCGCTGGACGTGCGGATGGTGGTGTACCAAATGCACGAACGTTGCGACGGCAGCGGCTATCCGCGAGGCTGGAAGGGCGACCGCATCCACCCGCTGGCGAAGATCGCGGCCGTGGCCGATGCCTATGTGGCGCTGGTTTCGGAGCGGCCGCACCGCCCGGCCATGTTGCCTTACCATGCCTTGGTGAAAATGCTGCAGGACGTACGCGCCGGGCTGTTCGACTCCACCGTGGTGCGAGGTTTGCTCAACACCATCGCCCTGTTTCCGATTGGATCGTACGTGGAGGTCGAAAACGGACAAGTGGGTCGCGTGATTCGGTCCAACGGTCCGGCATACGACAAACCGATCTTGGAGGCCTGGGAGCCGAATCGCCGTCTGGAAACGCCCGAGGTGATCGACCTGGCCGAACGCAACTTATGCGTGGTCCGCGCCTTGACCAGTTTGCATTGACAACTTGTGTGAGGCGCGGCACGTACCGCACACCAGCGACCAGCGCGACGTGGCATGGCAATGCACTGCAACTTCGATCGCTACCGGCGGGAGGTCGCCGCAGGGGCAAAGGACTGAAACGCCTGGGGAAGTCCGTCGATCAGATCGCGGGCAATGAGCGATACTTCGCCCAGCCTGGCGGCTTGCAAGTCGCCGGCCAGGCCATGCACGTGTGCGGCAAGCCGCGCCGCATCAAACGGCGCGAGCCCCTGCGCGGTAATGGCGACGGTAATGCCGGTCAGCACGTCTCCCGTTCCGCCGGTGGCCATACCGGGGTTGCCCGTGGCGTTGATCGCCAGTTGATCCCTGCTGGCAATCACGGTGGCGTGGCCTTTGAGCACCAGGATCACGTCGTGGGCTTTGGCGAAGGCTTGGGCGACGTCTTTCCGGGCCGCTTGCACCTGGTCGATATTGCTGTCGATCAGTCGGGCCATTTCACCCGGGTGCGGAGTGAGGATGCGCGGCGCCGCGTGTTTACTCAAGTCGATGCCCTGCGAGGCCAAAGCGTTGAGGGCGTCGGCATCGACGACCAGGGGCTGCACCGCATGGCGGTAAAGTTCCACCACAAGGTGATCCAATTGCGCCGATCGCGATAAACCGGGACCGATGGCCACGGTGGTCGCCCAATCCAAAATCGGTTCGAGATCGGCTACCGAATCGACGGCCAGGCGGCCTTCGGAATCGTCGGGCAGCGGAACGGTCATATAGCACGGATCGAAGGCGGCAACGGTGTCGAGACAGCTCTCGGCAACGGCCAACCGCACCAGCCCGGCTCCGCTCCGCAAGGCGGCCATGCCCGCGAGCGCGGCGGCGCCCGACATTCCGCGCGAGCCGCCGATGATGAGCACGCGACCGTACGAGCCCTTGTGACTGTCGGCAGCGCGCGAAGGCAGCAGGGGAAGCGGAGAAGGGGTTGATTCCATCACGGGGGTTCACTTCGTCCACGGGTGCTCGCTGAGCCGTCGCCTTACGCCACCGCTTCGCGAATGATGTCCACGTGCTCCACGCCGACCAGCTTTTGATCGAGCCCTCCGTAGAAGTAACTCAGCCGGTTGGGGTCGAAGCCGAGTTGGTGCAAGATCGTCGCGTGCAGTTGTTTGACATGCAGAGGGCGTTCGACGGCGGCGGATCCCAGTTCGTCGGTGCTGCCAATGCTTTGCCCTCCGCGGATGCCGCCGCCGGCCATCCACATGGTGAAGCCGTAGGAATTGTGGTCTCGACCGGTGCCCTGGGCGTATTCGGCCGTGGGCTGCCGGCCGAACTCGCCTCCCCAAACCACCAGCGTTTCGTCCAGCATGCCGCGCTGGGCCAGATCGGTGAGCAGCGCCGCGATGGGTTGATCGGTCGCGCCGGCGTGGTAGTTATGGTTCTTCTGCAGGTCGCCGTGCGCGTCCCAATTGGCGTCGTTGTGGTTGCCGCCGGAATACAGTTGGATGAACCGCACGCCCCGCTCGACCAATCGCCGAGCGAGCAGGCATCGCTGGCCGAAGTCGCGGGTTTGGGGTTGATCGATCCCGTACATTTTGAGCGTGGATTCGGTTTCCTGCGAAACGTCGACGGCCTCGGGCGCGTGCCGCTGCATTTTGTAGGCCAACTCGTAACTGGCGATCCGCGCGGCCAGTTCGGAGTTGTCTGCCCGAGCGGCCAAATGCGATTGATTGGCATTTTGCAGGGCATCGAGCAGGTCGCGTTGCAGGCCTTCGCTCATACCCTGCGGTCGGGCAAGGTCGAGAATGGGGGGGCCTTGCGAGCGCAGCACCGTTCCCTGGTAGGTGGCCGGCATGAAACCCGAAGACCAGTTCTTGGCGCCGCTGATGGGACCGCCCGTGGGGTCGAGCATGACCACGAATCCAGGCAGGTTTTCGTTCTGCGACCCCAAGCCGTAGTTGACCCAACTGCCCAGCGCCGGGCTGCCGCTGAGAATGCGGCCAGAGTTCATCATGAGCATGGCCGAGCCGTGGATGGGGCTGTCGGCCGTCAGGGAGTGCAAAAAGCAAATGTCGTCCACTTTGCGGGCGAGGTGCGGGAACAAATCGCTGACCCACTTGCCGCACTCGCCGTATTGCTTGAACTTCCAGCGCGGTTCGACAATGCGGCCCCCGTTGCGTTTGCCGCCACGGCCAAACGTTTTGACTTCGACGGTCTTGCCATCCATGCCGTACATGCCTGGCTTGTAGTCGAACGTGTCGATGTGACTCGGTCCGCCGTACATGAACAGGAAGATCACGCTCTTGGCGCGGGGAGTGAAGTGCGGCTGTTTGGGCGCCAGGGGACTGGCGAAACCGCCCGTGCGTGCGGAGGGTTCGGCGGCCCCGGCGGGACGAAAGAAGCGATCGTTCGAGAGCAGCCCAGACAGGGCCACGGAGGCAAATCCGGCCCCGGCCTGCCAGAAGAACTCACGCCGCGTGCGGCGGCAGAAGGCGGCGCGCTGGAAAGCTTGCTGGGACATGGTGGGAACGCCTGCAGAGATTAGGTGTCTTGCGAATGAGGAATCATAGAATTCGGTTTCGCTCACGGGACAGCGTTCCGCACCTAACGCGAAACGCGCGGCGCAGCCTTTTGCTGTTCGATGGCCAGGTCCATCCACTTCCTGATTGCCGTGCGGACGGTCGGCAGCCAGTCTTCCGCAATCCAGTCCAAATCGCCGCCGGGATACGAACGAAACGTCAGCCAACCTGCTTCATTCAAGGCCTGCTGCATGCCGACGGCAGCGTCGCCATTGCTGGAATGGACAACAACCGGACAGACAGGTGGTTGCGACGCGAGCCAATCCGCCGCAAGCCGGCCGTCTTCATCCTGCGCTGGATCAAGATCGTGATCGAGCGAAATCAAGAATGCCTGCGGCAAACCCTCGCGAAGTTGCGCAATCAATTCGCTCGCCGTTTCGCAAAACACCGCCGGGTATTGAAAGAACCGATCCGCCAAAGCCTTTCGCATGGCGTCTCGGCGCCGGGCATCGTCTTCCAGAATAAAGATCTTCATTCGCATCTTGCACCTTGAGAGCGAGTCTTTCTAGTCTATCGAAGTACGATCGGCGAGCGGCCATCGTTGGGAAACAGCCGCACTGCTCCGTCTCGCAGTTTGAATCCCATTTGGGCCAACACGTCGGCAACTGCCAACAGACCGCCAGGGTCATCAAATTGAAACGTGCCGGAAAGGTTGGTCACTTCAAGAATCGTATCCTCCTCAATCGTAAGATCGCCCGCGTAATGTGCGGGTAATCCTCTGCCGAGCACCTTGGGATGCAAATACGGCCCGTCGGGAATTACATGAACGACATCATCCGTATCTTGAACATACACGTAAGAACCGCTGGGCAATCCCAAGTGAATCGGACAACTCCGTCGATGGCGCTTATAGGGAGTTCGATCGAGCGGAAATTTCATCGCGTTGCCCGACGGACGCAGCAGCAGTTGCATTCAATTCCTTCGTTGATTAGCGGCTCCTCGCGGTATTCTAATCCAAATACGCAAATTCATTCAGATTATACACGTACAAGCAGTAATACCTCAGAGTTTCGGCGCCACTCAACCCATGTTTTTCTTGCCACGACGCCATCAGCCGTTGCCCATCGGCGATCTCTTCTATGTTGGCTTCGCGCGAAAGCGCGTAACGCAGCGCCGCGGCGACTTGGGCCGTGCGATCGTCACCGCATTCCCGCTGCAAGCGCGCCGCAAATGCCGCTGATTGCTTCTGCAGAAACTGCCCGTTGATCAGCGCCAACGCCTGGGCTGGTTGCGTGGTGACAAACCGGGCATCGCAACTGCTGTCGGTGTCGGGCAAGTCGAAGCTCACCAAGAGCGGATCGAGCAGCGAACGCTTCACAAAGCCATAGATGGCGCGCCGCGACTGCTCTTCGGGCGAGGAACGTCCCCAGCCTTCGCCCGGCCGCGATTGTCCGGCGAGCACTTCGGCGCCCAATTCCGGATAGAAGCTCGGTCCGAACATTCTGAGGTTCAACGTGCCATTCACAGCATGGATGGCGTCGCGAATTTCTTCCGCGCTCAGCCGCCGCATATCGTAGCGCCACAGCAGCAGATTCTGTGGATCGCGCGCCAGCGCCGCCTCGTTGGCGGTGGAAGACATCTGGTAGGTGTTGGAAAGCGCGATCAATCGCTGCAAGGACTTCAACCGCCAGCCGCTGCGGATCAACTCCGTGGCCAGCCAGTCGAGCAACTCGGGATGCGTCGGCGCGGCGCCAAGCAGGCCAAAGTTGTTCGGCGACGCCACGAGCCCCCGACCAAAGTGCTGCTGCCAAACCCGGTTGACGATCACCCTGGCCGTGAGCATGTTCTCGGGCGAAGCGATCCAATTCGCCAGCACGGTGCGGCGGCCCGATGATCGAGCGTCTTGCGGCGGCGCGGGAATGCGGGGATCGGGCGTGGAAAATATGGAGGGGAAGCCGGGTTCCACGCGTTCGGTTGGCGCGTGGGGGCTGCCACGAAACAAGATATGCGTGGGGGCCGGATTGACTTCGCAGCGCGTGACGCTGAGCGCCATTTCGCGCGGCGGCAATCGCAGTTCTTGCAGCTTTCGCCGCCCCTCTTGAAGACGTTGGTACGTTTGCCATTGATCGGCGTTCAGATAGTTCTTGAGCTTTTCGTCGAGCAATTTCTGCCGGCCATTGCCTTCGGTGATGCGCTGATCGGCGCCGGGCATCTTCACAATGCCCGACTGTTCGATCTCGCGAAGCTGGCGATCGAGTTCGCGTTTCTGAGCATCCACTTCTTCATGCTGCCGGGCAACTTCGGGCGACGAAATATCCGTTTGGTTGTACGATCGCTGGTCGCCGCGATGCCCGTACGAAGGAACGTCCTGAAAGAACGCCAACAGCCGGTAATAATCGGCCTGGGGAATGGGGTCGATCTTGTGGTCGTGGCAGCGAGCGCAGTTGATGGTCAACCCCAGGAAAACCTGGCCGGTGGTGCTGACGATATCATCCAGTTCGTCGTATCGCGCCTGCTTGGCGTCGGCCGGTTCGTCATCCCACAAGCCCAATCGGTAGTAGCCGGTGGCGATGATCGTTTCCGCATTGCGGTCGGGAAGTTCATCGCCGGCCAATTGTTCGAGGATGAAACGGTCGTACGGCTTGTCGTCGTTGAACGAACGAATGACGTAATCGCGGTAGCGCCAAGCGTTGGGTTTGGCGCCGTCGCGCTCGAAACTGTTCGTTTCCGCATACCGAACCAGGTCGAGCCAATGTCTCGCCCAGCGTTCGCCATAGCGCTCCGATGCTAAAAGTCGATCGACCGCTTTGCGCCATGCCGCGGATGAGTCGTCGCTGACGAATGCCGCGGTTTCCTCGGGGGTGGGGGGAAGGCCGGTGAGATTGAACGTGAGCCGTCGGAGCAAGGCGGCTTTTTTAGCGGGCGGGTTGGGCGACAGGCCAGACGCTTCGAGTCGGGCCAGCACAAAGGCATCGATCGGATTAGCGACCCAATCGGCGTTGCGAACCGCAGGAGATGGGGGCGAGGTTAACGGGCGAAAGGCCCAATGATTTTCGAACACCGCGCCTGCCGCGATCCAACGTTGGAACTTCTCGATTTCGGCGGCCGACAGCGGCTCGCCTTCGGGCGGCATTCGCTGGAATTCGTCGGTTGTCGCGATGCGGCGCAGCAATTCACTCTCGTTGGGTGTGCCGGGCACAATCGCCGTTTGTCCCGATTCCAATTTCGCCGTGGCGGTGGCCGCGCTGTGCAACCGCAAGCCGGCTTCATCTTTACCGGGACCATGGCAGGAGAAGCAGCGCTTGGCCAATAGGGGGCGAATATCGCGGCCAAAGTCGAGATTGGCACTGGCGGGTTTGCCGTTGGCGGGTGACGGATCGGTTTGCGCGCGGGCCCGTGCCGACACTACGAGCAGAGTCAGCAAGGCCATTGCCGTTACCATTCCCGCCAAACCTGGTTGGGCGAGAACCCTCGACGGGTTGCGGGGGGGCCGGGCCACGACTTCTGGATGCATTGAACTGGCGAGCATGCGTTCGACAAACCTGTCTGTTGGCTTAAGTCAACGATAGAAGCCATTGTCGCCGCAGGCGAACGCGGCGACAATCGGTATCTCTCGGGGGGTGAAGAAACTTCGCAGCTTGGATTGTGGCGACGGTCGCATCTTGCCAGCGGTTGGCTTAGAATCGATCGGGAATGGGCGAGCACACTTCGCGTTGGGGCCATATCGCTCGCTTTGTTCCCTCAATAGTTTCCGTGGAAGAACGACACAAATCCTGCGTGCGAGAAATACGTCAGCCAGACGCTTCGCCCGCCACCCAATAAGACAGGAGCCACCGTCTCATGCCCGTTCTCAGCCGAGCCGACCTTCGAGATGGCCAACGAGAACTAACTCGCCCGTCCTGCCTGCTGGCAGTGCTCGTGGCCGGTATTGTGGCCAGCGCGGCGGTGCCCACTGCAATCGCGGCAGATTGGGCCCAATTCCGCGGCCCGAATTGCTCGGGGATTTCGGCCGGCAAAGAACCGCTTCCCGACGTATTGGACACGGACAAGAACCTGGCCTGGTCGGTTGGGTTAGGCGATGGTATCGGATCACCCGTCGTCGCCGCGGGCCGGGTATTCATTTCCGAAATGTCGGGTGACGAGGAAGTATCGCTGGTTTGCCTGGATTTGGCTTCGGGTAAAGAACTTTGGCGCAAGGCTTTCGCCACGGGCATGCTGCCCGACATTCACAAGTCCAACAGCCATGCGGCCACAACCGCCGCCGCCGACAAGGATCGGGTGTATTTTTATTTCAGCACGCTGGGCATGTTGGCCTGCGATGCCGCGACAGGCGAGTTGCTTTGGAAGCAGGAGATTCCCGAGCCTTACTTCGTGTTCAAGTGGGGACCCGGCATGTCGCCCATCTTGCACAAAGACAAGGTCATTTTTTGCCAGGACGATGATCTCGCGCCCGCCATTTATGCTTTCGACAAAGCAACCGGCAAAGTGGTCTGGCACGTGGAACGCGACGACATGGCCGTGAACTATTCGCACCCCGTGATCTGCGAAACCGACCGGGGGCCGGAATTGGTTGTGGCGGGCACCGGCAAATTGCTGGCCTACGACCCCGACAGCGGCAAAGAGTTGTGGCACGCCCGGGTGTTGCTGCGCAACATCAAGACCACGCCAGTGGTCAAAGATGGCGTAATCTACGTGTCGCTGCAAAGCGGCGGCATTGCCAACCAATGGTTGGCTTCGGTCGATCGGGCAGAAACCGGCGACGGCGACGGCAAAATCACCAAGGAAGAACTCCAGGCCTTTGTTGGCCAGCGCAAAGTGCCAGAGGCATTCTTCAAGAAGTTCGACCGCGGCGATCTTAATGGCGATGGCGCCCTCGAAGGCGAAGAAATCGACAGGGCGTTTCTGGCCGAAGGCAATTTCGCCGGCGCCCGTTGGAACGCCAACGATCCTTCGGAGCAGTTTATTCTGGCGGTGCGTGGGGGCGGACAGGGCGACGTTACCTCCAGCCACCTGCTGTGGAAGCACCCCAGCCGTGCTCCCGACCACATCGTATCGCCGCTGGTGGTCGACGATCGCATGTTCGTGGTCAAAGGGGGGGGCATCTCCAGTTGTTTCCGCATTGGAGATGGCCAACCGCTTTGGTATCAGAAGCGGATCGACAATGTTGGCGAATATTTTGCTTCGCCCGTTTATGGCGACGGCAAGATCTATGTCGTCGGCGAAAACGGCCAGGTCGTGGTGCTGGAAGCAGGCCCCGAGTTAAACGTGCTTGGAGTATTCGACCTCGGCGATAGCTGCCTGGCCACGCCTGCCATTGCGACTGGCCACCTGCTGTTCCGCACGCGCACCCGACTGTTGTGCTTTGCCGCCAAGCCGTAATCCAGGCGCTGCCGCCCGCAACAGCAACTGGGTACGACGATGACGAGGGAACAACCGCCTTTATCTTCGCCAGCAGCGCATGTGATATTGCACCTGGTTGGCTTTCATCCGAGCGAACAGGCAGCTTTGGGCCGGCGTTTGCCGCCTGGCGTGTTCGTGCGAACCGAGCATGCATTGGCCCGCCTGCCGCAGGGATTTTTGCTGGAGTCGTCAGCGCGGCGGTTGGCGGCGGGGCTGGCCGTTCACGCCTGGAACGAGCACATCCAAAACGAACCAAACGTCGTTATGCCACGTTCCTCTTGCGGAGTGGCCGTCGTGCTCTGTCGACCGGGCGACGAAGCAAAATGGATCGACTCGAACAACGCAGCCAGCGGCGGACAGCAGCTTTTTCTGGCCGTGCAAACGCAAACGATCAGTATCCAACGTGGCTATCGCTTGGGATCCGTGTCGCCTGGATCGGCCTCGCCTGGGGTGGAAGTTGTGCTTCAAGCCATCGATGAACTGTGCCGCTCTGTCGAGGATCTTGCGTCGCAGCCGGCGGTAGCCATTGGGTACGACGATCGCGAGGAACGGTCGCAGCCCGGCCCGATCGCCTGGCAGAACTTGCTCGGCGGACGCGCCGTTGCCGTGCAACACCTGCTCGGCGGCGATGACCGCTGCGACCTGCCCAACGTCGGCGGCGTGTCTCATGGTCTGCTTTCGCCAGCATGTATGCCGCGATGCATGGTTCGGCAACTTCCCTTATCGCCGCCTCCTGCCGCGATACTGCCGGGCTCGTTCAATCCGATGCATTCGGGGCATTTGCAAATGATGCGAGTTGCGGAAGAGTTGCTTAATTGCCCGGTTTCACTCGAGATGGCGATCACCAACGTCGATAAACCGCCGCTGGATTATATTGCGATGGTCGAACGCCTGGCGGCGGCGCAACGTTTGATCTCCGGCCGCACGGCAGAAATGTGGTTCACCCGGGCTCCAACCTTCGTGGAAAAATCGCAACTGTTCCCGGGCACGGTGTTCCTCATTGGCGCCGATACCGCCGTGCGATTGGGCGATCCGCGGTACTATGGCAACGATCCCAGGGCGCGCGACCAGGCCCTCGATGCCATTGCCGAGCAGGGGTGCCGGTTCTTGGTGTTTGGAAGGCAGCTTGAGACGCGGTTTGTCGAACTCTCGGAACTGGCGTTACCGCCGCGGTTGCGTGGTCTATGTCGGGCGGTGCCGGCCGCAATATTCAGGGCCGACATCTCATCGACCGAGCTGCGCCAACAAAGCCGCGGCGGCGTATAATGCGGCCAAACGATAGGTCGCCGAGTCTGCCGTGATTTCCGCCGTGATGCCAGGGAGCACTCGTGCCATTGCCCACCGACACGCGACGCAACCCCAAAAAAGATCTTTTGTCTCGTCCCCGGATAGCGGAGCTTTTCCATGCAGAGAATCAACATCGGAATCATCGGGGCGGGCCAAAACACACGCTTGCGGCATCTTCCGGGCTTTCGCGAAATAGCCGGAGTCGAAGTGTTGGGCGTGGTCAATCGCACTTTGCAGTCCGGACGACAGGTGGCCGAAGACTTCGATATTCCCAGGGTCTACGAACACTGGCAGGAATTGCTCGACGACCGCGACATCGACGCCGTATGCATTGGCACCTGGCCCTACCTGCACGCCCCCGCAACCATTGCCGCCTTGCAAGCGGGCAAGCACGTGCTGTGCGAGGCGCGGATGGCCATGAACTTGAGCGAAGCACTGACCATGCTGTCGGCGGCTCAAAGGTCGCCATGCACTACGATGCTCGTACCTTCGCCGTTTGGCCTCAAGGGCGACCTCACAATGCGTCGGCTGATTGCCGAAGGCTATCTGGGCGAGATCCGCGAGATTTACGTTCGCGGCCTGACCTCCGCTGCCGTCAATGCCACGGCGCCGCTCCATTGGCGGCAACGCAGCGATCTCTCGGGCATCAATGTGCTGACCTTGGGGATTCTCAATGAAACGGTGCAGCGATGGTTCGGCATGGCCGAAAGCGTGCTGGCTCAAACCAGTTGCTTCATCCCGCGCCGTACCGACGCTGTGACCGGGCAGCTTCAAGATGCCGACGTGCCCGACAGCGTTTCGGTGCTCGCCCGGCAACGAACGGGCGCCACGTGTGTTTATCACGTTAGTGGCGTGGCCTGTCACGCGGGCGACAGCCGCATCGAGGCGTACGGCAGCGACGGGACGCTTTGCTACGATTTAGCGGCCGACGAGATCACAGGCGGAAAACCCAGTGACGATTGGCTCGAAACCATTCCCATTCCGCCCCAGGAAGTCGGTCGCTGGCAAGTGGAAGAGGACTTTATTGCAGCGATTCGCGAAGGCCATCCGGTCACGCATACCAGCTTTGCCGACGGCGTGAAATACATGCGGTTTACCGAAGCGGTGCGACGCTCGGCCGACCAGCATCGCCGGGTGGTACTTTCCGAATTGGGATAATGGCCAACGTTTGATTCAAGCGAGACATGGGCGGACTGCCCGAACCGTTGGCCGTGAGTCATTTCTTACGTGCTGATATCTCCCCAAGCTGCGGAGAAATATCTTAAAGCCGGCCCGAACACTTGACCTTGCATCCAAACTTCTCGGCCGCACGAAATACAGCAACGCTTCTTGGATAATTGCGGCAACGCTTCACCATTCTCGCCAAACGACCGTGCCGATACGCGGCAACCTTGTTTCAATCGTGACCGAACCTCCGCCGAATCGCCGCGATCTACTTTTTGCACAGGGCGGTTGCGGGCGGACCCTGCCGCGGCCCGAGCGGAGTGGATTCAAGACGCCCAGCAAGCCCCAGAACGAGCGCGGCGGGAGCAATCGGACTTCCTATCTGCCATCGACTCCCAAGGCGATGCGGTCGATTTTCACGCCCTGCGGCATACGTTCATTACGAACCTTGCGGCAAGCGGCGTTCACCCAAAGGTAGCCCAAGAGTTGGCGCGGCATTCCACCATCACGCTTACCCTGGACCGTTACACCCATTCGGCCTGGGAAAGTATGACCGATGCCCTCGGGCGGCTGCCGGACTTTCGCCCGGTGGAACGCGAAGCCCAGCGGGCGACGGGAACGGATGGCAAGCCCAGTGTGGCGGATTGTGTGGCGCGAAAAGGCACGGTTGAGAGCGTTTCCGCTCATCGCGATGCAATCAAACCCAATGAGGACGCATCGCGAGAAAACACGGCAAACACCGGGGAAAATGGCAATTTCCCCGAAGAAACAGCAAGCACCCCCGGCAGGATTCGAACCTGCGACCTACGGATTAGAAGTCCGTTGCTCTATCCAGCTGAGCTACAGGGGCAAGGGCGCCCTTTCCTCCCGGACGTCGCCGGTCGGTTCAAGGTTGGCAACCTCGAACATTGTAGCGAAACCCTCGCAAACCAACTATCCTGCCCTTGGCTGGCAATGGGATTGGCGACCAAGGTGGAGATTCTTTCTCTGGGTCGCTTCCCCAATCGCTCGCCAGCTATGTTTGGAAATCTTGGCGCGGCCTCTGCCGGGTGCCTCAAGTTGCCGCTGAATATGGCCAGAGCACGCCCTTTCGGTTTATCGCATTGACCTTGTTCCACGTTGGAGACTGCCATGAGCAATTGTCGAAAAGTCGCCCGCGCGTGGTTGCTATTGATCGGCAGTGCCGCCTGGTGCCTGCCTGTGGCCGCGGCGGAAGAGTCGCCCCCAAGCTCGGGCGATCTCGTGCCTAAGTTCGAGGTTGTATCGCAACTCGATCGGCTCAAGGAGAACGAGGCGGCAATCCTGGGCAAGGCCGCCGTGATCGGGGAGTTCAACGAAGTGGCCAAGAGCTACGGCCTCGACCGCACGGGACCGCGTGGCCGCGACTTCACCATCAAAATGGTTTGGGCTCCCGAACGCAACCGGGCCTTGTTTTGCGGCGCCAATCACGGCGTGCCCCATCGACTCAACGATGTGTGGGAGTTCGACCTCGCCGCACTCACTTGGAGTATGCTGTATGCCCCGGACAATTCTCGCAGCTACACAGGGCTGGGCAAGGATTACAGCGACGTCGAATTCCGCGACGGCATTTTGATCACCAAGCGCGGCGGCCCAGCGGTGATCGCCCATACCTGGTGGGGGCTGGCGTACGACCCCCGGGCCAAGGCGATGTTTTTCATGAACACCTGGGTGACCAACAAGAAAGAGAGCGTGGAACTGCTAGGAGGCGATCCCGCCCAACTATACGCCGGGCCGCCGCTCTGGTCTTTCGATCCCGAGAAGCGAACGTGGAAAATGCACAAGACTTCACCGCCGTATCCTCGCGCACCTTTCGGCGGATTGATGGAATACGTGCCCGAGCTCAAGGGTGTTGTCTGGCACACCAACAACTGGCAAATGCAAGCCACATGGCTCTACGATCCCAAGCAGAATTGTTGGGCAAATCTGAATGCCAATGCCGAGACGAGGGATTTTCAGGATCAGTCGCCGCAGCCTGAACAGGTTGGTTATTATGATCCGATGCGCAAAAAGATCTATGTTCAGCGCCACTATGACACGTTTGAATACAATCCAGCCCGCAATGCTTGGAAGAAGCTGATTACGGGCGACAAGGAATCCGGCAAGTATCCCTATGGACACGATGCCCGATCGCCCATGTATTACGATCCGGCTAGTGGCCAGGGTCTATTGGTCGAGTTTCTCACCAACCGAATTTGGGCTTACGATCCGGATCGCATCGCGTGGACGCTGCTTATGCCCGAGGGCGATGCGATGCCCGAGGGAAACAAGCGCCTGGCCTACGTCGACGAGCGTTTTCAAGTGCTGGTGGTGTTGCACGACACCACGGTTTGGGCCTACCGATATAAGTTGAAGCCGCGGCCGGCGGAGCCAGGCGCGAGCTCGATGAAATAGCGGCCTGTTGATTCACCCGAGAGCTAGCGCAGTTCGTTCACAAAACGCACAAACTGCGCATCCAAATGTGCAAGATTGCCGCCGAAAATGGCCGTGAAATCTGCCATCCGCTGCTGCGAAGCATAATCGCTGAAATTGGGCTGCTGCGCTATTTTGGTCAAATAACTCGCATATTCGCGAGGACGCGTTTCAGACAAATAGAACGTTAGCGCCCAGGCTTCGGCGTACGCGTTTTCGGCATTGAGGCGGAATGCCTGATCGCTGGCAATGAGTTGGGCGAGCGAGTCCGCGGCTCGGCCAGCTTTCAGGTATTGACGAAATGCCGCCAACTGCTTGCGGTTGATGCGCTCGGCACGCGAGCCTCCGGCACGGCCGCTCCAAACGCCGCGCGATTCAAACAAAGTGCCCAGCCCCTCGGCTACCCAACGTGGCGTCGCGTTATAGCGGCTATGAATACCCGTGTTAAAGGCCGTTTGATGCGTGGCTTCATGAATGATGGTTTCGGCATTCGCATACCAGGAATCGTTATTGCGTCCGTCGCTGGCGTCGTATAGCAGCACGCGATTGGTGGCGGGCGAGTAAAAGCCGAGGGTGCTGGTCGGCATCTCGGGCGCATATTTCTGAAGATATCGCAAATACTCTTCGCGATTTCGCAGCACGATGGCAATGAGCGGGAATTCGAGTTTATTCAGAGTGAAACCGCGGACGGCAAAGTAGCCTTGAAAGCCGCGATAGAGTTCGTCGAATCGGCCCGCCCAGGCGCGTCCCTGGCCTCTAGGGTGGACGACCAAATAGGGGCCGGCGGCCGTGACTTCAAACTCGGAGCCAAACTCCTGCTCGAGCGCACGCCGCATGGCCGTGGTGGTGTAAGGCTCGAACCGCCGCGTGGTCTTTTCCACCTGAACCTGGCGCGGATCAAGCTGGATCAAACTGCCGTCGGGTTTGAGCAACGCGGCAAAACTGTCGGACCAGGCCAGCGGAGCGCCTTCGACCGACCGATCGCCCCGCTTGACTTTGATCACATGGCGATTGGCTTCGGCGGCCGCCACACTGGAAAGCGGAAAGGCAATCAAACAGCAAAGAACGGCAGAAGCAATTCCACGCATGGTTTATCCTCGCGGCAGTGCGAACAACAGGATGAATCGGCCAACCGCCAGCCATCGTATGGAGCGGGATCCTAGGCGTCCCAAGAACGACCGCCGCCGGATTGACTGGGCGCCCCGGTTCGGTTGTCGCAAGCGTGCGTTCCCGCGTGCTACTCCACCTGGGAATCCAGCAATTCCCCGCGATCTTGCGTTCCAATGGTTGCGACAGACCCGGGCTGCCTGGTCGATTGCCACTGGACCTTCAGGCAACCACGCCCACCCATCATTTGCGGTGTCTGGGCATTGTTTCGTCAGGGCCGCGTCGAGAAACGCACTCATCAAGCCTAGCTCAGATATCGATCGTCGGCGCCGCTCAGGGGGTTCGTTACGATCGCTTCATGGGGCGCAACCCCACCCTCCGGGCCGATGGATGGTCGAAATTGCCAGGCCATTTGACGGTTTTGCAGCCAGCGAGGGCACCAGGTCGCAATGCCGTTGCGCAAGCGGCACAGCCAGCGATTCTCCCATTGAGCCACGCGTCCAAGACGTCGCGCGGTGTTCACCACGCGCGTGGTGCGGGGAATGCGCGCCCGCTCGTAAGCAGCCAGCGCTTCAGGGATGGTGGGATATCGCTGGATGGCCCAAGCCAAGGCCAGCCCGTCCTCTAAAGCCTGGCAGGCTCCTTGTCCCAGAATGGGAGTCATGGGATGGGCCGCGTCGCCCAACAAGGTCACACGGCCCACGCTCCACTCGCGACGCGGAGAGCGGTCGCGAAACGACAATTCCATCATCGCGCCCTCGGGCGTGTTCTCCACGGCCTGAACTGCCAGGGGAGCCCAACCTTGAAGGCGGTCCAACAGGATTTGTTTGTGGGCGGGCGCGACGTCGGGCAGCGGCTCCTTTCGATTCGAGCAGTAGAACCAGTAAACACGACCAGGGCCGCACGGCAAGATACCGATTCGAGAACCTGGTCCGATATAAACCAGTGACATGTCCGCCTGCACCAGGTTTAGCGGAGCCACGCCCAAAACGCCGCCGTAGCCCTGGTATTGGGGGTTGCCGTCATCAAAGAGTTGCCGGCGTACGGTGGAATGCAAACCATCGGCGCCCACCAGCATATCGGCGGAGAGAATGCTTCCATCGATCAACCGAACTTGCACCCGATCGGCAGTTTGATCGAACGATTCGAGCTTGCGGTTCAATTGCACCGCGTCGGCGGGCAAGGCGTCGAGCAGTGCTCGTTGCAAATCGCTGCGGAGCGCGCACATGGAAGGCGCCCCGAATCGGGCGGCCACCTGCGCCACGGCAAACTCCGTTTGTCGCCGGCCGTCCCAGCGGTGAACGCCGACTCTCGCAATGATCGACCCTTGTGCCAATAATCGCTCAGCAAGCCCCAGTTTTTGCAGGCATTGCATAGCGTTTGACCACAGGGATAGGCCGGCTCCCAGCGGTCTTATTTCCTCGGCCTGCTCGATCACTTGCACCTCGCAACCGCGCTGCCGCAGAGCAATCGCCGCGGACAGGCCGCCGATTCCCCCACCGACGACTATCACGCGGGCATGCATGGCGGTGAGCCGCAGGGTAAGTGTAGAAGCTGGCGCAAACCAGGAAGTGCCGAGGCCAAACGCAACATCGAGCGAGGTTAGTTTATACGCCCGAGAGCACGTTGACGAGCAACTCTGCCAACGAAGATCCTCGCCGTGCCGCGATTCAAGGCCCCCATCGCTCATCGACGGCAGGTGGTGGAGGCTGTCGGGTCAAGGAAAGAAACAATCCGGACCGCACGCGCCGCGAGAAGGTGATATCGACGTTGACTGGGCGGGCACTTCGCGCAGTACTTGATGGCTGGCTCCATGGATGGCCAGGCTGGGCGTCCCTCCGACAGGTTCGCCGGAATTGAAGCGAATAATGGCCAGTCCCAGCACGGCCGACAGCGCCGACGCGATCCAAAAGCGGACCACGATCTTGTTCTCTGGCCAGCCCTTGAATTGATAATGATGATGCAGCGGGGCACACAGCAGCACGCGTTTGCGCCGCAGTTTGTAGCTGCCCACCTGCAGCAACACGCTGCCAGCTTCGGCCACGAACACGGCCCCCACCACCAGCAGCAGCAGTTCTTGCCGGGTAGCCACGGCTACCAATCCCAATAATCCGCCGAGCGGAAGCGATCCGGTGTCGCCCATGAAGACTTGGGCCGGATGGCAGTTGAACCACAAGAACCCCAGCACGCTGCCCAACATGGCCGCAACCAAGATCAACACTTCCTGGGCGCCGGGCAACCGCGGCAAATTGAGGTAGCTGGCCCACTCGGCATGGCCACAGGCATAGGCCACAACGCCCAGCGCCGCCAGGGCGCAAACGAGGCAGCCGCCCGCCAGTCCGTCAAGACCATCGGTCAGATTCACTGCGTTCGAACTGCCGACGATCACGACCACGGCCAAGGGAATGAACCACGCGCCGAGGTCGTAGCGGATGCCTAGCAATGGCAACTGCAGGTCGAGCCCGCCCTCGATCGTGACCTGATATTGGTAAATCAACACGGCTGCCGCCAGCGCGATGGCTGTCTGCGAGGCCAGCTTGGCCCGCGGGGAGATTCCATTTCGCAGGCCGCGCAGCTTGGTGAGGTCGTCGATGGCGCCCACGGCAGCCAGGCCCAGCGCGAGCAGCAAGGCGACCAGCAAATAGAGATTCGTCAAATCCCCAAACACCAGCACGCCGGCTGCGAGGCCAGCCACGATAAACAGGCCTCCCATCGTGGGAGTCCACTGTTTATCGGAATGCAGTTCAGCGACCCGCGCGGAGTCGCTCTTGATGGGTTCGCGGAAGCGGGATTGCAGCCAGCGGATCACGGCCGGCCCCAACAGCAAGGCCAGCATAAAGCTGCACAAGGCCGCCAGGGAAGCCCTGTGTGTCGTCTTGCCCAGCGACGAGGTATAGGCTTCGAAGAACCAAAGAATCATGGCGATATGCCGGAGGACTTAGGTGGGTCACACAGAGTTTGCTGAACGCGGGACGATGAAGTTTGGACAATTCGGCCAAGCAGGCAGAGGCGTCCACCGCGGCGCCATGCATTGAAGTTCGCCATCGAGCCAGGCGGCGAAATCCCTGGGAAGCCGGAGCGGCGTTGCGCCGCTCCGGCACCCAGTCCTGAAGCTCCACCGTGAAGCACTCGCCGAGACGGTTGACCCAGTAACCGCAATTCGGCAAGCTCGATGCTCCTACCCAGGAGGGAGGGTAGTGGCCAGACTCCCGCAAATCGGGCCACGTCCGGCGGAGCTTCCGCAAAATATGTCGTGCTTGAATTCTGCTAAGATTGGTGCTGTTCCGATCGCTCTGACAAACCTGCTCGGGTTGCTCGTCGTTCCGCAATCACCGGCCGAATCAGGTGAGCGCCAGGGTTCGATCAAGTCCGTTCTTGTGAAGCCTTTGGCCGCGACTGCGGCGAGGGGAAATGCCTTGGCTTCCGTGTTGGTTGTGCTCAAATTGCGTCGCTCGTGGACGTTGTTTTCATGCCCGCGACGGGGAGACTGAATATCAAAGTTTCAGACGCAAGAGAATGTCGTTTTGCGGCTTGAGAGAGAACTTTTTTGAGATTCTTTGCCATCACATCCAGCGCCAGCGCTCGCGATGCCTTCACCAGCACGGCGTCTCCTGGGCGGAGGAACGATGTCAAGCTTGACCATAGCTCCTCTGCGGTTGGCGCGGCCACAATGTTCGCTGCTTTCAGTCCTGCTTGCCGCGCGGAATGCGCCACGGTTTGAGCCCAATCGCCACAGATAAACGCGGCATCGACGCCGGCGACGGTCAGCAACCGCTTGCCGAGCTGGGTGTGGTACCCCTGGGCCTTGGTCCCCAACTCGCGCATGTCGCCCAGCAGCGCCACCCGTCGACCGGCAACCGGCGTATCGCGCAGCAATTGCAAGGCAGCATGCATCGACGCCGGACAGGCGTTGTACGCATCGTTGATGATCGTGACCCCGGCCTGCCGCGATATTTCGCAGCGCAGCGGTGGCGGATCAAATTGGGTCAGCGCCTCGGCGGCTTCGCGCAAAGGCACATCGGCCCGGCGCGCCATCGCCAACGCCACCAAAGCATCGTTGACAAAGTGCCGGCCAGCCAGCGGGAGCGAACAGGAAACACCCTCCACGAAAAATTGGAGTCGTCCGCCCGCATAGCGAACTCGTTCGGCCCTCAAGTCGCAGTCCCCGGTTCGTCCCACCCAGCAGATATTTTCGTTCCGAATGCCAAGGGAATGGCGCGTCCGGGCGAACCAGCGGCGCAAGCGTTGGTCGTCGCCATTGAGCACCAGGTATCCGTCGCACGGCAGGGCCGGAACCAGTTCGGTTTTGGCGGCCACCAGGCCCTCGGAACTGCCAAAACCCATCAGGTGCGCATCGGCCAACGAGGTGATCGCTCCCCAGTGCGGGCGGCACAAGGCGGCCAGTTGCGCGATCTCGCCTTCCGCGCTCGCGCCCAGTTCAAAAACAGCAAATGCGTGTTCCTGCCGCAGGCCGAGCACGCTGAGCGGCAGCCCCAAATGATTGTTGTAATTGCCGGGGCTGGCCAGCGTGCCAAACCGCGCCGAGATGGCGGTGCGGATCAACTCCCGACACGTGGTCTTTCCCACGCTGCCCGTCACGGCGATCACGGTGCCTGCGAACCGTTGGCGATGCCATGTGGCCAGGCGCTCCAGCGACTGTTGGACATTGTCCACTTCGATCAACCAGCGGTCAGGAGGCGGGGTCAACCCCCGGCGCTCGGTAACGGCGCCCGCGGCGCCGCGAGCAAACGCGTGGTCGATGAAATCGGCGCCGTCGGCATGTTCGCCCGGCAAGGCCCAAAAGACATCGCCCGGCGATAGTTTGCGGCTATCGATCGCCGCCATGCCCGGCGACTGCAAACGCGTGCCGCTGACCATCCGACCCGACCTATCCGCCGGTTCCCTCGGTGAGCCCGCTCGGGCAGAACCATCCACAAGATTGCCCGGCAACCGCAATCGTCCACCAGTTGCCGCGACCAACGATAAGAGTGAAGGATGCATGATAGAAAGATTCGCGGCAAAACGGTTCGGCAAGCGGGGAAGGCGCCCTCGGGCACGTTGTACGCGGTCGGTTCACTCGCTTCAGGCGGTCCAGCGATGGCGGGGACTGGCCGGAACCCCTTCGTACAGGGCCTCGCGAATTACCTCTCGGTCGTCGAAGTGAAGTTCGTCGGCGCCGATCGCTTGCGTGGTTTCGTGGCCTTTGCCGGCAATCAACACGGTGTCGCCAGGCGCCGCTTGCTGCAATGCCCACCGAATCGCTTGCTGGCGATCGAGAATGGTTTGCACCCGGACGGGACTGCGAAACCCGGTCAGCAGGTCCTGGGCGATTTCGTGCGGATCTTCCGAACGTGGATTGTCGTTGGTAATGATGGCCACGTCGGCCTGGCGGTCCACTGCCCTGGCCATCCAGGGCCGCTTCGAGCGATCGCGGTCGCCGCCGGCGCCAAATACGCAGATCAGCCGTCCGCTCGTCAAGGGGCGAAGCGTGCTCAGTACTTCCTCGAGTGCGTCGGGGGTGTGGGCATAATCGACAAACACGCCGAACGGTTGCCCGCACTCAATTCGCTCCAACCGGCCAGAGATGGTGCCAACCGATTCCAAACCGCGAACCACGGTCATCATGTCGAGGCCATAAGCAAAGCCCACGGCCGCGGCGGAAAGGCAGTTGTAAATGTTGTGCGTACCCAGCAGCGTGGTGCGAACCGGCATGGTTTCGCTGCCGGCGGTCAGCAAGAACGTTTGATCGCTGATTGATTGCTCGACGATCCGCGCGGTGATCTCGGCAGGCTGGTGCAGGCCCACGGTCAGCGTGGGATGCTGCAACTGGCCGAGGTATTCGGCCGCTCCGGCGTCATCGGCGTTGATCACCGCCACGCCTTCGGGCAACAGATGCTCGAAGATCCTCGCCTTGGCCCTGAGGTAGTTTTCGTACGAACCGTGATAATCGAGGTGGTCGTGCCGTACGTTGGTGACGCAAGCGGCGTCGAACTCGATCCCGGCCACGCGCGATTGCGCCAGGGCATGGCTGGAAACTTCCACCACGGCGTGCGAGCAATTCGACTGAGAAATGCGATCCAGCCACCGCGCCAACACCGGCGCCGTGGGAGTGGTCAGTGGCGATGGTTCCAATCGCTTGCCGTCGCTGTAGCCCAACGTGCCGATCACACCCGTGGGATATCCGCCTGCCGCGAGCACGCCGGCAATCAAATAGCTGGTGGTGGTCTTGCCGTTGGTGCCGGTAACGCCAATCACCTTGAGCCGGCGGCTGGGATGGCCTGCCAGCGCCTGGCAAATGCGCCCCAGCGCCTCGCGACTGTCTTTCACCACGCAAATGGGCACCCGCACGGCGGGCAACGGTCGCTCCACGATCAGCGCCGCCGCCCCTCGAGCAATGGCCTCTTCCACAAAATCGTGCCCGTCCCGGGTATCTCCCGACAGGGCCACAAACAGGTCGCCCGGCTGGCAACTGCGGCTGTCCGACGAACAAGTGGTTACCCGCACTTCGTCGGCGTTGAGAAATCGTGCCTCGGGCAACAGGTCGCGAAGGCGAAAACCTTCCGGGGATTCATGCGAGCTGGTCATTGGCGTCCGGCCTCCTTGCCGTTCGCTAGGGATGCAGCGAGCCATCGGTGTGTGGTTGGGGGCGAAAACACTTGCGCACCCCGTGGGGGGAGCAAGGTTGCCCTTTGCCCGCCCCTAGCGGTTTCCCGCGGGCACTTCCTGTGCAGCGGGACAAGGGCGTGCAAAGCGGACGGATTCTGACGAATTCCGTGCGCCTGTCAAGCGGATTTGCCGCCGAGGCAGCAACTTGCGGCAGCAGAAGCGCGCAAGCTGCAAGGGGATGTGCTGTCAACCGGCGCACGCTAGCGACGACAGCAGGCAATTGACGCGGCGAAGCTCGAAAACCGGTCTTTTACAAACGGGGCCGCGGTTTCACAATGTTCGGCGGCATGGGAAATAACGTGGACGCCAGGACGCAGGGCGGTGGGAGCACCGCCACCGCTGCTGCCTGTGGCCGGCTCCTTTGCCTTGATGATCCCCTCGTGTTCGCGAGCGATTGCCTGTGCAAGCCCTGGGACAATTTCTGGCCTACCTGATCGTGCGGGGGTTTTTCTGCGCGGCGCAGGCATTGCCGATTTCGGTTTGTCAAACCGTGGCGCAAGTGCTGGGCGTGCTGTGCTGCGATGTGCTGCGGATACGGCATCAAGTGGTGGACGACAATCTTCGCCACGCGTTTCCCCAACTTTCGGACAGAGAGCGGCGGCGCCTCGCACGGGCGATGTGGTCGCATCTGTTCTTGTTCGGAGCCGAGGTGGCGCACGCCCGATGCAAAATCCACGCCACCAACTGGCGCGATTTCGTGCAGGTGGAGGGCCAGGAGCAAGTGGTCGAGTTGTTCCTGCAAGACCGGCCGCTGCTGCTGGTCACCGCGCACTTTGGCAATTTCGAACTCGCCGGATACGTGCTGGGCTTGTTCGGGTATCCCGTGCAAGCCGTGGCGCGCACGCTCGACAACCCTTATCTCGATCGCTTTGTGCATAAGCTGCGCGCAGCCACCGGGCAGGGCATTTTGGCCAAGCAGGGCGACTACGAACGCATTTTGGAAATTCTCAACAGCGGCGGCACGGTGAGTTTCTTGGCCGATCAATATGCCGGCCAGAAAGGGTGCTGGGTGGAATTTTTTGGCCGGCCGGCCTCCAGCCATAAAGCCATTGCGCTATTTGCCCTGGATTACGATGCCCCCTTGGCGGTGGGATTTTTCCGCCGCACCGACCGGCCCCTGCATTTCGCCTTTCACCTCGAAGGAGTGGCCGATCCCCGCACCATGGGCGAAGAAATCGGCAGCATCCGCCAGCTCACCCAATGGTACAACCATCGCTTTGAAGAAGGCATCCTCCAGGCGCCGGAGCAATACTGGTGGCTGCACCGCCGCTGGAAAGACCGACGGCAAAAACGCAAGAGCAAACCAGCGGTTGCCGAGAAAGCCGCGTAATTCGGTCAATCTGCTGTTTGCGAAGTCCGACGTTCTTCCAAGAACAAGCCGCCCTTTGAGAACGCCAAGCTCAACTTGGCATTCCGTCGTGTTCGTTGGGCTTGGGCGCCCATGTGGAATTGTTGGCAGGGCGATCTAGGGGGCGGCAATGATGGCCGAAGCCGCCTGGCCCGTGCTCGATTGGCTCAGCTTGATGAAGAGCGGAGCCAAACCCGTGGCCGGTTCGTCGTGAATCACGTTCACCGGGCATTCCGGGTCGGGCTGCTCGTAATTGAGCGTTGGCGGTAGCGAGTCGTGCGCGAACGACAGGATGCTCGCGATCAGTTCGACCATGCCGCTGCCGCTTCCCAAGTTGCCAAAGTAGCTCTTGTACGCCACAACAGGCACGTCGCCGAGCACGGCGTGAATCCCCTGGGCTTCCACGATGTCGTCCACCGTGGTGCTCACTCCGTGCGCGTTCACATGACCCAGATCCGCGGGAGAAAGTTCGGCTTGTCGTAGTGCCTGGCGAATGGACGCCGCCACGGCCGAACCGGTGCGGCGACTCGCGCCCGGCGCCGGCTCAAACGCGTTCCCCCAGCCCAGCAGGCGAGCCAGAATCTTGGCTCCCCGGGCCTCGGCGTGCTGCCGGCTTTCGAGCATCAGGGCAGCCGCTCCTTCACCGTTCACCATGCCGTTGCGGTGCAGGTCAAATGGCCGCGATGCCCGCTCCGGATGATCCCATTCGGGTGATTGCTGATGGCTCATGCTGCGCAGGGCCCACCAAGCATGAATGCGCGACAACGCGCCGCCCACCAGCATGGCGTCTGCCCGGCCTGCCTGAATGGTTCGCGCCGCTTCCGCCAGGGCCACCAGGCTCGAAACCTCGCCCAGCGTGATGGTGTTGCAAGGGCCGCGGGCGTCGTGCGCAATGCCCACGTGGCAGGCCGGCATGTTCGGCAGATACTTGAGCATCCACAGGGGGTACATTTCTGGCATGGCGTGGGTTGACCAGCGCGAAAGGTCGAACTTGCCATCGACCATCGACGCCTGGTAGGGAGCGGCAACCTCCTCCAATTCGCTGTGGATCAAGTCCACCCCGTAGGTGACCCCCAACCGCTCGGGATCGAAAGCGCTTTCCGAATGGCCCGCTTGCTCGCCAGCGAGCACACCTGCCGCCACCCCCATCTGCACGGTGTGCGACATCACCTTGATGCTTTTTCGGGGTCGAACGAATTGCTTGGCGTCGAAATCCTGAACCGGCGCGTAAACGTGAACCGGAACGTCGTCACAGTCGAACTCGGGCCAGATGCGCACCCCGCTCCGTCCGGCCGACAAGCCTTCCCAAAACGTATCGACACCTACCCCCAAAGGGGTTACCAGCCCAAGGCCGGTGATCACAAGTTCGGATGCGTTGTTCATAGGTGCGTCGATACAGGTCGGATGTCTCCCCTCCTTGGGCGCGGGCCACTCGCTTGCGGCGGTATGCACGAGTCGAATTCCTTTCGACTCCCTCCCAATTTCTTTCGGCCAGCCACGGCGGCACGAGCGACCTTATTTCGGGGCCGCTGCGAGGCAAAATTTCGCGCGGCGGTCGGTTCATTCGGGTTATACCGCTCACGGCCCGGCCGCGCATGGTTGCCCGGCAGGCATTCCAGGCGAACCCAATTTCTTTCGACTCACGCGTTAAAAACGGCCCAAGCCCAACCTCGAGAACGCGGGCGACACTTCAGGCTGGCTGGGCGAAGCGTGTCTCGCGCGCAGTCCTCTTACAGGCAGTAGCTTGAAAATAGTTGATAAAACCGTTAAGGGTAAAAGTTGCGGCCCGCGAGTATGTCATTTGGGCGGACGCGACCTTCTCTCCTGGCAACTGGCGGAACGATGAGTAAGAGCAATCAAAACAAGCGAATTCTAGTAGTGGACGACGACCAGGAAATTCTCACCAGCGTGCGAGTTGCCCTGGAATCGCGCGGATACGAGGTCGTATTGGCTCACGACGGGAACGAAGCCCTCACCAAGGCCGAGTCGGAACGCCCCGACTTGATCATTCTCGACATGATGATGCCCAAGCGAAGCGGCTTTCTGGTGATGGAAAAGCTGCAGCGCAGTGCCACCACCCCTCCCCCCATGATCATGATTACCGCCAATGAAGGCAAGCGGCACGAGCAATATGCCGAATTGCTGGGGGCCGTGGCGTACATTCGCAAGCCGTTCGCCATGGAGCGACTGCTGGAGAGCGTGGCAGAGGCGCTCGAAAATTAGTTAATCTCAGGTTCGGCTCCCAAAAATCTCCCATCGGTTCGCAGCGGCCAGAAGGCCGAAATTGAGACTTTTGCAGCAAGGTACCAGGTGCCATTTCGCCGGACCAACGGTCGTAAAGACGCGAGTGGCCCTATTCGAATGCGTATTGTCTTGAACATGCGGAAATGCGCAGGTTGCGAAGTTCTTTGAAACCATGGCGACCAGCGCACCCCGCGCTCTTGGAAATTTGCCGTAGTCACGTCTGCTCCCATTGTTGACTGCAAGCCCAAACCAGTATTGGCTTTGCACGTGCTGTCGCGACGGGGGTGTTCGATGGTGCGCGCATTTTTTTTGCCAACCTTCTCTTGCCTGACGTTTGATGCGTGGTGATACTAACTAGTGGCAGAAGCAGAAACGCTTCCCCCGCCAGGCGGCAAATTCATGCCGGCACCAATGCTCAGGCCAACGACGTTATGGCCTACCCGGTTTAGGCCATCGATCCTCAGCCCGAGTTGACGGGGACCGAAGGGATCGGTTAACTCCTACAGTCTGCCTGCCTTAGCTTCTCGCTACGCCTTCTAGCTCTTTTTCAACTTCCCGTTGAATCGCTCCCGCGGTCGATGCTGCGCGGTGCGGATTCTCTCGGTCGCTTTCGACCGGCCCTTCCTTGTTTTGGGCACGCCAGCTTTGACCGTGCGCCGACTCAAGAAGCCTTCCGGTCGTGCATTTCGAGAGATTCCCACGCGTACGGTGTGCGCCTGCGCGATTCGAAAACCAGTGAACAAAGACGAGAGGGCCGCGCAGATGCCGCAGGCTGCGTCGAATTTAGCGCAGCAATCCAGTACCCCATATTCAGCAGAGATTTACGAACCCGCAGTTGGTCACGGTTACCGCCGCTCCTGTTTTTCAAGGAAGGAGAGCGGGATCTCAAGCACGGCAAGTCACGGACTTGCAACCGTACCGATCGCAACAGAGCACAGAAGGGGAATTGTCACATGGTATCGGGCTCCGAAATCGTCTCATTGGTCGGATCGCGTCAAGATCTGGATCAGTTTCGCCGCAAGAACTGGGAAGGGACGTTCAGCGATTACCTGGATGTGGCGCGCCAGCATCCCGAGGTCACCCGCAACGCCTTCGAACGTGTTTACGACATGATCATGGCGGCCGGCGTGGAGGTCCGCGAAACGCGGCGCGAAAAGAAGCTGCACTACCGATTCTTCGACGACCCCTATAACAACGGCCGCGACGCCGTGTTCGGACTCGACGATTCCCTCGCCCATCTTGTCAATGCACTGAAAAGTGCCGCCCGCGGGTATGGCATCGAACGCCGTGTGCTGCTGTTGCACGGACCGGTGGGTAGCAGCAAGAGCACCATTGTGCGCCAATTGAAAAAGGGCCTCGAACGTTACAGCGCGCTCGACGAAGGCGCCCTCTATACGCTGGGCTGGTACGACGACGAAACGGGCGAAACGCACTGGTGCCCCATGAATGAGGAGCCGCTGCACCTGATTCCCGAGCGGTTCCGCGACGAAATTGCCGCTCAGCTCAACGAAGGCCGCTCCGAAGATGCCTACCGGATTCGCATTTCCGGCGAACTCGATCCCTTCTGCCGCTTCATGTACCACGAGCGGCTGAAAAAGTACGGCGGCGACTGGACGCGCGTCATTCAAGACGTGCGGGTAAAGCGCATCATCCTCAGCGAGCAAGACCGCCGCGGCATTGGCACATTCCAGCCCAAGGACGAAAAAAACCAGGATTCGACCGAACTGACCGGCGACGTCAACTACCGCAAAATCGCCGAATACGGCAGCGACAGCGACCCCCGCGCCTTCAATTTCGACGGCGAATTCAACGTGGCCAATCGCGGCATTGTCGAGTTCGTGGAAGTCCTCAAGCTGGACGTGGCTTTCTTGTACGACCTGCTGGGCGCTAGCCAGGAGCACAAGGTAAAGCCCAAGAAGTTTGCCCAGACCGATATCGACGAAGTCATCATCGGCCACACCAACGAGCCCGAATACCGCCGGCTGCAAAACAACGAGTTCATGGAGGCCCTCCGCGACCGCACGGTGAAGATCGACGTGCCCTACGTCACGCGCCTCGATGACGAGATCAAGATTTACGAAAAGGACTACAACAACGAGAAGGTGCGGGGCAAGCACATCGCTCCCCACACCATCGAAATGGCCGCCATGTGGGCCATTTTGACGCGGTTGGAAGAGCCCAAGAACGCCAGCTTGAGCCTGCTGCAAAAACTCAAATTGTACAACGGCAAAAGCCTGCCCGGCTTCACGCAAGACAACGTGAAGCAGCTCAAGGAAGAGGCCGTCACCGAAGGCATGCTGGGCATTTCTCCCCGCTACGTGCAAGACAAAATCTCCAATGCCATCGTGGCGCACCCCGAGTCGCGCAGCGTGAACCCCTTCATGGTGCTCAACGAGCTGGAATCGGGGCTCAAGCACCACAGCCTGATCAACAGCGAAGAAACGCGGCAGCACTACCGCGAGCTGCTCGGCGTGGTTAAGGAAGAATACGAGAACATCGTCAAGAACGAGGTGCAACGCGCCATTGCCGCCGACGAAGACGCCCTCGCTCGCGTCTGCGCCAATTACATCGACAACATCAAGGCCTACACCCAGCGGGAAAAGGTCAAGAACAAGTTCACCGGCCAGTACGAAGAGCCCGATGAACGGCTGATGCGGTCCATCGAAGAAAAGATCGACATCCCCGATAGCCGCAAGGACGATTTCCGCCGCGAAATCATGAACCACATTGGCGCGCTGTCCATCGACGGCAAAACGTTCGACTTCCGCACCAACGAACGCCTCAACAAAGCGCTGGAGCTCAAACTGTTCGAAGATCAAAAGGACAGCATCAAGCTCACCAGCCTCGTCTCCAATGTCGTGGACCAGGATACCCAGGCCAAGATCGACGTGGTCAAGGCCCGCCTGGTTCGCGACTACGGATACGACGAAGAAAGCGCCACCGACGTGCTCAACTACGTGGCCAGCATCTTCGCCCGCGGCGACACCAAGCACTAACCTCCCGCATCCTGCCAACCCGGCGCCGGCTCGCGGCGGCGGCCAACCTCCGCCGCGAAGCCTCCCCAACCTTACCCCAAAAACAGCAACGCCCCTAAATTCCTACAACCAACAACCAACCAACTTCACACGTTTCTCCTTTCAGGTTTTTGCCATGGGCTTGAAGATCGATCGCGACCAGAACCGCTTCAAGCAAATCGTGCGCGGTAAGATTCGTCAAAACCTGCGAAAGTACGTTTCGCAAGGGGAGATGATCGGCCGCAAAGGTCGCGATCTGGTCAGTATTCCCCTACCGCAATTGGACGTGCCGCATTTTCGCTTTGGTAAAAACGGTTCTGGCGGGGCCGGCCAGGGCGACGGCGAAATTGGACAACCCATCGGCAAGGCCGGCGATGGCGAAAGCGGCCAGGGAGAAGCAGGCAGCGATCCCGGCGCCCACATCCTCGAAGTCGATGTTTCGCTCGATGAACTGGCGGCCATCCTCGGCGACGAACTGGAACTGCCCCGCGTGCAACCCAAGGGCCGCGAGAACATTTCCCAGGAAAAGGCCCGCTACAACAGCATCCGCCGCACAGGTCCCGAGTCGCTGCGCCACTTCAAGCGAACCTACATGCAATCGCTGCGGCGGCAAATTTCATCGGGTACGTACAATCCCGACAACCCCCTGATCGTTCCGTATCGCGAGGATCGCCGCTACCGTTCATGGGACGTGGTTCACGAGAAAGTGGCCAATGCCGTCATCATCTACATGATGGACGTCTCGGGCTCCATGACCGAAGAGCAAAAACAGATCGTCCGCATCGAGGCATTCTGGATCGATACCTGGCTTCGCAGCCAATACGACGGTGTCGATCGCCGCTACATCATTCACGACGCGGCCGCCAAGGAAGTGGACGAAGAAACCTTTTATCACACCCGCGAGAGCGGCGGCACGCGCATCAGCTCGGCCTACCGAGTCGCCGCCGAATTGATTCAAAAATCGTACTCGCCGCACGAATGGAACATTTATTGCTTCCAGTTTTCGGACGGCGACAACTGGGGCGAAGACAACGAGCGCAGCCTGGGTTTGCTTCGCGAGCACATCCTGCCGCACGTAAACCTGTTTTGTTACGGCCAGGTGGAAAGCCCGTACGGCAGCGGCGAGTTCATTCACGCCTTGGCCACGCTCGTCGATGACGCCCAAGACAGGCTGATCCTTTCAGAAATCCCCGATCGTGAAGCGATCTACGAATCGATCAAGAAATTTTTGGGAAAGGGAAAGTAACCGCACGCAAAGTATTGCGCCCGTCGCCCCTCGAGGGGTCGACGGCAACCGACGCGCAAGTTCACCAGCCCTCAGGACCTTCAGCATGATTCAACCACTCACCCCCGAACAAATTGCCGAATTGCAGCATGCCCAGCGCCCGCGCTCGTATCGGGTGCAACTGGGACACGTGCAGGTAAACGTGCCGGCGGAAAACGCGCAAGATGCCCTCCGCCGCGGCCGTCAGCGACTGTGCGTGGAGTTTCCCCGCTTGTGGGATTTGATCAACACCACGCCCGACGCCCGGTTCGTGATTACCGTCGTCGAGCATTGATCGCCGCCGCTTGTCCGATCTGCGCGCGAAGGTCGTCGCCTCGAATTGAAAAAGGTTTGTCATGTCGCCGCACCGCTTCCAACCGCTCACGCCCGAATTGATCGCTGCCCAGCAGCAAATGCGGCAGCATGCGGAAAACTATGGCCTGGATTGCTTCCCGGTCATTTTCGAGGTGGTGGACTACGACCAGCTCAACGCCGTGGCCGCCTATGGTGGTTTTCCCACGCGTTATCCCCATTGGCGGTTCGGCATGGAATACGAGCAGCTTTCCAAGAGCTACTCGTATGGCCTTTCCAAAATCTACGAACTGGTCATCAACAACGATCCTTGTTACGCCTACTTGATGCAGTCCAATTCGTTGACCGACCAGAAGCTGGTCATGGCCCATGTGTATGGGCATTGCGATTTCTTCAAGAACAATTACTGGTTCAGCCGCACCAATCGCAAAATGATGGACGAAATGGCGAACCACGGCAATCGGATCCGCCGCTACATGGAACGCTTTGGCGTGGAGAGGGTCGAGGCCTTTATCGACGCCTGCCTGTCCGTCGAGGATTTGATCGATATCCACTCGCCTTTCATCAAACGGCAAGTCGAAGGCGGCAGCCGCTACCATTTCTCGGCAGCCGACGAGGAACCAGAAGCCCCGCGCCCTGGCAAGTTTCAAGCCAAGGGCTACATGGACGACTTCATCAATCCGCCGGGGCGGCTGGCGGCCGAAGCGGAAAACCTCAGGCTCAAACAAGAAGAGCAGTTGCGAGACGCTTCGCTGCCCACCCGCGACGTCTTGCTATTTCTGCTGGAAAATGCGCCCCTGCGCCCCTGGCAGGCCGACGTCCTCTCCATCATTCGCGACGAAGCCTATTATTTTGCGCCCCAGGGCCAAACCAAAATTATGAACGAGGGTTGGGCCACGTACTGGCATTCGACCATCATGACGCGGCATGGCCTCGAACCCAACGACGTGGTCGACTACGCCGATCACACCGCGGGTACCCTGGCCACCTACGGCAACCGACTCAATCCCTACAAGCTGGGCGTGGAATTGTTCCGCGACATCGAAGACCGCTGGAATCGCGGAAGGTTCGGTCGGGAGTACGAGGAGTGCTCCGATATCGAAGATCGCCGGAACTGGGACACCCACGCCGGACTCGGCCGGCAAAAAATCTTCGAGGTCCGCCGCATCCATAACGACGTCACGTTTCTGGATAGTTTTCTCACGGAGGATTTTTGCCGCGAGCACAAACTGTTTTCGTACAGCTATAACGAACACTCCGACTATTACGAAATCGATAGCCGCGAGTTCAGCCGCATCAAGCAGCAGTTGCTCGGCAGCCTGACCAACCTTGGCCGACCCATCATCGAACTGATCGATGGCAATTACAAAAACCGCGCCGAGTTGTATCTGCTGCACCAGTTCCAGGGCGTGGAACTGCACCGCGGCTATGCCCGCGATACCCTGGTGAACCTGCAGACCCTGTGGGGACGTCCGGTGCATATCGAAACCGTGTTTGAAGACGCGCCCACCGTGCTCAGCTTCGACGGATCAGAACACAAGATCACCAAAGGCAAAACCACCAACAAGACGTATTCCGTGGCCAACTGAAACCCATGGCGATGGGTCACGGCTCAATACATGACTCGACATGGATTCAACCAGTATCATCTCCAGCGCGTGCTCTGGGTGAGCACGCCAGTCAACCACCGGTACACAACATGAGCATCCAGCAACGATTCAAGCAGGAATTGAACCGCTGCGCGGCCAGCGGGTCGGGGCCGCACCACCTCGATATTGCCGAGGGAAATCAGCGGCTCGTTTGCGACCTGACCGAACTCGATCGCTTTGGTTGCGCGTGCGATGAATTGCGGCTGGAGACCCCGGCCCTGGCCGGGGTCAGCCTGGAAGAACTCAGCGCGCGGTCCGCGGCGTTGGCCGCCCGGCTGACCTATCTGCTGGAACCCATCTCGCCGGTGGAGGCCGACGGCGAAAGCTGCACCGTGCAACTCCGTTCCAATCCTCCGCAGCGCGACGATGACGGCACCCGATATTACGAGCTGCTCATGCGCCGCGGCGGCAGCATCTCTTTGCAACGCTGGCAGTCTCAGCCCGGCAGCCCCCGCGCCGCCATCGCCGCCGAACTCACCCGCGAGGTGCTTGTGCGGCTGGTTGGCGATTTTGCGGATTCGATTTAGAGCCGGTCCAACAACCTGATCTCACGTCCATCATCACCGGCCGCACGACGCACCGTAGCGGTTTTCGGGTAGGCTCTTCGCACTCGCGGCAGCGTCCCTCCTTCAACACCCCGCAGCCCGGTACGCTTGCGACGCATTCCCGCATCCCGTTGGAATCCCTGTGCCAGGTCCATTATCATCGGGGTGTTGGGGTTGTCTGGTTCTACTGGGAATGGGTCCTTCGATTCGGAGCCCGCGCATGTTGTTCATGGTCGAAGTGCAATATCAGCGTCAAACGCGGGAGGCCGCGCTCAGTTATTTTGAATCGCACGGCGTCACGGGCTACGGCGACGGTTTGTCCGTGGAATATTTGTGGGTGGCCAGCAACGATTGCCTGGCATATGTGGTCGTGAGGGCAGAAACGCTGGCACTCGTCGAACAAGCCTGCCAACCGCTCCGTGAACTGGCCGAAATTCACATTCGACATATCGTGGGCATGGATGACCTGTAACAGCATCCGCATCAGGCCGATTGACGTCTTCAAAGAACCCTCCGCCTGCCGCGCACCGGTAGGCCACACTCCTTCGTCAGTCGTGTTTGCACCCACCTCAATGTCGCTCCGACCTGTCGTCCGATTTCGGGAGCGGGGGTCGCGTAGATGAGGGCCTTTGCTATCATGAAATTCCCGGAACCGCGGTGCGCCCCCTTTGCCTGCCCCGCCGGGTAAGCACGGCTGCTCCCTGAGAAACCCTCCCGGCTTTCCCATGCTTCGGCATGCAAACCTGCCGAAACTGTCAGGGGAATGTCAGGATGCGTTAGGCGCTGGAAACCCCGGCCTACAAATGAGGACCCCCCCGCGTGAACTCGCCGCGTTTTGCTGCTGCCGTGAGCACGGCAGAAGACTCGACTTCGGCCATTCGCCAGGCGTGCGAGGCCGTCGGCGCCGTCTTGCAGCACAATGCGGACCTGGCCGTGGTGTTCTTCTCTCCCCATCACATCCCCCATGCCGACCAAATACTCGCAACCATTGTTGAGCAAACTGGTTGCCGTACCGTGCTTGGCTGCAATGGCGAATCGATTGTGGGCGCCGGTCAAGAACTGGAAGACACTCCCGCCATAAGCTTGTGGTTAGCCCATCTGCCCGGCACTTCGCTTGAGCCCATGCACCTGCGTTATGAACGCCAGGCAGACGGTGGTCTCATCGTGGGCTGGCCCGACAATCTGATCGAAGCCTGGCCGCATGACTGCACGCTCCTCACGGTGGCCGACCCCTATTCGTTTCCATCCGACCTGCTGCTGCACCGGCTCAATGACGACCGACCGGGCGTTCCCGTCCTGGGAGGCATGGCCAGCGGCGGCAGCGGACCCGGGACAAATCGCATTCTGATTGGTGAGAAGGTGCATCATGCAGGAGCCGCCGCGGTGCTCCTCCATGGCGGTGTCCGGCTACGCACGCTCGTCTCGCAGGGCTGCCGGCCGATTGGTCAACCGTTTGTCGTCACTCGGTCCGAACGCAATATCATCTTCGAGATGGGCGGAAAGCCATCCCTCCGTCGGCTGCAAGAGGTGTATCACGCCCTGAGCCCTGAAGACCAACAAGCCGCCCGAGGGGGGCTGCACCTGGGACTGGTCGTCAATGAATACCAGGATCGCTTCGATCGAGGCGATTTCTTGATCCGCAACGTGCTGGGAGGGGACGAAGAAACCGGCGCCATCGCCATTGGCGACTATGTTCGGATTGGCCAAACCGTGCAATTCCACATCCGCGACGAAACCACCGCCGATCGCGACCTGCTCGAATTGCTGAACCAGGCGGCGCCGGCCGAAGCAGGCTTGCTCTTTACCTGCAACGGCCGCGGTTCAAGAATGTTTTCCACCCCCAGTCACGACGCCCAAGCCGTGCGGCAGTCTCTCGGCGATATCCCCCTGGCCGGCTTTTTCGCCCAGGGTGAACTAGGGCCGGTTTCCAATCGCAACTTCGTGCACGGCTTTACCGCCAGCTTGCTGCTGTTTGGGTGAGCGGTCGACGCTGCTTGCTCCGCATTCGATTGCTTGGGGGCGGCACTCTGGCGACCCATAAAAAAACCGGGCAGCGATCTGGCTTGCAGGTCGCTGTCCGGCGGTTTTTTTTGAGAGAGGGATGTCGCTTACGCGAACAGCTCTTTGATCACGCGGCCGCTGTTGGCGATCTTCATCGGGCGGCCGTTGCCGCTGG